>Ga0105160_1000086_pt1 | contig 49797 bp, 59 predicted proteins | sample GXS110809BmetaG_FD_89591 | JGI IMG/M metagenome (GOLD analysis project Ga0105160, IMG submission 89591) | Hot spring microbial communities from Gongxiaoshe hot spring, China to study Microbial Dark Matter (Phase II) - GXS 110809B | ecosystem: Environmental > Aquatic > Thermal springs > Hot...
CCGTTATATCGCCTCTCATGACAACGATCTTTAAACCCGATATAGAATACTCAGTCATCTAATTGAAGACTGGTTTTTGGTGCGAAATAAGGCTTGGGCTGGGGTTATGGGGGGAAGGCGGCGGCCAGCTTGAGCAGCTGGTTCCACCTCTCCTCCACCCATCGCTTGAACTCCTCGAGCAATGCCGCGTTCTCGGGCCTCAGCAGATATGCGAACCTGCTCTGCAGCCTGAGATACTCCTCTACCGGCCTGGGCCTTGAGATTAGATAGTTAATCCTGTATTTGCCGTTCTCAACCTCGTAGATTGGGAACACCCTCGTCTCTACTGCCAGTTTAGCAATCTTTATCGTTAAGCTAGAGTCATAGTACCAGCCGCGGGGGCATGGGGCGACTATATGTAGGAAGGTTGGCCCCTCGATGCTTTGGGCCTTCCTGACCTTATTTGCTAGGTCTTTCCAGAGATGTGGTGATGCCGTCGCCACGTATGGTGAGCCATGAGACACGAGTATCGAGACGATATCCTTCTTACGCTCCCGCTTACCAGCGGGCGTGGTGGTCGTGACCGAGCCGATGGGCGTGGCGGCGGACCTCTGTATGCCCGTGTTCATGTACGCTTCATTGTCATAGCACACATAGAGGAGGTCGTGGCCCCTCTCAAAAGCGCCTGAGATGGCCTGTAATCCAATGTCAAAAGTACCGCCGTCACCTCCAATGACTATGATCTTATGACGCCTCCCAAGCCCCTTCCTCTCCAACACCCTCAGCGCCGCCTCAATCCCTGAGGCTACAGCAGCAGCGTTCTCGAAAGCCACGTGAACCCATGGGACGCGCCAAGCGGTGTAGGGGTAGGGGGTTGAGATGACTTCAAGGCAGCCTGTTGGGCTTACAACAATGTATGGAGGCTCGGCCGCAAGTAGGACTTGCCTAACGGCTATCGTGGCGCCGCATCCCTGGCATGCTGAGTGCCCAGGGCTTAGGCCCTCCCTGCCATAAAGGTCGAGAAGCTTAGAAACCTGCATCACGCAACACCACCCCCATAGCCTAGATACATCCGGGACACAGCGCGGCCGCGGGCTCTAAGCCTCTCCTCAGCCTTGTCTAGCATCTCGAGTACCATCTTAAGCGTGGGCTCCCTACCACCAAGCCCGTATACCACGCTCAGAAGAGGAAGACTGACCCCGCCCTCGTAGAGCGTCGCCGCTACATTAGATGCGAGTGGTGGGAGCGCTGCCCCCGGCGATGTCGCCCTATCCATAACAACGACACCCTCAGCCTCCGAGAGGGCCTCCAAGAGCTCCTTTCCAGGGAAGGGTGAGAAGAGCTTCAGAGAGATCAGCGAGAAGTCCTCCAAACCATGGTGCTTTAAGGCATGCCTCACGGTCCCAGTCGTCCCGCCCATGCAGATAACAGCAATCCTGCCATCCTCGTTGAACTTTGAGAGCTTCACCAGGCGGCCATGGCTGTTGGGGTATGCTCTCGAGATCTCCTCAACCAGCTCCCCAGCCCTCCTAAGCACCCTCTCTTGCTCGACCTTAAACTCGAAATAGTGTGATGGGAGTGCGAAGACCCCGAAGCTGCTAGGCTCCTCGTACTCCAAGCGCGGACGTGGGTTTCTCGGAAGATAACTCCTCACAACGGCATCCTCCAACACAGCGACAGGCTCACTGCTGTGGGAGACTGTGAAACCGTCTAGGTTAACAGCTACTGGAAGGAGAACCTCTGGATGCTCGGCCAGCCTAAAAGCCTGTATGATGTAGTCATAAACCTCTTGCGGGTTTTCAGCAAAAATAAGAACCCACCCTGAATCCCTCGAGCCCATAATGTCTGAGTGGTCGCCATGGATGTTTAGGGGTGCTGAGAGGGCCCTATTCGCGACGGCCATAACGATCGGACATCTGAGCCCAGAGGCGATGTACATAACCTCGTGCATTAGTGCGAGACCTTGGCTTGATGTTGACGTGAAGACACGAGCCCCTGTGAGGGAGGCGCCTATGCATGCGCTTAGCGCAGAGTGCTCAGACTCAACCGGGACAAACTCCGCATCAACCTCACCAGAGCTCACATACTCACTCAATCGCTCAACAATGATTGTCTGAGGAGTGATGGGATATGCCGAGATAAAGTCTACATCAGCCTGCTTAACAGCGTATGCAACAGCCTCATTCCCAGTCATCAACCTAGACGAAGTGAGGCTATACATTCTCCATCACCATCTTTATGGCCTTACGGGGACACTCCTCAGCACAGATACCACAGCCCTTACAGTGGTCATAGTCTATCTGCACATTACCCTCATTATCCATGTATATGGCCGGCTCAGGGCAATATATCCAGCAGATCAGGCAGTTGGTGCAGAGCCTCCTCTCGATCACGGGCCTGTTGCTGCGCCAGTTGGCCACTTTTCTTAGAGCAGTATTCCCTGCCTCAAAGACTATTGGAATTAGAAGCTCAGGCCGTCTGCTCAACGCTCACCACCAACTGGGCGGCACGACGCACAACTTCCCTATTCTCCTCCCCAAATCTTCTAACCACGATATCCTCAACGTGCTGAAGTGGTATAAGCTTCGTCGCCGAGCAAAGAGCCCCTATCATAGCTAGGTTAAGCGACCGAGGCTTTCTTAGCTCCTCTAATATCCGCCTAGCCCCAATTACGAATAGTTTTATATCCCCCCGCGGAAGCTCGGGTGTGGACTCAGAACCCAAAACTATAATGCCTCCACTTCTAACAGACTCCATGATTGCTGAGTCTAATAGCCTCTCCTCAAAGACAACGGCCACATCGAAATTCTCCATGGGCGCCCGCGTGTAGATTGGCTCATCCGAAATCCTGACATAAGACCTCACGGGGGCCCCTGAACGCTCAGGCCCAAACTCCGGGAAACTCTGGCTGAATAGTCCCGCCCTGAGCGCAGCCTCCGCAACAATCCTCCCAGCAGTCACAACGCCCTGACCACCGCGCCCCAGAAATAATAGCTCGAGTAGCACTCCTTCCCCCCAAACCTAACTAAAACCAGCCTCTAATAAATCGTTCACGCGAATGCAATAAAATAGCATGGCAAATTATACATTATTTAAAAAAGGTAAAGACTGTAAAGACAATTAAAAGAGTAGGCCGCCCGATATACAGGTGTAAAGATGGTATTAGAGGCAAAGTCGCGGATAATATTATATATAATTTTTAATAAAATCGCATACAACTGGGATGCTATTTAGTGACTGTTCTAATACTCTTTCTCCTTCGCATAGGGTAGGCTCCATAAGGTAACTGAGAGTACAACAGCTTTGAACCATGCGTTGAGCATCTTTTCAATCTCGTCCGCGGAGTGGCCTTTCTTAGCTAGGAACGGTTTGATAGTTGCTGTAATGGGGTAGATAAAAGCAATCATGTATCTGAGAGGTATGTGTTCTACACTGTTTACGTTGTCTGTTTTGTTCTTCTTTGTTTTATGATGCCTTAGCCCAATTTCGTACTGGTAGTTAAGCCACTCCCTATCAAATTTTCTAAAACACGTATCTAGAATCCACTGGCCAAATCTACGCCTCACGGCCTCTAAATACTCAGGTATGGGCTTCCCCGAGCTTTTCTCTCCGAAATAGTATACCAGATGGGGATTAGAGCCAACCCAGCCATACCAAAGGTTCAATATCTCGTCAACCTGGTCACTCAGAACTTCACCAGCCTTTCTAAGATAGGCTTCATCCTCTGGGGTCATCATCACCGTCTTTTTCAGCAGCTCGAACTCCTCATCAGATATGGGGGCTCTCGGTATGCTTGGCTTTCCATAATCGTATCCAGGTATGCTTTTTACGCTGCTCATGTGTATGACCTATAGTGAAGTAGATAATAAATAACGAAGTGCATAGAAGGTGACTACCTTACCAAAAAGTAACTTGGCCCAGGCATAAGCTATATATTTCCCAGCCCATGCGGCTTTAATTGTAACGGACTAATGGACGCGGCTTTTCAATTAGTTGATGGATCGGGTCTTAAGGCTGTACTTTGTAAGTGGAGTATTGCGGTGTTAAACTTCCTCTACGATGGCCCCCGTTCCTTTTCAGAGATAGCCAGGGGTTTGAATGTATCTAACAAGGTTTTGTCCGAGAAGCTTAGCAGGCTTTCTCGTATTGGACTAGTCTCGGAACAAACAGGCAACAGAATGATCTACAAGCTCACTAGTGAGGGGCGCGAATTCGCAGAGGTCACAAGACTAGCGGTCTCACAGGGCATAAACCCCCTAGAGCTGCGATGCGTCTTGACCTGCAAGTGGATGCCGCAGATATTGGGTCGCTTGGTCTGCAGGGACCTATACGCCAGTGAGCTATACGAGAAAATAGATGGCATCTCTTGGAAAGTTCTCTCGGAGATGCTGAGAAAGCTAGAGAGTTATCAGATGATTAAGAGGGATGTAGTCGGCTCCCACCCCATCCGTGTGAGATATAAACTTGATACTAAGGGGCGAATTGTGGTAAGATGGATCTTAATAAACAGTCAAAACCTCAAGAGGCTCGCTGATCTGCGCCCAGCGGAGGACCAGATTTTTCTCGATACCTCCAGCTCATAACGGTTCAGCCTGACCTAGATCGAGACTCCGTGTCTGAGGCGCGAAATAATGTTCAAGCATTTCTGCGTCTCTCCTACGGAGTTTTCAGGGGGTCATTGTCCTAGCGGGACCAACCTATATAAGCGGCATAGACTCTTGGATGCCCTGGATGGAGAGCATTGCCCTGCCGAAGCAGCCCGAGGCCAATATTGGGACACTCGGGCACGTGGATAACGGTAAGTCTACACTGGTTCAGGCGATTAGTGGTGTCTGGACGGGTAGGCATAGTGAGGAGTTGAAGAGGGGGATCACTATCCGCATCGGGTATGCCGATGCCGTCCAATACAGGTGCGACCTCTGCGAGGAGCCCTACAACTACTACTCGGTGCCTGTTTGCCCGATACATAACAAGGAGTGCGAGTTCGTTAGGGCAGTATCCTTCATCGACTGCCCGGGCCACCACTCTCTGATGATAACCATGTTGAGCGGTGCCGCCCTCTTCGACGGCGCAATACTAGTGGCTGACGCGAGGGTTAAGTTCCCCCAGGCCCAGGATAGAGAGCACCTAGAGGCCGCACTCATAATGGGTGTTTCGCGGATGATTGTAGCTCAGAACAAGATAGATGTAGTGGATAAGAAGCGTGCGCTAGCAAATTTTGATGAGATTAGAAGTTATCTGGAAAAAGTGGGCCTGCATAATGTCCCTATTGTCCCTGTCTCCGCACAGCAGGGGGTTGGAATCGAGGCCCTCCTATACGCGATGGACAAGTATATCCCGACTCCGAAGAGGGAGCTTGACAAGCCTTTCCTGATGCCTATACTGCGTTCCTTCAACGTGAATCTCCCAGGAACGCCAGCAACGATGATTAAGGGTGGAGTGATAGGCGGGTCTATCATTCAGGGGAGGCTCCATGTAGGTGATAGTATCGAGATAGCGCCAGGAATTCCCTCGAAGGATAACCCCAGCGTATATGAGCCGGTTGTCACTGAGGTTGTCAGTATTCAGGCTGGCGGTAGGAGCGTCGAGGAGGCGACGAGTGGCGGGCTTATAGGGATTGAGACCTCACTCGACCCCGCTTTAACCAAGTCTGATGCCCTTGTAGGGGACATGGCTGGGGAGCCTTCAAAGCTGCCGCCTGTTTGGAAGACGCTTGAGATAGAGTATAGTCTCTTTCAGAAGGTGATTGGCGTTGAGGGTGATGTGGATGTGAAGCAGGTATCTGAGAAGGAGCCACTCGTGATAAACTCTTACACGTCTGTTACGAGCGGCGTGGTTGTCAAGCGGCATGGCGGCCGGCTAACTATCTCGCTCTCTAAGCCACTCTGCGCATGGCCCCGCGACAGAGTATCTATATCCAGGAAGATTGGGATGGGGTGGAGGCTGATAGGATACGGGGTAATATTGGGCTGAACGGGTTGCTTGCCATTCTCGATACAAGCTTCCTTCTCTTAGTTATTGAGAGTGGAAGGGATCTCCTCCGCTTGATTGAGGAGAGGTTGGGCGAGCCTGTGGAGCCAGTGGTCCCCGCATCTGTTGTTGGGGAGCTCAATAGACTCTCGGCCAAAGAGGATAGAAGGGGTATGGCGGCTAGGCTGGCTTTGAAGATGGTGGAGAAGATGAGGCAGCTGGAGCATAGCTCTGGCGGCTCTGTCGACGACGAGCTCATGAGCCTAGCCTCCCATTTCGGATACATCGTCATAACGGGGGACTCTGCTCTGCAGAAGCGGCTTAGGAGGCGGGGGATAAAATGTATATACGTCAGCAGGAGGCTCGAGGTCCATATCCTGGCATAGGCAGATATGCCTAGTAAGGGGGCTTTTTCGCGGTTATGTCAAATTTATTACCTCCCAGTACCCCCTAATAAGAGCCACTGGTGTATGTTTTACGTCGTTGAGATAGCAGAGGTTATTGGTGTTGAGCCGAGGGATTTTGGCCTCACACTTAAGGAGATTGCTTTCAAAAAGCTCTCAGAGCACTATGAAGGCTTAGTCGACGAGCAGCTCGGATACATTATCTCGGTCCTGGGCGTTGAGGTTGACGAGACAGGCTATATGCTGCCGAGGGATCCCAACCTCTACCACAGGGTCAAGTGCAAGCTCCTAGTCTTCATCCCCCGCATACATGAGGTTGCTGAAGGCGAGGTGGTGGAGCTGACGGACTTTGGAGCCTTTGTCAGGATAGGCCCGCTTGACGCGCTGCTACATGTCTCGCAGATACTAGACGACTTTGTGAACTTCGACAAGAAGAACGCGGTATTCATGGGATCTCAGACTGGCTGGAAGCTTGGTGTGGGAGATAAGGTCAGGGCCAGGATTGTAGCCGTCTCCCTTGCCGGTGGGAAAGTAGGAATTACGACGCGCCAGCCTTATCTTGGGAACCTAGAGTGGATAGAGGAGCAGAAAAGGAAGGAGCGTGTGCCGCGCGCGGAGAAGGTTGTTGAAGGGTGAAGCTGATTGCCTAGGGAGCGTGCATGCAGAAACTGCAGGGCAATAGTCACTGGAAATAAATGCGATAACTGCGGTTCAACAAACTTAACGACAGCCTACTCGGGACTCATAATAGTGATTCATCCAGAATCCTCAGAGATAGCAAAACTCCTAGGCATAGAGAAGCCGGGGAGATACGCGATTAAGGTTGAGTAACACGATAGTCATCCCTGAGAAGGTTAGGGAGCTACTGAAAAAACCACTGGGACAGCTAATACGAGGAGAGCCGGAAAACACTGCAGAGACTGTGAAGAAGATTGTCAGCGGCTGGAGGGGAAAGCTCGTAGCAGTTGGAGACGCGGTTTCCAAGGCCCTCCTATCAATGGGGATTAGACCGGATGTCTGTATAGTGGATGGAAGGATTGAGCGTAGACCCGTTGAGCAGATTACGATACAGGGCGCTGTTGAGCTGGCATGTGAGAACAGGGCGGGCACGATAAGCAGCGGGGCCTATGAAGTAGTGATGAAGGCGCTTAGGGCGAATGGGCCCATTATTATCCGGGTTAATGGTGAGGAGGACCTGTTAGGCCTCGTAGTGATGGCTGAAGCACCAACAGAGACTTTAATGCTCTATGGACAGCCGCGGGAGGGAGTGGTAATAGTCAAAATCAGTAACGAGGTTAGAGAATTTGCGCGGAAGCTCATCGAGGCCTCTTCTCAGAGATAAAGCTCGTATACCCGCACCTGCCACAGGTATATCTGTCCCGGTGCCTCGCCATTATGTATCCAGGGCCACAGATAGGGCAGAAACTCACGTTCCTGACCAGCTTCCCATCAGAAGTTAGCGAATACAACTTCCACAGGCCCTTCTCCTTCTCTGACATCTTTCCATAGTTTTGGCGAGTCTTAATTTAAAGTTACATGCGACGCTCAGCCGGATATATATGGATGCATCTTCACGGGGAGAGTGACTAGACCCTTGACAGCCAGTGTTATAGATATACTGCTTCTAGGCCTCATAGGTATTGTGGTGGGCGGGGTTGGGACTCTGCTGGGTGTTGGCGGGGGCTTCATAGTCGTTCCAGTATTATTATCCTTCTACAACTTCGCACCGGGTAACGCGGCTGGCACAAGCCTTCTGGTAGTGCTTATGAACGCCATATCCGGGACGGCTGCCTATCTGAGGCAGCGCAGGGTTGACCTGAGGATGGGCCTGGGATTCACCCTCGGCACTATACCAGGCAGTGCTCTCGGCTCCATATCCACAACTCTGGTGAGTGGAGGCTCGTTCAGAACCTATTTTGCGTTGATGCTGATATTCACGGCGCTCTACATGGTCTTTAGGCATAGGCCCCACTCAGGTGGTAGTGGACTGCTGAAGAATGGGCAGAACAGAAGGTTAGTCGACCAGACTGGGCGGGAGCACCTATACATATTCAATCCATACTTAGCGGTGATTTCCTCGCTCCTCGCGGGATTCATAGCTGGCTTCTTCGGTGTAGGCGGAGGAATAGTGCATGTGCCTATCATGATAATCCTTTTTGGCGTGCCAGCCCACATAGCTACAGCTACTTCACACTTCATCCTGACATTAACGGCTGCTTCTGGAATAGCCACACACGCGCTCTTGGGGCATATCGAGCCTCTAACCGGCGGCATCATCGCAGCAGGTGCCCTACTCGGCGCTCAGATCGGGGCTAAAGTCTCTGCGAGGGTCGCCGGCCGTGCTATAGAGCTACTTTTTGCGGTAATGTTGATAGCTATAGCAGTCAACCTTCTACTACAGTCGATGACCGCCTAGACATACTCCCTGCCCAGGGTCTCCCTCGCAATAATCAGCCGCATCATGTTCTCAGTCCCCTCAGCGCCAACAACGTAGCTGAAGGCAGCCAACCAGGCCCTGAATATCGGGAGTTCCTTGAAGTACGAGGCACCGCCAAACCACTTCATAACATCCTCCCCAACCTCAAACGCGAGTGATGCACATTTGAGCTTCGACATCGCCCCTAAGACTGCAATATCCCTTAGGCTGATGTTCTGGCTCTTCTCCTTGTAATACTTGTCCGCAGCCCATGCGGCCTTATAGCATAGGAGACGAGCGGCTTCAAGCTCTTTTAAATGGTCGGCTAGCTTGAAGCTTATTGATTGATAGGAGGCTATTGGGCGGCCGAATAATTCGCGCTGCTTAATCCATGAGATTCCCTGCTCGAGTAGCCACCGAGCACATCCAACTGTGACGGCCCCGATCAAACACCTAGCTAAGTTGAAGCCCTCCATAGCGATCTTGAATCCCTTATTGACCTCTCCCAGCCGATACTTGTCATCCAAAACATAATTCGTGAAGGTGACGACGGATGTGTCTAGGCCCCTGCGGGCGAATTCTGTCCAGGGCTTATAGGTTACTGAGGGGTCTACGCGTCCATCCTTCTTCATCAATGCTAGGAAGGTTGTTATTGAGCGGTGTTTCTCCTCGAGTCTCCCTGTCCTGCTTATGAGGACCCAGCCGCCACCCCACCTCATCCTCTCTATTATCGATGGGAGTGAAACCATAGACTTCTCGCCTGAGACTATCCAGTTGCCATCCTCCCTTCTCTCTGCGCGGAGCTTGACGCTGGCTACATCACTTCCACCATGGGCTTCTGTGCTAGCTATCCCTATTAGTGCGTCGCCGTGGCAGACGCGGGGGAGAACCTCTTGCCTCGCCTCATCTGACCCGTAGAGCTGGACAATATACGTCCAGGAGTTTTGGAGTAGATATAGGACGGCCAGCGCGAGTGCTGGGGCGTGGTAGGCGAGCTCCTCTGCTGCGAGGGAAGCTTCAAGGAATCCTCCACTCTGACCTCCATACTCCTCATCTAGCACGAGCCCCAAGAGACCTTGGGAGGCCAGCATCTGAACAATCTCTGGGCCAATCTCCCCACTCTCGTCGATCTCAACCCATCTGGGCTCAATCCTTCTCGCACAAAACTCAGATACTTTATCCCTGAATAACTTAACTTCAGGCTTAAGCTCAAAGTCCACTACACACCCACCCCACAGCGCTAATCACCCATCACCCGCTCCCGCCATAAATATATCCCTAAATAAGCCTGCATATGCTATAGACGCGAAAAAATCTTTGGTGTTTAGTTACGCTGTTGGTATTGCTTCCTTCTCGACCACTATTGGTCTCTTCTTGGCCCTTCCCTTTTGGTTAGACTCCATAGCCACGTTATGGCCACAGCAACACATGCCTCACGCCACCTGCCCCAACTGGGCCTGCCGCCTCATAGATAAGTCTATCGCAGCCACGCCGCCTCGGAAACCCTTTAAGAAGAGGTGAGCCGCCTCGCTATTCGGGATATGGGCGAGACCATTGCTGAAGAGATTGCCGAATATGTCTCCGCCGCCCGCCTGTCAGACTTCGCTCCAGAGTCTATACAGGCTGCAAAGGAGAGGATATGGGATACTCTCGGAGTAATGTTCGCGGCGGCTGACGCTCCACCGGTTATGGCTGCTCGTCGAGTTATAGAGAGGTGGCCAGTAAGTGGAGGAGCTACTGTCCTAGGTAGCCGGGTGAAGGTTGCGCCCCACGACGCAGCCCTCGTAAATGGGATAATGGCGCGATATCTAGACTTCAATGATACATACCTCTCCAAGGAGGCGATTCACCCAAGCGACATGATACCCGCGATAATAGCTGCTGGAGAGTGTTTCGAGGCCTCTGGTGAGGACCTCCTCAGGAGTGTCTTGGTCGCCTATGAGGTCGCGTGCGCCATGGCCGATACTGTAACCATCAGGGACCGCGGCTTCGACCACGTATCAAACATAGCCATAGGCGCGGCGGCGGGTGTAGCCTCTCTACTCGAGCTCGACCTAGAGAGGACGCATGAAGCAATAAACATAGCAACCGTAAACGCCGCGGCCTTGAGACAGACTAGGTCCGGCGAGCTGAGCATGTGGAAGGGATGCGCAGCAGCCTATGCCGCGCGGCACGGGCTCTACTCATCACTCCTAGCAGCGGAGGGTGTTACAGGCCCGAAGCCCGTCTTTGAGGGGGAGTTGGGATATATGAAGGCTGTCTCCGGGCCCTTCACCATGCCTAAGCTCACGTCAAATGCCGTCAGGATTCTTAGGACATCGATAAAGTGGCGTCCTGTGGAATATCACTCTATGTCGGCCGTTGAGGCCGCCACAAGGATTTACGAGGAGGCTGGGGGAATTAGAGCCTCCGAGGTTGATAAAATAGCAATAAGGACGTTCAGGGTTTCATATAATATATTAGCGAAAGACCCTGAGAAGTGGCGGCCAAAATCGAGGGAGACTGCCGACCACAGTCTCCCCTACATTACGATCAGGACGCTTCTCGATGGAGATATCTGGCTGGAGAGCTTCAATCATGGGAAGATCCATGATCTAGCCTTTTTAGAGCTTGCTGAGAAAACAACTGTGGAAGTGGAGCCCAGATATGATTCCATGTATCCTGGGGCTGTCCCGAACATGGTCGAGGTCTCGATGAGGGATGGGCGGCGCTACTATGCCGAAGTGGTCTATCCGAAGGGGCATTTTCGAAACCCGTTGACAGATGAGGAGCTCCGCGCTAAATTTACTAGGCTTATAAGGGGGAGGCTGACTGAGGAGCAGACAGCTACTGTGTGGGAGGTCGTCATGGTCCTGGAGAGGCTTAAATCCGTGAAGGATTTAACCTCGCTTCTCTCATACGTTTGAATAGATATATAGTGGGGTTGTAAATATCTTAATGTAGGTTAATTGGTTCAGCCTATAAGTGTGTTTAAAGGTCTTGAAGGTGTATATGTAACTGAGAGTGCTCTGAGTCTTATAGACAGTGAGAACGGAGTCTTATATTATGCCGGTTATGATGTTAAAGAGCTCGTAGAAAGAAGCAGCTTCGAGGAGGTTGTTTTCCTCATGCTCCATCAGCGCCTCCCGACGAGTTCCGAGTTCACGGAGTTTCTAAAACTCTTAAGGAGGTCCCAAGAGCTCGAGCCCATCCATATAGAGACTATTCGGAAGTATGCAGGTGTGACAGACATACTGTCGCTTCTTGCCATGTTAATAGTTCTTGAGGGGCGTGGAAAGATCGGTGGGAACTCTAATGACTTTAACGCCGCCGTTAACGCTGTGGCTAAAATGGGCTCCTTCTTCTCTACAATCATCAGAGTGCGCTATGGTGGAGACTATATACCGCCTAGGAGAGATCTGAGTTTCCCAGAGAATTTGCTATACATGATGAATGGTGAGGTGCCTAGCAGAGAACATGCTGATGTGCTGGACGATCTCCTCATACTTCACGCAGAGCACGGCATACCTGCAAGCACCTTCGCAAGCCTAGTCGCAGCATCAACGCTCAGTGACCTCTACTCATCCATAGCGGCTGGGATACTGGCGTTAAAGGGACCCCTACATGGGGGCGCATCAGAGGCAAGCTACGCCCAGGCACTTAGTATAGGAAGCGTTGAGAAGGTGCCCGAATGGGTACAGTTGACGCTCTCGGAGAAGAAAAAGATCATGGGTTTTGGACATAGGGTGTATAAGATTTACGACCCGAGGGCTACTATCGTGAAGAACATAATCGCAAGGTTTATGGGGAGTATGAATAGTGAGGTCAAGAAAGTCTATGAAATCACACGAGCTCTCGAGGAGTATGGTGAGAAGTATCTGGCTTCGAGGGGGATTTATCCAAATGTTGACCTCTGGACTCCTATCCTCTACAGGATGATAGGGCTGCCAGCCGACAGCTTCACAGCCCTCTTTGCGGTCAGCAGGACCGCGGGCTGGGTTGCCCATATACTAGAGTACTGGCGCGAAAACAAGCTGATTCGGCCGCTTCACCTATATGTGGGGGAGCGTCCGAGGAAGTACATCCCTCTGGAGCTTAGAACAGGCTCCTGAGGAGCCCAGCCAAGAATCTTAAACCACTATAGGATGCGAGGCTCCTGGCTAGTCCGGTTATTTGGAAGTCCATATCGCCCCTGAGAGCTAGTGTCTTGGATAGCCCCGACTCGCTAGCCGCCCTAACTAATGCGTCTATGGCTTTGTCGCTCATCGAGTATATCGTCTTGGCGACGAGGTAGGTTGCTTTTAGTTCGCGGTAGATATTACTGACTGACCGTCGGTATACCCCTCCTCTCCTATCCTTCAGGAGGCTGTAAACATGTGATGCAGCTGCCCGGGCGCACAACCCTCCCACAACTACGCCGCCCCCCGTGGTCGCCTTCACCTGCCCGGCCACATCTCCCACCAAGAGAATGTTACCGTCAAGGCCTACCTCGAGTGGAGGCCCGCGGTATATGCTATGGGATGAGTAGCCGATAACCTTGGAGCCGGGAATCTCCTCCCTCAAGAGCCTATGCGCTTTAGCTAGAGGGTCATGCCTCGCAGCGACACCAAGTTTTCCAATCTCCTCGTTGATAGGGACAAGGTAGCCGAAGAAATCCTTTAGATAATTCTTAAACCACACATGTGCTTGCCGCCTGTCTAGGCCGTGGTTCTTTACTATGAGCTGGGATATTGGAATCCAGTAGGGCGCGCTATAGCTGCTGAAGAGCCTGCGGGCTAGGGTTGCGGAGGCCCCTTCAGCTACGACTAGTGCCTGTGCAGACGCTTCCCCACCATCATTTAAGACGACTTTATACCCTCCACCCCCGGCCTCGACGCTGCATGAGACCGCGCGACTCCCCAACAGAACATCAACGCCTGAGCCGATTGCCCTCTCTGCTAAATATCTGTCTAAGGCCTCACGCGCAGCTACCACAGCTACTGGTGTTGCTGATGATAGCTCAAATACCTCCCCTCCTGGGGAGTGTATCACCCCACCCCAGATGAAGTTCTGTATATAGCTCTTGTGGAGTGGTACGCCAATTTTCTCCAATCCCCTGATGCTGTAGAGTCCCGCACACCTCTCAGGGCGGCCAAAGATTATATCCTCCTCGATGAGTGTTACACTGAGCCCCCTCTGGGAAGCATCAGCCGCAGCTATGAGGCCAGCAGGCCCTCCACCAATAACCACAACATCGGCCCTAAACATAACCATCCAAAGCCGCAGAATTGACGCACCCAACCACCTAAAAGCCCTTTAGCCAAAAGACAAGACGACGCATCTTGGGCGGGATATTAGGCCACTAACAATTATATAGTGAGGGGAAAAGTAATGTAATGATATACGAATTGATGGGGGCTAAATCCAAGTATAACAATCTACCTGCAGCTGTATCCGCGATAGCTGCGGCTTTCCCACTGTGGCACTTCATCTTCAACACAGATCTGATTGGGGGGTTCTGGAATAGGATGGTCGTCTCGGTTAGTTTATTGGGCCTCTGCGCATTCCTCGCAGAGGGGAGGGAGATGTCGAGACAGCTCAGAAACATCACATTGAGGGTCATTGCACTGGGCGTGCTGTCAGCCCTCCCTCTCTACACGATATTCTACGGGGGATACATATTATTTAAGCCACTGCTACAGGAGGGAGCCTCAAATGTTTACCTACTGGCTAGTAATGTGCCTGCAATACAAGTTGCGGCCACACTAGTCTACACCTCCTTCTTAGAGGAATTTTTCTGGAGGGGGTTCATCCAGAGAAACCTGACCAACTATCTCGGCCGCTTGCGGGGGCTTCTCTCAGCAACAGCCTCCTACACGCTTATCCACATCTTCACGCTTAATCTTCCGTTGATGCTCGCGGCCCTGATCGCTGGTCTCTGGTGGGGCTACCTATACATGCTGACGGGTTCGCTATGGCTGACTGCTGCCTCCCACATCGTTTGGACCGAGATGGTGATTCTGGCCCTGCCGTTGGGGTGAGTGGCATGTCTCTGAAAATCTGGTTCATCGCAACCCGGCCCTGGTCCTTCGTCATGACATTTGTCTCCGTATCACTGGCCGCTGTCTTGGCGCTGAAATACGACTCCTTCAACGCTCCACTATATCTGCTCACACTGGCTGGGTTGATTCTCTTCCACGCCGCCACAAACATGCTTAACGATTACTATGACGTCAAAAACACTGTTGACAGGGTTGGTGCACCAACCGCGAGATATAGGCCACACCCCCTATTGACTGGCACGATAGGTGGGCGGGACTTTCTAATCGTTACAGTGATGCTTTACGGCCTTGTTATACTGATTGTAAGCTATTTCACGCTAATTAGAGGCCCTCTAATTCTCCTGCTTACAGCTCTGGGATTGTTTGCAAGCGTGTTTTACACTGCCTCCCCAGTCGCCTTCAAGTATAAGGCGCTAGGCGAGCCAGTTGTCTTCTTGGTTTGGGGCCCATTAATGGTTAGCGGTAGCTACTATACGATAACCGGCATATTCTCGATCGAAGCGATGCTTGCATCTATTCCCATCGGGATTCTGGTGCTCCTAGTCCTTCTAGCCAACAACATAAGGGACATAGAATATGATAGGCTAGTTGTCAAGGCAACAATCGCTATCCTACTAGGAGCTAAGAGGAGCCTAACTCTCTACGCAGCACTACTCGCAGTAACCTATGCATCCACAATAGTGCTCGTCATCTTGCATGTATTCTCGGTGTATAGTCTGGCGGCTTTGTTCACTGTCCCCATTGCAGCTGGGCTTGTTAGGAGATTTAGCGTGAAGGTTCCTGATACAGCCGACCCGGAGACTGCTAGGCTGGCTCTCTTATTCGGTCTACTACTCCTTGCGGGTGAGCTTATCTCAATCTCCCTGGGATTCTGGGGTGCTTAGACAGTGAGGCTTGGTGTTGGGTGGAATATCTTACACCCAGTGTCTAAGGTTGCTGAGCTTGCATCGAGGTCTGAGGCTCTGGGGTACGAGTCATTCTGGCTTCATGAGAACCCCATGCTTGGAGACAGTTTCTCATCCCTCATCCTCGCCTGTAGAAACACACATGAGATTCGTTTAGGGATTGGCTGCACGAGCGTCATCACTCGCCATCCTGTGATGGTTGCTGCATCTGCGCTAACGCTTCAAAACGAGAGCGGGGGGAGATTTGTGCTGGGGCTTGCGCTTGGTGGGTTCCCATGGCTACCATTGATAAACTATCAAGTCCACCCAGTGAAGGAGACGAAGCCACTCCGTAGAATATTGGAAGCCGCATCCATCATAAGGTCGCTGGTGAGCGGCGAGGCAGCCATGGTGTCTGGAACATTCTACAGCGTTAAGGGGTTCAGGCTGATGACTAGGCCGTCTAAACCTATACCCATCTACTTAGGCGCCCTCGGGCCCAAGACCCTCCGAAAGGCCCCCACAGTCTTTGACGGCGTCATAACCTCGCCAGGTGTTTTGACACCCCGCGACGTTAGGAGGTTGATTAGCTGGGTTGAGGAGGGTGAGAGAAATGGACAGAGGGTTGAGAAGCTCGCATACGTGCTCTCTTCAGTCAGCGATGACGAGTCTGAGGCCTACAAGGCCATCAAGCGCGACCCCTTCTTTATCTACCAGCTCTCCGAAGTTGTCCCAGAGGAGAGTCTCAGCTATTTTGGTGTTAGGTTGGATAAGCTGCCCCAGATAAGAGAGTCCTGGCGAAGGCGCGATTTTGCCCAAGCCGCCTCCCTAATAAGTGATGAGATGGTTATAGCCTTGACGGCCTCTGGGAGGAGCGAGGATGCCCTAAGTAGGCTCGAAGAATACGCCTCGACAGGAGTCGACACGCTAATCATAACGCCGGTGGGAGATTCTGAGAGAGTCCTCAGAGCCTTTGCCCAAAAATAGCGGTGGGCCTATCTTACAGACTTACATCTGTCTTCAGTATTCTGGTCCATGTTCCTGACTCGCCTAAAATCCCGCCCTCCTGCCATATCTTGACCTCCCTTTGAAGCCTATGGCTGAGCAACCCCCTAAAGAAGCCCTCATGGAAGCTGCACTCGAAAAACAGGCCTAGCCTAGGTATCTGGCCACATATCGTGCAGTTGGATATCCTGAAGGTTAAGGGGTCACGGCTCACCACTTCAAGCCTCCCCAAAACAAGCCTACTCCAGACCTCAGAGAGCTGGTCTAACACGGACTTCAAGTCGGCTGCCTCTATAGACTCGGAGGCCCTGCGGCCCATCTCCTCCCCCAACTTCCTCAACAACTCCTTCGAATCAACTCTAAACTCCCGCTGCAGAGGGTGAATAGCGGGGGAGAAAAACGCAACAGTGCTGAGAAGATCACGCCAAAAACCCCTATCCTCCAAAAAACTTGCCGATGACATGTTCCAAGGGCTATAGTATATTATGTCGGATAAAAGAAATTGCAGATAAATGCATAAAATTGTATACAATTAATAAATGCTAAACACCTAAACGGGGATTAGAAATCCTTTATACGTGTCAAAAACGACCTAGCCAAATGCCACCCTTTGAAGTTTTCATCCTCGAGATAAATCTGAGAAGGCTGGTTCATAATCCCTACAAGCTGTTAACAGCCTTGGGGCTTGGCAGGGACATGTTTTTCTCGATATAGGCTGTGGAACTGGATTCCTCTCTATTCCCGCAGCCTCGATCGTGGGGGATGAGGGCCTTGTCTACGCCGTAGATGTCTCCGACTACTACCTGATGAGGCTTAGGAAAAAAGCCGCCAAGCTGGGCATCAAAAACATCGATGCCATGAGGACCAGCGCGGAGGAGTTAGATGAGGTTCCAGACAACTCGATCGATAGAGCTTCCTTCACGCTAAGCCTCTACTATATAGGAGACAAGGCACAGGCTATAACCAGGCTTAGACAAAAGCTCAACAATGACGGGCTGGTCATGGTCTATGAGCCTATAGCCTCAAGGTTTCTGGGGCATGGGACAGAGACATCTGTCATAACCGCGCTCTTTACGGCAAGGGGCTTCGAGCCGCAGTTTGTAAAAAGGGGGCTCCTATTCTGGACAGGCCTATACAGCCCAGCTTAGGCTATAATGCGTCATGTTTCATATTCTTGTCTTTGGGAAAACCCTTAATTTAAGCAGCCTGACCCGGAATTATGATGATCGAGTTATGAAGAGTAAAGAAAGGCATCGAGCGGGCTCAACCATGGCTGGATCCTATTCTGACTGTGCTGCCAAAGTAGGTGATAAGCACGCAGCCCAACGCCCAACCTCTGTCAAGATTAGAATAAGCGACAAGTCCCTCAGCTTCGATTATGCTCACTTCCTTCCAGACATTGAGAAGTGTGCATCGATTCACGGACATACAGCGAGCCTCGATGTGGAGGTGGTTGGAGAAAAGACTGGACCTGGACTCGTGGTAGACTTCGGGGTGCTTAAGAGAGCCGCCAGAGAAGTGATTTCCGAGCTTGATCACAAGATTATAGTCAGCAAGAGATACATCGAGTCGAAAAAAGGGGGCTCGATAACAATTAGATTCTTGGGTAAGGGAGGCGGGTATAGAATCACAGCGCCGTCATCCCAGCTCTTCATAGCTCCTTTCGAGTCCACGATAGAGAATTTAGCAGCCTATATTGCCGAGTCTATCCTTAAGCGCCTGCCTAGGAATGTGGAGTATGTTCGCGTTGAAGTCTCTGAGGGTGTGGGGAAATATGCAGAGAGTATAGTATATCGTGAGGAGAATGTCTGAGAGAATCCTTGTGCTTCTGTCCGGGGGCATAGACTCGGCCGTAGCGCTATGGCTGGCTAGGCGTAAGAATCCCCTCGGCGCGATCTATAGCCTATCAATAGACTATCACGGGAGGAGTAGGGGTGAGGATGAGTCTGCAGCGCGGCTCGCCAGAAAGGCTGGGGTGACATCGCATTTAAAAATAAGCCTACCATTCTTGAGGGACTCTGAAGACCTGCCAGAGAGAGAGGCCCTCACTCATAGGGGTTCTCGGCTCCCCCCAGTCTTCATCCCAGCCCGAAATCTCATATTCTATTCATGCGCATCCCACGTAGCCTTCTCTGTCACCGCGAACAGGATAACTGTGGGGCATAATAGAGAAGACGTGGATAGATTCCCCGACGTGGGCTCAAGCTTCATAGAACGGTTCAATGAACTTTTGAGGGAGAGTCTACCAGGATATGACTTGACTCTCGAGGCCCCTCTCATAAACTATTCTAAGTGGGAAGTCGTCCAGTTAGCTCTTGAGCTCGGTGTCCCGCTTGAGGATACTTGGAGCTGCTGGGGTCCAGGGGATCTGCATTGCGGACGATGTGAGGGATGCCATGCCCGTCAAAAGATCTTCAGAGAGGTGGGGATGAAGGACCCTACACCCTACGAATCAATTAATATTCCCTAAACACTTACCCACTATTGTGAAGATTGGTCTGAACTCTTGGACGGTTGGTGGATGGGGCCTCGCACTGCCGAACGGTCTTGAGGGTGTATTAAGTGTAGCCTCTGAGCTGGGCTATGACGGGGTGGAGTTAGTCTATGACGACGAAAAATACTCACCCGATAAAATTGGGAGACAGGATAGGCTTCACATCCTGGAGTTTGCCTCATCCTATAACATCTCAATACCAAGCATAGCCACTGGAGTCTTCTGGAAATACAATCTAGCATCGCCTAGCGAGTCGGAGAGAAACATGGCTCTCAGCCTTCTAAAAAGAGGGCTTGAACTCGCAGCTGACCTCAACTCTGAAACTCTCCTAGTAGTGCCCGCGGTAGCCAGGCCCAGCGTAGGCTATAGAGAGACATATAACAATGCTCTATCCTCCATGACTAAGGCAGCTCGTTGGGCCGAGGACCTAGGGGTGACTATTGGGCTGGAGAATGTCTGGAACCGCTTCCTATACGACCCATCATCCTATAGGCGCTTTATAGAGGATGTCGGTTCTGACGCTGTCGGCCTATACTTTGATGTGGGGAATGTCTTGGAGATTTCACCATTTGAACATTGGCTCGAGGTGCTCGGTGATATGATAGTGCTGATACATGCTAAGGACTATGACATGAATAGCCGGGGCCCTGGGGGCTTTAGGCTGATTGGTCGGGGCTCGGTTGATTGGGGTAGCTTTGTCAAGTCCCTCCGCTCAATTGGATATGGAGGTTTTCTCAACGTGGAGACTCCCCCAGAATTCATGAAGCCTCCCGCCTCAATTGTATACCCCCAAGACGGTGTTGAGGCGGCGCGGATGAGCCTGCAGAAGCTACGTGAGTTCATAGGATAGAGTATACGCGTCCAAGTGGTCAAAACTAAAATACTAACACCTCTATACTCCCTCAGAATGTCAGAGTCTCAGAAGAGTCAGGAAGGCGAGCAGAGAAGAGAGGTATGGGGTATTATACATATCTACTCATCCTATAATAACATAGTTGTTCACGCCACGGACATCACGGGGGCTGAGACATTGGCAGTAGCCTCGGGTGGAATGTTTGTGGAGTCAGGGCGCCTGGAGTCTTCGCCATACGCGGCTACCCGCGCGGCAAACTACGTGATGGAGGCTATAAAGCAAAAGGGGATTAACGCAGTCCACATTAGGGTGAGGGCTCCAGGTGGAGTAAAGTCCAAGACCCCAGGGCCTGGGACACAGGCCGCCATAAGAGCCATAGCGAGGTCTGGCGTGATGATAGGCAGAATAGAGGATGTCACTCCACTGCCACATGATAGTGTGAGGCGTAAAGGTGGAAGAAGGGGTAGAAGAGTCTAAGCTTTTGCTTCCGCCGGAACCAGAAGCCTAATCTTATTCTCCTCCTCTCTCGTCACTAGGTAGCTGGGGGAAGAAACTACCCTCTCGCCAACCGCCACCTTACCGTGGACGATGAGCTGTCTCGCATGGTGTAGTGTCTTCGCCAGGCCAAGCCGATATATCATCGTTTGGAGCCTTCGCTCCAAAATATCTCTAACAGACAGCTGGAGGACATAGTTTGCGTCGGCATCACTTGAAACCAGTCCCATCACATACAGCTTATCGATTAACGCCTTCTCCTTAACTCTCCTCTCCTCACCTGTCAAGACGAAGAGGGACCTGGCGATATTCCGATACTTTCTTAGGATTGATGCAGCCCTCCACAACTCTCTCTTGTTACGCAGACCATACTCGCCCACGAGTCTCAGCTCTTCCCCTAGCCTATCCTCTTGCCAAGGGTTTTTAGGCGTCTCATACTTCTTCCTCGGCCGCTTAGGGTCACCCATCCCACATCCCTCCATCATCCGTTAATTTAAAGCTCTCTAGGGAAGCTCCTGAGCAGCACAACTTCCAACAGAAACATGCAAGTCTTCCAGCCACTAAGCTCTCTTGAGCCGCTAAAGCTCCTACCTGCAATGGGCTTGAAGAGACTATATCGGGATGACCCTCTCATCCGCCCTTATCCTAAAGTGGCCCCACTCTTCAATCTAGACTTTCCCTATAGGGAATGGTGATTGACACCTATCCCACTGTATATAGCTATATCCCCTCAGAAAAAAGCTATAGGGCCCCGCTCCTTCCATCGCTTGTCCTTCCATCAGTCACTCGGCCAAGCGACGCGTGATAACCCAAGCCTGCGGATGACGTCTAACATCTTGCTGCTGCCGAAGAAGATAAGGTGAGACCTACATCTACAGTCTGACGATCCGAAGCAAGGTATAAACCCGTCGGCCTGTTTACTTATAACCTCAGCCAGTCTACACTCAACACCGACAGCCTCCGAGACCCACACCCCACGTATCTCAAAGACGCGGTGAGATGTAATCCAATCTATATGCCATCGAAGCCTCTTCCTCTTTGAGATGTGCCGCCGAATCCGTGATAGTAGCCCCCTCCTCGCAGAGCCAACATACACGTAAACACCCCTCTTGAAATGTAGCCTCCCCAACGCTCCAACGCGAATCCTAATGGGCCTCCCCAGCGTAATGACTAGGACATATGTCCCGTGCCCAGGCAGACTTGGGGGTAGACCTTTTACGCAGCGTCGCGTCGAGTGTAAACCAGCATGCCTCACTCTGCTGGGTGTCGTGTTAATTGTGCCCTTTATCCTTGTTGGCATGTCCTCAGAGTTGCTTCAGTGTTTAACGATCCCACGTTGGCGAGGAGGTTTTCTTCTGTAGTGCCGTGACGGACCATCAACACCTTATGGCCGCAGCATTGGCGCCGCAATTTTATTTACCGCACTCAAATACCTGAGAATCGGGTCAGAGAAAAATAGCTTTTGAGGCCATACTGTACTCAATAGGGTCTAGGAGACTGGTTAGTGTGTCAGGAGGCTTACAGTCAATACAACTAGCACAAAAGCTGTTATTAAGGAATATTTCAGGTCTCTTTTTATTGCAAAATAAATGAATGATGCGATAACTCGAGCGTAGGGGGTGAGCATTAATAGAACTAGGCCTACTGCCATCAGCCTGTCGGCTTCAAAACTAATGCCTGCTAGGTTTTTCACATAGTCGATGAAGCTCGGCGAAACTACACGGTATTCATCGCTTAAAATTATTTCAGGACCTATATCAGATAGGTAAAATGCTGAGGCGATGGACAGTATGACCAAGCTTAAAATAACGCCTGTTGCGAGCACCGAGCTTATCAGGATTTCCAGATCTTGTCTCAACCTATGACACCTCTAACTATCATCTGGACCATGATATAGAGAACTACAACTAGGAAAAGAATCCTCGTAGAGCTGTTGCTGAGCTTTCTCAAGAGCCTTGACCCGGCCACGGCGCCTATCGTCGTTCCAACAGCCATTGGCGCCGCGAGGTCCAAGTAGAGGAGGCCTGAGTTAAAGTATACACTTACACCCGCTAGTGCGGTCATGCCGATTATGAAGTTGCTGGTTGCGGAGGAGACTTTGGAAGGCATCTTGAGAACTAGCTCGTGGACCGCCACCTTGAAGGCGCCGGCTCCTATGCCCAGCATGCCCGCCGCAACACCGGCAACAAACATGCCACCCCCACCCAGCAACGGATTTGTTAAATGGTATCTAACCTCTCTGCCGAGCCGGTCGTCATAGTATGAGCCTGACAGGTCGAGCCAGCGGGCCAGCCTATCTTGAGAAACGTTGGTCGGCAGCTCTTCTTTGATAGTTCTCAAGCCTATGAAAGAGGTGAGCAGGAATCCGGCGAAAAAGAAGTAAAGAAAGCGAGGAGCTACATAGAGTGTTACGGTAGCTCCTGCTATGGCCCCTAATATGGTGAACATTTCTAAGAACATGGCGGCCTTGATGTCTGATAATCCGCGACGGACATGGCCAGAAGCCGAACCACTCGATGTTGCTATGATTGATACCATTCCCGCGGCTATTGCGTTTTTAATGGGAACTCCTAGAAGAGTTAGTAAAGGCGTCGTTATGCTAGCCCCTCCGAGCCCTGTAATAGCGCCTATGAACCCGGCGAAAACTGATATGATCAGTACCTCTATAAAGCCGGCCATAAATCGAGACGTCCACCGTCGAATTTAAACCATTGGAAACCAAGGCGCGCGTTCGGCAAGACGTTTTATCTAGCCCTCCTCATAATTTGAGATGTATGTTGTTGACGTTTTAAATCCCAACAATCTATAAGATGCAATTACTTCGGTATGCTTAGTCCGATATCTCCCCTCAAAATTTAGACGATATGATGCAACAGCGCCTACTTGTTTATCCATAAACGTATTTATTCTGGGGCTCTTGCTCAGGGCGGGAGAGTTTAATACGTGCTCAGACGCGGGTTTATGCTAGGTGTGCACTACCAGATTAGAATCGCTGGTGAGGGGGATAACTGGCTCCGGCTGGAGCTTGTAGACGTGCCTCTCAGCATGGGTAACGCGATTAGGAGATTCATCATAAATGAGGTGCCCACCATGGCTGTTGAGGAGGTCCTAGTCATAGAAAATACCTCGCATCTAACTAACGAGGTTCTGACCCATCGTATCTCCCTTATACCATTCACTACAGACCTAGACAACTATGTCCTCCCCGAGAAATGCGACTGCGGAAGCAAACTAGGCTGCGAGAGATGCAGTGTCAGATTCTCACTTAGGGCCTCTGCCACGAAGGAGGTGTTGACGGTCTATTCAGCCGACCTAGTCAGGGAGAGCGGCTCGGAGAGGGTTGCTCCTATGAGTGGGGATTTCCAGATAGTGAAGCTGGCGCCTGGTCAGAGTGTTGAGCTGGAGCTTTATGTGAGGCTTGGGAAGGGTAAGAAGCACGCTAAATGGCAGTCGGGGATAGCAACACTCTATGAGGAGGATGGTAAGAGGATTCTCTATGTCGAGTCCTTCGGTCATCTACCCCCTAGGAGAATGCTGTTGGAGGCGGTGAAGCTATTTGAGGAGAGTGTTACAGAGCTTGGAGGGAGCCTGGAGAAGGTGGTCAAGGATGAGAGGGGGGCGGGATAAGCTGCTCAAGGCAAGGGTCCGGAGGCTGGCAAGGAGGAGCCGCTTCTGGGCCACAGTCCTTAGGCATCTCGAATCTTCCTCCAGGAGGAGGCGCGTCGTCAACATATACCATCTGAATAGGGTCGCGGCCCCGGGTGGTGGTGTATTGGTTGTAGGTAAGCTGCTAGGTGTGGGGGTCCTTGAGAAGCCCCTAAAGATCATCGCGCTCGACTACTCCGATGCAGCTTACCGGAAGGTACTGGATGCTGGAGGCAAGGCATACTACTTGGAGGAATACATTGAGAGGGGCGGCGACGGTAAGGGGCTAGTGATTGTGGGGTAAGATGTGAGGAGGTATGGTTCAAGCTAGTGGTGATTTGGTTGTAGTTGATGGGTCGGGTCACCGTCTAGGGAGGCTTGCGTCGAAAGTAGCCAAGATGCTTCTCTCAGGCAGGAGAGTTGTAGTCGTCAACGCCGACAAGGTCCTAGTGACTGGGACTAAGTCGGCTATACTTGAGAGATACCTCAAGCTCGTGGGGCGGACCTGGTATTCGTCCATTGAGGAGCCAAAGGTCTGGTATCCACGCAGGGCCGACAGGATTCTCTGGTATACGATAGCTAGGATGCTTCCCAGGAGGCAGCCGAAGGGTAGAGAGGCGTTAAAGAGGCTGAAAGTATATGTTGGAGTCCCCGAGGGACTTGAAAAATCCACTCTCACACGGTTAGAGGATGCCCTTCACAAATCAGGCATAAGCAGGTCTGGGCGGTTAATCAGGACATTAACCCTCGGCGAGCTCTCAAAACTACTGAAAGGTGGCGCGGAGGGGTAGTGGGATACTCGGGTCTTAAATGGTAATCCCTTTTATATTGAGGCCTTAATGGATTGGTGGCGCCGGATCTTGAACCCCATCCTCACGCTTCTATGTAAGAATCGGAGGTATCTGAGGGAGGAGCATGTGGCTAAGATTCTCGCAGCGATAAATGCTATTGGTGGCTCGCCGTTCAAGCTCGGCGACCTAGATCCCTTCATACCTGCGGAGTTAAAGTCTAACAGCAAAGCCAGGCGGAGTATCTCCTCCCTCCTAGAGGAGCTTGCAAAGATCGGTTACCTCGCAAAGCCGAGTGAGAGGAAGTATCAGAAACGGTTTAACTCCCTAAGCCACATGCTGTCAGGCAGCCTCTTTGAGCTATCAGAGCTGGAGAGGAGGCCCCTAACACAGCAAAGACCCGAGAAAATAATACGTCTAAACACCAAAAACCAAAAGCCATTGAAGACGCTCTCAAGAGAGGCGAAGAACTCTTAAGCAACCATCCACCCCTATAGACCAAGCTGGGGAATGAGGATTAGGTTGACTCTAGGCCTAACAGACAGGCCTGGGACGCTTCTTAAGGCTCTGGAGAAAATAGCGATGAATGGCGGAAACATTATCTCGATTATCCACAGTCGAGAGGCACTTACTGGAGGTTATGTCCCCGTGAGCCTCTCGGTTGAATTCCCCTCCCATGAAAATTTTGAACGGGCCAAGATGGGGATCGAGGAGTCCGGCATACCAGTCCTCAGCGCCGAGTCGCTTGAGAGGAGGATAGAGACAGTCCTCATTATTGGGGACTTGAGTGTTGACAGGCTTGAGAGGCTCTTCGAGGGGAGGGGTGAGATAATTAGCCTAGTATTTGGCGGGGGTAAGGGGTCGCCTTATGTGAGGGTAATGTTTAGCGTATCCTCCGAGGACAGGGAGACACTTCTCTCTAGCCTCGAGGAGCTGGCTGAGAGAAACAACTGCCTTCTGGTGTGTGAGGAGGCTTGATACGCTGCGGAATAATCGGGTATGGTTTTCTAGGCAGAAGGCTTGCAAAGCACTTGACCGGGTATAGGGAACGTGGATTAAAGCTAACACTACTGGCTAACTCTAAGGGCTACCTTCATGTTGAGGATGGCCTTGACATCGAGGGACTGATGGAGGAAATATCCACGCATCCAGGCTTTAGGGCGTCGCACCCGATGGAGGCTATTGAAAATGGGCTTGCCGACCTGCTTATAGTTCTCACACCTACGAATGTGTACAACGGTGAGCCGGGGCTGACATATATTCGCGAGGCATTGGGGAGGGGAATAGATGTCGTGACAGCGGATAAGGGCCCCCTCGTAATAGCCTTCAGGGAGTTAACATCCCTGGCCAGATCAATGGGTGCTTCGCTCTGTTATGAGGCAACCGTCGGAGGCGGAATACCTGTTTTCTCACTTGCACGGCATTCTTTGAGAGGTGACAGGATACTATCAATCAGGGGCATACTCAACGGCACAACAAACTATATACTGACAAGGATGCATTTTGAGGGTCTCACCCTCGACCTAGCCCTTCAGGAGGCTCAGATGATGGGCCTTGCAGAGAGGGACCCAGGCCTCGACCTGGGTGGAATCGACTCGGCCTGCAAAGTCGTTATCCTAGCAAACGCCCTACTCGGCTTAGATAAGAAACTGGAGGATGTGAAGGTTAAGGGCATAACACAGGTCACCCCAGATGCAATCTTGGCTGCGAAGGAGTTGGGCATGACTATAAAGCTCGTGGGGAGTGTCGGGGATGGTAAGCTGAGTGTGGCCCCTAGACTAGTCAGGCTTAACCACCCCCTCTGCGTCCATGGGACCCTTAATGCGATACAGTTCAAGATGGAGGTTATGGGCGACCTCACCCTGATTGGTCGAGGTGCGGGAGAGTCTACAGTCTCGGCCCTGCTCTCAGACATTGAATGGATAATAAGCCAGAGGACCTCCCCTAGGGAAGGCCATTAAACGCTCCCAGACCATTAGCCCATATCATTAAGGTTAGACCAGATAAAACTACAATCGAGGCGAGAACATCCTTCCTAGACGCCTGCAACTCCCTATAGGTTGTCCTTCTCTCAGATGCGCCGAAACACTTAACCTCAAGCGCCTCAGCCATCTCATACGCCCTACGTAGAGAATTGATCAACAGGGGGACGAATACCCCGACAAGCGCCTTAATCCTCTTAACAGGGCTTCCCTTCTCGAATTCAACACCGCGGGACCTCTGGGCATCTATTATATCCTGAGCCTCATCAGCTATCACGGGGGCTAGCCTGACAGCTGCAACAAACGTGAACGTATAGACGTAGGGTATCCTTAGCTTCGAGAGAAGCTGTCCAAACTCGTCGGGAGAGGTTGTGAGGAAGAAGATATTAAACGAGGTTAGGAATGCGAGAAATCTAATAGACGAGGCCAGGGCCCAGTAGAGGACCTCACCTGCCTGTGCAGTAGGCTCAAGTAAGCCAAGCAGACTCAGAAGAAAAACCAAACCAACTATTGGTAATGCTCCCCGTATCGTTGTGAGCAGGTATCTGGAGGACTTTGCGACCTTCAACAGAATGAGCTGGGATAGAATTATCGAGCTGGAGACTGTTAACATCCCACCCCAATACCTCCCGAACAGCAGCGCTGTTACTAGGAAAGACATAGCTGCCAAGAGCTTGACGCGTGGGTCGAGTCTATGAATAGGTGTATCCAGGCTCCTATACTTGAGGGCTTGGAGGAGTGATAGGCTCAACCCCCCTCACCCCTAAAATGAGAGCCTGTCTTGGAGAAGATTTCTGAGAGGCATCTGACAGCTTCGTCGAGTTTAAGGCATTTGTGATTCAAGTCTCCGAGGCCCTTTCTCTTCAGCTCTTGAATTAGGGTGGGAATCTGTGGGGTGAGAAGCGAGGCCTCCTCTAGGAGCCTCGGGTCTGTTAAAATATCTACGGCTGGGCCATCAGCTATTACTTTTCCTCTCAGCAGAAGAACCACGCGGGTAGCTACCTCGGAGACAAACTCAACATCATGGCTTGAGAGAACTATGCCTCTCTCACTATCTCTTAGATTAAGTAGGAGGTCAATCAATCTCCGCTTTCCCCAGCCATCAAGGCCCGTTGTAGGCTCGTCGATGGCTATGTAGCTGGGCATCCAGGCTACCACTATCGAGATTGCAAGCCTCTTCTTCTCACCCCCACTAAGTGTGAATGGTGAAGAATTCCTATATTGCAAGAGGTCGAAGGTCTTTAGAACCTCTTCCGCCCTCTCTTCCGCCTCTTCTCTGCTGAAGCCGAACTGCATCAGAGCATAGCTAACCTCCTCAAACACGGTCGTGCAGAAAAACATGTTGTCCGGGTTCTGGAAGACGAGACCGACTTTCCGTGAGAGGGATGCAACCGTCGTGGTTCTCGTGTCAACGCCGTCAACCTCAACTCTGCCTGAGGTCGGCTTGAATAGGCCGTTAAGATGTTTTAGGAGGGTTGTCTTTCCAGCACCGTTCTCGCCCATCAGAGCCACAATCTCTCCACGGTTTATGACGAGATTCACGTTCTGCAGGGCAACCGTGCCAGATGGATACCTATACCAGACCGAATCTAGAAGAATCAACTTCCTATCCCCCAGAGATTGGCTATGAACTCCTCCTTTGTTAGAGGGATGCTTCGGCGGCCAGAGAGTCCAAGAGCCCATGCAAGTCTCGATATCTTTGGAAGCTCAATCATATAGTAATCATCCTCTAAGAGCTGTCGCAGGACCTCTCGGGGCTCGTCATCAGCAATAATCTGTCCAGACTCCATGACTATGAGTCGTGTCGCTTCTCTGACGACTAGGTCAAGCCTATGCTCCGAAATCAGCACAGTTATGTTCTCCTTCCTCCTTATCTCTGCGAGCTCCTCGAGAAGCTTTTTAGCCGTGGCTCCATCCAGTGAGGATGTCGGCTCGTCCAGAATCAGTATCTCCGGCTCTAAGGCTAGTATTGATGCGATGGCCACCCTTTGTTTCTGGCCGCCCGAAAGCTCGAAGGGTGAGCGGTGCCTGAGGTCTTCGATGCCCATTATCCTGAAGGCTTTCGAGACTCTTCTCTCAATCTCAGCCCTCTCCAGACCGATGTTCTCCAGCGCGAATGCGACATCGTTCTCAACTGTGAGGGCGAAGAGTTGGTTGTCTGGGTTCTGGAAGACCATTCCCACCTTCTGAGCCATCTTGCTTATGGGAGTCGTGGATGGGTCGAGCCCTCTCACTATAACCCGGCCGGAGTATTCGCCGTGATACATCTGGGGTATAAGGCCGATAAGGCATTTGAATAACGTGGACTTTCCGCAGCCAGTCGCTCCAGCGAAAACCGCAAACTCCCCCTCTCCGATCTTGAGAGAAATATTTCTTAGTGCCCACCGCCCGGAGCCGGCATACCTAAATGAGAGATCCTCGATTTCTATAGTCATATTCAATCAGCGACCCTCACAGCTGATTCTCCAAGTAGGTAGGATATGTGGTTCACACACATCTCGAGGATACTGTCTAGGTTTCCCTTGACCTTCAGCTTGGCGGCAGCCGCGTGTCCTCCCCCTGTCCCTGAGAGAGACTTTGCGATAGGTTCTGCGACATCCCTCGCCAGGTTAAGATTCAGCTGGTCAAACATCTCAGGAACCTCCCTCAGAGTTATCTCAGCCTCTCCGTCAACCTCGTCGCCAACAAGAGCTATATGAGCTCCCACAACCAGCAGGGAGCGCGCGGCCGAAGGCTTGAAGGCGCTTACACGGGTCACACCCACCACAATATCGCCACACCTGTAGAACTCTGCCCTCTTAACAGCTTTAATCCTAGCAACTCTCTCACTATAATCTATTGGAGACTCTATTCTCTGCATGATTATTCGAGGATTCGCGCCAAGCTCTCCGAGGATGCCAACTTTCCTAAGGGTCTCAGGGTCCGCAACAGTCAACCTAACCGTGTCGAAGTACATGCCAGTAAAGAGGGCTGAGGCCTCTGTCTCGCTCAGCTTGTAGCCCGCCATCTCCGCAAGCTCCATAACGATCTCGCTTGTGGATTGATATTGCGTGGAGCCATAGACCACTCCCTTGAATTGCTCGCCACCTTTCTCATGATGGTCTATAACGATCAGCCCCTCTCCAATCTCTTCATAGAAGGGTGAAAGCTGGGAGGGTGAGCCTACATCAATGGCTATGTAGGCCTCGGCCTCTGGAAGGTCTTTCCTTAACTCAACCCCCAGCACCGCCGCCATTTTCTCTGTGTAGTCGCTTATGTGATTCGGCACTGCGATTCCGCAGATATCGACAGAGTGTGTGGATAGCATCCTCGATAGGACATAAGCACTTGCGAGGGAGTCCGGGTCACCTCCCACGTGAAGTAGTATCGCGACCCTCTTATCCCCAAGCTTCTCCAGCTCCTCCAGTAGCTCAGCTATAATCCTCCTATCCCTCATAGTCTAAATATCTAGGTCTTGTGCGTCCAGATAACCTTACCACACTAAGCGCAATTTGTTGTTAAGAGTATCGTCTACTCCTGCCTCTGGCCGAGCAGAGACTGTAGCTCCTTCTGAAGAGCCTCTATCTGGGACCTGGTCCTAGCCTCCTGCTTCTCCACAACCTTCAGCCTAGTATCGTTTAGGTCTCTCTTCTCCGAGAGCTCGCTCAGTATCTTCTCCCTCGTAGTCTGAACAAGTATGGGCCCTACAGCCTTATATACAGCCACGTTATCCGCGCTCTTCCCCAGCTCCTCTAACGCCTGGTTAATCTCCTCAAGCTCGGCCTGCAGCCTCTGCTTCTCTGCAAGTATGACACTGAGTGTCTGCTGGAGTTGCTGTAGCCTAGCCACCTGCTGCTGTATGTTCGGAGGAATCTGATTGCTCGACAAGCTTGTACCCCCTGAATGGAGCGAATCAGGCAGATTAAAAGTTATCCCTCTAAGCGCTCATGCCTAGAGTGACTACTTAGATACTAGCCTAGGCGACCAGGCGCCCGCGGCAAATTTAAACCCGCATTTTTTACACTCCCAGATGCCGACTGAAACCCTCCTCACAGCCTTCCTCCCACATCTCTCACAAACGTGTATAGCCCTCTGCTCCAGCTCTATCTCCTCAACCCTCTTTCTGAGCCTAGCTCCATATCGGGCGCCAAACCTTTTCGTAACACCTACTCCAGCTCTCATTCCTTCAAACAAACATCCAGTGGCCAGTTATATATCCATCGGGGAGGCTATGACTATTTCCGACTATGGGGTTCCACCAACTCTCCCCACAGCCTCCATCAGCCTAGTGCGGAGCTCCCCAGCTTTTTCCTTGGACACGTTTATGATCTCATCCATTACGCCGAACTGTATCAGGCCTTGGAGGTTCTTCTGTATTGCCGCCATCTCATCGTCGTCCGACCAGCCCAGAACGATGGAGGTGTCGATCGCGGATTCTTCGAGAGATGTAGGGTCAACCAGTATCTTGTCACCCAGCAGGCCTATAGTGACTGAGACTGGGAACCTCCTGATGGGCAGGCTGGATCGGATTTCAGGATTCATAATAACCTCGCCATCCTTCACCTCGTAGAGTGGTATCTTGGAAGTAGCCAGCGCAGCGACAGAAGCAAGCACTGAGGGATCAAAATAATTACCATCATAGTCGAGCACATAAACATCGATATACACGACTAGTACGCTCCTACCAGGTATGTAGACAAGCTTATCGAGCTCAAGCATCTTAGACTCCCTAATGCACCTGTCAACAACCCTCGCAAGCTCTATCGCCTTCTCGTCAGGTGGTCCAGGCTCGAAGAAGCTTGAGGCAAGAGGCAGAAGCTCGGCGTTCACAACTATATTCCCCTGGTCAGGCGTGTCGGGATAGGGCTGGCCGAGAGCTGTCTTCACACCGGCAATAATCTTCGTTCCACCAAGATTAACCATCGCGGAGCCGTCTGTCTTCTCTATAATCGAGGTCTTTATTTCGAGGGGCCTGTATTGGTATGGGCCTCGGCCGTCAAGTCGCTCACCCCTGAGTATCAGCTCGTAGAGCTTGTCATGCATGATCTTTGTCGGGTAGGGCTTTGCACCGATCCTATACAACGATTCTCACTCCTCCCCCAGAGGTGTAGCGGATTCAAACTTCTTCGAGAGAGCCTTCTTCTGAAGCTCGTAAAGCACCTCTATCCCCTTTTTAGCTAGGTTTAAAGCCTCCCTAAACTCGGCGCTTGTCAACCTGCCGTTCAGCTGTAGGAGGACGATCGACCCAAGCCTCGGGGTCATCGCGACTGGCATGTCAGCCTCGCCCTTCTTATCTTCCTCTTCGCTCGGGTCTAGGACGATCTTCCCCTCAACCTTGCCTACAGCTATCCCTGCGCATAGGTCGAGCATAGGTATCCCGGCGTCGGCTAAGGCCAGTGAAGCGGCTGTGAGCCCTGCTGTCCTAGTCCCTGCATCAGCCTGTATCACTTCTATGAAGATGTCGATGGCTGAGCGTGGAAACTCCTCTAGAATCACTACGCTCTCCAATGCCTCGCGTATAACCTTGCTTAGCTCTATCTCCCTCCTTGTCATACCCGGCGCCTTCCTCCCCTCAACACTGAAGGAGGCCATGTGGTATCTACAGTTTAGTATTGCCTTATGTGGCTGTGCCAGATGTCTTGGATGCGCCTCCTTAGGCCCATATACAGCTGCGTATATCTTTGTCTTACCCATCTCGATGTAGGCTGAGCCATCGCTCCTATCCAGTACACCAGCCTCTATGCGAACAGGCCTCATCTCGTCTAGCGCCCTACCGTCTATCCTCCTACCGTCCTCTGTAATCAGTCTCTGTTCAGTCTTCTCCAACGATCTCACCACCTATGATCTTTTTTCTGAGATGATGCGTCACCCGCTCAGTAAGTCCGGGAAGGTGGCTCTCACTTTCAATCATTTTGATTGCTGATGCGACTGCGAACTCCCTTTCTGGGCTTTCCCCCACAACCGCGATTAGGCCATTCCTCCCCACATATAGTTTACAACCTGACTCGCTGTTCAGAATCTGGAGCATGCTCCCCTTTTTCCCAATTATGCGCGGAACCTTGACAGGGCTTACACGTATAAGGAGGCCACGGTCGATCTTCACCAACTCCCGCCCACCCTCAAGAAAAACACCCCTAATCCCCGAGTGTTTTACATGTGTATAGACAACATCACCAATCTGGAGACGCATCCGCGACCTCCTACCAGGATTATGGAGGAACCCCACTAGGTGCCAGCCCAAGTCAACCTCATAATTGCTTGGCTTAGAGTCTATTATGATTCCGACTACCGGGTCTGACTCGCTCGGCTTATAGGGCGACTTTGCGGGTAGGATGTTAATCTTCGAGTCTCTGAATTGTATGATTCCTGCTACTGCGGCGTAGACTTTTCCACCGTATACGTAGGTGTATGCGCCTGCCAACCTATGGTCATTAGACAGGATTTGGCCTGGTGTAACAACCTCCCTATCATGGACATAGCTTGACATTACTTCACCTCACCTCCAGGCTTCACTTCTCCCCTCCCCGCTGTATATCTATTCACCAACTCTATTAGCTCCGTAATCATCCCTGCAGGGGCCTCCAGCTCGCATCTCCACCATCCATCCTGCCCCCACTCCTCCTTCAAAACCTTACCCAGCGTCCTCAAATGCCTATTCACGCTGGGCTGGGAGTCGCCTGGTACTCTGATCTGAAACACGGCTAGGCCGACCTTTATCGGTAGAACCATCCTCAATTTCTCCAAGATCTTCGGAACCTGTCTCTTAGCGTCGATGAACGGGTCGATGGATACTCCAGTCTCCTCCAAAGAAAGCTCAAGCCTCTGGGGTGGTATCGGCATGTTGGTTCTAGGGTCGATTGCATGTTTGCTCAGAAAGTCGATTATCTGGCGCTTTTTTTCCTCTATGAGCCTTCTTCTCTGCTCAGCCGTTATCTGCAACTCACCCTCCCTAACAATCTTCAAGGCAATCTCCTGGACATTGGTTGTTCCAAAGGACTTCATGAGCTCGTTTGCGTTAGCTCTGATACCCTTCTTCGAGTCCCTGTAAACCTCCTCGTAAACAAGGAACTTGGAGACTGGAATATTCTCCCCCATCTTAGCCCTAAGGGCGGCGTCAGGGTCGACTAATATCTCAAAAGTATTCCCACTTTTGGAGACCCTGGCCACCGTAAATCTCTTACTCAACTTTTTATCAGGTAAATTTATGTAGCTCGTTATTTATATTCTTGGCTATCTTCACTCCTTGAGAGCCTGCTCAACCAGCTTGTTTATCTCTTCCTGGCTAATAGGGGTGTACAGCCTCGTGCTGGTCGGTATCACTACCAGCTTGGCCGACCACTTCTCATCAGTCTTTTCCATGCTCTTAACTAGCGCCTTAATGCATAGCCGCTTTGCCTCCTCCAGGGTCATCTCGGGGGTATAGAGGTTCTCAAGAATCTCTTTTACTTTTTCACTACCCCTGCCAATAGACCATCCGCTATATTTCATCACGACTCCGCTGGGCTCAGTATAGAAGAGGCTAGGCCCATCACTCCCTACACCACCAATCAATAGGGCCACGCCGAAGGGTCTGACCCCTGCATGCTGGGTATAGAGCTGCATGGTGTCGCCGATGCGTTTAGATATAGCCTCAACGCTAGGCGGCTCATCGTATGTAAGCCTGTATATCTGGGCATAAACCCTCGCGCTATCCACGAGGATCCGCGCGTCAGATATTAGCCCGGAACTAGCTGCACCTATATGCTCGTCAATCTGGAAGAGCTTCTGCGAATAGTTTGGGCTCTGGAGCTTGCTGTACGCTCTCTCCTCAACTGCGAGGACCACACCCTCGTTTACACATATTCCAACAGCTGTTGAGCCAGACTTGACAGTCTCGAGTGCATACTCGACCTGGTATAGACGGCCCTGAGGTGAGAAGACAGTAATCGCCCTATCATATGCCCCGGCCATTCCGAGAGCAGCCACTCACATCACCTACGCTTATAACAGCCATAGGCATCGTTTAAATCTATCTCACTGTACCGTTGCCCTGTATCGCTGTGGGTAAAGGCATCTAGCTGACGCGATCTCCAGCGGCCTGGCGTGTGAGGTTTATATAAGCTGCTCCATCTCTCCTAAGACAGCATCCATTGCATAGGCCATTGCTAGTTGACGGGTATGGCCGCGTGGTCAGAAGCTTAGACTCTCGGTAACCGATAGATGCAACTTTAGGTGTAGCTTCTGCATGTCTAAGGAGCCAGCCTAGATCTACAGCGGAGAGGCGCTGAGCTCTGAGGAGGTCGCGAGGCTAGTTAGATTATTTGCTTTTATGGATGTGTCTCGTGTCAGGCTTACTGGCGGGGAGCTCCGTTTTAGAAGGAGGTTGAGAAGCTTGTTCTGTGTCTCTTAGGCAGGTGTGAGTATTATCTTAGGCCGCTGCTTGGGCCTGGGGCCTCTGATTTAGAGATAGCCGAGTTCATCAGAATGGCGTTTAGCAGGAAGTTCAGAGGTGTGGAGACCCTGTTGAAGTCGGGTGGGATTCCTCACCGCATCAGTCCCATGTACGATTTGTTGGATGAGGCTGTTTAAGCCTCTAGTAAAACTGGCGACTCCAACAAATCCTTTAACCTCTTTTCGAGATAGTCTATCTCCTTTGAGTCAAGTTTCTCAACCTTCTCGGATAATCTACTCTTGACCAGCTCGAAGACCTCTGAGAACACCCTACACCCACTCATGAGGATGCTTCTGGTCTCTTTATCAGGGCTCGTTAACACGAACTCTGAGTCGGGGCTCATTTTGCTTAGAAGCTCCTCCAACGCTTGGACCTCCCTATGTATCGCCTCCTTCAGCTCATGGCTAACGTTGTATCCTGATAGAAATCTGCGGGCAGTCTCAAGTAGTGCCTCTCTGTAGATTGAGAGCCCGAGAGTAATTATCTTGACATCGGTCGCTCCAATAATATACTTCTTCACGGTGAGAGTTTTGTCATCGCTGTATTTTTACCTCATCCAGCTACTCTCCTTTTTCTCTAAGCACCCTGGCCAGCGTCATGCTGGCAAGCTTATTCGCTTCAGAGTTCAACTCCCTTGAAATGTGTTTTATCTCAAAGAATGTGAAGCGTCTGATAAGCTCCATAGCCTCGTCCCTGAGCCTCCTCAGCAAGGGGTCCCTGGTACTGTACTCGCCCATTATCTGTTTGACTAATAGCTGACTGTCGCTGTAAACGGTTATCAATCCGCAGCCAAGCTTGAGTGCCCGTCTCAAACAGTGGAGGAGCGCCTGATACTCTGCGTAGTTGTTTGTTCCGTGGCCCAGATATCCTGCCCCCTTTACAGTCCCACCGCCGCGTCTAATCAGGTAGGCGTAGGCGGAGGGGCCTGGGTTGCCGCTTGAGGCCCCGTCAATATAGGCTGTGCAGTGGTCTTCGCCTGACAATCCATCCATATACGGCCGCGGGGTCTCTTATCTACCCTGAAGGGGGCTGGAGGGGTTAATAACTAGGCCTAAGTCCACCGTAACGAAGTCATGCCGAATTATGTGGTGGTCGCTGAGAAGAAGTCCGTAGCGCAGGCGCTTTACAGGGTCTTGAAGAGGCGTGATAGTGGGGTCTTTGTGACAAGTATCAGCGGCCACCTCATGGACTGCGACCTAGTTGAGAAATACTCGCGGTGGCGCCTCTCTGATCTCCCAGCCCTCTTCAAGTCGGAGAATACAAGGCTAGTAGTTTCTGACAGATATTCATATAGGCGTGTGATGGAGGTCTTCTCCCGCCTCCGTGAGGGGCTGCTAGTTGTGGCGACCGATAATGACCATGAGGGGGAGCTAATCGGGTACGAGTTAGTAACTGTGTTTAAGGGGGTCTGTGGGGAGGGGGCCGAGTATAGGAGAATGAGGTTCAACTCCCTTGAGGAGGACGAGATAACTAGGGCTTGGCGGAACCTTGAGCCCGACCTCAACTGGGGCTGGGTATACAAGGCCCAGCTCCGAAGGAGCTTCGACCTACTCACAGGCGCCGCCTTCACACGTCTACTCACTCTCTCAGCGAGGCGGAGAATGAGGAATGTGGGTGTGATCAGCTGGGGGCCTGTCCAGTCTCCCTGCCTGAAATTTTTAGTTGACAGGGAGAAGGAAATCCGTGGGTTCAAGCCTAGGAAATTCTGGTATGTTACAGCCAAGTTGAAGTTTGGGGGCGAGGTCTTCAGAGCAGGTAGTGGTGTGGTTTGGGATAGGATTCAAGCCGAGGGTCTCATCCAGAGGGTCTCGTCGGCGAGGCTCGGCGAGGTTCAAGGCTATGAGGAGGAGAGGGTGAGGATTGCTCGACCACTCCCCGCTAGGACGGACGACTCGCTTAGAGACCTCGTGAAAGTCACGGGCAAGTCTTCATACAGCTTGATGGGCATCATGGAACGTCTCTACCAGCTGGGCTGCCTCTCCTACCCCCGGACCGAGACGAACAAGTATCCGGAGGGCTTCGACTTCAACAAGCGTCTAAAAATACTCATGGGCTCAGAGATCTTGGCAGGTGTTAGTCTAAGAGGTGAGCCGAGGCCGAGGAACGGGAGGCTGAGCGACGGCTCCCACCCACCCATCTACCCGACTGGGCTATATGCTGGTGGGGGAATTGAAAGGGTGGTTTGGGAGTATTTTGCGAGGAGGTTTCTAGCAAACGCCTTCGCTGAAGATGCGTTGGCTGTTAGGCAGAGGGCTGTGGTAAGGGTTAATGGTGTTGAGCTCATGGCGGAGGGAAGGTATATGGAGGAGGTTGGGTTCTATCGACTCTTCCCATACTTCAAACCGCGTGAGGAGCCGATCCCGAGGCTGGCTATCGGTGAGGTCGTGGAGGTGGTTGAGGCGCGACTGGTTGAGGACGAGACAAAGCCTCCACCGAGGCTAACTGAGAGCGACCTTCTCAGGATGATGGAGTCCTACGAGCTTGGAACAGATGCGACCAGACCCCTCTACCCAACCCTCCTAATCCAGAGGGGGTTCATAGTCCGGCATCAGAGGAGGCTTAAGCCTACGAGCCTTGGAGAGGCCTTGGTCTCCACTCTGGCGCAGGTGGATGAGAGGCTGGTGACGCCGGAGACGCGGAGGATTGTTGAGGAATTTATGAGGAGTGTTGAGAGGGGTGAGTCCCAGCTCGAAGAAGCTTTGAGAAAGGCTCTAGACCTCTATAGACCCCTCCTCGAGAGCTGCCTAGCCCAGGTCGACAGAATAGGTGAGCGTTTAACAACCCAAACCGCCGAAAGCCGTCGGTGACCTACCCACTATAACCATTCAGGCCTATTGCTAGGTAGGTATTTGTTAAAATAGTGGCGGCTGCAATCCTATCCCGAGGACATGGTTCAGCCCAGAGAGCTAGCCTCCGTAGTTGCTTTGTTTCTCTTCTTCCTCCTGATAGCCATATCCTCTGTATTCATCGCCGAGCTGTTCAGAACATTGGGTAGGGCCATAGGAGCAGTCTTGTTCGGCATATTTACTTAGAGGCCCTCTACCAATAATCGTGTCTATATCTTCTTAGGCCAGCAGCCCAGGCTAGGGAGAGCGCCAGCCCTACAAGAAGGCCGCCAATGTGTGCGCTGTATGCTATTGAGCTGAAGGGCATCGCAAGTGCTAAGAGAGTCTGTAGAATGGCCATGATGATTATCACGATGTACGCTGGGGCGATTATGGGTATTAGGTAGAGGAAGAGTGCGAGTGGTCTTCTCGGAAAGAGTACCCCGAAGGCGCCCATGACGCCGAACACAGCCCCAGACGCCCCGACTGCGGGTATAAGGGGTGCGAACCTGTTGGATGGGAAGTAATAGCTGGTGAATGCGTATGCGAGGCCTCCGACCACACCACTGGCGAAGTAGAGTGCTAGAAACCTGGGCCGGCCCAAAACAATCTCCACATCGCGCCCCAAAACTAGGAGTGCCCACATGTTGAAGAGTATGTGGAGAAATCCGTCATGGATGAACATTGATGAGAAGATTGTGAAAATGCCATAGAATAGTGTGTAAAGGTTTGGTGGAGCCATGATGGTTATGGGTATAAGGCCGAAATTCGAGATCATGAAAACCCTGCCAAAGATGAATGTAGAGAAGAAGACAATTAGGTTTATGGCGATGATTATGAACGTGGCTACTGGCATCTCTTCTCTTGAGATGTACAACAGTCAATCATAGAGGCATTCTGGCATTTAAGCATAGCAGTGTTCAATCCCCATGTATGATAGGGCGCAGCCCCTCTTCATCAGCTCTCTCAGAAGTGATGTTGCGTAGTGTGCGGGTGGGAGTGTGAAGGAGAGTCTGACGGTGGAGTCGTTGAGCTTCTCTATCTCGAGTTTGGAGGGCTTCAGCATCACGGGCCTGTAGGTGCCTGTGGATGAAGCCTCGGGTAGAGGCCTAGCCCTAAAGTCTCTCAGGGAGACACCCTCATACTCCAGAACATTCTTCAAGGCTCTCCCACGGGGGCCGCTGGTAATCCAGGAGTGTGTGCCGGGCCTCGGTATAACTAGTGCTGCCTCACCTCTGGAGATCCTCAAGCTAACCTCTTCAAGGTTCCAGCTAGTTACTTGTAGCGGTCTTCCGTAGGGGCGTTGGTGTCTATCCAGCCTGACGAAAAGGTCTCCAGTGACTGGCTCGTCGAGGCGTAGACCGTCCCTAATTGTGATGCTTAATGCCCTGTTGAATAGGTAGGAGGAGTATGCGTCGACGAATAGCCTCCTTATGCGGAGGGGAAGCCTCCTTAGGGCTCCTGCATAGTCGCCCGGTCTATGATTCAGGTATCTCAATACTCTACGTTCATAGGTAAGGCTTCTTGGGAAGTGCTTAATGGCGTAGGCGATGTCTCCTGTCTCGGCAAGGGCTCTCCGCGCATCAAGTATGTGCTCCGGCTCAAACTGGGTAGAATAGCCTAGGAATGTCTCAACCGCGGCCTTCAGGTCCCCCTTTACTATGCACCTGCCTACAAGATGGGTTATTGGTCTCAGGAGTCCGAACCTCTGGTGTCCATAGAAGTTTGGGACTCCTGAGCTCTGTACAGCCTCTCTAAAATCTCCTATGGTCGAACAGTCTACTGATGCTCCTCTGACTATTATCTCGAATCGGTTGGCGACTAGTCTCGAAGAGTTTAGCTCGTCGATGTATCCTACCCTCCAGACCTCCCACCCCCTCTGGGCATAGTAGTCCCCATCGCTCGAGATCTTGGTTAAGGGGAGGGCGACAAACTGGTAGGTCACTGCCCTCCTATCCTTTATCCCACATATCCGCGCTTTCAGGAGCCTCGTCTCAAGTGTCTTCGCAAGCTCGGCTACAGCTGAGAAGGTCTCTCTATTCCTCTTCTTCAGTATCCAGAGAGTGTATCGGGTTGGCTCAATAGGGATGGTCTCCCTACGCCAGAGGGCCTGGGCGTCTAGCCCTCCCTCAAGTATCTCAGAGAGTATGAAGTCCTCGGGCTGGCTCTTGATGATGCCGCCTACCCCCCGCGTAGGGGTGTAATATACTTCTATACCCATCGCTGGCTCTATCTCACCGCATCCCAGCATGTCCAGGTAAACGACCTGACTACATAGTCGACAGCGGCCCTATTTCATTATGACGTCCTCGATCCTTGGGCCGATGCCGATATATTTGATGACTGATCCCAGCTCCTCCTCTATCTTCTCGACATAGCGTCTGGCGGCCCTGTGTAGGGCTCCGTATCCTTCTCTTCTAAGCTTCTCCCTCTCAGCCTCGCCTATCTCGGGCCACCCTTCCATCTCGAGGTAGACAGGCTTCACCCTCTTGAGGGCCTCAACGGTATCTGGAAACGGCTCCTTCACACCCTCATACTTTACACAAATCTCGACCCTCTCCTGCGTTGCCAGGGTGTCGAGCCTGGTTAGGAAGATCTGGTCCACGCTGTTGAGCATGCATGCATATCTCAGCTGTGGTATATCGAGCCATCCAATCCTCCGCGGCCTTCCTGTCGTGGCACCATACTCTCCTCCACGCCTCCTAATCGCGTCGGCTATCGGCCCTGCTATCTCGGTTGGGAAGGGCCCGGCGCCAACCCTCGTTGTGTAGGCCTTGGCTATGCCAACCACGCTGTCTATTGCCTTCAGCCCCACGCCCGAGCCTATAGCTGCGGCGGCCGAGGTCGTGTGGCTGGAGGTAACGTAAGGGTATGTTCCATGGTCTATGTCAAGCATTGTTCCCTGGGCTCCCTCGAATATGACCGTCTCGCCTGCCGAGAGCCGTGACATTATTGCCGATGGGACATCGCCCACCATCCACCTAACCTCCTCTGCAAGTCTCTTCACACTCTTCAAAGCCTCCTCAGACTTGACGGAGACCACACCGCCCCAGAGCCTCCTCCAAATCTCAGCAAGGGCCTCAGCCTCTCCACCCTCGAGGACATCGCATAGCCTAAGGCCCAGCCTTCCATATTTGTGGAGGGCTGTTGGGCCTATTCCCCTCCTCGTCGTTCCTATCGAGGCTCCACCCCTCACCTCCTCAATCTTAGCGTCGAGGGCCAGCTGGAGGGGTGTCACAAGGTGGGCCCTGGGGCTCACAATAACCTCTATCTTGCCGACAGCCTCCTCAAGCCTCCTGACATCCTTGAGCATCTCCTCTAGGTCGAGGTAGACGCCTGGGCCTATAGCGGCTGCCCTTGTCGAGACAGTGGCTGCGGGGAGCATGTGGAGGCTGAGTGACATGCTGCCGAGAGTAACTGTGTGGCCTGCGTTGGCTCCTCCATTAAATCTAACAGCTAGCGACGCTCCCTTCGCCAGATATGCTGATGCCTTGCCCTTCCCCTCGTCCCCCCACTGGAGCCCGACTATGACTATCCCCGGCATGCTAGCCTATCCGCTCAACATCATGGGGAAGGGACTCGAGATATGATGCATATGTTATCTGAATGAATACGGCGTTCCGCCTCAACTCAGGTATTGTCCTCGCACCTAGGTAGCTCATCCCTGACTTCAGACCGTTCACGAGCTGCTTTATGACATCGGAGGCTGAGCCCTTATAGGCTACGTATGCCTCGACGCCCTCCGCCATGTAGGAATAGTCTGCAACCTCATCGAGCGGCACCTCTCCCACCGACTTTGCCTCACGGCTAAGCATTGCGTAGAAGGAGGCCATGCCCCTGTAGACCTTGCTCTTCCTGCCATTCCTCACAACCACCGCGCCGGGGCTCTCATCTGTTCCAGCTAAGAGCATTCCTATCATGACCGTCGAGGCCCCACCCGCCAGCGCCTTAACCAGGTCTGCAGAACCTCTGATGCCTCCGTCAGCCATCATGGGAACTCCAGTCTTCTCAGAGGCCTCTGCGCAGCTGAAAATCGCTGTAAGCTGGGGAACACCCACACCCGCGACTATCCTTGTGGTGCAGACCGCTCCAGGGCCTATTCCGACCTTTACACAGTCAGCGTATGCGGCCAGGTCCTCGAAGCCCTCAGGCGTCGCGACGTTCCCCGCAATTATCTGGAGGTCGTCGCCAAACTCTCTCCGCAGACACTTCAAGGTGCTCAATACCAGCTCCGTATGCCCGTGAGCCACATCCACAACGAGCACGTCTGCCTCGGCCTCAAACAAAGCCCTAGCCCTCTCCAGATAGTCACCCTTGACTCCGATGGCTGCCCCAACCATCATCCTACCTTTAGCGTCCCTAGAAGAATGTGGATAGAGGCCGCGCGACTTGATGTCCTTCGCAGTGATAAGCCCCTTCACCCTCCAGTCCTTATCAACTATGGGAATCTTCTCCACCTTATACTTCCTAATCAGCTCTACAGCCTCCTCAGTCGTGACCCCCTCCTGCGCGACCACAAGCCTGCTCCTAGGAGTCATAACCTCCTCCACACGCGTCTCATCCCTCTCAAACATTATGTCCCTTGCAGTCAGTATCCCGTGAACCCTTCTATCAGAATCTACGACTATGAGACCCGAGACATTCCTCGCTTCCATCTCCCTCCTAGCCTCGCCTACGGTGGAGCCAAGGCTTATCGTGTAGGGGTCGTCGATGATTATGCCCTCCGCCCTCTTCACCTTTAGGACCTCAGCGGCCTGCTGTTTAACCGGCATGAACCTGTGAATAATGCCGAGTCCGCCCTCCCTAGCCATTGCTATCGCCATCCTACTCTCGGTGACCGTATCCATGGCGGCCGAGACGATGGGGATGTTGATGGACAGCTTCCTCGTCAACTTGGTTGTCGTTGAGGCCTCGGTCCTAGACTTGAGGGTTGAGAATCTAGGCACCAGGAGCACATCGTCGAAGGTTAAACCCAAGCCTTCCCAGAAGGTTGCCACCTAATCCCTTTTGATGCAGGCACCTAGGTATGCTTTAAATATTTTCGCAGTAGATAGGCCCCTGACCTGTTGCGCGGGACCAGTTATAAGCCGGCCCCCAGTTGGAATAGCGGGGTTGAAGATCGGGTCCCAAGGCATTGTCGGGGTGGTTTTGAGGGATAATGCCAGGGCAACCTTGGTGTTGGAGGCCTGTAGGCGGCTGGGAATCCATGCAGTCTGGGCCACTAGTCCAGAGGAGCTACCGCTCACCGTTAGGGTCGTTGTGGCCAGTAGGGAGGAAAAGGCTATGCCAAGCCGCCTGAAAACACTCTACGTTGAGGACTATCCATCCCTCGACTGTCTAGCCCTCCATGTAGCCTCTATCCTCGGCCCGAGCAGGCCACGCTCCTCCCTAGAAGTAGCTATTGACCCAGGCCAGAAGTTGGGGGTGGCGTATGTGGTGGATGGCTATGTGGTGAAGACCTCTACTTATCCGCATTTAGGGGTCTTTGAGGAGGATTGTAGAAGGGTTGTTGAATGTCTGGGAAGTGAGAGGCGGCTCGCCTTCTACATAGGATACAGGCCAGAGGCGCTTACACATGAGCTGGTCTCGAGGCTGAAGAAGCTATATCCAAACTCTACCATCCTCCTCCTACCCGACGACGGCACTGGCCCAGAGTTTAAGGGGTTGAGCCCTGATGAGGAGGCGGCGTTGAAGATTTATTTCAAGGCTGCCTCTGAGAATATCTGAGATAGGACGCCCCTTAACAGGGGGTCTAATACTGTTGGGATTAGGCGGCCGTGGTCTAGCCAGGTATGACGGCGGGGCCCCGAGCATTTGGAGGCGGGCACGCCCGCAAGTCCCGGGTTCAAATCCCGGCGGCCGCACAGTTTCTATGCACTGTGGGGCCTGGGCTGCGAAAGGTACTTAGCAGTGTCTATGCACTCTCATCTGGGTGTAGAGAGTGGGGAGGAAGAGGAGGAAGATAATACGAAGGTCTGTTAGGGCTCCGCCCAAGGTCTTCGCTTGCCCATTGTGTGGGGCTCAGGCCGTTACTGTAACTCAGGTCCAGAGATTCAGGGCGGTGGTATCGTGTGGTAAGTGCGGTGTCAGTCATGAGGTCCCTTGGCTTAAGAGCTACATGCCCATCGACGCCTACTCGACCTGGTATGACATAGTAACTGGGCGCGTCAGTCCTGAGAAGGTTAGGGAGAAGATAGAGAGGCTGGAGGCGGCGACTGTTGAAGTGCCAGCTTCAGAGCCTAGCGAGACCTATGAGGCTCCAGACGAGTCTCTCCAAACAGAGACTGAGGACGCTCCTGAGCAGGATGAGGATAGCCAGGCGTAACGGGCCTTGAAAACCCTCAGCTTCAGGCTCGGTAAGACAGAGAGCTACCTGATAAACAGGCTCCGCGAGAAGGGATTCGTACATTTAACCCTCTTTGACCCAGAGGCGAAGGACGCCTCCTCGCTGGCAGAGCTCGCGGAGAAGTCTGAGGAGATGGGCACTGACGGGTTCATGGTAGGTGGCTCCACAGTCTATTTCAGGGAGATGATGGATGAAGCGATAAGGGCCATAAAGTCCGTCTCAAACCTCCCAGTAATAATATTCCCCAGCAACATCACGTCTGTAAGCCCCCACGCAGATGCAATCTTCTACATGTCACTCCTCAACTCGCTGGAGTGGTGGTTCATCCTAGGGGCCCAGATACACGGGGCCCTCATGGTGAAGGAGTACAGGCTTGAGCCTATACCAGTCGGCTACGTAGTGTTTAAGGGCGAGACGAGCGTAGCCGCTGTCGGGAGGGCTTTCCCGCTCCCCGAGAGCAAGCCTAACCTGGCTGCGAGCTATGCACTGGCTGCTCAGCTCCTCGGCATGAGGCTCATCTATCTTGAGGCAGGCTCGGGGGCAGAGTCTCCCATACCTCCCGATGTTATCCGGACTGTGAGACGTGTCGTGGATATACCGATAATAGTGGGCGGGGGTATCAAGTCTGGCCAAAGCGCTGCTGAGGCGATACTAGCGGGGGCGGACATCATAGTCACAGGAACTTTGGTTGAGCAGGACCCCCAAAAGCTTGCCGAGATAACAGATTATTCAAGGAGAGCGGCCAGGGAGAGGGAGCCAGCAATATCGAGGTATATCGACGAGGGATTGTAGCCCTGATCATGCCTCCCTCCTTATAACCCAGCATCACCATAGGCCATTAATAGCTGGCCATGAAGAGCTTCACCAGCCCCTATCTCCGCGAGATATCCGAGAGGGCCTCCAGAGAGTATGAGGTCTCTAGGGCCTACAGGCGTAGGGTTCAGCAGCCCACTGGAGAGGTGGAGGTCAAGATAGCCTATGACATGGCGGAGAGGATTGAGCTCCTGGTAGGGCCGCCTGGTGTGGCAAAGATATTAAGGGATATTAAACAGAGCCATAGCCCCGAGTATGTCCCGTTTAGACTTATAGATCGCCTCTACGGCGAGTCTGGAAGGGCAGAGCCCTCAAGGCTCACTCAGATCCTCCGGGCTGCTCTGGCCGCGATGACCCCTCCAGGAACAACAGCCGCACCAAACGAAGGCATAGTCGGCGTTAAGGTGAAGCAGAACAATGACGGCACCAGCTACATGGCCGTCTACTATGCCGGCCCCATAAGATCGGCTGGGGGCACAGAGATCGCAGGCTCAGTCGTACTTGCAGACTACCTGAGAAAGGTGGCTGGGCTCTCACCCTATAAAGCAACTGAGGAGGAGGTTATGCGATTTATTGAGGAGATTCGGACTTATAAAAGGAAGGTTGGCAACTTCCAGTTCAATGTCCCAGACGAGGTATTAGAGTATGTCCTCTACAGGCTGCCCATAGAGATTACAGGTATCGCGACGGACAACATCCCCGTCTCGAGTTTCAGGGAGCTGAGAAGGGTTGAGACCCCCTACCTTAGGGGCGGGGCTCTAAGGGTCGTCAACGACGGTGTTGTAGGCCGTGCGAGAAAGCTTCTACGCCTGATTGAGGCGGCTGGGCTTGAGGGCTGGGACTGGCTACGCACCGTCTCAGATATGCTGAAGAAGTATGCTCCAGCGAGAAGGAGCTCTGTGATTGAAGAAGTCGTGGGTGGCAGGCCTGTCCTCTCTATGGAGAACGCCTTTGGAGGGTTTAGGCTCAGGTATGGCCGTGCCCCAAACACATCCATGTCAGCCCTAGGCATCCACCCCTATACCATGAAGATTCTCAGAGGTTACGTTGCGATAGGTACGCAGCTGAAGACAGACTACCCAGGAAAGGGAGGGGTCGCGATGGCCGTCTCGACAATTGAGCCGCCGATCGTCATGCTCTCAGACACGTCAGTCATAAGAGTTGACTCTGAGCAGAAGCTTGCAGAGGCTGAGGAGAAGCTTAGCAAGGTCCTATTCAACGGGGACATACTGGTCAGCTTTGGAGACTGTGTGGAGAATAACGTGAGGCTCCAGCATCCGGGATACTGTGAAGAATACTGGATTGAGGAGGTCGTAAACCTCCAGGGGTGGATGACGCGTCTCTCAAAAAAAGATGTGGAGGAGGTTGAGAAAATATCGGCAAACCCCTTCACCCACACCCCACCCATCGAACATGCATGCAGGATCAGCGCGAAACTAGGCGTCCCCCTCCATCCTAGATATATGCCATTCTGGGACAAGTCCACTGGAAAAGAGATAGAGATAATTAGACGGTGGCTCCGGACAGCAATTCCAACCTCACACAGAGGAATCGGCTACTTCCAGCTACCCGTAGACAGCAGCGCCAAAATGGTTTTAGAATCAATGCTCATTGAGCATAGGATACAGGGAAACAAAGTTCAGATATCGAAAGAGTGGGTCAAGTCCCTCATCTTCCTCTTCAGACCATTCAAAGAGTTTGATGTCTCAGGCCTAAGTGTAGCCGAAGCCGTCGAGAAGCTCTCAGGGACGCCCTACCGGCCGCGGATGGGTACAGTCCTCACGGTGCGTGTTGGGAGGCCAGAGAAGGCGAGGCAGAGGCGTCTCAAACCACCTGTACATCTTCTCTTCCCAATCGGCCTAGCGGGCGGGGCTACACGAGACCTGGTGAAAGCCTCCAAACATGAGAACGTCTCCCTTGAACTCGTCTCACGGGTATGTACGTACTGTGGTGAGAGGACTTGGCGCGGCGTCTGTAGCAGGTGTGGGAGCCCTACTGTACAGGTGGCTGAATGCAGCCAATGCGGCTCAGAATATATGGAGCCTGAGAGTAAAGTCTGCCCAAGGTGCGGAAGCAATCTTAAGGCCTCTCAAAAGTGGGTGGTAGACCTGAAAGAAGAGCTCCGCAGGGCCGAGAGCGTGGGGGAGGCTTCGGTAACAACTTTGAAGGGTGTTAAGAGACTGACGAGCTGGTCTAAACAGCCAGAAGACCTTGTGAAGGGCATTCTACGCGCCTCGCAGGGCCTCTACGTCTACAAGGATGGGACAGTAAGATTTGATAGCACAAACGCCCCGCTCACTCATTTCACACCCCAGCAGATAGGCGTAGAGCCTGAAAGACTGCGAGCCCTCGGCTACACCACAGACATAAAAGGAGAGCCACTCCGCACCGCAGAACAACTCCTAGAGTTAATGCCACAGGACATCTTGATACCTTCGGAGCTAGCCGCGCATCTCTATAAAACATCCAAGTTCATTGACAGGCTTCTGAAGAGCGTAGGCCTCCAAGAATACTACAGGTTTAGCTCGCCGAGCGACGTTGTTGGGGCCTTGGTGGCAGTCCTATCACCACACACGTATGGGGCTGTTGTCTGCAGGGTTATAGGCATAACTAATGCGAGGGTAGTCTATGCCCACCCACTACTACACGCGGCCAAGAGGCGGGATTGCGACGGGGATGAGGACAGTGTAATGCTTCTCCTCGATGTATTCATGAATTTCAGCAGGAAATACCTGCCAGACAGGATAGGAGGGACGATGGACACCCCACTACTCCTCAGCATAGTCATAGACCCTCGCGAAGTTGACGAGCAGTCACACAACATTGAAATAGTCACAAGATACCCCCTTGAATTCTATCGTGCCGCAGAGCGCGGTGAGTCTGCTGTGCATCTAGTCGACAAAATCCCCCTCCTCGGGGACCTCGCTAGGATGGGGCCCGATATACGCGGTGTTAAATGCATGCCCCATACCGCAGTTCTTCACGGATACGTGGATAGATCCTCCTACACGAAGAAGAGCACCATGCTTGAAAGGGTTACTGCTCAGCTGGAACTATGTAATACGCTGAGCGCCATAGACCCTAGATTCGTCGCCGAGAGGGTGATGGCCCACCACGTCCTCCCAGATATTCTTGGGAATCTGCGCACCTACTTCTCACAGTCGTTCAGGTGTAGGAGGTGTGGTGCCCGCTACAGGAGGATGCTCCTGAGGGGGGTCTGTAGGGTCTGCGGCGCAGAGCTGAGACAGACTGTATATAGAGGGGCGGTTGAGAAGTATGTCGAGCTCGCTATGATGCTTCTCGAAGAGTATATTGAGAATCCATACCTGAAGGAGGGGTCTATAAACGCGGTCGAAAACATACAGTCAGTCTTCAAGCAAGCGCCCACCAAGTCCCCAAGACAACTCTCCCTAAAGAGATACATGTAAAGAATGGAGCCTTCAGACACCCCTCCTCAAAACACTCTCAGTCGTCTCCTCGCGTCTAGGAACCTCTAGCTCCCGCCTCACAGCAGACCTGAACAGGAGCGCGCCGCTAAAACCGATGACCGCCCCGATAAAGGCCGTCAGAAGGTGGAGAGGGAAATCTGCAAATATCTCCCATCCTAATGGGTCGTTACGTTTATTCTCAACTACGAGCAGGAAGAGCACCGTAGGCACTATGCTGATGACTATCCCCGCAAGGGCCAAGGCCAGCGCTATACGGGCCCTCCTGTTGAGCGTGGTGACATGACTTGAGGCCAACTTAGCCTCTCTCCAAGCAGTTCGGCTTCTTATATCTCTTTGCCATACTCTAAAAAGCTCTGATACGCGGAGAGGCTCCAATCCACTACAAACCCTAGACAAGAAAGTCTACGTACCGCTGTATCGCTCGCAATTCATATAGTAGCTGGGATGTTCCGCAGTCTTATAGAAATATCACCAGTTAAAGCAACAATTTCAACAGATTCTACAGATTATTGATACCGCTTAAGGATGGCGTCTGCATGGTAATTTCTAAGACAGACTTTTATTTAGGGCCCAGCCATTCATTACTGGGTCTTGAGCACATCGTCAGGAGTCAGGCCGCTGAGCCTCATAATGAACAGCTTCAGCAAACAGGTAAGGGTGATGCTGAAGAACGATACAACATATGTCGGAACGCTGGTCGAGGCGGACAACTACATGAACCTGGTCATAAACCGTGGCGTTGAATATCAGAATGACGTAAAGAAAGCCAGCTACCCCTATATCCTGGTCAGGGGGAATAATGTCCTCTACATACAGCTGGACTATTCGGAGGAACAGATGAGTTCTTCTGCGACCACCAATTCCACGGAGTGATGGGGGGTTCCTTTTAAATACAGGCATTACAGTCGGCTAAACGATGCAGAAGACAACGATTGTGTTTGAGAGGATTAGGGGTAAACCCACAAGCAAGCAATACGTCGAGATAGTGGAGCGGAAGGGTTTAGGGCATCCTGACTACA
>Ga0105160_1000087_pt1 | contig 49708 bp, 52 predicted proteins | sample GXS110809BmetaG_FD_89591 | JGI IMG/M metagenome (GOLD analysis project Ga0105160, IMG submission 89591) | Hot spring microbial communities from Gongxiaoshe hot spring, China to study Microbial Dark Matter (Phase II) - GXS 110809B | ecosystem: Environmental > Aquatic > Thermal springs > Hot...
CCGCGCCGGGTCGACCTATCCGCCTAGCCCAGGATATCCCTCAGGTCCTCCTCCGGGGTGCTGATGGGTTTGAGGTCGAAGCTCTCCCTCAGGAAGCCCAGGACGGGTGGCTTGGCGAAGGCGGGAAGGGAGGGACCTAGCCTGATGCCCTTGATCCCCAGGTGCAGGAGGGTGAGCAGGATGGCCACCGCCTTCTGTTCGTACCAGGAGAGGATCAGGGACAGGGGGATTTCGTTCACCGACTTGCCCAGGGCTTTGGACAGCTCGAGCGCCACCTTGACGGCGGAGTAAGCGTCGTTGCACTGCCCTACGTCCATCAGCCTGGGGAGCCCATCTATCTCCCCGAAGTCCAGCTTGTTGAAGCGGTATTTGCCGCAGGCCAGGGTGAGGATGAGGCAGTCCTCGGGCACCCTTTGGGCCAGCTCCGTGTAGTAGTTCCTGCCGGGCTTGGCTCCGTCGCAGCCACCTATCAGGAATATGTGTCTCACCTTGCCCCTCTCGATCAGCTCCAAGATCTCTTTGGCCTTAGATAGCAGGAAGCCGTGGCCGAACCCCACCCAGATCCTCCTGTCGGGTTCGTCCTCCTCGAATCCCGGCTCCGCGAGCGCTGCTTCGATCACCGGAGAGAAGTCCTTGGCGTTGCCTTTCCAGGGGATGTGCCTCACTCCGGGCCAGCCCACCAGTCCGGTGGTGAAGATCCTGTGCCTGTAGGACTCCCTGGGCTTTTGGAGGCAGTTGGTGGTCATCAGGATAGCCCCCTTGAACTCGTCGAACTCCCTCTGCTGGTCTTGCCAGGCTCCTCCGTAGTTTCCCACCAGGTGCGGGTAGGCCCTGAGCTTCGGATACCCGTGGGCGGGGAGCATCTCCCCGTGGGTGTAGACGTTTATCCCCTTGCCCCTGGTCTGCTCCAGGAGCTCGTGGAGGTCCCTCAGGTCGTGTCCTGACACCAAGATGGCCTTACCCCTAATGGGGGTGATCCTGACCCTGGTGGGGGAGGGATCCCCGTAGCTCCTGTTGGCTTCGTCCAGCATCTCCATCGCCCTGAGGTTTAGAGCCCCCACCTCCAGGTTTAGCCTCACGAGGTCCTCCAAGGGTAGCTCTTCGCGGGATAGCTCGCTCAGAAGCCTCTGGAACTCTCCCATCACCTCGGGGTCGCTCTTGCCCAGTATGGCGGCGTGGTCCGCGTAGGCAGCCGCGCCCTTGAGCCCATATATCCCCATCCAGGCGAGGCCAGCCCTTACCTCCCCCATCCTCTCTATGCTCCTCTCGATCGAGGCCTCCTGGGCCTGCCGCACCAGTCCCTGCACGTCGCTCGCCGGCTCGAAGGCCCCAAGCTTCAGGGCCACCTCGGGCAGAGAGGTTGAGCCGAGGTGGCTTCCTTCGCAGAGCTCCTTCGCCCTCTCCAGCATCTCCCTGGCCTTCCATATCATCTCGGCTATGGGTTTGGGGTCGAAGTTCACGTTGGTCACCGTGGTGAAGAGGGCCTCCAGGAGAAATCTGTCCACCTCGGGGTCGAAGGCCCCCGTGCGCCTCCTGGCCTCCCAGGCGTAAGAGGCTATGCCCTTGGAGAGGTGGACCAGCAGGTCCTGCAGGGCCGCCGTCTCGGGGTCCTTCCCGCACACCCCGTAGGAGGTGCACCCTTCGCCTTTCGCCGCCTGCTCGCACTGGTAGCAGAACATGCTCATCCTCCTCTACCTCCTCGCGCTGAGATCCCATCGCCCCCTCTCAGAGCTCCGGGTGCGATAGGTTCGCCTCCCTGATCCTTCCGTCTACCCCAACCATGATCCACCTCAAGGGGGTTTTGCCCCTGCAGGCCTTCCTGGCGAACTCTAGCGCGCCGTGGCAGCATGGGACCTCCATGAAGACCACGGTTACCGATCTGGGTTTGGCCCTTTCGACGATCTGGGATAGCTTGTCCCACACCCCCTCCGGGGGGTCGAACTTGGGGCAGGCCATCAGGGGCACCTTGGACCTGGAAATCTCGTGGGACTCGGGCGTGGCCAAACAGGCGCAATCGGCGAAGATCAGCAGGTCGGAGCCCAGGAGCTGAGGAGCGCTGGGCTGGATCAGCCTGAGCTTTATGGGCCAGCTCCCAGGGCCCAACCCCCTTCCCTCGTTCCCGCCCGTGGTCATCTGAGCCGGGCGCGCTTCCCTCCCCTCTGCGCAGGGGCAAGGGCTCTCCTCGTAGATCCTTATCGCCCCCCTTGGGCAGCTTCCCACGCAGGCCCCCATGAAGTCGCATGCCCCCTGGTCGACGACCTTGGCCTTGCCGTCCACCAGAGCTATCGCCCCTTCGGCGCAGGCTTCTACGCAACGCCCGCAGCCGTCACAGAGATCCTCGTCTATCTCGATCCTCCTCGCCAACCTCGACACCTCCCAGCTGGGATATGGTGGTCCCCTCCATGAAGGACCTCACCTTGACTGAGATCTCCCTGAGAGCCCCGAAGAGACAGCGGGCGAAGGGACAGCCGGGCAAGCCGAGGGGGCAGCCGGACGCGTCGAACCTGCCCTCCACGGCCTCCACCACCTCTAAGACGCTTATGGCCCCTGGGTCTCTGGCCAGCTCAAATCCCCCTCTGGGTCCCCTCCTGGAGCGGACTATCCCCCTCCTCCTCAGCTCCATCATCACCTTCGCCAGATGGTTCCTGGAGGCGCCCATCCGGGAGGCCATCTCGTCCACGGTCATCGGCCCCTCCATCAGGAGCCTCAGGGCGTGCAGCGCCATGCTCGAAGCCTCGCTGACCAACCTCAACGGCACATCCACCACCTCAGTTGTATTTTGGTATTTAAATACTTTTTTGTCAATAGGGTGGCCCCCCTTTGTTGAAAGCCTCGATTCCTTTGGTGTATCATCTTCCTTGTTCCTGAAGGGGAGTGGAGGAGATGTCCTACGAGGGCAAGACGAAGGTGGTGGAGGACTTAGGCGACGGGACCGTCGTGCTGACCTTCAAGGACGACATCACCGCCGGGGATGGGGCCAAGCACGACGTGATGGCCGGCAAGGGGGCCATCTGCGCTGAGATGACGGCCCTGCTGATGAGGTATCTGAAGGCCATGGGGGTGGCGAACCACTTCCTGGAGTACCTGCCCCCCAACAGGATAAGGGCCATCAGGCTCTCCATGGTGCCCGTGGAGGTGGTGGTCAGGTTCAGGAGGAGCGGCTCCTTCATAAGGCGCTACGGAGGGCTCGAGGGGGAGCCGTTCAAGAGGCCCCTCCTGGAGTTCTTCCTGAAGGACGACGCCAGACACGACCCGATGCTCTGTGGGGCTCACCTTCTGGAGCTAGGGCTCATGGAGGAGAAGGAGGTCGAGGAGGCCGCCGAGCTCGCCCTGGACGCCGCCCGCTCCCTCAGAGACCTCTTCGAGCGGGCTGGGTTGGAGCTTTGGGACATCAAGTTCGAGGTCGGAAGGAACGCCGAGGGGAGGATCCTCCTAGGGGATGAGCTCTCCCCCGACTCCATGAGGCTCAGGAGGGAGGGGGCCATCCTGGACAAGGACGTGTACAGGAGGGATCTGGGCGATCCCATGCCGGTCTACAGGGAGGTCCTGGGGATATGCAGAGGTTTGCTTTCCTAGTCAACGTCCAGCTCAAGGGGCACGTGAGGGATCCCAGGGGGGAGACCATAAGGAGGGTCCTCAAGGAGGAGAAGGGCCTTCCGGTGGAGAGGCTGAGGATAGGCAAGGCCATACTGCTGGAGGTGGAAGCCCTCTCGGAGGAGGAGGCCAGGGGAGTGGTGGAGAGGGCCTGCAGCGAGATGCTGGTGAACCCCGTGGTGGAGGACTACGAGGTGTTGGCCCTATGAGGTCCCTGGACGTGGCCGTGGTGGTGTACCCCGGCTCCAACTGCGACAGGGACATGTTCTACGCGCTGGAGCTGTCGGGCTTCAGGCCTCGTTTCGTGGGGCTCAAGGGGGAGCTGAGGGGATATCCGGTCATCGCGGTACCCGGTGGGTTCTCCTACGGCGACTACCTGAGGCCCGGAGCTGTGGCCGCCAGGGAGGAGATATCCCATCGGATAAGGGAGGAGGCTGAAAGAGGCGCCTTGGTCCTCGGGGTGTGCAACGGCTTTCAGATACTGGTCGAGATGGGGCTTTTGCCAGGAGCTCTCCTGCAGAACGAGGACGGCCTCTTCAGCTGTCGTTGGGTGGACCTGCTGGTCGAGGACGCGAGCACCCCTTTCACCAGGTGCTACCGTCCAGGCCAGAGGATATCTTTGCCCATAGCCAACGGGTTCGGCAGATACTACAGGGGCGGCGGGGACGTCAGGGTGGTGATGAGGTACGTCCACGACGTCAACGGCTCCGAGGAGGGTATAGCCGCTGTGGCCAACGAGGCCGGAAACGTCCTGGGCATGATGCCGCACCCTGAGAGGGCCTGCGAGGAGATCCTGGGCGGGACGGACGGGATCGCCCTCTTCCGGTCGATGATGGAGCACCTGTCTTCCCTCCTCTAGGGGAGGTAGATGTCCTTGAGGTATCTATCCCATCTGGTCGAGGTCCTCGGCAGAGAGCCATCCCCCGTGGAGAGACACGCCTTCGAGGTGGCCTGGAGCGAGCACTGCGGTTACTCCCACACCAGGGCCTACATATCTCGATTGCCCGGCGTCTCCCGGGAGGTCAACGCGGGCGTAGTCGAGCTGGGCGAAGGGCTGGTGTGCGTCTTCAAGATAGAGAGCCACAACCACCCCAGCGCCGTCGAGCCCTACAACGGCGCTGCCACGGGGGTGGGGGGCATAATAAGGGACGTGTTGGCCATGGGCGTGAGGCCGGTGGCCATCCTGGACTCCCTGCACATGCACAGGGTGATAGACGGGATCGTGGCCGGCATCGGGGACTACGGCAACGCCATAGGGGTCCCCACGGTGGGCGGTCAGCTCCGCGTATCCTCGCGCTTCAGGCACAACCCGCTGGTCAACGCCATGGCGCTGGGGGTCGGCAGGGGTTCGGAGGTGGTCCCCTCGAGGGCTACCTCGCCCGATCAGGTAATAGTGGTGTTCGGGGGGCTCACGGGGAGGGACGGCATACACGGGGCCTCCTTCGCCTCCAGGGACCTCTCGGGCGAGCACGAGAGGATCAACATCCAGGTGGGGGATCCCTTCGCGGAGAAGCTCCTCATCGAGGCCTTCCTCCAGATGCGGTCGGAGGGTCTGGTGGACGGGGCGCAGGACCTGGGAGCGGGGGGAGTGCTCATGGCCACCTGCGAGCTGATGGGCAAGGGGGGGCTTGGGGGCACCGTTCACCTGGACGCGGTGCCCTTAAGGGAGCCCGACATGGAGGGATGGGAGGTCCTCCTGAGCGAGAGCCAGGAGAGGATGGCGGTGGTCACCACCCCCGACAGGGCGGGGAGGGTCCTGGAGATAGCGAGGGAGCACATGCTCTACGGCGCTGTGGTGGCCAGGCTCGATCGATCCGGACTCTACAGGGCTGTGTTCGGAGGGGAGGTGCTCCTGGAGGTGCCGGTTAGGGCCCTCCTCGAGGCGCCGGCGGAGGAGGCCCTGGAGGTGAGTCCCCCTCCCCTCAGCTCCCTCAGGGTATCCTTCGGCTTCGAGGACGAGAGCGCCGCGCCGATATTCAGCCGCTACGACTACATGGTGGGCAACGACACGGTCCTGCCCCCCGGGCTGGGTCCCGCCGTCTTGAGGGTCAAGGGCTCTCGAAGGGGCGTCGCCGTTTGCGTCCACAGCAGGGAGGATTTGGCCGAGTCCTCCCCCTACTGGGCCTCCTTCGTGGCCCTCTTCGAGGCCTGCAGGAAGCTCGTCTCCGTGGGGGCCAGACCGGTGGGGGTCACCGATGGGCTGAACTACGGCGATCCCGACGTGGACCCCCTTGGGCTTGCCCTCACCATGAGGGGTCTGGAAGACGCCTGCAGGCAGCTCGGGTTGCCGGTGGTGTCCGGGAACGCCTCCCTCTACAACACCTTCGAGGGGACGCCCATACCCCCCACGCTCATAGTTGGGGCGGTCGGCGCGGTGGAGGACGTGTACGGGGTGTCGCGAAGGCCTCCGCGGGGCAAGGTCTTCAGGGTGGGTTTCGAGGGCTTCGATCCCTCCAGGGAGGCGAGGGTCTGGAGGGGTATGGAGGTTCTGAGGGACAGGGGTTGCTTCCTGATGGCCCCGAGCTCCTTCCCCAGCGCCACCTTGAGGGACGTCCTGAGGTCCATGGGGCTTTCGCTGAAGGTCCTTCGCCCGATCCCCAGGGGCTTCGACCAGACCTTCCTGGCCGTCTCGCCCGAGGGGGAGCTTGAGGGGTTGGATCTGCCCTGGGAAGAGGTGGGTGAGATCTCTTGAGGGAGCTCTGCGGGGTGGCGGCGGCCTGGAACGTGGAGGGCGCCTACTGGATACTCCACGACCTCTTGCAGGGTCTTCAGCACAGGGGGCAGGAGAGCGCTGGGGTGGTGCTGGAGGGCTTTGCGTCCGTCAAGGGCATGGGGCTGGTGGACTCGGTGATAACCCCCTCCGCCGCGATCGACGGCTCAAGGGGCATAGGTCACGTGAGGTACTCCACCGTGGGCGGGAGCAACCCGAGGAACGTGCAGCCCATAACGGCCGACACCAGGAAGGGGACCTTCTCGGTGGCCCACAACGGCACCGTTACCGAGGCCCGCAGGTGGAGGGATTGGTTGTTGGAGAAGGGGGCGGTCTTCTTCACCGATTCCGACACGGAGATATTCCTTCACCTTATATCGATGGCACCCTTCGACGACCCCGTGGAGTCCTGCCTGTGGGCCCTCTCGCAGGTCAGGTGCGCTTACTCCATATTGCTATTCCACGACGACTTCCTCCTCGCCGCCAGGGACGGTTTCGGGTTCAGGCCCCTCTTCTGGGCCAGGCTCGGCGAAGGGTACCTGGTCTGCTCGGAGGACGCACCTCTGAAGGTGGTGGGGGCGTCGGACATAAGGGAGCTGGAGAGGGGGGTGGCCCTGGTCCTGTCGAGGGACGGCGTGGCGGAGAGGAGGTTCGCCGACTTCCCCAGCAGGTTCTGCTCCTTCGAGTACATATACTTCGCCAGGCCAGACTCCTCCTTCATGGGGCTCAACGTCCACGTCTCCCGCTTCAGGATGGGAGAGCGCCTGTACAGGGAAAGCCTTCTGGAGGGCGATCTGGTGGTGCCGGTGCTGGACTCCGGCATCTCGGGGGCGCTGGGCTTCTCCTTCGCCTCGGGCCTGCCGCTGGACCTGGGCCTGATGAGGAACAGGTACCTGGGGAGGAGCTTCATCATGCCCTCCGGGAGGAAGGAGGCGGTCAGGAGGAAGCTTTTGCCCATAGAGGACGTGGTGAGGGGCAGATCGGTGATAGTGGTGGACGACTCCATAGTGAGGGGCACCACCATGGGCACCATAGTTTCCATGCTCCGGGAGGCGGGGGCCCGTGAGGTCTCGGTGGCCATCCACTCCCCCCCGGTGAGGTGTCCGTGCTACTACGGCATAGACACCGCCAGGGGCAGGGAACTCTTGGCCTCCTCGATGAGCCCTGGGGAGATAGCCTCCGTCGTGGGGGCCGACAGGGTGGCCTATCTGAGCGTGGAGGGGCTCCTCGAGGCCCTGGGTTGCTCTCAGGTCTGCACGGCCTGCTTCACGGGGGAGTATCCCCATGAGGGGCTCTAGCTGCCTCGGGTTCTCCGGGGAGATGAGCATATGGGTCTTGGCCTCGGGGAGGGGTTCCAACTTCGAGGTCATAGCCAGGCGTTGCGCCGAGGGTTCGATACCGGCGAAGCTCCTCGGGCTGATAGTGGACAGACCCTGTCCGGCCGAGGATAGGGCGAGGAGGTTGGGGGTTCCCCTCCTCAGGCTCGGGAGGAGCTGGAGCGATGAGCTCCTGGAGGTCCTGAGCTCCCGAAGGTCCGACCTGGTGGTGCTCGCCGGTTTCATGAGGGTCCTCCCCCCTCCTCTGGTTAGGGCCTTCTACCCGAGGGTGGTCAACCTCCATCCGGCCCTCTTGCCCTCCTTCCCAGGGATGGACGCCATAGGGCAGGCCTACCGCCACGGGGTCAAGGTCACCGGCATAACGGTGCACCTGGTGGACGAGGGGGTGGACACCGGCCCGATCGTGCTCCAGAGGGCGATCCGCGTGCGCGAGGAGTGGACCCTGGAGGAGCTCGAGAGGGCCATACATCGCCTGGAGCACCGGTGGTATCCCGTGGCGATAAGGGATCTCCTCCTCAGGGCCTGGACCGTGGAGGGGCGGGTCTTCAAGTTCCTGGATCGACCTGAAGGGAGGGTGAGGTCGTGAGGGTTTTGATCCTCGGCTCCGGGGGAAGGGAGCACGCCATGGGCTGGGCGTTCGCGAGGGCGGGACACGAGGTGTTCTTCGCCCCCGGCAACGGGGGTACCTCCAGGGATGGGCGAAACCTGGACCCGGGAGGCGACCTCCTGGGCTTCCTGAGGGGCTCTCTGGACCTCTTCGACCTGGTGGTGCCCGGACCGGAGGACGTGATAGCCTCGGGGGTCGCGGACGTGGGAGGGAAAAAGGTCTTCGCTCCCCTCAAGGACGCGGCTAGGCTAGAGTCCTCCAAGGCCTTCGCCAAGGGGTTCATGGAGAGACACGGGATACCCACAGCCCCTTTCGTCGTGGTGGAGGACCCCGCCGGCCTTCCGGAGGCGATGGATCGCTTCGGCCCGCCCTACGTGCTCAAGGCCGACCCCCTGGCTGGGGGAAAGGGCGTGCTGGTGCTGGAGGACAGGGGGGAGGCCCTGGAGAAGGGTGCCAGGTTGATGAGGGGCGAGCTGCTGAGGGGGGTGTCCGGGGCTCTGGTGGTGGAGCAGTTCCTGCCCGGGGAGGAGCTTTCGGCCATATGCGTGGTGGGGGATAGGGGTTTCGCGCTCCTCCCCTTCGCCAGGGACTACAAGAGGGCCTTCGACGGGGACAGGGGGCCCAACACCGGGGGCATGGGTTGCTGGGCCCCGGTTCGGATGGAGCCCGGCCTGGTGGCGCGCGTGGAGGAGATAGTCGACAGGACGCTCTTCGGGCTTAGGAGGGACGGGAAGAGCTACAGGGGTTTCCTGTACGTGGGCTTGATGCTCACGGAGGAGGGGCCCAAGGTCCTGGAGTACAACGTCCGCATGGGGGATCCGGAGACGGAGGTCATCGTGCCCCTGGACCCCCTGGCCTTCGTGGAATCGGTGATCTCGGCCAACTTCGAGGGAAGGCCCTCGAGGTCGCCTTCCCCCTCTGGCTTCGCCGTGGACGTGGTGGTGGCCTCTGAGGGATACCCCTTGAGCCCGAGGAGGGGTCAGAGGGTGATGGTCCCCGAGGAGGGGCTCTACTTCTTCGCCGGCGTCGAGAGGGGGGAGGAGGGGCTTTCTGTGTCCGGCGGCAGAGTGGTCAACTGCGTCGGGCTGGGCGACAGCCTCGAGGAGGCGAGAGCTGAGGCCTACGAGCTCGCGGCCGAGGTCAAAGGGGATGGGCTCTTCTACAGAAAGGACATAGCTCTCTTTCGGAGGTAGGGTCGCTGGATGGACGAGAGGGGTTTCACCTATTCGGGTTCTGGAGTGGACGTGGGAAGAGGGGATGAGTTCTCGGCCTTCATCTCGGGGGGAGCCTTGCCCGGCTGGGTGAAGAGGGACAGGGCCGGATACGCCTCCATCCTGGAGCTCCCTTCCTCTAAGTTGGTGGTCTCCGCCGACGGGGTGGGGAGCAAGATGATGCTCCATCGACTCCACAAGAGGTGGAGGGATGCCGCCCTGGACCTGGTGGCCATGAACTACAACGACGTGGTGGCTGCGGGGGGAAAGCCCATAGCCTTCATGGACTACCTGGGCGTGGGGAGGATAGATCGGGATCTTTACGACTTCGCCTCCGCCCTCAAGGAGGTCCTGTCGGAGGTTGGGGTGGCCCTGGTGGGAGGGGAGACGGCCGAGATGCCCGACCTCTACGGGGACGAGATGGAGGCGGTGGGCTTCTGCATAGGGGTCCTCTGCCGGCCGATGGAGGTGGGACGGGTCCTCGAGGGGGACGTGATCCTGGCGCTGCCCTCCTCGGGCTTTCACTCCAACGGCTTCAGCCTCATAAGGCGCCTTCTGAGGGAGAAGGGGATATCCCTGGGCGATCTCCCCTTCGACCTGCTCGTCGGGACCAGGATATACTCGGAGTTGCCCAGGGCGTTCGACTTCGTCAAGGCCTGCGCCCACGTCACGGGCGGTGGGTTGATCAGGGCCCTTCGGAGGATCCTCGGCGAGGACAGGGGTTACGTCCTCGAGTTCGAGCTTCGGGACGAGTTCAGGTGGATCCTGAACTGGGTCGAGGAGGAAGAGGCCCTTTCCACCTTCAACATGGGCCTGGGGATGCTGATGTTCGTGGACAGAACCCTCATGAGGAAGGTCATGTCGGTGCTGCCGGACGTCATGGTGGTGGGAAGGGTGACCTCCGAGTCCACCCTCAGGAAGATATCCCTCTTGTGAGGGGTGGAGGTGTTGGCGTTGAAGGAGTATCTTACGTTCGACGACGTGCTCCTCTTGCCCAGGTATTCCGAGGTCCTGCCGTCCCAGGTGGACGTGTCGACCCGTCTCACCAGGAGCGTGGAGCTGAAGGTGCCGCTGGTCAGCGCCGCCATGGACACGGTGACCGAGAGCGCGCTGGCCAAGGCCCTCGCCAGGGAGGGGGGGATAGGGATAATCCACAAGAACATGAGCGTCGACGAGCAGGTCAGGCAGGTCAGCCTGGTCAAGAAGACGGAGAACGGCATCATCTTCGATCCGGTGACCATAAAGCCCGACACCACGGTGGGGGAAGCGCTGAGGCTGATGTCGGAGTACAAGATAGGGGGCCTGGGCGTGGTGGACGACGAGGGGCGGTTGGTGGGGCTTCTGACAAACCGGGACGTGCGCTTCGAGTCGGAGATGGGGAGGCCAGTTAAAGATCTGATGACCCCCAGGGAGAGGCTTATAACGGCTCCGCTGGGGATAAGCCTGGAGGAGGCGAAGAAGGTCCTGCACAGAAACAAGGTGGAGAAGCTACCCATCCTCGACGGCGAGAGGCTGGTGGGGCTGATAACCATCAAGGACATAATGAGCGTGATAGAGCACCCCAACGCCTGCAGGGACGAGAGGGGAAGGCTGAGGGTCGGCGCTGCGGTCGGCACCTCGTCCGAGACGATGGAGAGGGTGGAGGCTCTGGTCAGGGCCGGCGTGGACGTGGTGGTGGTGGACACCGCTCACGGCCACTCCAGGAGGGTTCTGGAGACGGTGAGGGAGATAAAGTCGGCCTTCCCCGAGCTCCAGGTGGTGGGCGGAAACGTGGCCACCGGGGAGGGGGTGGAGGCCCTGATCAGGGCCGGGGCGGATGCGGTCAAGGTGGGCATAGGTCCGGGCTCCATATGCACCACCCGCGTGGTGGCGGGGGTGGGGGTGCCGCAGCTTTCGGCGATAATGGAGGCCTGCCAGGTGGCGCGGAGGCACGACGTTCCGGTGATAGCCGACGGCGGGATCAGGTACAGCGGCGACATAGTGAAGGCCCTCGCGGCCGGAGCCTCGTCGGTGATGATGGGCAGCATATTCGCCGGGACCGAGGAGGCCCCGGGCGAGACCATACTCTACCAGGGCAGGAAGTACAAGGTCTACCGAGGGATGGGAAGCCTGGGCGCCATGCGGGCTGGCAGCTGCGACAGGTACTTCCAGGAGGACGTGGGCAAGCTGGTCCCGGAGGGCGTGGAGGGCATGGTGCCCTACAAGGGGGCCTTGAGGGACGTGGTGGTCCAGCTGGTGGGGGGCATAAAGGCTGGCATGGGCTACGTGGGTGCCTCCAACCTCCAGGAGCTGAGGGAGAGGGCTGTCTTCGTGAGGGTCAGCTCTGCTGGGGTCAGGGAGGGGCACCCCCACGACGTGATAATAACGAAGGAAGCCCCGAACTACTGGTCCACCGGAGGGACGCTCTAGGGGCTAAGCCCAAAACGGTTCGAAAGAGGGTATGCGCGGATGACCAAGGTCTTCGTGGACGGAAAACTCTGGAAGGAGGTGCCTCCGGGGGCTGATCGGGGGTGGCTGGATGAGCTCAAGGCCGCCGTCTTGCGAGGCGGCAGGGTGATAGTGGGTTTGAGCGACGGGAGCCGCCCCGTCACGGAGGAGGAGGTCTTCGCCCTGGAGGAGATGGAGCAGCTCCTGGTGGAGACGAGGAACGTGAGGGAGCTGGTGAGGGAGGCCCTGGAGGAGTGCGCCCGCTACGTTCCCGTCCTGGCCAACGGGCTCAAAGTCATAGCCGACGCCATAGACGAGGGCCAGCTGGAGAAGTCGTTCAAGCTTATAACCCAGGCCACGGAGGGGCTCGGCTGGGTCGTCCAGGTCATCCAGAACGCCCAGATCCTGCTCCGGGTGGAGGACCGGGAGGTGGGGGATGGAGCCCTCGGACAGCTGAAGGACAGGCTGGTGCGTGACCTGGAGGCGCTCGTGGGCTACATGAGGGAGGGCAGGTACGACGACGTGGCCTTCGAGCTGAGGGAGGAGGTGGCCCCTGCGGTGGCCCGATTGCTGGACTACGTGGAGGCCCTTAGGTCGATGGCTTCCTTGGGCGTTCAGTGATCTCCCGTGGAGCAGCTGGGCTTCCTCCAGTCGCATCTGGCCTCCTTGGGGCTTCTGGGGCTCGGGGCGAACGCGCTGCTGGAGGCGATGTTCTTCCCCCTGCCGCCCGACGTTTTGATACTCCTCTTCTCCTCCTTTTACGACCCTCTGGCCTTGACCGTGACCTCGACCCTTGGGTCCTTCTCGGGGGCTTTGCTCTCCTACGCTCTGGGCAGGAGGTACGGCTATCCCCTGGCGTTGAGGTTCTTCCCCCGGGAGAAGGTGGAGAGGGCCTCGCGCTACTACCAGAGGTGGGGCGTGCTGGCCATACTTGTGGGGGCCGTGACACCCCTCCCCTTCAGCCTGTTCGTTTTGATGGGGGGGGTTTTGAGGATGAGGCCTTTGCCCTTCGCGCTGGTCTGCCTGTTCGGCAGGTTCGTGAGGTACGCCGGCGTCGCCTTCGTGGGTGGCAACCTGGTGGATCTCATCTATCGGGCGGTGGGCTCCTGAACCTCGGGTCGGCGGCGGAGGTGCTTTGATGAGAAGGGGGCTCAGGTTGTTTCTCCTCCTCACCCTGTCCTCGGTGCTGATCATATACCTCTTGACCTTCGACAGGAGGAGCGCCCTGGCCTTGCTTCGATCTGACCCCCGGTGGATCTTGGCCTCGCTGGCCTCGCTGGTCTCGTGCTGGCTGGTGGACGCCTGGAGGATAAAGCTCCTGGTGGCCAAGGGGGGAGGGCGGATGACGATCCTGGACGGCCTGAGGATGGTCTGGTTGAACTACTTCGGGTGCGCCGTGACCCCCTTTCAGGGGGGAGGCGCGCCCTTCCTGGTCTTCTACCTGCACAGGAAGGGCGTCCCCCTGGGCAAGGGGGTCTCGTTGGTCCTGCTGAGGTCCATGATCACCCTGCTCATGGTGGGCTTGGTCGGGCTCCTGGGGATGGCTCTGTACCCGGAGTTCGTCAGGGGCAAGGTCCTGGGGAAGCTGTTCTACTCCATATCCGTCGCCTTCGGCCTGATCTGGGGCTTCGTGGTGCTGTCCATGCTGATGCCGAGGCTCCTCAAGAGGATCACCCTCTACGCCCTTCTGACCCTGAGGAGGCTCAAGCTGTTCGGCGGTTGGAGCGTGATGAGGATCGTCCGCTTCCTCTTCGCGGAGATAGACAACTACAGCGTCCACTTCAGGTCCTTCTTCCTGGAGAGTCCGCTTCTGACCGCCTTCGTGGTCATCCTGTCGGTCCTGTATCTCTTCTTCTGGTTCTCGGTCCTCCCCCTGGTGGCGAGGGCCTTCGGCTATCCGCTGGACCTCCGGAAAGCCTTCGTGCTGCAGTCGCTCCTGATGTTCGTCCTCTACCTCACCCCCACCCCCGGCGGCAGCGGCGTGGCCGAGGGGGGCGGCGTCTGGCTCTTCAGCAGCGTCATCCCCTTTCACGCCTCGGGCGTGGTGTTCCTCTCCAGCAGGTTGCTCACCGACTACCTGCCCATAACGCTGGGGGGCCTGGTGATCCTGAGCCTCATCGGCTACAAGGGTGCCTCCAAGGTGGAGGAGGAGATCGAGAGGATAGAGGAAGAGGTGGTGAAGGAGGATGAGGGTCCTCTTTGATCGGCTCTGCTGCCCGCCGGACGACTTTGTGGCCTTGAGCCTGAGCTCGCCCGTCGGCTTCTGGGTCGCCCTCTGGTCCCGTTCAGGCGACGGCCTGGTCTCCCTCTCCTACGTGGGCTCGACCCCGCCTACGTCGAGCGGCGCTCTCCCCAGCTCGTTGGCCTCCGCCTGGGAAGAGCACTGGTCCGGTGGCTCTCCCTCCTTGAGGCTCCTGGGCTCCCCTCGCCCTTTCGACCTGGAGGTCTACAGGGCCGTGCTCGACGTCCCCTGGGGTGGGCTCGTCACCTACGGGGACCTGGCGAGGCGCCTGGGCACCTCCCCCCGAGCAGTGGGATCCGCCCTCAGGCGAAACCCCTGGCCCCTGTTCGTGCCCTGCCACAGGGTGGTCGGCAAGGGGAGCCTGGGCGGGTACATGGGCGCCGGCGGCGAAGGGCTGAAGGGTGCCCTGCTGGAGTTCGAGGCCTCCAACCCTCGAGGCTCGCCTCGCCCCTAGCTGTGGTATCATCTTATCAGCTTTGCGCAGAGATCTCGAGCGGAGGGGGTGTTCGGGTGAGGGGCAAGGTCACCATAGGCGAGCTGATGGAGAAGAAGGCGAGCGGGCAGAAGATAGTGATGGTCACCTCCTACGACTTCCCGATGACGTGCGCCGTGAACGACGCCGACGTGGACCTCATCCTGGTGGGAGACTCGTTGGGCATGGTGGTTCAGGGACAGTCCGGAACGGTACCCGTCACGATGGAGCAGATGATATACCACTGCCAGTGCGTGGTGAGGGGCAACAGGCACGCCTTCGTGGTGGGGGACATGCCCTTCATGAGCTACGAGGTCTCCGCGGAGGAGGCCGTCAGGAACGCCGGCAGGCTCGTGAAGGAGGGCGGGGTCGACGCGGTGAAGCTGGAGGGTGGCAGGAGGGTGGCGGACAGGGTGAGGGCCATAACCGCCGCCGGCATCCCCGTGATGGGGCACATAGGGCTAACCCCTCAGAGCGCCACCATGCTGGGGGGGTTCAAGGTGCAGGGCAAGGACCTGGACTCCGCGAGGGCCATAGTCGAGGACGCCCTGGCGCTGGAGGAGGCCGGGGCTTTCTCTTTGGTCCTGGAGTGCATCCCTGCCCCCCTGGCCTCCGTCATCACCAGGAGGCTTAGGATACCCACCATAGGGATAGGGGCTGGGCCGGACTGCGACGGGCAGGTCCTGGTGTTGCACGACATGCTCGGCCTGTTCAAGCGCTTTAGGCCCAAGTTCGTGAAGGCGTATGCCTCCCTCTACGAGGAGGCGGTTAGAGCCCTGTCGGTCTACAGGGACGAGGTGAGGAGCGGCGTCTTCCCCGGTCCTGAGCACAGCTTCTCCATGTCCGAGGAGACGGCTAGGTTGCTCGAGAAGGAGTATCTGGGATGAAAAGGGTGGCCGTGGTTGGGGCGGGCGCGATGGGCAGCGTCTACGGGGCGCTGCTCTCGAGGGTAGCGGACGTGGTCCTGCTGGACGTGAACAGGGAGCACGTGGAGGCCATCCGAAGGGACGGCCTCGCGCTGGAGCTCCCCGAGGGGGGAGCGGAGGTTTTCGAGGTCTCCGCCGCCTCGGAACCCTTCGGCCTGGGCACCTTCGACCTGGTCCTGGTCTTCGTCAAGTCCTACTCCACCGCCGAGGTGGCTCCTCTCCTGAGGGATCTCCTGGGCGAGGGGGGCTTCGCGATGAGCCTTCAAAACGGCATGGGGAACGCGGAGATCGTCGCCTCGGTCGTGGGGGACGAGCGGGTTATATGCGGCACCACCACCTTCGGCGCCACTTACCTGGGGCCGGGGAGGGTGAGGTTGGCCGGAAGGGGGAGGACCCGCTTCGGGCCGTGGAGCAAGGGCCTGAGCCCCTCGTCCCTCGGATGGGTGGAGGACCTGATGAGGGAGGCGGGCCTCGAGCCGGAGGTGGTGGAGGATCCAAGGGTTCTCCTGTGGGAGAAGCTCTTCGTCAACGCCGCCATAAACCCCCTGACCGCCCTTCTGGCGGTGGAGAACGGCATGGTGGCCTCGGAGGAGCACCTGAGGGCCGTGGCCAGGAGCCTCGTGGCCGAGGCTGTGGCCGTGGCCAGGGCGGAGGGCTACCACTTCGACGAGGAGAGGGCGTTCGAGGAGGTGCTGGAGGTGGCCAGGAGGACGGGCAAGAACAGGTCCTCCATGCTCCAGGACGTCCTCTTCGGCAGGAGGACGGAGATAGGCGCCATAAACGGTCAGGTGGTCGAAAGGGGATCCAGGGTGGGCGTTCCCACCCCCGTCAACGCCGCCGTCGTCGAGCTCATCAGGTTCGTGGAGAAGGGGTACGGGAGGATCTGCCTTGACCTGAGGTGAGATCTCGTTCCCGCGAGCTGGCCTCGCGTTATTGACAGGAGGGGGGGCGGCAATTATACTTTATAGCGTCGTCGAGGTGGGGCGGATAGCTCAGAGGGAGAGCACCTGCCTTACAAGCAGGGGGTCACAGGTTCGAGTCCTGTTCTGCCCACCAACGCAGAGATCGCGGGGCTGTAGCTCAGCACGGTCAGAGCGCTGGCCTGTCACGTCAGAGGCCGCGGGTTCAAGTCCCGTCAGCCCCGCCATAAAAAGAGGGTAAGGCGAGATAGCTCAGTTGGTAGAGCAGCGGACTGAAAATCCGCGTGTCCCCAGTTCGACTCTGGGTCTCGCCACCATAAAGGTTCTAGGGGTGAGCGGAAGTAGCTCAGGGGTAGAGCACCACCTTGCCAAGGTGGGGGCCGCGGGTTCAAATCCCGTCTTCCGCTCCATTCTTTTGGAGGTTAGGCGGCATAGCCAAGTGGTAAGGCAGGGGACTGCAAATCCCTTATTCCCCGGTTCGATTCCGGGTGCCGCCTCCACACGATAAAAGCGTTGTTGACGAGTTGGGCGTCGCTGGTTCCCCGGTAGCTCAACCGGCAGAGCGGGTGGCTGTTAACCACTAGGTTGCAGGTTCGAGTCCTGCCCGGGGAGCCAATTTTTTGTTCCGGGCCGGGCGTTCTCTCGCCTGTGCGCTTCGGTTAGGCCTTCGTCAGAGGGGCTTCTTGCTCTCCTTGTGCCTGTAGGCCACCACGTGGACCTTCTCCAGGGTGACGAGTCCTTCCTCCACCACCTCGTCCAGGAAAGGGAGGAAGTCCCTTATGCGCTCCTCCTTGTCGACTATCTCCACGACCATCGGCAGGTCCTCCGAGAGCTGAAGTATCTTGGTCGAGTGGAGCCTGCTGTCCGCCCCAAACCCCATGATGCCCCTTATCACCGTGGCCCCAGCCATGTTGCGCCTTCTGGCCTCCTCCACTATCACCTCGAACAGAGGCCTGCCGTTCTTCTGGTCGTCCTCTCCCACGAATATCCTGACCAGCATGGCCTCGCCCTCTATCTTCAAGAGACACCACCCCCGCCTCAGGCCAGGAGGGCCTTGGCCAACGCTATGCCGCCCCAGATCGATAGCAGGCCGAGCCCGTTGTGCAGCACGAGGTTCAGGATGGCCGCCGCCTCCTCCGAGGTGCGGAGCATGTTGGCGGTCTCGAGCATCAGGGTGGAGAAGGTGGTCATCGCCCCCAAAAAGCCCACCATCCACATGGTCCTTAGGTGGGATGGGACGTACACCCTCTCGAAGTAGCTCCACAGGAAACCGGCCAGGAAACACCCCAGCAGGTTTACCACCAGCGAGCCCATCGGGAAGTCCAAGCCCTCGAGCCTCTGGAAGGCGCTCGAGACCCCGTAGCGGACCAAAGAGCCAAGGCCTCCGGCCAGGAACAACAACACGAGCTTTTTGGCCAACGACGGCGCCCTCCTTTTTCCGCCATGGGTTTTCTATTATACTTATTGGGTCCTGAAGGGGTAAGCCCCTTTTCGACCTTTGTCGTCTCTTTAAGAGGGGGGATCTCTTTGGCTGGACACTCCAAGTGGGCCAACATAAAGTACCGCAAGGCCGCTCAGGATGCCAAGAAGGGCAAGATCTTCCAGAAGCTGGTCAGGGCCATAATAGTTGCGGCCAAGGAGGGCGGGGGCGATCCGGAGACCAACCCTCGGCTGAAGGCGGCGATAGAGAGGGCTAAGGAGTTCAACCTCCCCAGCGAGAACGTGGAGAGGGCCATAAAGAGGGGCACGGGCGAGATAGAGGGGGCCTCCTACGAAGAGGTGGTCTACGAGGGTTACGGGCCGGGCGGCGTGGCCATCATGGTGGAGGCCATGACGGACAACCGGAACAGGACGGCCACGGAGATAAGGACGATATTCGCTCGCAACGGGGGTTCCCTGGGGGAGGCAGGTTGCGTCTCCTGGATCTTCCAGCGCAGGGGTGTGATCGAGGTCGAGCCCGGCTTAGACGAGGACAGGGTTATGGAGGTCGCCCTGGAGGTAGGGGCCGAGGACGTCAAGGGAGATCCGTCGGAGGGTTTCACGGTCTACGTCGACCCCAGAGATCTGAACGTGGCCTCCGAGCGCTTCAGGAGCGCGGGGATAGGCGTCAGGAGGGCGGATATCTCTTACGAGCCCTCCAACGTGGTGCAGGTGGACGAGTCCGTGGCCGAGAGGTTGATAAGGCTCCTGGATGCCCTCGAGGAGCACGACGACGTGCAGAGGGTCTACTCCAACTTCGACGTGCCCGAGGAGGTCTTGAACCGCTTGGAGGCCAGATGAAGAGGGCTCTGGGCGTGGACCCTGGGGTCAGGAACCTGGGCTTCGCCGTGGTCGAGGAGGACGGACCCTCCATATCCCTGCTGGAGGTGGGGCTACTTCGAGGGGAGGGAGAGCCCTTTCCCGCCTTCTTGGCCAGGACCAGAGCCCTGGTGATCTCCCTGGGGGAGAGGTGGTCCCCGGACCTGGTGTGCGTGGAGAGCCTGCTCTACGGTCGCAACGCGAGCAGCGCAGCCTTGGTGTGGCAGGTGAGGGGCGTGGTGTTGCTCGCCTCCTTCGAGATCGGCTGTGAGCTGGTCGAGCTGTCCCCTAAGCAGGTGAAGTCAGCGGTCTGCGCCCACGGCAACTCGTCCAAGGAGGAGGTAAGGAGGGGGGTGAGCCTCATCCTGGGCCTCGGGGAGGAGAGGCTCCCCAGAAGCCCGGACGCCTTGGACGCCGTGGCCGTCGCGGTGGGTGGGCTTGCCCTCCACAGGCTCAAGGGGGTCGTCGGTTGATAGAGCTCGTAGAGGGCGAGGTCCTTTTGGTCGCGCCGGGCAGGCTGGTGGTGAAGGTGGGGGGCTTGGGGCTGTGCGTGGAGGTTCCCTCCGCGGTCTCCTCCGCCGCGAGGAGGGGTGATGTGCTGTCCCTGTACGCTCACCTGTCGGTGGGCGAGGAGGGCTTCAGGTTGTTCGGTTTCTCCTCCAGGGAGGAGAGGGATCTCTTCAGGATGCTCATCTCTGTCAAGGGGGTCGGGCCGAGACAGGCGTTGTCCCTGCTCTCCCACCTGGGATACGAGGCGCTGCTCGAGGCTTTGTGCTCGAAGAACGCGTCTTTGCTCTCCTCCGTCCCGGGGGTTGGCCCGAAGGGCGCTCGCAAGCTCTGTGTGGAGCTGGAGGACAAGCTCGCCAAGCTGGCGCCCGTTAGGCTTAAGGCGTACGAGCTTCCCTTTGATCCCGAGGAGGCCCTGGAGGGGCTCATCTCCCTGGGCTTCAAGAGGAAGGAGGCCATCTCCCTCCTGGAGGGGGCTCTGGGTAAGGTCACCCCAGACGAGGCTCGCTCCGTGGAGGGTTTGATAAGGGCTGCTTTGAAGGAGGCTGCTTCTAGGCAGACATGAGTTCCCTTAGGCCCAAAGCTTTCTCCGATTTCGTGGGGCAGAGGAGGGTTTGCGAGAAGCTCAGGGTCTACGTGGAGGCCGCCAGGGCGAGGGGGGAGCCGCTGGACCACGTCCTGCTCTGCGGTCCGCCGGGTCTCGGTAAGACCACGCTGGCCACCGTATTGGCCAACGAGATGGGCGTGGGCATCAGGTTGACCTCCGGTCCGGTCCTGACCAGGCCGGGGGATGTGGCCTCCATCTTGGCCTCCCTGGAGGAGCGGGACGTTCTCTTCCTGGACGAGATCCACAGGTTGCCCAAGCCCGTGGAGGAGGTGCTCTACGTGGCCATGGAGGACTTCCAGATAGACGTCCTGGTCGGCAAGGGGATAGGGGCCAGGAGCGTTCGCGTCCCGATAAAGCCCTTCACCTTGGTTGGGGCCACCACGAGGCTGGCCCTGGTGAGCCCTCCGCTCAGGTCCCGTTTCGGCATAGTCGAGCACCTGAGCTTCTACCCGCTCGAGGAGATGATGGAGATAGTGAGGAGGGTGGCCCGATCCCTGGGCATGGAGCTCGAGGAGTCGGCTGTGGAGGAGATAGCCAGGCGCTCCAGGGGGGTCCCCAGGATAGCCGGGAAGATGGTGAGGAGGGTAAGGGATTACGCTCAGGTGGAGGGGTGGACGCGGCTGGACGCGGCGGCAGTGAGGGCCTCCATGCGGATGATGGGCCTGGACGACCTGGGACTGGACGAAATGGACAGGCGGCTGCTCTCGGCCATAATAGACCGGTTCGGGGGTGGCCCCGTGGGGCTCAAGGCGCTCGCCTCGTACCTCCAGGAGGACCCGAGCGCCATAGAGGAGGTGTACGAGCCCTACCTGGTGGAGCTGGGCCTAATAGACAGGACGCCCAGGGGGAGAAGGGCCACCGAGAGGGCCTACCTCCACCTGGGGTTGTCCCCGTCCTCGCCGCAGGTGGCTCCTTGAAGCCCTTTGGGACGGGGGCCGGGCGTTTGGGGACCGTGGGGCGAGCGAGTTAGTCGGGTCGTGCGCTCGGAGATCCCATCTGGTGCTGCTCGAAGGGGGTGAACGCCTGACCTATGGGGGTCAGGGGATGAGATGTCGGATCTTCAGGGTCTCGGCAGGTTGCTGGCGTTTGCAGGGCTTCTTCTGCTAGTGGTGGGCCTGGCCTTGATGCTCTTGGGGCGCCTTGGCGGCCTGGGACTTGGCAGGCTGCCTGGCGACGTGGTGCTGGAGAGGAGGGGGTTCGTTCTCTACTTCCCCATAGCCACGAGCCTGGTCTTAAGCCTGGTCTTGACGCTGATCTTGAACCTCCTCTTCAGGAGGTGAGCCCGTTGCGCCTCTTTTCTTTCCTTTCGTCTATGGTCCTTTGTTCGCTGCTCCTCGTGGCTGGGCCCTCCGAGGCTGCCCCCGGAGAGGTCAGGGTGGGCATCGCGGTGCGCCCGTCCCTGGAGCTTAGCGCCAGCTCCGGGAAGCTGAGCGTTTTGCACCAGGGCAGGGCTGTGCTGTCCGAGAGGGAGGTCTCCCTCTCCCTGGCGGGCGGTCGGGTGTCGGTGAGGGGTAGGGTCTTGGGGGATTCGGTCAAGGTGATGCCCCCCAGGGGAGGGCTCATCGTCTACGGTGGGAGGAGCTACCGCGGTCACTTCGAGGTGTTAGCCGGCGAGAAGGGGCTGGTCCTCGTGAACGTGGTCTCGTTGGAGGACTACGTCAAGGGGGTTCTCAAGATGGAGGTTAACCCCTCCTGGCCGATGGAGGTCTTGAAGGCCCAGGCGGTGGTGGCCAGGACCTATGCCGTGGCGAACCTGGGAAGACACAGGAAGGACGGTTTCGACCTCTGCGCCTCGGTCCACTGCCAGGAGTATCGGGGGGCCTCTGCGGAGGACGAGAGGCTCAACAGGGCCGTGGAGGCCACCTGGGGCGAGGTCCTGACCTACGGAGGGGCTTTGGCCAAGGTCTTCTACCACTCCGACAGCGGGGGCTATACCTCCTCGGCGAAGTCCATCTGGGGGGAGGACGTGCCCTATCTGAGAGGGGTTAAGGAGGAATTCTACCACCGGGTTCGTTCGCCCCACAGCAGCTGGAGGCTCGAGATCTCGGCCGCCGAGGTGGGCGAAGCCCTCTCGGGCGCTGGGTACGACGTGGGCCTGCCCCACTCGGTGGAGGTGACCAAGAGAGACGAGTGGGGCTTCAGGGCAGTGAGGGTAGCCGTCTCCGGCTCCAGGGGGAGGGTGGAGATGCCCGCCTCCAGGTTCAGGCAGATCCTGGGCTACTCGGTCTTGAAGAGCACTGCCTTCGAGGTGAGAGGCGTGGGCTCCCCCTCCGGGTCCGGGGAGCCACCTTCTGGGGTCTCTCCTCCTTCGTCCAGGCCCGTTCGGGGCAGGGTGAACGTGAGGGAGCTTATGGAGGCGGGCCTCTCCTACGACGAGATAGTGGAGAAGCTCTACGAGGCCTACGGCATATTGCAGGGGGATCTGGCTCCCCCCGAGGAGCCGAAGGGCGAGCGGGCGCAGCGGAAAACGCCCCAGAGGGGGCGCTCCTTCGTCTTCGAGGGGCGCGGCTGGGGGCACGGGGTGGGGATGAGCCAGTGGGGCGCCAGGGCCCTGGCGGAGATGGGCAAAAGCTACAGGGATATACTGGGCTTTTACTTCCCGGGCACAGTGGTGGGCAAGAGGTGATGGCTCTCCTTGGAGGGGGGTATGGACCTCTTCGACCTGAAGGCTTACGACTACTCCTTGCCTCCGGAGCTGGTGGCCCAGACCCCTTTGCCCCAGAGGGATGCCTCCAGGCTGATGGTGGTGGACAGGGCTTCGAGGTCCATATCCCACAGGGCCTTCGCCGACCTTCCCGAGGTCCTGCGGGATGGGGATCTCCTGGTGCTCAACGACTCGAGGGTGATCCCCGCCAGGCTCAGGGCCAGGAGGATCTCCGGAGGAGCGGTGGAGGTCCTGTTGGTGGAAGAGGTGGGACCAGGCCTCTGGTCGGCGATGGTGAGGCCCGGGAGGAGGGCCAGGAAGGGGGAAAGGCTGTACCTGGACGAGGTCGAGATCGAGGTCCAGGAGGTGCTGCCTGACGGGCTGAGGGTCGTGCGCTTCCCCCGCGAGGACGTGCTCTCCCTGTTAGAGGAGAGAGGGGAGGTCCCGCTCCCCCCCTACATAAAGGATTACGGGGGACCGCCTGACAGGTATCAGACCGTGTACGGTCGCGCGTTGGGCTCGGTGGCCGCTCCCACCGCCGGCCTGCACTTCACGGAGGAGCTCCTAGATAAGCTCAAGGCGAGGGGCGTGCTGGTGCGTTGCGTGACCCTCCATGTGGGGCCGGGGACATTCAGGCCGGTGGAGTCCCCCGACATAAGGGTTCACAGGATGCACCGGGAGAGGTTCTTCGTCCCCGGGGAGACCGCCTCAGCCATCGAGGGGGTCAAGGCGAAGGGCGGAAGGGTGGTGGCGGTAGGTACCACCGTGGTCAGGGTCCTGGAGCACTGCGGCCTCTTTGGCTTCGAGGAGAGGTGGAGGGAGACGGATCTCTTCATCTACCCTGGGTTCGAGTTCAAGGTGGTGGACGCCATGATAACCAACTTCCACATGCCCCGCTCGACCCTTCTGATGCTGGTCTGCGCCTTCGGCGGCTACGAGCTGGTGATGCGGGCCTACGCGGAGGCCATCTCCTGTCGATATCGCTTCCTCAGCTTTGGGGACGCCATGATCCTCGTTTAGCGAAATAATTTAGTCAACGAGTCTCGTTGTTTTGAGGTCGTTTGGGACGTCCTCGGTTGAAGCTGAGGTCAGGGGAATTTATAATACTCCGTGTCTTTTGTTTGTGAAAGGAGGTGCGAAAGGTTGGTCTCCGCTGACGTGATGGCTGAGATCCAGGCCGCCGAGGAGGAGGCCAGGCGAATGCTGGAGGAGGCCAAGGAGAAGGCCAGCAGGATAGTGGTGGAGTCGCGGGTCAAGGCCTCGAAGCTCCTGGAGGCGGTGGAGAGGGAAGAGTCGGCGAAGCTCGCCGAGGCCCTGAGGAGAGCGGAGGAGAGCGCGGCCAAGGAGGCCGAGAGGATGCTGGAGGAGGCCAGGAAGGAGAGGGAGGTCTTGATCGAGAGGGCCAGGTCCAGGATGGAGGCCGTGGCCAGGTGGCTCGCCTCGGAGGTGGTCTCCAGGTATGGCGGTGGCAGAGGTTAGGAAGCTGCTCTTGGTGTTCCACAGGAGCGTCGAGGAGTCCCTGATCGGAGACCTTCAATCCTTAGGGGTGATGGAGGTCAAGCTCCACTCCGGGGAGGCGCTCTCCGAACGGAGGGCGAAGGAGTTGGAGTCGGCCCTGTCGGAGGTGAAGTTCGCCCTGGAGGTCTTAGACAGGTTCGCCCCCAGGAGATCCTCGCTGGCCGAGAGGCTTGCGGGTCCTTCCAGGGTCGTGGGGCTCCCGGAGGTGGCCGGGAGGATAAAGGAGGAGGGGCTCTTCGACAGGATAGCGGAGCTCAGGGAGATGGAGAGGGAGCTGTCTCACATCTCCTCTCAGCTGTCGTCCCTGGAAGCGGAGAGGTCTGTCCTACTTCGTTTCTCGTCCCTCCAGATGGACCTCTCCCTGGCGGTCTCGGGTACCAGGCACGCGAGGGCCTCGCTCTTGAGCTCCGACTTAGCCGTGTTCTCCGCCTTGTCCGGAAGGATAGCCGCCCTGGAGTGCGCTCAGGTTCTGGAGGCCTCCAGGGACGGAGACACGGTCTACTTCGCCCTGGTCTACCACCTCTCCGAGGAGGCGAAGGTCAGGGAGATCTTGGGCTCCGTGGAGGTAGGATCCGTGGAGGTCAGGCGCAGGGGTCTTCCTCGAGAGGCCCTGTCCCAGGTGGAGAGGGAGATCTCGGAGCTGTGCCAGAGGAAGGGGGCGCTGGAGGAGAGGATAAAGGAGGCGGCTCTATCCCTGAGGGATCTGGTGGAGGAGGCCTACGACTATTACTCCTCCTTGGTCGAGCAGTCGTCTGTGAGGAGCTCCATCCGCTCCACCGACCACGTGGCCTTCCTCGAGGGCTGGGTCCTGGCCAGGGATCTGCCCATTCTGAGATCGGAGCTGGGCAGGTTGTATCGCGACTCCCTGGAGATACTGGAGGTCGAGCCCGAGGAGGGCGAAGATATACCGGTCCACCTGGAGAACGGCAGGTGGGCCAGGCCCTACGAGATCCTGGTCAAGCTCTACGGCTTGCCCAGGTACGGCACCTTCGACCCTTCTCCTCTGCTGTCCCTTTTCTTCCCCTTCATCTTCGGCTTCTGCTACAGCGACGCGGTCTACGGCGGGCTTATAGCCTTGATCCTGGGCTATCTGGTCTTGAGGTACGACCTGGGGGGCGATAAGGGGAGGTTCCTCTCCATGTTTGCCCTTTCCGGCGGCGCCACCGTAGTGATGGGGGCTCTGTTCGGCAGCTGGATGGGCAACCTGGCCGAGGTTTTGCCCTTCCTCTCGTGGTTCGTCCCGCTCAAGAACTCGATAGCCCTCTTCGACCCGCTCAAGGACACCATACAGTTGCTCGTGCTGGCCCTGGCCATAGGGGTTGTCCACGTCCTGGTGGGGGTCCTGGTGGGCTTCTACAGCAAGGCCTCCAGGGGGATGTGGCTCGAGGGGGTCTACGACCACCTCTCCTGGTTCCTCTTCGTGGTGGGCCTTCTGTGCTTCGGTTTGCACGAGGTCGGAGTCTTGGGTGGCTCCTTCGGCTCGATGGGCAAAGCCCTGGCGGCCCTGGGGGCATTGGTGATAGTCTTTTCTGCCGGTAGAGGGCACAGAAACCCCGTAAAGAGGTTGGCCATAGGGGTTTTGTCGCTTTACAACATAACGGGTTTCCTGGGGGACGTGCTCTCCTACAGCAGGCTCTTGGCCCTCGGCATGACCACCTCCGCGGTGGCCATGATAGTCAACATGTTGGTGTCGCTCACGTGGGGGATCCCAGTGGTGGGCTTCGCGGTGGCGGCGCTTCTGCTGGTGGGTGGTCACGTTTTCAACCTGGCGGTCAACCTGCTGGGCTCCTTCGTCCACACCACCCGTCTGCAGTACGTGGAGTTCTTCAGCAAGTTCTACGAAGGCGGCGGCAAGCCCTTCAAGCCGTTCGCTCTGGCCGGAAGGTACGTGAGGTTTCGCGTTTAAACCCAGTCTATATCGTTTTGCCGTAGGAGGGATGCGCGGATGGAACTCGGGATGTTGGTGGCTATAGGCGGTGCTGTGGTGGCTGCTCTGGCGGCCGGCATAGGTTCTGCCAGGGGCGTGGGCATAGCCGGCGAGGTGGGCGCTGGAGTCCTCACGGAGGACCCCAACAAGTTCGGCTTGGTCCTGCTGCTCCAGGTTCTGCCGGGGACGCAGGGGATATACGGTCTTCTCGCCGCCTTCTTCGTCATGCTGAAGTTGGGCCTTCTCGGCGGAACCCCGGCTCAGGTCTCGCTCTTCCAGGGGTTGGCCATATTCTTCGCCTGCCTGCCCGTCGGCCTGGTGGGCCTCCTTTCGGCCATATTTCAGGGCAGGGCCTCCGCGGCCTGCATCCAGATGATAGCCAAGCGGCCCGAGGAGACCGGTAAGGCCGTCGTCATCCCGGCGATGGTGGAGACCTACGCCGTCTTGAGCCTGCTCATAACCATAATCCTGCTCAACAGCATCTCCCTCTGAGGACTCGTCCTTATCGGGGGGAGCTTCGATGGCTGTTGAGAAGATAAAGCAGAAGATATTGAGCGAGGCGAAGGACAAGGTCAACGAGCTCCTGGAGCGGGCTAACGCCGAGGCCTCCAGGATAGTGGGGGAGGCCGAGCAGGAGGCCTCCTCGCTCAGGGAGCGCTACGCGGAGAGGGCCAGGAGGGAGTCGGAGGAGTTCCATCGGAGGGGCAAGATCGTAGCCTCCTTGGAGGCCAAGAAGGAGCTCCTGGCAGCCCAGAGGGGGCTCTTGGACGAGGTCTTCGAGATGGCGGCCAGGATGGTCGTGTCCATGGGGGAGAAGGAATACCTCTCCCTGGTGGAGTCGCTCCTATCTAAGGTGGCCTCGGAGGCCAAATCCGGGGTCATCACCCTGGCCAAGGAGGAGCGGCGCTTGGACGCCTCCTTCGTCGAGGGCTTCAACAGGAGGAACGGCACCTCCTTCGTCCTCTCTCCGTCGCGCGGCAACTTCTCCGGGGGGTTCAGGGTTGATTGCGGCCAGATCTCCTACGACTGCTCCGTCGAGAGGCTCTTCGACTCGCTCAGGGAGGAGCTGGAGCCTAAGGTGGCCGCCAAGCTCTTCTCCTGAGAGGGGGTGAGGCCTTGGCAGTGGGCGAGCTGGACTATGGGTATCTCAACGGAAGGCTGAGGGCCGCGGAGGTGAAGCTCCTGGACAGGGCCTCCCTCTTCCGTCTGGCCGAAGCCGGCTCCTTCGAGGAGATGATGTCGTTGATGGGGGAGACCCCTTACGGCAGGTGGTTCCCCGAGCTGGGATCGGACTCCGAGGGGGTCCTGCACAGGGAGTGGCTTTGGACCCTCGATGAGTTCGGCTCCATATCTCCCAACAGGGCTTTGACGGACCTCTTCAGGGCGGAGCTGGACTTCCACAACCTCCGGGTCCTCCTCAAGGGGAGGTTGGCTGGAGGGGAGGGGGTGAACAGGAGCGATCTGCTCAGGAGGATGCTGCCGGGGGGCACGGTGAGCCCTGAGGCGCTGTTGTACGCCGTCGAGTCCGGTTCTCTGAGGGATCTTCCCCCCGCCATGGCCTCCTCGCTGGAGGGGCATCTGGAGTGGAGCGTCGACTCCGTGCCCCATATGGAGGCCTTCCTGGACGGGGCTATGTTCGAGTACATGTCCTCCCTGGCCTTCGCCTCTGGCGAGCCCTTCGCGGTTGGCTACGTGAGGCTCAGGGCGGACCTCGAGAACCTGAGGACCGCCTTCAGGTTGAAGGTCGCTGGGGCGGACGTGGGCTCTTTGAGCCAGCGGCTGGTGAGGGTGGGAGCATTGCCGACCCACCTCTTCACCGGCGTCTTCCCCGAGCAGGTCCCCGCGTGGCCTAAGGCCTTCTTTCACACGCCCCTCTCCGCTCTGGTGGAGGAGATATGCGGCCTGGGGGGCGATCTAGGGGCTTTGGAGCTGGCCCTGGACAGGCACATGCTCTCCTTCCTGTCGAGGGCTCGATTTTCGGCTTTCGGCGGAGGTCCTCTGGTGGCCTACCTCCACTGGAAGCGGATCGAGATCTACAACCTCAGGGCCATAATGGTGGGCAAGAGGAACGGCGTCTCCCCCGAGGAGATCAGGAGGAGGTTAAGGTACCTTGAGTAGGGAGCTGAAGTTCGTGGCCGTCGGCGGGTACGAGTCGGTGTTGCCCTTCAAGGGCGTGGGGGTCGACGTGGTCGACCTCCTGGAGGATTCGGCCACGAGGGACGAGGTCCTGTCGGTGCTTCGGAGGCTGTTGAAAGAGGGTTACGACGTGATCTTCCTGGCCGAGCGGATCTTCGAGAGGGTGGCCGAGGAGGCCGAGGAGGTGAACAGGACCGAGAGGGCCTGTGTGGTCCCTCTGCCCGGCATAAGGGGTTCTGCCGGCATCGGCCTCAGGTCCATAGAGCGCAGCGTCGAGGAGGCCGTTGGCATAAACATATTCAGGGTCAACAGGTGAGGCCTTGGGAGGCGGTGTTGTCGGATGGAGGGAAAGGTGGCGGGCTTCATATCCAAGATATCAGGGCCCCTCGTGGTGGCCTCGGGAATGACGGGAGCCAAGATGTACGACGTGGTGAAGGTCGGCGAGATGGGCCTGGTGGGCGAGATAATAGAGCTCAGAGGGGATCAGGCCTACATCCAGGTCTACGAGGAGACCTCAGGCCTGAGGCCGAAGGAGCCCGTGGTCTCCACGGGCGAGCCCCTCAGCGTGGAGCTGGGGCCTGGCCTGGTGGGTCAGATATACGACGGCATCCAGAGGCCCCTGAACCTGATCGAGGAGGTCACCGGGTCTCCCTTCATAGCCAGGGGGGTTTCGGTGCCCGCTCTGGACAGGAAGGCCAAGTGGTTCTTCGAGCCCCTGGTTAAGGTGGGGCAGAAGGTGGTCTCCGGGGACAGGGTAGGGGTGGTCAAGGAGACGGTGTTGGTGGACCACTACATCCTGGTGCCCCCCGGCGTGAGCGGTACGGTGGTGGACGTGAGGAAGGGGGAGTTCACCGTCGAGGACGTGGTGGCCGTGGTGGACACCGGGGAGGGCGAGGTGGAGATAAGGATGCTCCAGCGCTGGCCGGTCAGGCTTCAGAGGCCTGTGGCCAGGAGGCTTCGCCCCGAGGCGCCCCACACCACCGGCCAGAGGGTGGTGGACACCTTCTTCCCCCTGGTCAAGGGCGGGACGGCCTGCGTGCCCGGGCCCTTCGGCAGCGGCAAGACCGTCATACAGCACCAGCTGGCCAAGTGGACCGACGCCAGAATAATAGTTTACATCGGATGCGGTGAGCGGGGCAACGAGATGACCGACGTGCTCCTGGAGTTCCCCGAGCTCAAGGACCCCACCACCGGCGAGCCCCTGATGAAGAGGACGGTGCTGATAGCCAACACCTCCAACATGCCGGTGGCCGCCAGGGAGGCGAGCATATACACGGGCATAACCATAGCAGAGTACTTCAGGGACATGGGCTACTCGGTCGCCTTGATGGCGGACTCCACCTCCAGGTGGGCCGAGGCCTTGAGGGAGATATCTGGAAGGCTCGAGGAGATGCCCGGCGAGGAGGGCTACCCGGCCTACCTGGGCACGAGGTTGGCCTCCTTCTACGAGAGGGCCGGTAGGGTCATATGCCTCGGGAGCGACGGGAGGGAGGCTTCCGTCAGCGTCATCGGGGCGGTCTCTCCCCCGGGCGGAGACCTCTCCGAGCCGGTTTCCCAGAACACCCTGCGGGTCACCAAGGTCTTCTGGGGGCTCGACGCCAACCTGGCCTACCAGCGCCACTTCCCGGCCATAAACTGGCTTTTGAGCTACTCCCTCTACGCCGAGGAGGTGGGCGCCTACTGGGACAGGAAGTTCGAGGGCTGGAGCAGGAACAGGACCGAGGCCATGTCCATCCTTGAGGAGGAGGACAAGCTCAAGGAGATAGTGAGGCTCGTGGGCATAGACGCGCTGTCCAAGAAGGACAGGATGCTCCTCGAGACGGCCCGGTCCATCAGGGAGGACTTCCTGCACCAGAACGCGTTCCACGAGGTGGACACCTACGCCTCCATGGACAAGCAGTACAAGATGCTCAAGGTCATCCTCACCTTCCACCACCTGGCCATGAAGGCGCTGGACGCTGGGGTGCCCTTCAAGGCGATAGAGGAGCACCCCATAAGGGAGAGGATAGCGAGGATGCGCTACATACCCGAGGGCGAGCTCTCCAAGATAGATCAGCTGCTCGAGGACATCGAGAGGGAGATGGACACGCTCATCTCGGTGGGGGGCGAGGCTAATGTTGCCTAAGGAGTACAGGACCATAAGCGGCTTGGCGGGCCCCCTTCTGGTGGTCGAGAAGGTGGCCGACGTCAGGTACGACGAGCTGGTGGAGATCAAGCTGGCCGACGGACAGACCAGGAGAGGCAGGGTCCTGGAGGTCACCACCGACAGGGCCCTGGTGCAGGTCTTCGAGGGGACCTCGGGGATAGACGTCAAGGAGACCTCCGTCAGGTTCCTGGGAAAGGTCTTGGAGCTACCGGTGAGCAGGCAGATGCTGGGAAGGGTCTTCAACGGTCGCGGAGATCCCATCGACGGCGGTCCCAGGATAATCCCCGAGAAGATGCTCGACATCAACGGATACCCCATCAACCCCTACTCCAGGGACTACCCTTCGGAGTTCATACAGACGGGGGTCTCGGCCATAGACGGGATGAACCCGCTGGTGAGGGGGCAGAAGCTGCCCATATTCTCCGGCGCTGGCATGCCCCACAACAGGCTGGCCGCCCAGATAGCCAGGCAAGCGAGGGTCCTGGAGGGCCACGAGGCCTTCGGCGTGGTCTTCGCCGCGATGGGGATAACCTTCGAGGAGGCCAACTTCTTCATGGAGGACTTCCGGAGGACCGGAGCCATCGAGAGGACGGTCCTCTTCATAAACCTCGCCGACGACCCAGCCATCGAGAGGATAGCCACCCCGAGGTTGGCCCTGACCTGCGCCGAGTATCTGGCCTTCGAGCTGGACATGCACGTGCTGGTGATACTCACCGACATGACCAACTACTGCGAGGCCCTGAGGGAGATATCGGCCGCCAGGAAGGAGGTGCCGGGCAGGCGGGGCTATCCGGGCTATCTCTACACCGACCTGGCCACCATGTACGAGAGGGCCGGCAAGATCAGGGGTAAGAAGGGCTCCATCACCCAGATCCCGGTCCTCACCATGCCGGAAGACGACAAGACCCATCCCATCCCCGACCTCACCGGCTACATCACGGAGGGGCAGATAATCCTGAGCAGGGGTCTTCACAGGAAGGGGATCTATCCGCCCATAGACGTGCTCCCGAGCCTATCTAGGCTTAAGGACAAGGGGATAGGGAGGGGCAAGACCAGGGAGGACCACGCCGACTTGCTCAACCAGATATTCGCCGCCTACGCCAGGGGCAAGGAGGCCAAGGAGCTGGCGGTGATCTTGGGCGAGGGGGCTCTGACCGAGGTGGACAAGGCCTTCGCTAGGTTCGCCGACGAGTTCGAGGACAAGTACGTCAGGCAGGGCGAGTACGAGAACAGGAGCATATTCGAGACGTTGGACCTGGGCTGGGATCTCCTGACCATACTGCCGGTCAGGGAGCTAAAGCGCGTCCGCGACGAGTACATAAAGAAGTACCTGGAGCCGCGCCTGGGCAAGGCGAAAGAGGCCGCCTGAGGGGTAGATGGAGATGGCGAGGCTGGTCCAGGTCAACCCCAACCGGATGGAGCTCCAGCGCCTCAAGAAGAGGCTTCTGGTGGCTCAGAGGGGTCATAAGCTCCTCAAGGACAAGCAGGATGCCCTGATCAAGGAGTTCATAGCCCTGGCCCGGAGGGCCTGGGAGCTCAGGGCCCAGGTGGAGGAGGAGCTGATAAAGAGCCTCAGGGCCTTCGTGATGGCCAGGTCCTTCAGCTCCAGGGAGGCGATAGAGCAGGCCTTCGTGGTCCCCATGACCAGGGTTAAGGCCTCGGTCCACTACCAGAACGTGATGAGCGTGCACGTGCCTCGCTACTCCTTCGAGAGGACCGAGGGGAGGCCTTTGGCCTACAGCTTCGCCTTCACCTCCGCCGAGCTGGACGAGGCCGTGAGGCGCTTCTCGGAGCTCCTGCCGAGGTTGTTGGAGCTCGCCCAGCTCGAGAAGTCCTTGAAGCTGATGGCGGTGGAGATCGAGAAGACCAGGAGGAGGGTCAACGCCCTCGAGTACGTCCTCATCCCGGGCTTTCAGGAGACCATAAGGTACATAACGATGAAGCTCGACGAGATGGAGAGGTCTAACCTGAGCCGTCTGATGCGCATAAAGGAGATAGTTAGATCTCGCTGAGGGGTGATCCACTTGGCCATACACGAGCACGGGGGTAAGATGCCCAAGATCGCTAAGGCGGCCTTCGTGGCCCCCAACGCCTCGCTGATAGGCGACGTGGAGCTGGACGAGGGGAGCAGCGTTTGGTTCGGGGCTGTGCTTCGGGGAGATCTGAACCGGATCTACGTGGGCAAGAGGTCCAACCTCCAGGACCTGGTGGCGGTCCACGTGACGAGGGAGCTCCCGGTGATAGTGGAGGAGGACGTGACGGTGGGGCACTCGGCGATCCTCCACGGCTGCATCGTGAGGAGGGGTTCCCTCATAGGGATGGGGGCTGTGGTGCTGGACGGAGCTGAGATAGGGGAGTTCTCCATAGTGGGCGCGAAGGCCCTGGTGACCGGGGGCAAGAGGTTTCCCCCCCGGAGCTTGATAATCGGGGCCCCCGCCAAGGTGGTGAGGGAGCTCACCGAGGAGGAGCTGAAGCACCTTAAGGAGCACGTCCTGGCCTACGAGGAGCTGGCCAGGTCCTACGGGCTTTGAGGGAGAAAGGGCCGAGGCGGAAGCCTCGGCCTCATGCTTTCTGGTAGAGGAAAGGGCCTGCGCTCTTGAAGCCCAGCTCCCGGTAGTTGAAGATCTGCTCGGTCCCTCCCACCATGAGTACGCCGCCGGGGCGCAGGGCCTCCTGGAACTTCCTGTACAGCATGTCCTTGGCCTCGGGCCTGAAGTATATCACCACGTTTCGGCACAGGATCAGGTCGAAGTCCTTGTCGAAGGGGTCTTTGAGGAGATCTTGTTGCTGGAACCTGACCCTATCTTTGACGTGGGGCTTCACCTCGTAGAGGTCGTCCCCCAGGGGGGTGAAGTGCCTGGCGATCCTCTCCTGGCTCACGTTTGCCAGCTGTTTCTTGGCGTAGATCCCCTTTTGGGCTATGGCCAAAGCCGTCTTGTCTATGTCCGTGGCCAGGATCCTGGGCTCCCTGGCTATGCCCAGGTCCTCGAAGATGATGGCGAGAGAGTAAGGCTCCTCCCCCGTGGCGCACCCGGCGCTCCAGGCTTTGAGCTGTCTCCTGGCCTTTCCCTCCAGGAGCATGGGGATGACCCTGGCCTCCAGCTCCTCGAACTTGTTCGGGTTTCGGAAGAACTCGGATACGTTTATGGTCAGGTAATCCAGGAACTCTCGAAGCCTCTTCTCGTCGTTCTTTATGGCGTTGAAGTAGTCGTCGTAGCTCCTCATGCCCCACCTCTGCATCAGCATGTGGACCCGCCTGTGGATCTGGTACTTGTAGGCGTCCAGGTCCACCCCGGTGAGGCTCCTCACCTTCCTCTTGAAATCCACGTACTCTGGCGGAGCCGGGTAGTCCTTTTCCTCCAGCAAATTCCGCCCCCCTCTCCCTTCAGCTCAGGTTTAGATTATAATTTTGCTCGAATGACAATCCAAGGGGCGGAAGCGATCCAGACAGCCGCTGCCGCTGCGCGGGCAGAGGAAAGTCCGGGCTCCACAGGGCAGGGTGCCGGGTAACGCCCGGCGGGGGCGACCCCGGGATAGCGCCACAGAAAAGAGACCGCCAGGGGTCCCTGGCAAGGGTGAAAAGGTGAGGTAAGAGCTCACCAGGCATCGGGCGACCGGTGCGCTTGGCAAGCCCCACCCGGAGCAAGGCCGAATAGGGGGAGATGAGGTGGCCCGCTGATCCCCGGGTCTGGCCGCAGGAGGCGCGAGGCGACTCGCGCCCCAGATGGATGGCTGTCCTCGACAGAACCCGGCTTACGGATGGCTTCCGCCCCCAAGCACCCCTCCCAGATTCTCCTCCCGGCGCCTGCCCCAGCGGGTTTTCCAGGGCCTCTCGGATGGCTCTACTGGTTCAGCCTCGCTTTAGGGCTCGGGTCCCCTCTCTGCCGCCAACCCGGAGGGCGCAGAGCAAGTTTTGAAATTTCGCCGGTGCTCTTTTATCCATCTTGTGGTATAAAGTGGTAGGGAGTGGTGGACTTTGTTCCTGGGCTTCCACGAGCACTCCATAGACTCGAAGGGCAGGCTCGTCCTGCCGGCGAGGTTCAGGGCCGAGCTGGGAGACGAGCCCGTGGCGACCATGGGCTTCGAGAGGTGCGTCGAGATATACCCGGCCTCCACTTGGAGGGAGGTTTTAGAGAGGTACAGCAGTTTGCCCTCCAGCAGGAAGGCGTCCAGGGATCTGATCAGGATGCTGTGTTCCAGCGCGGTGGAGCTATCCGTGGACGAGCAGGGGAGGGTGCTCCTCCCCTCGCACCTGAGGGAGCACGCGATGTTGGAGGGCAAGGTCGCCGTCATCGGGGCAGGCGTCAAGGTCGAGGTGTGGAACCTGGAGGTCTGGAGGAACTACAGGGAGGAAACCTATGGCAGGCTCTCCGACATCCTGGAGGAGGTCTCTGCCCTTGAGATACGCTGAGCTTTCGCACGCGCCTGTGATGGTCGAGGAGCTGTGCGAACTGTTGTCCCCCAGGGCTGGGGAGGTAGTGCTGGATGCCACGCTCGGGGGGGGAGGGCACGCGAGGGCCTTGCTCTCGAGGTGCGGGGCCTCTTGCGCCCTGATAGGGATGGACAGAGATCCGCTCGCCCTCGAGGCCGCCTCCTTCAGGCTCAGGAGGGAGTTCCCTGGCGCTAGCCTCCACTTCTTCTGCGCCCCCTTCTCCCGCCTCGAGGAGGCGGTCGAGGCCGCTGGTTTTCGCTCGGTCGACGTGGTCGTCTTCGACCTGGGGGTCTCCTCCATGCAGCTGGAGGACGGTGAGCGAGGGTTCAGCTTCGACCTGGACGGGCCCCTCGACATGAGGATGGGCGAGGGGTGCGAGTTCGACGCCTCCTGGGCGTTGAACCACCTTTCGGAGGAGGATATAGCCTCGATCCTCTGGAGGTATGGGCAGGAGAGGTGGGCCAGGAGGATAGCCAGGGCGGTGGTGAGGAGGCGAGAGGAAGCCCCTATAAGGACCACGGGGGAGCTGGTCTCCCTGATCAGGGAGGCGATACCCAAGCCCGCTCAGAGGGCCTGCGGGAAGCACCCGGCCAGGAGGACCTTTCAGGCCCTTCGCATATACGTCAACGACGAGATGGGGGAGCTTAAGAGGGGGCTTGAGGCTGCTTTGAGGGTTCTCTCGCCCGGAGGGAGGATGGCGGTGATCTCCTACCACTCCCTGGAGGACGGGCTGGTCAAGAGGGCTTTCCGCGAGGCTTCGGCCTCGGGGGCATACGTTCTCCTGACGAAGAAGCCCATAGAGCCGTCGGAGGCCGAGCTCTCCCGCAACAGGAGGGCTCGGAGCGCGAAGCTCAGGGCCTTACGCAGAGTCGGGGTCTCGGGAGGGAGGGGTTGAGTTGCTGGGGGCTTTGTTGCTCAGGCTTGCCGTGCGCGCGGGGCGCTCCGCAGGGAGGCTTTCCTTCGTCTTTGTGGGTTTTGCTGTCTTCTTGCTCTCCCTTAACCTGATATCCCTCAGGCTCGAGGCCCTCTTTCTGGAGAGGAGGATATGGAGTTTGATCGAGGAAAGGGAGGGGCTTCGGAGGGAGGAGCTCACCCTTCGGGCGCAGCTCGAGGCCCTTCGCTGTTTCGCTCGGATAGAGGAGAAGGCCAAGCTCGAGCTGAAGATGGTTCGCTCGTCCCCTAAGGGCGTGGTCTCGGTCGAGCGAAGGGGGTCGGGCGAGGCTGGGGCCATGGCCTCTCGCGGAGGGCTCGAGATCCTCGGCGGCAGGAGGGCTGAGGCCAAAGACTGAAGGCGGGAGAGGGTGGTGGGGGAGTGCCTCTTCCCTGGGGAGGCGGCTCTGCGGAGGGCCTGGCCTCCGAGGGCTCCAAGTTTCGCTTCGGGGTTTTGCTCTCGCTCTGCGGGCTCCTGTTCTTCTCGATATTCCTCAGGTGCCTCTCCCTGCATCTGAGACCTGACCCCAGGATAGAGGAGGCCCTCAAGGGCCAGTACTGGAGCAGGGTGGCCTTGAGGAGCGACAGGGGTTTCATTTTCGACAGGAACGGCTTGGTCGTGGCCTCCAGCGTCCCATCCCCCAGCGTGTATGCGGTCCCCGGCGAGGTCCAGCTCGACCCGGCGGGCGCTCAGTGGTTCAGGTCCGCCTTCGGGGAAGAGGCCCTCAGGGCGATCGACGAGGCCAGGAGGGAGGGGAGGAAGTTCGTATGGATCAAGAGGAGGGTGGATCAGTCCCTGGCCTCGGCGGTGCTCTCGGCCGACGTCAGGGGCCTTTACGTGATGGAGGAGCGCAAGCGCTTCTACCCCTTCGGCCCGGTGGGGGCGCATGTGCTGGGGTTTTGCGGCCTGGACGACCAGGGGCTCGAGGGCCTGGAGTTCGAGTGGGACTCGTTCCTGTCCTCCAGGGTTTACCTCTACAAGCTCCTCAGGGACGCGAGGGGCCGGATCGTCGGGAGGGCCCTGGCGAGCCCCCCCGACGCGGGGGGTCTAGGGGGAAGGGGGCTGCAGCTGACCCTGGACTTCAGGTATCAGCACTTCCTCGACAAGGAGCTGTCGGAGGCCTGCTCCTCCAACGGTGCCGAGTGGGGGGCGGGGATCCTGATGAGCGCCGTCGACGGCAGGATACTCGCTATGGCCAGCTATCCCTCCTTCGATCCCAACAGCTGGTGGGATTTCCCCCCTGAGCACAGGAGGAACAACGCCGTATCGCGGGTCTACGAGCCCGGCTCTACGGTGAAGCCGCTGGTGGCGGCTATAGGCCTTGAGCTGGGCAAGCTCTCCGGGAGGGAGAGCTTCTACTGCCCTGGCTACTACGAGTACGCCGGGACCAGGATAAGGTGCATCCACTCCCACGGTCGGGTCTCGCTGGAGGAGGTGTTGATGTATTCGTGCAACGCGGGGGCTATCGAGGCCAGGCTGAGGGTTGAGGACAGGTGGGTGTACGAGTACCTTAGGGCCTTCGGCTTCGGGTCCAGGACGGGCGTGGAGCTGCCCGGCGAGGAGGTGGGCTTGCTTCCGCCCTTCAGGGAGTGGTTCGGGGCGACCAGGGCCCTGGTGGGCATAGGCCATGGGTTCGCGGTCACGCCCGTTCAGCTAGCCGCTGCTTACTGCGCCCTGGTGAACGGGGGCTTCCTGGTGAGGCCCAGGGTGGTGGAGGGTGTCCTCGGGGAGGAGAGGTTCTCGCCAGCGCCCATGGAGAGGAGACAGGTCATAAGTCCCGAGGTCTCCGCCGAGCTGAGGAGGATGCTCAGGAGGGTCGTGCAGGTAGGCACGGCGCGGAAGGCCGCCGTGGAGGGCCTGGAGGTGGGCGGGAAGACGGGCACGGCGCAGATAGCTGAGGAGGGTAGATATACCGATAGATATGTGATATCCTTTGTCGGGTTTTGGCCAGCGGAGGAGCCCAGACATCTGCTCCTGCTCGTGATGGGGAGGCCCAGGGGCGGGATCGTGCTGGCCAGCGAGATCGTGGCTCCGCTCTTCTCGAGGGTCGTCAGAGAGGTGGCCAGGTTCGAAGGGGGTTTGAGCTCGCCGTGAAGCTCCTCGACGTCCTGAGGGTCTTGCGGGAGGAAGGAGAAAGCTTTGAACTGATAGGGGATGCGGACGTGGAGTTGACCGGGGTGACCAACCACACCTCACAGGTGAGGCGGGGTTACATGTACGTGTGCGTGAGGGGGGCCAGGTTCGACGGACACGAGTTGGCCGATGATGCCCTCGAGCGTGGCGCCGTCGCCCTTGTGGTGGAAAGACCTCTGGAGCACGGGGTGCCTCAGGTGGTGGTGACGAACCCGCGCAGGTTCATGGGAAGGGTGAGCTCCATCCTGTGCGGGCGTCCGTCCAGGGCCCTGAGGGTGGTCGGGATCACGGGGACCAACGGGAAGACCACCACCACCTTCATGCTCAGGTCGATCCTCGTGGGGTTGGGCTTTAAGGTAGGGCTCATGGGCACGGTCGTCTACTCCGACGGAGAGGAGGAGGTGGAGGCGGACAGGACGACGCCCGAGTCCTGGGAGGTCCAGGGGTGGATGAGGAGGGCCGTCGATCGGGGGTGCACCTTCTTCGTCATGGAGGCCTCCTCCCATGGGCTCCAGATGGACAGGTTGGTGGACGTGAGCTTCGAGGCCTCCGCCTTCACCAACCTGACGCCCGAACACCTGGACTTCCACGGGACGATGGAGGGCTACTATCAGGCCAAGAGGTCCTTGTTCTTCGACTACACTGCTCCCGGGGGCGTCAGGGTGGTCAACGTCGACGACGAGTGGGGTTCTAGGTTGTCTTCGGAGCTCAGGAGGGCCGGTCTTCCCTCCTTTTCCCTCTCCCTGCTCGACCCGTCGGCGGATTTCTTCGCGGCCGTCGAAGGAGTGGACATGAGGGGGGCGAGGGCGCAGGTGTTCGAGGGGGGGTGCCTCGCCGGCCAGCTCCTGGTCCCCATGATAGGTAGGTACAACGTCTACAACGCCCTCACGGCCTACGCGCTGGCCAGGGGGCTTGGCTTCTCGGTGGAAGAGGCCCTGCGGGGCATAAGGGAGCTCAGGAGGGTGCCGGGCAGGGTGGAGGTGAGGAGGCTCTCCAACGGTGCCTGGGCTGTGATAGACTACGCCCACTCCCCGGACGCGCTGGAGAAGCTCATATCGGCGGCCAGGGAGGCAATGGGAGAGGGCGGCAGGCTCGTGGCCCTGTTCGGCTTCGGCGGCGACAGGTACCTCAGGAACGCCTGGGAGATGGGCAAGCTCGCCGCCGAGAGGTGCGACTTCGTGGTGATCACGATGGACAACCCTCGATTCGACGACCCCATGGAGATAGCGAGGCACATAGAGGCGGGGGTCGTGGCGGGTGGCGGACAGGGCAGGTACGCCATAGAGATAGACAGGAAGGAGGCCATCAGGCGGGCCGTGAGGTTCAGCAGGGATGGGGACGTCCTGCTCCTGGCCGGCAAGGGGCCTGAGAGCTACATGATAGTCGGGGACGAGCACCTGCCCTACAACGAGGAGAGGGCCCTGAGGGAGGTCCTGGAGGAGGAGGGACTTGGCCTTGAGGTCGTCTGAGCTGATCGAGCTCCTTGCGCCCTCCAGGGTCGAGGGCCCCTTCCTCGACGTGGAGATATCCTCCTTCGTGGTGGACAGCCGCATGGCTGGGCCGAACTCCTGTTTCTTCGCCCTTCGGGGCAGCAGGAGCGACGGACACCTGTTCGTGGGGGACGCGGCGAGTAGGGGGGCGAAGGTCCTGGTTGTCCAGGAGGGCTTTCGCCTCCCCGTCGAGCCCGAGGGGCTCTCAGAGGTTCTCTTGATCAGGGTGCCCGACGTCCTCAAGTCCCTGATATGGGCCGCCAGGCGATACCTCCTGGGCTCTCTCAAGCCCTTCGGGGTGGTGGGGATCACCGGAAGCGTCGGCAAGTCCACCACCAAAAAGGTCCTGGGCGAGGGGCTTTCGCGCCTGTGCAGGGCCTTCCACACCCCTCGCAGCTACAACACGGAGGTGGGGATCTCCCTGGCCGTGCTCTCCGCTCCAGCTCCGCTGGACGTCCTGGTGCTGGAGCTCGGCACCAGCGGTTTCGGGGAGATCAGGAGGATGGTCGAGCTCTTCCCCCTCGACGGAGCTGTTCTGGTCAAGGTCGCGCCAGCTCACCTGGAGGCCCTGGGCGACCTGGATGGGGTCCTTCGCGCGAAGCTCGAGATCCTGGAGGGTTTGAGGGAGGGCGGTTGGGTTTCCTTCAACGGCGACGACGAGAGGTTGGCCCGGGGGGTTCCCCATGGGAGTTTCAGGCGCTGCTCCGTGGGAGCCTGGGGCGACCACGTGAGGGTTCTCGGGACGGGCATGGGGGACGACCTGTGCCTGTGGGTGGATCTCGAGGAGGTGGCCTCGGGGAGGAGGGGGAGGATATCAACCCGGTTGGTGGGCGCCCACAACGCCATCAACGTGGCCCTGGCGGCCTCGGCGATGGTGAACCTGGGCTTCGACTTCGAGGAGGTCTTGGCCTCCCTCGAGGGCGCAGAACCACCCGAGATGCGCGTAAGGCCCAGGAAGGCAGGCGACCTGCTGCTGATCGAGGACTTCTACAACGCCAACCCCGAGTCCGCCAGGGCGTTGCTCGCCTTCCTGAGGGAGCTGAAGGACGATAGGGGGCTTTCGGTCTTCGTCGTCTTCGGCAGCATGAAGGAGCTGGGGGAAGGGCGCGAGGTTTTCCACAGGGAGCTGGGGTTCGAGGCCGGGCTTGTGGTGGACGGCGCGGTCTTCGTGGGCCCCGAGGGAGAGGCGTTCTCGGAGGGCTTTTCCGCCTCGGGGGTACCGAGGGGGGCCTTCCTGGATCTCTACCCGGACGGGGATCGGGTCCCATCTGACCTGTTGAAGCGCTTCCCTCCGGGGAGCGCGGTGGCCTTCAAGGCCTCCAGGTCTTGCAGGTTCGAGGAGTTGTTGGGGAGGCTGGGGGTGGAATGAGGGGCTTCCTGTTGCACTTCTGGGCGTCCTTCGCGATCAGCGCCTCCATCTCCTGGGCGCTGATCTTGGTTTTGCGCAGGCTATACCTATACCAGAACCTGAAGAGGTACGGCCCCGAGAGGCACCTGAGGGAGAAGGTCGGTACCCCCACCGCGGGTGGGGTGGCCTTCGTCCTCGCTCTCCTCGCCTTCGCCGTCCTCGGTCTCCTCCGCGAGGGCCTGGGGCCGAGGTCCTCCCTCCTGGTGCTGGGAACCTCGGCTTTCTCCGCCGTGGGCTTCCTCGACGACCTGTTGAAGTGGAGGAGCGGTACCAGCGAGGGTTTGACGGAGAGGAGCAAGTTCGCCCTGCAGTGCCTGGTGGCCCTGGCCTTGACCGTGTTCGCCGTCAGAGCTGGGCTTAAGGAACGCGTGTTCCTCCTCCCCTCCTGGGGCCTGGAGGTCGGGGGGCACGGGCTCGCTGGGGTCCTGGGCCTGATCGCCTCGACTTTCGTGCTGGTCGGGACGGTCAACGCCGTGAACATAGCCGACGGACTGGACGGCTTGGCGGCGGGAGGTGCTCTGCTGAGCCTCGCTTCGCTCCTCCTCCTCGGCGGGGGCGGGAAGGTGGAGCTATCCGAGCTCCTCCCTTACCTCTGGGTCGTGATGGGCTCCCTGGTGGCCTTCCTGGTCTTCAACTGGCATCCGGCCATGCTCTTCATGGGCGACGTGGGGTCCCATTTCCTGGGAGGGGTCCTGGGCATATCTTCCTTCCTCCTCTCCTCGGAGTGGCTCCTTCTGTTCCTGGGCGGTCTCTTCGTCTGGGACACGGCCTCTGTGCTCGTCCAGAGGCTCTCCCTTTCCCTCTTCTCCCGCAGAGTTTTCTCGATGAGCCCCTTCCACCACCACTTCGAGCTCAAGGGTCACTCCGAGCCCTCCATAGTGTTGGGCTTTCTCCTCTGCCATTCGGCGTCCTGCCTGGTGGGCATGCTCCTCCTCTGGGGGGTTGCGCGATGAGGGATTTCCTCGAAGGCGTCAGGAGGGTGACCGTCGTAGGGGCCGGCAAGAGCGGGACGGCGTCGGCCCTGTTCCTGAAGCTCAGGCTTGGGCTCGAGGTCCTCGTGAGCGAGGCGAGCGCCTCGGTCGATGGGGCTAACCTGGCCTCCCTGGAGGAGGCCGGGGTAGCCTTCGAGGTGGGTGGGCACTCGGAGAGGGCCTTCTCCTGCGACCTCATGGTTTTGAGCTCCAGCGTCTCCCCCTCGAGCGCTGCCGTGAGGGAGGCCGAGAGGAGAGGGGTGCCCCTGGTGGGGGAGCTGGAGCTGGCTTGGCGCCTGCTCCCCCCCGTCCGAAGGCTTTACTGCGTGACGGGCACCAACGGCAAGAGCACCACCACCGCCCTGATAGGGCATCTTTTGAAACCCATGGGCGAGGTCTTCGTGGGGGGGAACTTCGGCAACCCGGCCATCAACGCCTGCGCCGGCGATTACGACTTCGTGGTGTGGGAGGTGAGCAGCTATCAGCTCCACTGGGCGGATAGCTTCGCGCCCGACGTGGGCGTGCTCACCAACGTGGAGCCGGATCACCTGGACTGGCACGGCTCCTTCGAGGCCTACCTGGAGGCCAAGCTCAAGCTGATCCGCATCTCCCGCGAGTGGGCCCTTTACCCCGTCGAGCTGGCCCACAGGGTGGGCTCCTCCGTCAGGGCCAGAAGGGCGGTGCTGTTGAGATCCGAGGGAGGAGTCAGCCTCGACGCGGAGGGTTCGATCCTCTGGGCGGACGAGGAGGTCTTGCTTCGGAGGGAAGGCGAGGTCTTGGAGCTCTTTCGCAGGGGGGAGTTGCCCCTCCTGGGGCTGCACAACCTGGAGAACGCCTCGTACGCCTGCGCGGCCGTGGCCTTGGCGGAGGGCGTCCCCGGGGGCTTCGGGGAATCGCTCAGGTCGTTCAAACCTCTTCCCCACAGGACGGAGGAGGTCTCCACCTTCAGGGGCGTGAGGTTCGTAGACGACTCCAAGGGGACCAACGTGGCGGCCGCCGTGGCGGCCCTGAGGAGCATCGAGGGGCGTAAGGTGGTGATACTGGGGGGCAGGGGCAAGGGGGAGGACTACTCCCCCCTGGCCTCGGCGGTCAAGAGGTGGGCCAGGGGGGCCATCCTGATAGGGGAGGAGGCCAGGCCCATCTCCGAGGCGCTTCTGAGGGAGGGGTTTTCGTCCTTTCGTCTCGCGAGGGACATGGACGAGGCGGTGGAGCTGGCCTTCTCCATGGCCGAACCCGGCGACGTGGTGCTCCTCTCGCCCGCCTGCGCGAGCTTCGACATGTTCAAGAACTACGCCCATAGAGGACAAGCCTTCAGGGAGGCCGTGAGGAGGTTGATAGAGGCCCATGGACTTTGAGGAGAGGGCCGTAGAAACTGGCGCTCTCCGACACATCAGGCCCGACTTCTTGATGTGGGCCTGCGTCTTGGCGCTGTGCCTGATGGGGCTGGTGGTGCTCTACGGTCTTTCCGCCAGCCCCGGGGAGGGGGGTCAACCCCTGTTTCGCAAGCAGGTGAGGTCGGTCCTGGTTGGCTTTCTCGCCATGTTCTTCTTCTACTCCCTGGAGATGGAGGTCTGGAGAAGGGTAGCCAGGGCCTGTGGCGTCCTGGCCCTCCTCCTGGGCTTGTCCGTCTTCGTCCCGGGGCTTGGGCTCTACCACGGGGGTTCCTATCGATGGATAAGGATACCCTTGGTGGGCGGAAGCTTCCAGGTCTTAGACGTCATGTCCCTCTTGCTCTCGGTGCACTTCGCCAGGTACTTCTCCGACAGGTCGGAGGGGGAGCTCGCCTCCTGGGAGGGCTTTTGGGCCTCCGTCAAGGCCATCTCCCTTCCTGTCCTGCTGGTCTTCCTGCAGCCCGACCTGGGTGGTGCGGTTTGGCTGGGGGCCACCGCCTTCTCCCTCTACGTCCTGGCTGGAGGGAACCTGCTGGGTAGCCTGTCCCTGATAGCCCTCTCGCCCCTGTTGCTCGGCCTGGTGATATGGGCGAAGCCCTACAGGTTCAGGCGCTTCATGTCCTTCTGGGACCCATGGAGCGACCCCGGCGGCAGCGGGTTCCAGCTGGTCCAGGGGCTTCTGGCGTACGCCATGGGCGGCCTTTGGGGGGTGGGACTGGGACAGAGCAAGCAGAAGTTCTACTACCTCCCTGCGGCTCACACGGACTTCATCCTGGCGGTCTTGGGCGAGGAGATGGGGCTTCTGGCGGTCTCCTTCGTCCTGTTCCTCTACTTCGTGCTCTTCGTCAGGGCCTCTCTGGTGGTCTTAAGGCAGAGGGATCGCTTCGCCTTTTTGCTGGGGGCGGGATTGGTGGTGTCGCTTGTGTTTCAGACGCTGATAAACCTGGGAGGGGTCACGGCCCTCTTCCCCCTCACGGGGTTACCCCTGCCCTTCCTGAGCTACGGCGGGAGCTCCATGGTCACCTCCTTCGCCAAGGTCGGGCTCTTGCTCAGGCTTTCCACCCTCGGCGCGGGCGATCGCCCAGCGGGAGGTGGCCTGCCGTGAGGAGGCGCTTCCTCTTCGCGGCAGGCGGAACGGGCGGCCACGTCCTTCCGGCCCTGGCGGTCTTCGAGGCCATGCGGGATCTGTTTGGAGAATTCGACTCCCTCTTCGTCTGCAGCGGCAGGGAGCTGGAGCTCTCCATCTACAGGGCCAGGGGTATAGAGCCCGAGGTGGTGGGCTCCAGGGGGATCCCGAGGGAGTTGTCCTGGGAGGTCCTTCGATCTGCGTGGAGGAACCTCAAGTCCCTGGCCGAGGCCCTTGAGGTCCTTCGAGGCTACAGGCCTCATCTGGTCTTCACCACGGGAGGCTACATAGGGTTCCCCTTCGCTGTGGCCTCCAGGGCCCTGGGGGTACCATGCCTGGTCCACGAGCAGAACCTGCGGATGGGGCTTTCCAACTCCCTCTCCTCCAGGCTGGCCCACCTGGTGTTGCTCTCCTGGCGAGAATCCCTCTCCATATACAGGGGGCCCAAGTTCGTCCTCTCCGGCATGCCGATCAGGAGGATGAGGAGGGAGGACGAGGAGGGGAAGCTTCGGACGAAGGAGAGGCTTGGCCTTTCGGGGTATCGCCTCTGCGTGGGGGTGCTGGGAGGCAGCCTGGGCTCCCTCTACCTGCTGGATCTCGCCTCCTCGCTGGCGAAGGAGCTCTCGGACGTCGCCTTCCTGTTGGCGGGCTCTTATCCGGAGGAGAGGCTTCGAGGGCTTCCCGGGAACGTGGTGTGCATGGGGTTCCTGGAGGAGATGAGCGACTTCTATTGCGCCTCAGACCTGGTGCTGAGCAGGGCTGGCGCTGGCGCCCTGGCGGAGATCTGCTCCTTCGCGCTTCCCTCGGTCTTGATCCCGTGGGAGGGATCCGCCGGCGGGCATCAGCTGGAGAACGCCCTGATGGTCAAGAGGGCCGGGGGGGCGGAGGTCCTCCGCGAGGGGGATCCTTCCACCTTCGACAGGGCTCTCTCGCTCCTGAAGGACATGTTGGATCCTGGGCTCAGGCGGGAGATGGGCCTTAGGGCCTACTCCCTGGTGGTGCCCGATGCGGCTTCGAGGGCGGCGAAGATAGTTTGGGGGTGCGCTTCAGGTGGGGTCTGAGCTCTTTCGGTCTTTCGAGGGTAACTATCACCTGATGGGGGTGGGTGGTGCGGGGGTGAGCGCGCTCGCCCTTCTCCTGAAGGGTTGGGGATTCGAGGTGAGCGGCTGCGACGTCGACGTGGAGGACGGCTACGCCGATGCGGTGAGGAGGAGGGGTGTGAGGGTCTACAGGGGGCACTCCCCCGAGCATCTGGTGCTGGAGAGGTGCGATAGGGTGGTCTTCAGCAAGGCCGTCGACAGGTCCAACGAGGAGCTGGTCGCAGCCATCAGGATGGGTCTTTCGGTCGAGAGCAGGTCCTCCTTCCTGGGGCGCGTCTTCAACGCTATGAGGTCCATAGGGGTCTCCGGGACCCACGGCAAGACCACCACCACCTCCATGGTCGCGTTCGCCCTCAAGGGGCTGGGATTCGACCTGACGGCTCTGGTGGGAGGAGAGGTGCCCAGCTGGGGCGCCAACGTGCTGCTGGGGGACAGCGATCTCCTGGTGTGCGAGGTCGACGAGAGCGACCGTCAGATGGCCGAATACTCGCCTTACATCTCCGTCTTGACCAACCTGGAGCTGGATCACGCCGACGTCTACCGCGACGTGGGACAGATCTACGAGGTCTTCTTGAGCTACGTCATGAACTCCAAACGCGGAGGGGCTTTGGTCTACTGGGGGGACGATCCGCTGCTCTCCAGGCTCGCGGGGGAGGTCTCCCGCGCCAGGTCCGACCTCGCGCTCTTGGACTACGCCCTGGGATCTCGCGCTAGGCTGGGAGCGGTGGGGATCAGGCAGGAGGGCAGGAGCGCCCTCTTCACCCTGCTCGCGGACGGTTCGCCCGTGGGGGAGGTGAGGCTCGGAGTGCCCGGGGAGCACAACGTCCTCAACGCCCTGGCGGCGATGGCTGTGGTCGCGGCGATGGGTCTTCCTCTGTCGAGCGCGCTGGGCTCCCTCGAGGGCTTTCGCGGGGCCAAGAGGAGGCTGACCGTGGTGGGCGAGGCTGGGGGTGTGGTCTTCGTGGACGACTACGCCCATCACCCCACGGAGATCAGGAGGACTTTGGCCACGGCCAGGTCGGTCTGGCCCGGGAGGAGGTTGGTGGTCCTCTTTCAACCCCACAGGTTCAGCCGCTTCGCCCGGTTCGCCGCTGAGTTCGCTGAGGTCCTGGCGGAGGGAGCAGACCTCCTCTTCGTGTTGCCCGTCTTCTCCGCCTCCGAGGCGAGGCCTGAGGACTTCGGCTCAAAGACGGAGCTTTTCCTCGACGTCCTATATGGTAGGAAAGGGGCAGGGGATATTATACTTTTAGATGGGGTTGACTGCGACACTGGAGGGGTTACTGGTCTCCTGATGCCGGGCGACCTGGTGGTGTCGCTGGGGGCGGGGGACGTCAACGTTTTGCTTCGCAGGGTTTTCGAGGACTGGTGTCGGCTTAAGGAGGTATAGGCATGGATCTCTCTATCCTTTCCAGGTTGGTGAGAGGGAAGGTCTTGCTCGACGAAGAGCTGGCCCCTCACACTTCCATAGGCGTCGGAGGGAAGGCCGACGCCTTGGTGGTCCCCGACGGGGTGGAGGACGTGAGGGAGGTCCTCAGGTTCTGCAGGGCCGAGGACCTCCCCTTGCTGTTCCTCGGCAGGGGGACCAACATCCTCATACTGGACGAAGGCTTCCCTGGGGTTGTGGTGAAGGTGGGAGGCAAGATGTCGGAGGTGAAGCTATCCGGACCCCACGTGGTGGAGGCGGAGGCAGGCGTAGCGCTCTCCGACGTCATAGAGCTGTCCAAGAGGCTCAGGCTATCCGGGATGGAGTTCGCCATAGGGATACCGGGCTCGATAGGGGGCGGAGTTTGGATAAACGCCGGCGCTAAGACCCACTCCCTGGGGGACGTGGTCTCCTTCGTGGACGTCCTGGACGAGGACGGCGGGTTGATCAGGCTGGAGAGGGAGGAGCTGTCCTTCGGCTACAGGACCTCCTCGTTCCAGGACAAGGGCTGGTTCATATGGAGGGTGGGGTTGTCGCTTCAGCCCTCCAGCTCCGAGGTGATAGAGGAGAAGCTCCGCTACTTCTGGGAGAGGCGAAAACATCAACCCTATCACTTCCCCAGCGCTGGCTGTGTGTTCAAGAACCCGCCCGGTGCTTTCGCTGGTAGGCTGATAGAGATGAGCGGCTGCAAGGGCGTGAGGATAGGGGACGCCATGGTCTCCCCCAACCACGCTAACTTCATAGTCAACCTGGGCAGCGCCAGGGCCAGCGACGTCCTGGCCCTCATAAGGTTGGTGAGGGAGAGGGTCAGGGAGGCCTTCGGCGTGGAGCTCGAGCTGGAGATCGAGGTCAGGGGTGGCGAGCTGGAGACGGTGAGGAGGCGTTGCGCGAGGGAGATGGTGTTGGAGCGAAACTGGCGCTGATAGCCCTTGCGTTTCTCATCTTCTCCGCCGCTGGAGGGGCCGTATGGTACGCGGTGAACGTGGCCCTGCCCTTCTCGCTGGAGGAGGTAAGGCTGGTCTCGGTGGGACCCCCTGGGGGCCTTGAGGCGTTGGACGAGGGCATGATATGGACTCTTCTTTCGGATCTGGAGAGGGATTACTTCTTCCTGGTCGACAGGGCTAAGCTGTGCGAGGGTTTGAGGGCCAGGTACCCCATCAGGGACGCTTCCGCTGTGGTGGGCTGGAGGGCTCTGGAGGTGAGGGTGGAGTGGCGCTCTCCGGCCTTCTGGGTCGCCAGCGGGGACAGGGTGCTGTTGGTAGACCGCGAGGGTTTCTCCTGGGAGGACTCGCCCCACAGGGCTAAGGGGCTGGTCGAGCTCAGGGGTTTCGGGGACGCGCTGAGGGATGGCGGAGGGCCCTGGCTCCTGGGAGGTCGATTCTGGGTGGGCCTCGTGGAGCTGGTGGGGATCGCGTCCGAGCTAGGGCTGGGCGAGGTAAAGGTCGTGTCCATGGACGAGAGGTTGGGCTTGGTCGCTCTGGAGGTGGAGGGTGGGCCCGTTCTGCAGTTCACGGCGGATCAGGTGGCCTCTTCCGCTGGGGACGTGCTGAGGGCCTTCCTCAAGACCCCCTCGGTGGCCAGGGGAGACCTGGAGAGGGTGGATTTCTCCGCCGAGGGCGTGGTGGTGGTGAGGAGAAGGGGTCGCTGAAGCCTTTAGCTCTAGAAGGGGGAGAAGCGGATGCCCCGCGGCAAGGGCGCTGAGGAGCTTTTGGTAGCTGTGGATCTGGGGACCAACAAGGTGTGCGTCGTAGTGGCCGAGATGGGGATAGGTTCCACCCCCCAGGTGGTGGGCGTTGGCTCGGTTCCCTCTAGGGGTATAAAGAAGGGTGTCATAGTGAACATGGAGGAGGCCACCAACTGCGTGCGTCAGGCCTGCGAGGAGGCCAGGAGGATGAGCAACTGCTCCTTCGACAGGGTCTTGCTCACCTCCTCCGCCCTGGACGTGGGCTGCGTCTTCAACAGGGGCATGATCTCCCTGGGCAAGGACGCCAGGAGGGTGACGCAGGACGACGTGAAGCGCGTGGTGGAGGTGGCCGGCAGCGTTCCCATACCCACGGACAGGTTCCTGGTGCACGTGCTGCCCAAGGAGTTCCTGGTGGACGGACAGGGCGGCATAGACAACCCGCTGGGGATGAGCGCCGTGAGGCTCGAGGTGGAGGTCCAGGTCATCACCGCTTTGGCCTCCAGCGTCAAGAACGTCATATCGGCGGTGGAAGGGGCAGGGCTATCGGTGGAGGGTTTTCTGCTCAAACCGGTGGCCTCGGCCTACGCCGTTTTGGGGCACCAGGAGAGGTACCTGGGGACGGCCGTGGTGGACGTGGGGGCTGGCACCACGGGGGTGGCCGTCTTTCATCAGGGCACCCTGAGGTATGTGTCCCTGGTCCCGCTGGGGGGGGATCACATCACCAACGACATAGCCTGTGTGCTGCGGGTTCCGCTGCCCTCGGCGGAGGAGCTCAAGGTGAGGTGGGCGGTGGCCCATCAGGACTTCGTCGACGAGGACGCGGAGATAGAGATATCCATGCCCGGGAGCAGGAAGAGCAGGGTGGTGACGAGGAGGGAGCTCTCCGAGATCGTGAGCTTCAGGCTGGAGGAGATAATGGGCATGGTCTCCGAGGAGATATCCAAGTCCGGCGTGGACATGCTCCCGGGTGGGGTCGTGGTCACAGGCGGGTGTGCGATGCTGCCCTACGTGGACGAGTTCGCCTCGGAGCTGTTAGGGGTCTCCGTGCGGGTCGGCTACCCCGTGGGCGTCGGGGGGCTTTCCGACATCCTCATGCAGCCCGTGTACTCCTCGGCGGTTGGCCTTCTCAAGGCCTCAGTCGAGGTACCGGAGGCCCTGGTCTTGGGGGGCGGTGGCTTGGGTTCCAGCCCGAGGAGGCAGGTCCAGGCCAACCGTGGGCCCAGCGCCTGGAGCAGGTTAAAGGACTTCGTTTTGTCGATATTGAGGGATTTCTTCTAGGTGGTCCTCCTTGACGTGTGGCGGCGAGGTGGTGAGGTAAGTTGGCGGAGAAGCGGTTTGAGTTCGCGGACATAGACAGCGGCACCTATCGCGCGGTGATAAAAGTGATAGG
>Ga0105160_1000089_pt1 | contig 49448 bp, 44 predicted proteins | sample GXS110809BmetaG_FD_89591 | JGI IMG/M metagenome (GOLD analysis project Ga0105160, IMG submission 89591) | Hot spring microbial communities from Gongxiaoshe hot spring, China to study Microbial Dark Matter (Phase II) - GXS 110809B | ecosystem: Environmental > Aquatic > Thermal springs > Hot...
ATATTGCCCACGATTGCGTCATCGGAGACCATGTCATTCTCTCCAACGTCACGCAGCTTGCCGGGCATGTCCATGTCGGGGAGTGGGCAGTTCTCGGCGGGGTGGTCAAGGTGCACCAGTTCTGCGCTATTGGCAAGCACGCAATGGTCGGCGCCGATGCGAAGATTGTCAAGGATGTCCCGCCCTATGCACTGGTGGGGCGCGAGCCGCCACGGGTGGAAGGGATCAATCTGGTTGGATTGCGCCGGCGGGGCTTCCCCGAGGAGACAATCCGAGCGCTGGAGGAGTTCTACCGCGTCGTCTTCTTCTCTGGCTTGAATCTGCGCGATGGAATTGCCCGCTACCTGGCGGAACACCCGGTGGTGGTGCCGGAAGTGCAGGAGTGCATCGACTTTATTCGTCGCTCACAGCGGGGTGTGTATCGCTATCGGGAGGAATAAGCCATGGATCTGTTTGGACAGCGGGAGTTGATGGAGCTGGTGGACTATGGGATTGAGCCGCCGTGCCTTTCGCTCTACCTGCCGATGGAGAGAGTGACATCGGAGGCGCATCAGAATCCGGTGCGTTTCCGCAACGCGCTCCGCCGTGCCCACGAGGAGCTGGTCCGCTGGGGAGCCAGCCCAGGAGTAGTGCACGAGATGTTGGCTCCGTTTGAGGAACTGCTAGAGCGGGAAGTGTACTGGCTCTACCAGAGTGATGGTCTGGCAGTCTTTGCTGCTCCGGGCTATGCTCGGACATACCGCTTGCCGTACCGCTTCCCGGAAGAGGTAGCTGTCGGGGAACGCTTCCTCGTTACTCCGCTGCTCCCGCTGCTTATTGGCAATGCGCAGTTCTTGGTGCTGGCTCTGGAGAAGTACCGGGTGCGCCTCTACGGCGGTGGACCCTCCGGTCTGACGGAGCTGGAGCGGGAACGGCTCCCGTTGGACCTCTGGAAGGCGCTGCAGGTGGATATCCCGGAACCTGTCGTCCAGTACCGAACGGGGCTGCGTCTGGGACCGGGTCGGACGCATATGGCTACGCACGGGCACGGCTACGGACGCGAGGACCTCAAGCGCCTCATGGCAGAATACTACCGCATGGTTGACCGCGCCCTGCTTCCCTTGGGGAATGAACGGCAGCTGCCTCTGGTGCTGGTGGGTGTGGAGTACGAAGTGGCGATCTATCGTGAAGTGAGCCACTACCCGGTGCTGCTGCCGGAGTTCGTTGCGGGCAGTCCGGAATCCTATAGCCTCCACGAGCTCCATGCCCGGGCGCAGGAGATCGTGCGTCGCTGGACTGATATGCAGCGACAGCACTGGCTCGAGCGCTTCTGGAGCCTCTACGGGAAGAGCCCGAAAGCGACCGACGAGGTGACCACCATTGTCTGGTCCGCGTACGAAGGGCGGATCGAAGCCCTCTTCGTGCGCCCAGAAGCAGAGCTCTGGGGTATTGTTGACCATGCAAACCGCTCCGTGGAATTTGTCGAGCCGGGCACCCCGAAGGCGGTCAGACTCCTCAACGAAGCCGTTGCGCACACCTTTATCAGGCGAGGACATGTCTTCGCTCTGCTCGGCGATGAGCTCCCGGCAGAGACTGCTATGGCGGCTGTCCTGCGCTACTGAAGCAGCCGGAGTGCTGCGTGCGGCGTCCGCTTCTGTGGCGAGCGGAGCGGGAGAGGGGATGCGGTGAAGGTGAGCTGACGGAAGTGCTGCGGACCGAGGCGGCAGAGCTTCTCGTGAGCAACCAGCCCGATCATCGCCGCGTTGTCCAGGCAGTAGCTCAGCCGAGGCAGGACAAGCCGGAATCCACGCCGCTGTGCGGCTCTCTGGAACGCTTCTCGCAGGGCGGAGTTGGCAGCTACACCGCCGGCAACGACGACGGTCTGCGCCCGGTACTGCCGCACTGCCCGGAGCGTCTTCCGAAGCAGCACCTCGACGATGGCTGCCTGGACCGAGGCACACAGGTCGGGCAAGACCTCGGGGGGAACCCCATCGGGGAAGAGGCGTCTGAGGAGGCTGCGGACACTGGTTTTGATCCCGCTGAAACTGAAGTCGAACGTCGGGTCTTGCAGCAGTGGGCGGGGAAGGGCGAACGCGTGGGGATTCCCCTGGCGTGCCAGCCGGTCAATGGCAGGACCGCCAGGATAGCCCAGCCCGAGCAGGGAAGCAACCTTGTCGAAAGCCTCCCCGGCAGCGTCATCGCGGGTGGAACCCAAGAGCCGAAGGCGCCCAACATCCTCTACCCAGAACAGCGCCGTATGCCCGCCACTGACCACCAGTGCCAGAAAGGGGAAGGAGAGTTCGGGGTCTTCCAGGAGTCCGGAGAAGATGTGCCCTTCGAGATGGTTGACCGGCACAATCGGGAGCCGGAGCCGAATGGCAAGCCCTTTGGCGAAGTTGACTCCCACGAGCAATGAGCCAATCAGTCCCGGATGCGTTGTGACAGCCAGGGCATCGAGGTCTTTTTCCTCAACAGCTGCTTCTGCCAGAGCCTGGCGCACAATAGGGAGGATGAGCTGCACGTGTGCCCGCGAAGCCAGCTCGGGCACAACACCGCCGTAGGCACGGTGGACACTCTGCGAGTGCAGTACGTTGCTCAGCACGCTGCGACCTCGGACAACCGCGGCGGCTGTTTCATCGCACGAGGTCTCGATTGCCAGGAGCGTATAAGGGGCAGCAGCGCTCATTGCGGCTCCATCCCCTTCATGAGGCGGTACAACCATGTCAGGGCAGCAGCAACAGCGCGGTGGCGGTTAGCTGCTCGGTCGGTTCCGAAGACAAAGTGGCGGGCTTCGACGCGCTGCGGGGTTGCCAGCCCAATCCAGACCGTCCCGACGGGCTTCTGCGGGGTGCCACCACCGGGACCGGCAATGCCCGTGATGCCAATGCCGTACGTCGCCCCGAATGCGTGGCGGACATTCTGCGCCAGCAGTTCGGCAACCTCGCGGCTGACAGCGCCGACGCGGCGCAGGAGCTCTTCGGGCACGTGGAGGAAAGCGGTCTTGGCGGCGTTGCTGTAGACAATGTGTCCGCCGAGGAAGTAGTCGGAGCTGCCTGGGATCTCTGTCAGGGTTGCCCCGAGCAGCCCACCGGTACAGGATTCTGCAACAGCCAGCGTTTCCCCGCGCTGGCGGAGTAGCTCGCCGACCGCCTGGCTGAGGCTGATATCTCCTTCCCCGATGACATACGGAGCGATGCGCTCCAGAAGGCGTTTCCGCGCTTGTTCCACGAGCTGTTCGGCGGCATCCCACGAGGGAGCGTGGACAGTGAGCCGGAGGCGTACACCCCAGACCGAGGGCAAGAACGCCAGCTCTACACCGTCGGGCAGCACTGATGCTGGCTCCCCGAGGAGGTCTGCCAGGTGGGCTTCAGCAATGCCAGCGGTGACAAGCGTCCGAAAGGTCACAACGCTGCCACCGAGCTGCTGCCGAAAGCGGCGGAGGTGGTCCCACGCTGCTGTTGTCACAATTGCCTGCATTTCTGCGGGCACCCCGGGCAGTGCCAGGAGGGCTTTGCCGTCGCGCTCAATCCAGATGCCGGGTGCTTGTCCGACGGGATTCCGCAGCGGGAGAGCAGAAGCAGGCACGAGGGCTTGCCGGAGTACCCGCTCAGAGAGTGGAATGCCGCGGTGGTGTGCCTGTTCCTGGAGCCACTGCCGGACGAGTGGATGCTCCTGGAGCTCTTCGCCGAAGAACTGGGCGAGCGCCTCCGCAGTTCGGTCGTCGTGAGTCGGACCAAGTCCTCCGGTGGTCAGCACCAGCGCTGCAATCTTCCAGAGCCGGTGGAGCTCCTCCAGGATGTCCTCCAGCTGGTCGCCAACCACGGCATGGCGGACGACTCGGAAACCGAGCTCCCCACAGCGCTGGGCTAACCACGCGGCGTTCGTGTTGGTCACTTGTCCGATACAGAGCTCGTCCCCAATAGCCAGAAGAGCAGCAGTTGCCATGACGAGGGCTTCGCTTTGTCGGCGTTCCTATGGACGATTTCGCACGCGACCGCAGTACGGCAAGACACTTGGGGGTGGCGATTGTTCGTCGCAGCTCCCCGGCACAGGCAGGAGCACCCGATGGGCTGCGAACGCTTCCTGGCAGCGGGTCTGGCAATCAGCGTGGTGGGGGCGCTGCTCCTGCAGGCAGGACACCATCACAGCGAGGCTTTTTCCCCACGAGTTGAGGCGAGCTGCTGGGTCTGTGTCGCAGGTCCGCTGGTCTCAGAGGTTCCTCCGCCACCGCCTGGAGATCCTCCCAGAGGAGTCGTGCAGGTAGTCGGGGAGCTACCGTTCATCACCAGGTCTGTGCTTGTCCATCCTGTCATCTGCTGGCGAGCGCCACCGGGAACAGACTACCCAGTGTGATAGGGCGTGGGGCAGGCGGGGTGTGCCCGCCGCGTGGTGGTCTGTTCCACAAGGTCGGTTACTGCCATGGGGATGCACGTGCTGGTAGTGCTGTGTGCGGGTCTCTCCGCTGCGATGGCGTTGCCACGGCTGGAGGTGCGGCTCAGCGATAGCGCAGGGACGCCGATTCCAGGCGCGCGGCTGCTGCTGGAGCCGCTCCATCAGGGAGCTATCACCAACCGGGACGGACACGCCCTCTTTCGCGAGCTCCCAGTGGGTGAGTATCGGCTTACGGTTCGTGCCCTCGGCTATGGGCCGGCAGAGTATGTAGTGCACCTTCGACGTGATACAGTGCTGCAGCTTGTGCTTGCTCCCGGGGCAGTTGCTCTGCCCGAGGTTGCTGTCGAGGGGAACCGGATCTCTGGGGAGCCAACGCTGAGTATTAGTCCCCCGCTGTTCCTCGCACCTCGGGAAGTGGATGTTCACCGCGGGCAGACCTTGGGCGAACTTCTCCGGCAGCTGCCAGGGCTGAGCACACTCAGCACAGGTCCGGCAATAGCCAAGCCAGTTCTCCGCGGGATGACGGGCGAACGCCTGCTTGTCCTTACCGATAAGCTCCCGCTCTATGGGCAGGTCTGGGGTGCAGAACACGCACCAGAGCTGGACCCGCTTGTGGTAGAGGCGCTGCAGGTGTTGCGCGGAACAGCAGCCGTTGAGTACGGTAGCGACGCGCTGGCAGGAGCCATCCGTGTGATTCCCAAACCGCTCTCAATGCAACCCGGGCTGCGGGGTGAACTCCGGGCAGAAGGGATTTCGGTCAATCGCCAAGGGGCGCTGGGACTGTGGTTCGAAGGTGCCCGGGGGAAGTGGGGGTGGCAGATGGTTCTCAGCGCTCGGAAAGCCGCCGATGTGGAAACCCCTCAGGGGCTATTGGCCAACACGGCGTTTGACCAATACAGTGCTGCCCTCAGGCTCCAGCATCAGCTTGGGGTGCACACGCTCTTGCGCGGCAGACTCCAGCTCTATGATGCCCGACTGGGGATTTTCGCCGGCATGCACCTGGGCAATCTCTCGGACCTGGAACGGGCGCTCCGGGCAGGGCGTCCTCTGGTCCAGCGTCCGCGCAGTTACGCGATTGAGCCACCGTACCAGCGTGTCCGGCATCGCTTGCTGGAGCTCACCGCCGAGCAGGAACTTCCTTCCGAGCGGCGGTGGGAACTGGTGATGGGATGGCAGCAAAGCTGGCGCCAGGAGTACGATGCCCACCGCTTCTGGAATGACTCTCTGCAGGCACTCTTCGGTGCACGCCCGGCGTACGATGTGACCTTGACCACGTGGAGCCTCCGCTCCGAACTGGAGCAGCCCGGGCTGTTCAGCGGACGCCTCCACGCGGTCGTTGATCTGCGCCGTCAGGGGAACGTCTCGGAGGGAGTGCAGCGGTTCGTACCGAACTTCCTCTCGTATCTGCTCGGTGGGGCGCTCTGGCAGGAGTGGTTCTGGGGAAGGTGGCGTGCGGTTGTTGGGCTCCGGGGTGATGGGATCTGGCTCTCGGTCTGGCGCTCCGTGGCGCAGAGCTGGCGCAAGAGCTCGTACCGCTGGAGTGGTGGGGCGGCGATGGTCTCGCTGCAGCGGAAGTGGTTGCGGTGGGATGCCCGCGCTGGGATTGCCACGGGCTGGCGCCCGCCGACAGTGGTTGAGCTTTACGCCAACGGTGTCCACCACGGCGCGGCGATCTTCGAAGTGGGCGATTCCACCCTTCCTCCAGAGCGCCTCTGGATGGCAGAGCTCGGGCTGAGTGCCCACAGCTCCCGGTGGCACGGGGATGCAGCAGCCTTCCTCTACTGGTTCCCCCGCTTCTTGGGGAGCTTTCCCGCAGGAGAGCTTATCCTGACTGTCCGAGGAGCCTTTCCGCTGTTCCGCTACCGTGCTGTCCCGGCTGTGCTGACCGGGGTAGAGGCAAGCCTGCAGGGGGAGCTTCTGCCGTGGCTTCGGCTCGAGGGACAGGCAACGGTGCTGCGCGGCTGGGAGGCAGAAGATGGCACTTCGCTCTACGGCATCCCGCCGGCACAGCTCCGCCTGCGTGTCCATGCCCACGGACCCTCGGTGAGCCTGCTCCATCTGCCCTTTGCTGAGCTGACCATGACGGCGGTGGCTCCCGCCGCAACGGCTCCGCACGACTATGCACCAGCGCCCCCGGGCTACCTCCTCTGGGATGCAGCGCTGGGAGGGACCATCCCGCTTGGCATGACAGAGCTCATGCTCGTGCTTGAAGCTCAGAATCTCTTCAACCGTGCCTACCACAGTGCGATGAGCCGCCTGCGCTACTTTGCAGCTGAGCCGGGACGCTCCATCAGCGTACGGCTCAGTTGGCGATGGTAAGGTTGAGGTGTCACAAGCAACAGGAACGTGCTATGCGCTTCCAGAAGCTCAATGCTGGTCTGTTGCCTGCCATGGTGGTGTTCTGGGGTGTGCTCGCAGGCTGTGAGAAGAACCCGGCAGAGGCGCAGCCGGAAAACCCCCAGGAACTGATCACAACGGTGCTTGTCCGCGTCTGGGACGAACCCGATTCGATGCACACCCACACTTTTGCCTTCCGTGACCTCGATGGTCCTGGTGGGCAACCGCCGCTGGTGGATACACTCCACTTCCACGGACATGCCCAGAGCTGGAGGCTGAGTCTGGAATTCCTCAACGAGGCAAAGGAGCCGACCGATACTCTCACAGCGGAGATCCGCCGGGAGGCGGAGGCACACCAGGTCTTCTATGAGCTCTCCCCGGAGTTACAGTCGTCCGTGCGCATTGAGCGGCTCGACCGGGACCGCAACGGGCTCCCTCTGGGGCTACAGGCGCGGGTGACGCTTCAGGGGTACGAGGAACAGCATGGCTCGCTGCGCATCCGTCTCTTCCACTACGATGCCGAGCCGAAGACTGAACAGCCGGGTGGGGAGACCGATGTGGATGTGACCTTCCCCGTGCATATCATGCCTGACTGAGGCTCACAAGCAGCCTGGATTGCTCGTCCTTGTGCCGTGTCCCCGAGTAGCGCCAGGGTCGGGCGATGGACATCCAGGGCGAGCGTGCAGGGAGCACATGCCCGCATTTTGGCGATTGCGGCGGCTGCCTCTGGCAGGATGTCCCCTATGAGGAGCAGCTCCGCCGCAAGGAGCAGTCCGTGCAGCGCATTTTCCAGGAGGCGGGCATGGAAGTTCGGTGCCAGGAGCCTATCCTGCCCTCTCCGCAGCCGTTCCAGTATCGGAACAAGATGGAGTTTACCGCTGTGCCCGACCCTGACCGAGGGCTTGTTCTGGGACTCCATCGGCGTGGGCGCTTCGATGCTGTGGTTGACATCGAGGAATGCTGGCTGCCTCCGGCAGAGGCGAATCCCATCGTGGAGAGCATTCGGCAGGCAGCCCGTCGCTATGGCATCCGAGCCTACGACTACGTCCAGCACACGGGATTCCTGCGCAACGTGGTGCTGCGCTTTGCAAACCCGCCGGAACAGTGGATGGTCCTGCTGGTGACAACGACACCGACCCAGCCGCCGGAGGAGGCGTTCCTGCGCGAGCTTGCTGAGCGCCTCCCAGCGTTGTTCCCCACAGTGCGTACGGTCGCACAGGTGATCAACGACACGTGGTCGCCCGTCTCCGTCGGGGAGCTGCGCGTGCTTTTCGGCGATGGGGTCATAGAGCAGAGCCTCTGCGGCATGCGCTTTCGCATCTCGCCGTTTGCTTTCTTCCAGGTCAATTGGGTGCAACTGGAGCGCTTCTTCGGGCGGATTCTGGAGCTGGCGCAGCCCCAGCCGACGGACATTGTCTGGGATCTCTACTGCGGCACCGGCAGCATCGCGCTTGTCCTGGCATGCCATGTGCGGCACGTCTATGCGGCAGAGCTAGTGACCTCCGCACTTGAGGATGCTCGCCGGAACGCTGCTATGAACGGGGTGGAGAACGTGAGCTGGTTTGCTCTCGATTTACACCGTCCAGCGGCGCGGCAGACGCTGGATGCGCTCCCACAGCCCGATTTGCTCGTCGTTGACCCGCCCCGGGCGGGCATTCATTGGCGCCTGTTGCAATACCTGCTTGAGCGTCCGGCGCAGCGGATGCTCTACGTCAGCTGCAATCCGTTGACGCAGGTACGGGATCTGAAGCGTCTGCTGCAGCTCTATGAGCTGGAGCGTCTACAGCCGGTCGATCTCTTCCCGCAGACACCCCATGTCGAGGTGATTGCGTGCCTGCGGCGGCGTTAGGTCTGGATGACCCCGACGCTCCAGCGGGGGATGCTGTCGTTGTGGGCAGCGCAGGCCAGTATGCGTGAGATATACTCCCGCGTCTGGAGCGGGGAGATGAGCTCGTCGACCCAGAGCCGCGCCGCAGCGTAGTACGGGGAGAGCTGCTCTTCGTACCGCTGCTCGATTTCCTGCAGCAGTGCCTGTTGCTCTTCCTCGGAGAGTGTTTTCCCTTCCCGCTTGAGGTTCTCCAGCCGGATGGTCAGCAGTGTTCGCGAGGCTTGTGCTCCCCCCATCACGCCGATGCGAGCCGAAGGGTAGGCCACGATCAGACGCGGGTCGTACGCCCGCCCGCACATAGCGTAATTGCCTGCACCGAAGCTATTGCCGACGATGACGGTGATTTTCGGCACGACACTATTGGCAACGGCATTGACCATCTTTGCCCCGTCCTTGATAATCCCACCCTGCTCGGCGCGGGTGCCGACCATAAAGCCGGTGACGTCCTGGAAGAAGACAAGCGGGATGCCGCGCTGGTTGCAGTTCATAATGAAGCGTGCAGCCTTATCGGCGCTGTCGGAGTAGATTACCCCGCCGATTTGCAGCTCTCCGCGCCCGGAGCGGACGATTGCTCGCTGGTTGGCTACAATTCCGACTGCCCAGCCGTCAATGCGCCCGTAGCCGCAGATGATGGTCTTGCCGTACTCGGCTTTGTACTCCTCGAACTCGGAGTCATCCAGGATGCGTGCCAGGAGCTGGTAGGTGTCGTACGGCTTCGTGCGGTCTGCCGGGATAATGCCGAGGATTTCCTCCGGGTCGAACGCCGGCGGGCGGGGTTCGACACGGTCGAAAATGGGCTTGCGTCCTTTGCTGGGAGAGATCTTCGCCACAAGCGAGCGGATCAGTGCCAGAGCCTCCTCATCGTTCCGCACACGGTAGTCCACCACGCCGCTGATGCTGGCGTGCATGCGTGCGCCGCCGAGCTCCTCGATGTCGGCTTTCTCCCCAATGGCTGCTTCCACCAGCGCGGGACCCGCCAGGAAGAGGCTCCCGGTGCCTTCGACAATGATTGCCTCATCACTCATGATGGGCAGATACGCGCCGCCGGCAACACAAGGACCCATGATAGCAGCAATCTGCGGGACCCCAAGGGAGGAGAGCAGGGCGTTGTTGCGGAACTGGCGTCCGAAATGCTCTTTGTCGGGGAAGACCTCGTCTTGCAGCGGCAGGAAGACTCCGGCGGAGTCCACCAGATAGAGAATCGGCACGCGGTTTTCGAGAGCAATTTCCTGCGCCCGCAGGTTCTTCTTCGCCGTCATTGGGAACCAAGCACCAGCTTTGACACTGGCGTCGTTGGCGACAATGATGCACTCGCGTCCGGAGACGATGCCAATGCCTACAACGACGCCGGCAGCGGGGCAGCCACCGTAGTCGCCATACATGCCGTAGGCAGCAAATGTCCCGAGCTCCAGGAAGGTCGTGCCCGGATCGATGAGCCGGGCGATGCGTTCCCGTGCCGGGAGCTTGCCGCGTCGGCGCAGCCGCTCCTGCGCTTCAGCGCCTCCGCCTTGCCGGATGCGCTCGGCACGAGCTTGCAGGATGCGCAACTGCTCCCGGTTGTGATCGTAATTGCGTTCGTATGTCAGATCGTGCGGGATCTCCGAACCGATGCGCGCCATTTCCGGGGATCGAGCGGCTGTGCCACACTCAGAGGACAAGCAGACGTAGAGCTGCCCGCTGTCTATGGGCGGTGCTGGCGCATCCGGACAGTACGCAGCCGATTCAAAGCCGCAGCGATTTCGTAGCGGCGAGGGCGAGCCAGATTGCCCGGATGGTGCCCATGACGGGCAAACGGGGAGAGGGCTTCCAGACCACCGGTGTCGAGCAGCTGCTCGAGCCGGTCGAGCAGTTCCGGCAGTGTCTTCCGTCCATCGGCGTAGTGCTCGCCGAGCACGCAGAGGGCATAGCCAATGGCGCGGGCTTGGCTTGGATCGACCAGCTGCTCAACAGCCCAGAGCTCAATCGGCGTTGTTCCGATAAGGAGCAGCTCTGCAGATTTCGCCTCAACGCGGAATTCCCGGCGTCCCCGCGAGGGGTCAATGCTTTCAGGCAGCAGGACTCGGGGAACTAGCTGGTCGAACGGAGCCGGGCTTTCTACCCGGCGTCCGGTCGGGAATGCTGCGGCAACCTGCCGGGCACGCTCGGTGGCATCATAGGCATGGTAGTCCTGCATCAGGATGACGGTGTCTGCGACGTCCAAGTAATCACCGCAGCCGCCCATGACGAGGATGGTGCTGACCTGGAAGCGCTCGAAAAGCTCGCGGACACGGTCCACAAACGGGGTGATGGGTTCGTGTTCCTTGGCAACCAAGGCTTGCATCCGGGCATCGCGGACCATGAAGTTCGTGGCTGAGGTATCCTCGTCCATCAAAAGGAGCCGTGAGCCAGCTTCGAGGGCTTCGATGATATTGGCTGCCTGGCTGGTGCTGCCGCTCGCATTCTCGGTACAGAACTGCTGCGTGCTCTGCCCGTAGGGGAGTGTTCCGATAAAGGGGCTCAGATCCACCTGCTCCACCCGGCGCCCGTCCTCGGCACGGATTTTGACGGCGTCCTCCCGCGTGACGACGTACTCCCGTCCATCGCCCGGGATATGAGGGTAGACGCCGCGTTCGAGCGCCCGCAGCAGCGTGGATTTCCCGTGGTAGCCTCCGCCTACGATGAGGGTCACACCTTCCGGGATGCCCATCCCGCTCAGGGACGTGGTAGGCGAGCCGTGGTGCACGATGGGGTTCGGCAGTGTGAAGCTCACGCGCAAGCTCTCCGGAGAGCGGAACGGGATAGCGTTGGGCAAGGGCAGCTGGCTTATACCGCTGCGCCGTGGGAGAATGGACCCATCGGCAACGAAGGCGACCAGTCCCCGGCTCCGGAGCTGCCGGCGGATGAATTCTTGGTTCTCGACGCACTGCACAAAGCGGCGGCACTCGTCTGCCGGGGTGGATTCCCATAGCAGGCTCTGTCGGACCAGCAGGGGGAGCTTACGGCAGAGCGCTTCCTCTGCTTGACGCCCCAGAACCGTGCGCCCGGCTGCCGGGAGCCCGAGCTGGAAGCGGAGTTCAACCCAGTGGGCGGTAATCCGGACGGCGGTGCGCTCCAGCACCTCTTGCCCTCCGGCATCGACGAGGAAAAGCCCGCTACTTCCCGAACCGCGGTGCCCACGGAAGAGATGCTCTGCCGCAGAGCGCACGCGCCGGGCAAGGTAGTCTTCCAGAGCGATGCGCCGGACGCGCTCGCTGAAGAGCTCCTCGGGGAAGCCCGCAACGGTTTGCGGTACCCGTGCCCGCATGCGGGAGGGTGGAGCGAAAGGGTCGGGCTGGACGTGGTCAATGAAGAGCTCCCAGCTAGGGAAACGGTAGGCACCTTCGAGCTCCTGATACGCCTTGTAGCCCCGTCCATCGATGCGTTGCAAGATGCGCTGCAGTTCCTGCACAGTCCGCATCGCTCTCCCTCCGGTGGGCTTGGCGGCGTTATTTCTGCAGAGTCTGCAGGAGCTTTTGCCGAATCTCTTCCGGAAGGAGTTCTGCCAAGGTCGTTGCGGTACGCTTCTCCGGACGCTGTTGCGGAGACTTTGCGCCCGTGGGCTGTGGCTGGGAACGCGGGAGCGAAGCCGCGGGACGGGAGGGTTTTCGGGAAGAGGTGTTCGGGACTACCGCCGGTTTCAGCTCCAGGAGCGGCTCGACGACCAGCGAGGACTCCTCTGGGTTCAGTTCCACGATGCGCACCCGCAGGTGCTCTCCCGGTTTCCACGGCTCTTTGGTCTTGCGCAAGAGCGGGGCAAACGAGCTGCGGGGCATGAAGGCATCAACCTCCGTGCCGAGCCGGACGAGGGCTCCGGCAGGCTGCATGCGCAGGAACGTAGCTTCCTGCTCCGAGCCAACGGGATAGCGCTCAGCCAGCTCGTGCCAGGGGCTCGGCTGTGCCTGCCGCAGACTCAACACCAGACGCCGCGCGGCAGGATCGAGCTCCATGACAACGCACTCAACCTCCTGCCCAGAGTGGAGAAGCTCTGCCGTATGGAGTGGACGCCGTGTCCAGGATAGCTCGCTCAGTGGGATGAAGCCTTCAACACCTTCGGCAATCTCGACCACGGCGGAACGGGGCAGTACCCGCCGCACCGTTCCCCGTACCCGGGTCCCGACACTCAGGCGCTCGGCAATGCCCTCCCACGGGTCTGGATGTGCTCTCCGGTAGCTCAGTACCAGGAGCTGCCGGTGCGGCTCAAGCTGGAGGACAACGGCTTCGATCCGCTGCCCCACCTGGAGGATACTCGACGGTGCTGGGCGAGCCTGGCTCCAGGAAAGCTCCGTAGCCGGGATAATGCCGGCAAGCCCGGTGTCCAACTCAACGTGGGCAGCAGTCTGCGTCAGACGCCGGACGGTGACCTCCACGCGGCTGCCCACCGGGTACCGTTCGGCAGCCTCGTCCCAGGGATTCGGCTGGGTCCGTCGCAGACTCAGCACCAAGCGCTTGCGCTCGGCGGAAACCTCGAGGACCACGAACTCCGCCTCCTGACCAGCGCTGAGCAGGTGCGAGGGGTGCGGGATCCGCTGTATCCAGGACAGCTCCTCAACCGGCACGATCCCATCAATACCCGGTTCCAGCTGGACGAAGGCAGCTTTCGGCACCACCCGGCGCACTATACCCCGAACACGGCTTCCGACCGGATAGCGCTGTTCAATGCCTTCCCACGGCGAGGGCAGCAGCGCCCGCCGGCTCAATCGAACCTGCCGCTTCCCCAGGTCAATGCTGATGACTTTGGTGCGGACACTCTGTCCCAGCTGCAGGACCTTGCTCGGCGTTGATACCGGCACATGGTCCAGCTCCGCCAGGGGAATCAGCCCCTCGATGCCCCCGATGTCGACAAAAGCCCCGAAGGTGGTCAGGCGCGTGACCACCCCTTCGACCTCTTGCCCAACCTGGAGCCGTGCTAAAGCGAGGTCTTCCAAGAAGTGGCGTCGGCTGAAAACGAGTGTGAACGTGCCCTGCTCACTTCTGCGCAGCTCGTGGGCAATGACGTGGAGGCGCTGTCCGATAAGCTCCCGGAGCTCACTCTCAGCCGGATAGCGCTTCGCCGTTGCCAGCGAGGTGGGCAAAAAGCCGGAAATACCCTGGTAGAGCACCCGTAAGCCACCCCGGATGCGCTCGACAACGTCTACCTCAACGATGGCGCGCTCGTGCACCAAGCGCTCCACTTCGGCAATACGCTCTTCCGAGAGCGTGCTGCCCTCTGCGTCCGGCTCCTCCGTGGGGGGATGAGGAGACTCCTCCGCCTCTGCAGAAGTGTGGGGAAGCCCTGTGTCCTCACTTCGGGTGTCGTGGATCCTCTGCACCGGAAGCGATGCGTTCTGTTCCATTGAACTCAGCTCCTTTCAGGACCTTGTCACAGCAAAGCAGCGTGCGCAAAAATACTAACTTCCCGATGGCAGGCAGGAAAGCTCATATCACGGGGCTTACGCCTGAGGTGAAAAGCGTCGCTCCAGACCAGTCAGTGTCCAAAAATAGCGGAGGAATGGCTTATATTCTCCTGGGTCAAGTTTCCTCGAAACGGACAGCCCTTAGCCCGGCCGAACGAGTGAAGGAGTTGAAGAGACGCAGCTACCGGGCTCCATACCATCACCGCTGGTATGGAGCGAGTGTGAAGCCGTCGAGATGGAGCCTTCAGGCATGGCGTTGGGCATTGATCCGTTCGTAAGATAAATGCGGAGGGTCAACCATGAAGTTCTGGCAGGTAGTCGGTGGCGCCGTTGTGCAAGTGCTCCCTGTGATGGCGCAGTGTGACTGCAACCCCGCAGCACTGCAATATGCAGTGTATCCGGATGAGGTGAGACGGCAGACATACCTGACGTATACCAACGCATTTGACGAGGTCGGGGTAGTCTATCGCATCGGGGAGTTCCAGCTTGTGTCGGAGGAGGGGGTACGGGTGGTGGGGCTCCAGTGGAAAGCGGGGCAGTACGTTGCTGGGCAGGATGCCCAGGGGGAAGACCAAAGATTGCTGGAGTATGGGCGAACAGAGAGTTTTGTCGTGCCGGCCAACGGGAGTATGCGCTTTTTCCGCTTGCTGGAGCTTGCTGTGCATTGTGGGAGTCGGGATACAGTCTGGCGCTCTGAGAAGCGCAGTCGTGGATTTCCGGAGCGGGAGTGGGTTGTTCCCTTCATGGCGGTGCCGGACCGGATGGAGTTTGTACTGCAGTTGGTGCGGGCATCGGATGGAGTCGTGCTGGCGGTACTGGACAGCGTCGGGGTGCTGCCGACCACAGAGCAGCAGCCTCGGGAAGCGCCGTTCTACGGGACAGAGCCGATGGAGGCGGTACATGAGCGCGACCTGCCCCCAGAGTGGGCAGGGACAGAGGTCTACCTCCGGGTATCCCCGCGCCGGTGGAGACCAACACCGTATGGAATGGGGGTGAAAATCTCCGCGGATAAGGTTGCCTGGTCCAGTATCTACGGCTATTCTCCGCAGCGCGAGGGAGCTGACCAGTGCTGGAGATGGTGCGTCGAAGCATACGGGGGCGGGCGTGCATGGCTCGATACCGTCGAAGCGTACTACTTCTGGAACTACTTCGTGCCATATACGGATAGCATCAAAGCCGCAACGGGCTGTATTCTCTTCAACTATCCGCCCCATCTGAACGGGATCCCCGTAGCGTATCGGCGGGATCTGTGGAGAGCATGGGAAGAGCGCAATGGGATTATCACGGTGTGGCGTGACAGCTCCGCGCGTGGGCGTGCCGGCGAGATTATCGAGGTCGGCTGTGAGGCAGAGACACCCGTGGTTGCGGCTGTAGGGACACGGCAAACCGGGCGCAAAGCGTTGGCACAATTGCAGATCATCCCGCAGCCAGCTCCTGCGGGGGGAGAGCTAACCCTACAGTGGAAGCAGGGGCAGACAACGGTGGTAGAAGAGGTGCGCCTGTACGATGGGGTAGGACGTCTGCTCGGGAGTCTCTGGCAAGGGGTTTGGCAGCCACCGCTCCCCCTTGTCCTCAAGCTCCCGGCAGAGGTGAGCGCTGGGCAGTACTGGCTTGTTCTCCGGACCCAGCGAGGGTGGGAAATCGCACCGCTGCAGATCGTGAAGAGCTCGCCGTAGACGGACTCCGGTAAATGAAGCAGACGGGGGCATCTCAGGGCATTTCCGGGGATGCCCCCTCAATTTTTCACTGTTCCGGAGCATGCGGCGGGGGATTTTTGTAATTTCCCTCTGCGCTTTTCCAAAGCCCTCATGGGGTTCCAGCATCTCAATCAGGACTCGAAGCTCCTCTGGTTTGAGCTTCGCAAGCGGCTTCTCAAGTGGCTGCGGCGCCGATATCCGAGAGTCGCCCTGGAGGATGCCGAAGACATTGTCGAAGAGGCGCTCGTGAGGTTCTTCGATAGCCGTCGCGAGTTGCTCTCCCGGAGAGCTGGGGAGTGTTCGGAGGCGGAAAAGACAGAGTTTCTCCGAAAATTGCGGCAGTGGTGTTGGACGTACACTCGACGTCTACTCCGCAGGCATGCTCGGGAAGATCAGCTGCAGGTGCCCGTGGTGGGAGGAGGAACGGAAGTGGAAGGAGGAACGGGAGAAGACAGGGTGGCAGAGACAGGAGAACCGCCCGACCCACGACCGGAGCCGAGGGAGATGTATGCAGACCTGCAGCGGGCGGTAGAACGGCTCTCTACAGGGGAACGCGAGGTTGTCGAGAAGGTGCTCTTGCAGCAGCATTCCTTCAAGGAAGTGGCTCGGCAACTGGATATCAGTCTCTGGGCGGTTTACAAGCGATGGGAACGGGCACGGCAACGCTTGCAGCACGAGCTGCGGGAATGGCGCCCGGCAAAGAACAAACGAGGTTGAGCGGCAAAGCGCCCTCCGGATCTCCATGTCCAACAACGGAGGGGGGAGCGGCTATAATAATTATGGATGCACAGGCTGTGGAGTCTCATATGCGGGGGTACAAACTGTTAAAGCTGTGGCTCAGTGCCGGCACTGCTTTTGCTTTCTGCTACGGTGGAACGCGGGACATGAGGGACTGTCAGCGCCCGTGTTGTGATCCCAGCACAGGGAAGTGGTATTGTGCTCTTGCTCAGACGCTGTGCCGGTACCGGTGCTGGGCCCTGGTTGAGTGTGAGAGGACGACGCCGGAGGGGAATCCGCGCAGAGAGCAGCAGCGGATTTTCTGCGGACGACCGGAGCCGTTTTCGTCTGAGCTTGCGTGCTTTCTGTTTGCGAACCCCATACCCAGCTTTGTTCGACCATGTTTGGAGGCACAGTATCCTGCGAACACGTGTGAACCCTGGCGAAACCTCCTGGAGGAGTCTTGTCGGCAGGAGTGTGAGGCGCAAGTAGTGGACGATGGATGCCATGTCCAGACAGTCGAGGTAGAGGTTGGTGCAACTACGTCGGGAGGATGGTAATGAGGTGGTGCGGGCTCATCGGTATGCTGTTGGCTGTCGGGCTCCGAGGGGGAGCGCAGGAATGCGACCCGGCGCGACTGCGCTACGCGCTCTCCCCGGAGGAATTCAAGCGGCAGACGTACCTGGAGTACGCCAATGCCTTTGACAATGCGTGGGTTCTCTATCGAATTGGGGAGTTCGAGCTCCTGCGGGGCGGAGAAACGCTGGTAGTGGGCGTGCTCGGCAAGCATGGAAGCTGTGTGCAGGGCAGTAGCCAGCAGGGCGAAGACCAGCAGCTTCTGGGAATTGGGCAGACGGAGGTTTTCCAGCCCGCAGCGGGGGACCGCATCCGGTTCTTCCGGCTCCTCCACGTGCGTGGGGAGTGCAACGCAGACCAGCAATGGAAGGCACTGCGGGAGACGATGCCGTATCCTGAGCGTGAGTGGGTTGTGCCGTTCTTATCAGTTTTGGACCGGAGTGAGTGGGTTGTCCAGCTTGTTCGGGTCCGGGATGGAGCAGTGCTGGATGTACTCGACAGTGTCGGGGTTTTGCCGACAACGCCCCAGGAGCCCTGGATTGCCCGACCGTATGGGGAGAGGGTCATGGAGACCGTGCACGAACGCGAGCTTCCTCCCTCAGCAGTTGGCGAGCCGGTAGTTGTGCGGATCTCGCCCCGGCGCTGGGGACCGACGCCTTTCGGGATGACCGTGCGCGTCTTCGTCAGCGGAATTGCTGCCTCTGCACTGTACCGCTATGCGCCGGACTACCAGGGTCCGTACGTAGGGGTGTACTGCGAGCGGCACCTTGGTCGAGAGTGGATGGATACGCTCGTGCTGTACTGTTTCTGGCATCGCCTCCTGCCGTACACGGATAGTCTCAAAGCTACCACGGGATGCCTGATGGAGAATTTCCCGGAAGAGCTCGGACATGCCTGCGGTCCGCTCCCGGAGGAGGTGCGGCAGTTCTGGCGCGAGCGCTATGGCATTCGGCTTGAGCAGCTTGAGGATGGCAGGCAGGTGCTGGTTGAGGAAGGCTGTCCGGAAGCAGCAGTCAGTGCCGTGCCGTCGGCACGGTCTGGCGCTTCCTGGGTTGGCTTTGGCAGTGCTGGCATGCTGCGGATATCGCCACACTCTGCCGTGGCGGGTGGGACGGTTGTGTGCTGGTTGAGCCGCCCGCGCTGGTTTGAGGAGGTAGAGGTTCTGCTCTACGATGCTCTTGGGCGTTTCTGTGGGCTACTGTGGCAGGGAAGGTGGGCAGGGCAGCCAGTCTCGGCAGTACTTCCCAGGTCGCTTTCTCCAGGGCAGTACTGGCTTGTGCTGCGGAGCCAGGGTATGCTCGCTGGCGGTGCCCTGCTGCTGGTCAGACCGGAGTAGAGCGCTGCTGTGATTGCAGGGGAGGCGGTAATTTCGCGCATCCTTCGCCATCCCCGGTAGAGGGATGGCTGTGGTGAAGCAATCCACAACCGAGAAGGAGGAGCAATGAGCACGCAGGTTCCGCACCGGCGGTTGTACGAGACAACCGTCATCGTCAACGCAGCACTCGAGGACGCGGACATCCGCGCCACGATTGACCGCTTCAAAGAGTACATCGAGTCGCACGGCGGCGAAATCCTCCTCTTCTACGAGCTGGGCAAGCGGCGGCTGGCGTATCCGATCAAGAAGCGGAACAACGGCTACTATGTCTACGCCGCCTACGAGGCACATCCGACGGCGCTGCCCCTCTTGGAACGGCTCTTCCTGCTGGAGGAAAACTTCCTGCGCCACCTGACGCTGCAGATTACGCCGGAGATTCTCCAGTACCGGCGGACTCATCCACCGCAGAGTGGACAGCTGATTCCGGAGACAGCCCGGGCAGCACAGCCGGCTGCGGAAGTGGAGGAAGTGCTGGCGGAGGAGCCGGAGGAGGAGGCAGAGGAAGGTGAGGAGGAAGAAGTCTAACGGTGTCGGGGAGCAGAGATGAAGGTCATTCTGCGGCAGGATGTTGAGAAGCTCGGCAAAATGGGGGATATCGTCACTGTCAGCGATGGCTATGCCCGCAATTACTTGATTCCCCGTGGCTTAGCTTACTTCGCTTCCGAGGCGGCAATGCGGCGGTTGGAAGAGGAAAAGCGGCAGTATCAACGCCGTCTGGAGCGTGAGCGGGTCAGTGCACAGGCGCTGGCGGAGCGGCTCAAGGAAGTGGTGGTCACGATCCCGATGAAGGTAGGCGAGGAGGGGCGGCTGTTTGGGTCGGTGACGCCGCAGATGATTGCCGAGGAGCTCCACCTTCTGGGCTTCTCCATTGACCGGCGATCCATCATCATTGAGGAGCCGATTCGCTCGCTGGGGGCATTCGAGGTCACGGTGCGGCTCCATCCGGAGGTCATTGCAACGGTCAAGGTATGGGTGACGAGCGACGAGGAGTGAGGTGACGGAGACCTCTGCGGTGTCTGCAGGGCGTTGCGTGCTGGTGACAGGGGCAACTGGAGGAATAGGGCAGCGGCTGGTGAGGGCACTTCAGCAGCAAGGGTATCAGGTGCGGCTTGCCGTGCGCTCACTCCCGAAGGCAGCGGCACTTTTCCCAGAAGCAGAACTCGTCCGCTGGGAGGCAGGTATGCCGGTGCCGGAGACCATGCTCCAGGGAGTCTGGGGCATTGTGAATCTTGCCGGTGCCCCCATTGCTCGACGCTGGACAGCCGCGTACCGGCAGGAAATCTTCCGCAGTCGCGTGGAGACGACACGGGCACTGGCCGGTGCCCTTTCCAGCGGCGGGCACGAGGTCCAGGTCTTTCTCTCCGTCTCTGCGACGGGCTACTACGGGGACCGAGGCGAGGAGCTCTGTACGGAATCAACGCCGGCAGGGCGAGATTTCCTGGCGCAGGTCTGTGCCGCATGGGAAGCTGCAGCACAGGAAGCCGCAAGTCGGGTCCGAGTGGTTATTCCCCGTCTGGGCATCGTGCTGGATCGCCGGGCGGGGTTCTTGCCACGTCTGATGCCAGCATTCCGGTTCTTCGTCGGTGGGACACTCGGGAATGGACAGCAGTGGGTGCCGTGGGTGCACTGGAGCGATGTTGTGGGGTTTGTCCTCTGGGCGTTGAGGACGCCGGCAGTGCAAGGGGTTTACAACGTTGTGGCGCCGCAGCCGGTGCGCTTCCGGGAGTTGTGTCAGCTTCTGGGGCGGCTTCTGCGGCGACCGTGCTGGCTTTCGGTCCCGGGGTGGGTGCTTCGGCTGCGCTACGGGGCGCTGGTACAGGCGCTTTTGAGCAGTCAGCGCGTTATCCCGCACCGAGCGCATGCAGAGGGATTCCGCTTCCAGTTCCCGGAGCTGGAAGCGGCGCTGCGGGCGGAACTTTCCGGGGAGACCAAAGCCTGAGGTGCTTCGTCCGCATGTCTGCCAGTGGTGAATCCTGGGGGAATCCCGACGATGTACCGGCTCATGCTCAAATCGAAACTCCAACGCCTGCGGGTAACAGAGGCTAACCTGCACTACGAGGGAAGCCTGGGATTGGACGAAACATTGCTGAAGGCGGCAGATCTTGTGCCGTACGAGCAGGTTGTTGTGCTCAACGTCAACAATGGGGAACGGCTTGAGACCTACGTGATTCCCGAGCCTGCTGGCAGCGGTACGGTATGCCTCAATGGACCAGCGGCGCGCAAGGGGGTGGTGGGAGATGAGCTCATTGTGCTTTCCTACGCCCTGCTGTTGCCCGAAGAGCTGCCGGCACATGCGCCCGTGATTGTCGTCGTGGACGCGCAGAACCGTGTGCTCCGTCGGGAAACACTCGTGCGGGGACATCTGTAATGCGGGAGCCCGCGGTTGCCGCAGTGGTGCTTGCCGCCGGGAAGGGGAAACGCATTGGACACCCGCACCTTCCCAAAGCCCTCTTGCCGTTAGATGGGCGACCACTGCTTGACTATGTCCTCTCGCAGTTGCTGCACCTGTCGCTCCAGCGGGTGCTCGTCGTGGTTGGCTTCCGGGGAGAACAGGTGGTTGAATACCTTCGGGAGCACTTCCCCGCAGTGGAGAGCGTCTGGCAAGCTGAACAGCTCGGCACCGGACACGCTGTGTGGCAGACAGCACCACAGCTGCAGGGGTTCCCGGGCGATGTCCTGGTTCTTCCGGCGGATATCCCGCTGGTACGTGCTCAGAGTCTGGAACAGCTCATCCGGGCACATCGAACGCACGGGGCTAGCGTGAGCGTGTTGACAACTCGAATGCCCGATCCCACCGGTTACGGGCGAATTGTCCGCGATCCTTCGGGAGCCTTCCTCCGCATTGTGGAAGAGCGCGATGCCAGCCCAGAGGAGCGTGCTCTGCAGGAGGTCAATACCGGCATCCTGCTTGCCCGTGCGGAGTGGCTTTACCGCTTGCTCCCGGAGCTGCGTCCGGAGAATGCCCAGCGGGAGTACTACTTGACCGACCTGGTCGCGCTCTGCCGACACCGCGGTGCTCCAGTCTGGGCAGAGCTTGTGCCCGACTGGGAACAGTTCCAAGGGGTCAATACCTGGGAGGAGCTGGAACGGGTAGCGGCGCTCCTCCGGCAGATGAGACAGGGGCGGAGACACACCGCTGAGCCCCAGTCCTGTCCGAGTTCCAGAGACGCCTGATGGCTCCTTGTGGGAGGAGGTTCCCGGACGCTTTCTCAAGACTGCGGCAGATGCCGGTACCGCCGCAGACAAAGGCACGGTCAATGGAGACGGTCGTATGCACGTCATAGCAGTGGCATTGCCTGTGCAGTTACCGGGAAAGCCTCGATGCCAGTACTGATCCTGCTGCGTCATGGAGAATCGGAGTGGAATCGGGAGAATCGCTTTACAGGGTGGGTGGATGTGGACTTATCCCCGCGTGGGGTAGAAGAAGCTCGGCGCGCGGGCATGCTGCTCCGGGGCTTTCCCATCGAGATCATCTTCACCTCAGCGCTGCGGCGGGCATGGCGCACGGCAGAAATTGTGCGCGAAGTGCTCGGGCGTCCGGAGATTCCGATCGAGCGCTCCGAGGCGCTCAACGAGCGTCATTACGGGGAGCTCCAGGGGCTCAACAAGGACGAGGTCCGGCAGCGCTACGGTGAGGAGCAGTTCCGGCTCTGGCGTCGCAGCTACGAGGTGGCGCCTCCGGGCGGGGAATCCCTTGCGGATACCCAGCGGCGGGTAGTGCCCTACTATCGGCAGCGGATCGTCCCCGAGCTTGAGCAAGGCAAGACCGTGCTCATCGTTGCTCATGGGAATTCGCTGCGGGCGCTCCTGATGGAGCTGGAGCAGATTCCCCCGGAGCGTATCCCACAGGTGGAGATTCCCACGGGGGTCCCGTACGTATACGAGCTGGACGAGGGCACCCTGGCGGTCAAGCAGCGCCGGATTGTGACACCGGAGGTGGAGGGCGTCAAATCGTGATGGAACCGCGGACACGTATTCTCCTCCTGCTTGGGCTGGGATGGTATTCCGCACAGGCGTCGTTGCTGGAGGTGCTTCGGACAGAGCTCGAACGGAATGCTGCCGTGCTCAAAACGCAGCCGCAACCGGCGTATTTCCTTGCCTATCAGGTGACCGACCTGCAGAACACGGTGCTCGAAGCGCAGGCAGGGAAGCTGCGGAGTGTATCCCAGCAGCGGACCCGATGGCTCGATGTGGATGTCCGCGTGGGAAGCTACGAGCTTGACAATACCCATCCGCTGCAAGAGGCTTCCGACTGGGGATTCCGGAGCTATCCTGTCCGGCTCCCTCTGCGGGATGATGAGCGGGCTCTACGCCAGCTCCTGTGGCAAGCGACGATGAGTGCCTACGATGAGGCAGCGGAGAGCTACGCCAAGGTGCTCGCCGGGCGCAGTGTCCGTGTGCAGGAGACAGAGGGGGTGCCGGATTTCTCTCGGGAGACCGCCCGCCGGGATATCCAGCTGAAAGCGCATCTGCAGCTCGACACGGCGTTGTGGGCGCAGCGGCTTCGGATGCTCTCGGCACTCTTTGCGCCGCATCCCTGGATCTATTCGCATCGCGTGCGGCTGCAGGTGAGCTCAACGCAGAAGTTCTTGGTCAATACCGAAGGGACCGAGCTTGCCTGGTCGGAGCAGTTTGTCTTCCTGAGCATTTCAGCGCAGACGCGGGCAGATGACGGAATGGAGCTCCCGCTTTACCGCACCTACTTTGCCTTCCGCGCCGAGGAGCTGCCTCCGATGGAGCAGGTGCGGACGGATATCCTGCAGCTCATCGAGCTTTTGCGTCAGCTTCGGCAGGCACCGGTATTGGAGACCTATGCCGGACCGGCAATTCTGAGCGGGGAAGCAGCCGGGGTCTTCTTCCATGAGATTCTCGGGCATCGCCTCGAAGGGCATCGGCAGAAGGACCCCAACTCGGCGCAGATGCTCCGGGATCTGCTGGGCAAGCCCATTTTGCCGCCGTTTCTCGATGTCGTCTTCGACCCTACGCAGCGCTTCCGGGATGGGGTTCCGCTGGCGGGCAGCTACCTCTACGACGATGAGGGAGTGCCCGGACAACGGGTGGTTGCCGTCGAGGCAGGAGTGTTGCGGAATTTCCTCCTCAACCGGACACCGATTCCGGGATTCGCGCATTCCAATGGGCATGGACGGCGGCAGCCAGGACTGAAGCCAGTGGCACGCCAGTCGAACCTGCTTGTGTTTGCCCGTGAGCGTGTCTCGCCCGAGGAGCTGCGAGAGCGCTTGCGTCAGGAGTGTCGCCGGCAGGGCAAGGAGTTCGGCTTGCTCTTTGCCAGTGTCGAAGGAGGCTTTACGTTCACAGCCCGGACGGTCCCGAATGCCTTCAATGTCATGCCGTTGGTGGTCTACAAAATCTACGTTGACGGGCGTCCCGATGAGCTGGTCCGCGGGGTGGATTTCATCGGTACGCCGTTGACCGCGTTTGCCAATATTGTGGCAGCGGGTTCCGATGTGGGGGTCTTCAATGGGCTGTGTGGAGCCGAGTCGGGCAATATCCCGGTCTCGGCAAGCTCGCCCAGCTTGCTGGTGAGCCGGATTGAAGTGCAGAAGAAGGCCAAGTCAGATGAGCGTCCTCCGATTTTACCGGCGCCGTTGGTGGAGCCGTTTCGGTAAGGCAGCGTGGGCGGGAAGTTGGGTGCTTGCCGTCAGTGTGGCGGTTGGGCAGACATGGCGTCCCCCGCGGACGGCGGAGATCTTCCGGGCATTCGAGCAGGAGCTCCAGCGGGCGCGCAGCCAGCTCCGCCTGCAGGGAGCTCCGGAGCCGTACTACATCGAGTACCGTCTGCGCTACCAAACAGCGCTGGTGGTGCAGGCAGTCCTGGGTGAAATTGTGGAGTCCAGTGAAAATCCCCGGCTTACCCTGACGGTAGGGGTTCGCGTGGGGACACCGGAGGTTGATAACACGAATACGGTCTCTGGCGGCATCCTGCTCTTCGGTCAGGGAAGCTCTCGGGAAAGTTACCGGCAGCGTTTGCTCCCGGTGGAACTCAACGACACGCTCCTCCGCCGTGAGCTCTGGCTGGCAACGGATGCAGCTTACAAGGATGCTGTTGAGCAGTACGGACAGAAGCTCAATCTGCTGCGGACACGGCAGCGGACGGATACGACCCCGGATTTTCGGCTCCTGCCGCCGGCGCTCCTAGCCGATACGCTGCCGGTGCCACGTGTCGGACGCGCGGAGGTTGAGCGGCTCTGCCGAGAGCTTTCGGCGGTGTTTCGGAGCTATCCGGAGCTGATTGCCTCGATGGTTGGATTCGAGTACCTGCCCACGCAGACGTGGTATGCCAATAGCGAAGGACGCCAGGCAGTCAAGACGGAGCTCTTCACCGGTGTGGAAGTGGTTGCCTATGCGCAGGCAGAGGACGGTACCCAGCTGGTGCAGTATTACTCCGCCTACGCGCCCACACCGGCGGAGCTACCGTCAGTGGATTCGCTCAGGCGGGCGGTGGCGGAGCTGGCAGAACGGCTTCGAGCACAGCGTTCCGCTCCGAGGTTGGAGCAGCCCTATATTGGACCGGTACTCTTCGAAGGGCGGGCAGCCGGGGAGTTGATTGCCCAGCTCTTGGTTCCCCAGCTCATCGTAGAGCGAGAGCCGCTCTCGTCCTTGCCGGGCTTTCTCGGACGACGCCAGAGTCTCGTCCACCGCCTGGGGAGCCGTCTGCTACCGGAATTCCTCTCCTTGCGGGCAGTTCCCTGTCTGCGCCGTTTTGAGCAAACCCCTCTGGTGGGAGCCTTCTGCATTGACGATGAGGGAATGCCCGCAGAGACCGTTACGCTGATCGAACATGGTATCCTCCGGCAGCTTCTCACAACGCGGGTGCCTACGCAGTGGTTCCCCTCTTCCACCGGACACAACCGCGCAGGGGCACCGATGGCGGGAGTGCTGGAATGTGTGCCCGAGGAAGACGAAGCGGTGCAAGAGAGAGCGCAGTTGCTGGAATTCTTCCGCCAACTCCTGCGCCAGCGTGGGTTGCCCTATGGCATTGTTGTGCGTTCGGTGGCGAACCTGAACATCATGCAGACAATCCTGCAGCAGGCTACTCTGGGCAAGTATCCGCCCTTTGTGCGAGAAGGGACATTGCCGCTGCTGGCAGCCTATCGGGTCTATCCCGACGGCAGGAGTGAACTGCTCCAACCGTGCGATGCGGTCGAGCTCTCGGTGCGTTCGTTGCGGGACATCCTTGCCCTCTCTCGGCACCGGATAGCATACAACTACCTGGCAGTAGCAGCCGGCAGGGGGAGCGAAGTTCCCTACGTGCCCGTGAGCCTCATTGTACCGGATATCCTGCTGGAGGAGGTCGAGATCCGTCCCCGCGAGGGGGATGTGCCTCGGTTGCCTGTGGTTCCGCCGCCTTTCGTGCAGCAGGACGTGCCTGCTGGAAAAGGGAAATAGTGTATCTTGCTACTGCACCAGCACGGGGGTAAGCCAATGGAAGTGCTCGCTTTCGTTGTCGCGCTGGGCATCGTGGTTGTGGTACTCCTGGCGCTCCCGGTTATTGTCCTGCTGGTAGGCATCGCGGTGATGGTCGGGGCACTGCTGGTGACAGCTTTCGGCATTGGGATAGCAGGCAGTGTGGTCCCCGCAGCTCTGTTGGCGGCGTTGAAGCAAGAGGAGAAACACGAGATGCTGGGGAGGTTCCAGTCCTACTGGCGGGATACCGGGGAGGTTGCCCGCGCGCAGGCACTCATCGGCGGATGGTGCCTGGCGCAGTGTGAGGGAGCTCGTGCCTATGCCGTCGGTGGGCTCCTCAGCTCCATCTGCCAATGTACCGGCAGCCCTCGGGAGATGCCACAGGTCAGCGCGGAGCAGCGCGCGTTGGCCCAGGAATTCATCCGCTGGGCGCAGCAGCAGCACTCCCGCGAGATCCGGCAGCTCGGGCGCCTGGCCCAGGCGGTGCTGGCAGCCTACGATGCTCAGGACCAGAGACGATTCGACAGTGCCGAGAGCCGCTTCTGGTCTCACTGGGTGAACCTCCCGCGGACGGACTGGGAGGCTGTCCTCGAATGGCGGCAGACGCACGTGCCGGAGCGGGTGCGAAGGTCGGTGTTCCGGGAAATCCTCGAAGAGACTGCCACGGAGCTGGAACAGCTTTTGGAAAGCGCCCCTTGAGTGATACCGCATCTGGAGAGGCTGCCGTAATTTTGAACGCCATCCTCCTCAAGGGTCCCGTGGCCGAGTGGCAAGGCAGAGGTCTGCAAAACCTCGTACGGCGGTTCGAATCCGCCCGGGACCTCGCAGTGTGGAATGTAGACAGCGTGGCAATGATTGGGACAACGTCGGATTTGCGCGTGGGTGCTATTATCAAGTACGAGGGCGAACTCTACGTGGTGCTCGACGTTGAGCACCGCACCCCGGGGAATAAGCCGGGCTTTTACCAGGTCAAGATGCGTAATTTGCTCAACGGACGCCTGCTGGAGAACAAGTTCCTGTCGGGCACTCCTATTGAATTTGCTCGTCTGGAGCGGCGTCCGCATCAGTACCTCTATCGGGATGGCGCGCTGTTCGTGTTCATGGATACGGAGACCTACGAGCAGGTGCCCATTGAAGAGAGCGTTGTCGGGGAAAGCGCTCGCTTCCTTGCGGAGGGGCAGGTCGTTGACCTCGTCTTCTACGAAGACCGGGTGGTCGGCGTAGAGCTTCCTCCCCATGTGAACCTGCGGGTTGTCCGCACGGAGCCTGCCGTGCGCGGCAATACGGTCACAACGGCGCTCAAACCGGCAGTTCTGGAAACGGGGGCAACTGTTCAAGTCCCGCTCTTCGTCGATGAGGGCGATATCGTCCGCATTGACACACGTACCGGCGAATATGTCGAGCGGGTCAAGGAAGTCTAAGAGAGTTCTGCCAACGGCGTGGGGGAGAATGGACCTTACTTACCTCCGGCGGCTGCTGCGGATCTTTGACGAGAGCTCTGCAAGCGAGCTCATCATTGAGGAAGAGGGCGTCAAGCTCCGGATTGTCAAGCATCAGCACAACACACATTCGGAGACGACCGCTCCGGTTCTCGTGCCAATGCCGATGCCCTCCTACGTTCCGGTGCCGCCGACAATGGCGCCGCTGCCCTCAACAGGGGCACCAGCTCCTGCCCCGTCCGCCCCTCCTGTGGAAACCCCGGCTCCCCCTCCGCCGCATGAGGAGGTGGTCGAGAAGAAGCTCCACGAAATTCGTTCCCCGATTGTTGGCACGTTCTACCGGGCACCGGCACCCGATGCAGAGCCGTTTGTCCAGCTCGGGAGCCATGTCACGCCAGGAACTACGCTCTGCATCATCGAGGCAATGAAGCTGATGAACGAAATCCAAAGCGACGTGGCAGGGACGGTGGTGAAAATCTGCGTTGAAAACGGGCAGCCGGTTGAGTACAACCAGCTGCTGTTCCTCATCGAGCCAGACGCGGCGGGTGGATGAGCCTTGTCCAGCGGTTCACGCAGGCGCTGAGCCGGACCCGGCACCGCCTCCTCCAAGCGCTGCAGGATCTCCGGGGAGTTTCACAGGAGGCGGCGCTGCTGGAAGCACTCGAAGAGGGACTCCTGCAGGCAGATGTGGGGGTTGAGCTCACGCAGGAGCTCTTGCAGCGGCTCCGGGAGCGACTCCGTGCCGATGGTTCGAGCTCGCTGGAGGAGCTGCTCCGCGCAGAGCTCCGGGCGCTTCTGCCGGAGGTGCCGCCCGAGCGCTTTCCAGGGCACCCCACGGTTGTCCTCCTGGTGGGTGTCAACGGCTTCGGGAAGACGACCACCATTGCGAAGCTCGGCTATCGCTGGCAGCAGCAGGGCAAGCGGGTTCTTTTTGCGGCGGCCGATACGTATCGTGCTGCTGCTATCGAGCAGCTCCAGCAATGGGCAGAGCGGTTAGGGGTACCGTGTGTTCGGCATCACTACGGTGCGGATCCAGCAGCCGTTGCCTACGATGCTGTGCACGCGGCGCGGGCTCGGGGAGTGGATGTTGTCCTCATTGATACGGCAGGGCGTCTCCACACGAAGACGCCGCTCATGGCAGAGCTGGAGAAAGTTGTCCGCGTCCTCCGCAAGGTGGACCCTGACGCGCCACACGAGACATTGCTGGTGCTGGATGCCTCCATAGGGCACAATGCCCTGCAGCAGGCACGGGAATTCCAGCGCCATCTGCCGTTGACGGGGGTAGTGGTGACGAAGCTCGATGGGACCGCTCGGGGTGGCATGGCGTTGGCGGTTGCCCGAGTCTATGGAGTCCCAATCCGCTACGTTGGGCTCGGCGAAGGCGTCCACGACCTTGTGCCGTTCGACCCAGAAGCCTTCGTTGCCGGGCTGCTCGGACGGATGCCGGCAGTATCACGAGAGTAGCTGCAGGAAGGGACACTGCCACCAGCGTTCCGCGACCCAGCCTACGAGCCACATGATGGCGCCAATGCTGAGCGGGATGGAGAGGTTATCGTCCATGCGAAGTCGGATTGAGGCTGCCTCCGCGAGTGTACCGGTCACCGCCCCGGCAAGCCCTGCCACGAAGTAGCTCCACGGAGCTCCCAGCCACAGACCGAGTGCCAACACCGTCAGACATGCCACCACCAGGAAGGCAGCTGAACCCTCGGCAGTTTTGTCCAGGAAGCGGTGGTGCCCCCAGGCTTTGCCGACCAATGCCGAGGCAATATCGGCCAGGATCAAAATGGCAAACGCTGTCACCGCAATGATTTTCGGGAAGAGCCAAATGCACAAGCAGGCGGAGATAAACACGTACGACGCTCCGTTGAGCAACAGGCGGCGTGTCTCCAGTTCGTGCGGGCGGAGGAGAAAACCGAAGAGCTGCAGGTATAACTGCCGTACCAGGTGCACACGGTGCATGAGGATATCCACCAGCACGAAGAGCACCATCAGCGGGAGCAGAATCGTCAATGCAGTGCGCTGCGAGACGAAGATGTACCCCACCGGGATGGAGAGGGACAGCAGATGAATTGCTTTCCGCACCACTTCGCTCCGCAGGGGGATGTCCCGGCTGTCTTTCATCTTCCCTTTGCCGCCTGATGGAGCGTCTCTTCGCACCGGCAAAGCTCAATCTCGGACTCTGGATTTTAGGGCGCCGCCCCGATGGCTACCACGAGCTGCTGAGCTTGATGATTCCCCTGACCCTAGGGGATGAGCTCGTGGCAGAGCCCTCTGCGCAGCTCCAGATCGAGTACCGACCGGCACACCACTTCGACCGCGACCTGGTCTGGGAAGCGGCACAGCGACTGCGTGCTGAGACCAAGGTCCGGCAAGGCGCAAAAATACTCGTTCACAAACGCATTCCAGTCGGGGCAGGGTTAGGCGGAGGTAGTTCGGATGCGGCGGCGACACTGCATCTTTTGAATCGGCTCTGGCACACGGGGCTTTCCTTGGAGCGACTCATAGTGCTAGGGCGAGAGCTGGGTAGCGATGTTCCCTTTTTCCTCCTCCGGCGGGCGGCATTGGTGCGTGGGCGGGGCGAGCGGGTAGAACCCCTTGCTCTTCGCCTGCCGTATTGGTTCCTCATTCTCTATCCCGGCTTCGCCATTGCGACAGCATGGGCCTATAAGCAGCTGGGTTGCCCTCCGGGAATACGGGAAGAACCCGCAATTCCCTGGCATGAGCTGCTGTGGCGCTTGGAGCGGGATCCAGCACTGCTAGAGCGGGTCTTCCGCAATGAGTTCGAGCCGATGCTGTTCCGTCACTACCCGCAGCTGCGCACTCTGCGGGATGAGCTGCGGCGAGTCGGTGCCCTCTATGCGGCAGTCACAGGGAGCGGCTCGGCGGTCTTCGGCGTGTTCGATTCCGAGCATGCTGCGCAGCGAGCAGCGCGACGATGGGGAGGAACCCTGCAGAGCTTCGTCTGTCAAATGTTCACGGAGACACAGCCATGAACATCCTGGTCGGCGTAGCGGAGCTGGCTCCGTTGGCGAAAGTTGGGGGCTTGGCAGATGCTGTGGCTGCTTTGGCTCGGCAGTGGAGTACGATGGGGCATCGGGTCCTGGTTGTGCTCCCGAAGTACCGTGCCATTGATGTAGGAGCCCATGGTTTCCAGCCGACCGATCGCGTGGTGGAAGTCCCGATGGGCTGGTGGCGAGAGTATGCCCGGCTCTGGATGGGAACGCTGCCACAGAGTACGGTGCGCGTCTGCCTGCTGGAGAATGCCGACTACTACGAGCGGGAAGGCATCTATGGGACTGCGGAAGGCTACGCGGATAACGACCGGCGTTTCCTCTTCCTGAGCCGGGCACTCTTTGAGGTGGCGTCGGTGTTGGAGTTTTCCCCCGACATCGTCCATGCTCACGATTACCACACTGCGCTGGCCATGCCCTTGTTGAAGCTCTTTTACCGCTGGCAACCGCGCTTTTACAAAACGGCCGGAGTGCTGACGATCCACAACATCGCCTTCCAGGGCGTGACCGAGCCTGCTCGGCTGCTGCCCCTGCTAGGCATCCCGTGGGAAGAGTTCTACCCCGGATCCCCGTGGGAGTACTTCGGAGCAGTCAACATGCTGAAGGTGGGGATCCTCTATGCCGACAAAATTGCAACGGTCAGCCCGACATATGCCTGGGAGATTCGCTCCACGCCGCTCGGCGAAGGACTGCAGGGGGTGCTCAATGTGCGTGGGGAGGACGTGGTCGGCATTCTCAATGGGGTGGACTATACCGAGTGGGACCCTGCCCATGACCGCTATCTTCCGGTGCCGTACTCGGTGCAATTTCTCCCCGGCAAGCAGCTCAACAAGCGGCGCCTGTTGAGCGAATGGGCAGGATTGAGTGAGCCCGAGCTGCACCGCAATGCCCCGCTCCTGGGAATGGTGACACGGCTCACAGAGCAGAAGGGCATTGATTTGGTCTGCCACACACTCGAGCGCTTGGTCGCAGAGCTTGGGATCTGCTTTGCCTTGCTGGGCAGCGGTGCGAGTCGGTACGAGGATTTCTTCCGCTACTTGGCAAGTCGCTACAGCCGGCAGGTCTTCGTCCAGTTCGGCTACAACGAAGCACTGGCGCATAAGATCATTGCTGCGGCAGATTACCTCCTGATGCCCTCGCGCTACGAGCCTTGTGGATTGACGCAGCTCTATGCGCTGCGCTATGGGACAATTCCTATTGTCCGAGCTGTAGGAGGACTGCGGGACACGGTCCGTCAGTACGATCCCATGACAGGCGAAGGGTGGGGCTTTCTCTTCGAGGATTATACACCGGAGGCTCTCCGCGGGGCGGTGGAGTACGCGTTGAGCTTCTACAACGTCCAGCCGCACTGGGAGCAGCTCCGACGCAATGCGATGGCGTGTGACTTTTCTGCCCGGCGCTCTGCCGAGCAGTACCTCCAGCTCTTCGAGTGGGCACTCGAACGCGTGCGAGCGCAACGAGCCTGAGGATGGTAATTTTGTGACACGGTTCGTCGGGAGGAAGACTCATGCGGTGGTGGATCTTCCTAGTAAGCCTGGTCAGCGGCGTCTCTGTCGGCGCCCAGCAGTTGGAGCTCTTCACGGCGCGGCAGGGGAGCGCACCCGTGCTGCAGCGAGCACAGCAGGATGGGTTTTCCGACGCAGTGCTCGTGGGCGTGTTCTACGCCGGGGATGTTCCTGCCACTGTCCCGCTGAGCCCTCGGTTCGACTTGCAGACGGGCAAAGCGAACTACTGGGGATATGCGGTCCGCTCACCGGCGCGGGATACGCTGCTGCTGTACGTCGTCATTCGAGTGCCGTTTCTCGGCTTTCAGGTCTTCCCTGTGTCAGGCATTGGGGCGATCCCGGGCATTTCCTCCGAGCCATTGCCGAGCTGGTGGATGGACAGCGATTCGCTGGTAGTGCTGCTGCAGGCAGAACAGAGCTTTGCGGCGTTCCGGAGCCGGTATCCGGATAGTCTCCCGGATTTCGTCACGCTGGGTATGGGAATGCTGCCCGGGATGGGATCAACGCTCCCGCTCTGGACGGTGGTCTTCCTTGGCTCCCCGCAGGAGCCCAGCACGACGATGACCTGCACGGCGTGGAAGGCGTCCCAGACGCAGCAAGGGGCACAGTGTCTGGGCGGTCCTTCAGGCGTGGGAGAGTCGACAGCGGAGAACCTACGGCTCTTCCCGCAGCCTGCTTCGGAATGGGTGATGGTTGAGGTAGCGCCCTCGGATTGCGCTGGTTTCTCGGTTCTCTGGCTGGAGGACATGGTGGGGCGCCGGCTTCAGCAGTGGCGCTGGGAAGGGTGTCGGCGGCAGCTTGAACTGAGGCTCAGTGCAGGGCTCTATGCCCTGGTGCTGTCCGGGAGCAGAGGGCAGCTCCGACATCTGCTCGTGGTTGTTCCGTGAGGTTCCGAATGTACGAGCGCGTTGCACGGCAGGATCCGGAGCTCTACCGGGCGCTGCTCGGTGAGCTGCGGCGTCAGCAGACGAAGCTGGAGTTGATCGCCAGCGAGAACTTCGCCTCCCCGGCGGTGCTGGAGGCACTCGGCTCGGTGTTGACGAACAAGTACGCCGAGGGCTATCCCGGACGCCGCTACTACGGCGGCTGCGAGTGGGTGGATGTGGCCGAAACGCTTGCTATCGAGCGGGCAAAGAAGCTCTTCGGGGCAGCCTACGCGAACGTCCAGCCCCATAGCGGGAGTGCGGCAAACATGGCGGCGTACTTCACCTTCCTGAAGCCCGGTGAGACGCTGATGGGCATGAGCCTGGCGCATGGAGGGCATCTGACGCACGGGGCTGCGGTGAGCTTCTCCGGACAGCTCTACCGCGTTGTCCACTACGGCGTGGACCCGAAAACGGGGCGGATCGACTACGACCAGGTTGAACGGTTAGCACGGGAACACCGCCCTAAACTCATCGTGGTCGGGGCATCGGCATACTCGCGTGATATCGACTACGCCGCTTTCCGTAGCATTGCCGATGCCGTTGGGGCTTTCCTCATGGCAGATATTGCCCATCCGGCTGGGCTGATTGCCGCCGGCTTGCTGACCAACCCGCTGCCGTATTGCCACATTGTGACTAGCACGACGCACAAGACGCTGCGTGGACCGCGGGGAGGCTTGATTCTGGTGGGCGACGATTACGAGAATCCTTTCGGCATCGTCGCGCCGAAATCGGGACGGCGCAAACGCATCGGGGAGGTCATCGACAGCGTTGTCATGCCCGGCATTCAGGGCGGACCACTCATGCACGTGATTGCAGCCAAAGCCGTTGCCTTCGGCGAAGCCCTCACGGAAGAGTTCCGCCAGTATGCCCGGAACATCATCCGTAATGCGCAAGCACTGGCGCAGGCACTTCTGGAGCGAGGATACGACATCGTCAGTGGCGGGACCGATACGCACCTGATGCTCGTCGATCTCCGGCGCCGGGGAATTACCGGGAAGCAAGCCGAGGAGGCGCTCGATGCAGCCGGCATCACCTGCAACAAAAACGCTGTCCCCGACGATCCGCAGCCACCGATGGTCACTTCGGGTATCCGGCTCGGGACCCCCGCGGTGACAACCCGAGGTATGGGGGTAGAGGAGATGCGCTACATTGCCGAGCTCATTGACCGTGTGCTGAGCAACCTGGGGAAGGAAAGCGTCTACGCCGCTGTCCGGCAGGAAGTCCTCGAACTCTGCCGCCGATTCCCTCTCTACGCCGAGCTGGAGCCGATGCCGGAGACGGTCTCCTGAGTCTGTCCAGGGAAAGGAACGCCGCAGAAGCTTTCCCACAGAGCAGCCACGGCTTCGCTGTAAGAGATCAAGCGTCCGGTGATGGACTGAAGCGAGGCACTGCGTACTGCCAGCCAGGAGCGCAGAGCTTCCCGCTCGGCTTCTGTTCCCACCGCCAGGAGGTCTGCCAGCAGCAGATGGGCATCACCGAGGAGAATGGAGCCGTGCTGGAGCACGACTCCCTGCAGGATACGTTGAGCGCTGCCGACCAGCTTCCGCCCTTCGAGCGAGAGTTCCGAGCGGGCAAAGCTGGTGAAACACGCAGCAGAACGGCGGTGCCAGGGATGGCGAACGCTCTCGGTCGTCAGGGCAAATGCGATAGGGTGCCCGCTCAAGCGAGTCAGCCCGATAGCAATGCGCTGGTGAATGCGCTGGTAGAGCTCCTGCGGTGTTCGGTGCCCGAGGCGGACGACCACGGCGTAGGTAATCTCTTCGGCGTGGAGCACGGCGCGTCCACCGGTGGGACGACGGACAACGGCAATGCCGTGCTGGTGGCAGCGTTCGAGGTCGAGAGCGTCTTCCCGCTGGTGCATCCCCAGGGAGACTGCCCATGGACGCCAGGCGTAGAAGCGCAGCAGCGGGGGAATCTCGGGCGAGCGGGCGCACGCCTGTAAGCGCTCCCAGTCGCAGCGCATGTTGAACTCGGGCGAGCAGGGACCATCGGAGCGGCACTCAACTGCCTCTCCGAAGAGCTCCAAGAGCTCAGCTGTTTGCAACAGGACGCGCATCCGCGGCGGTGCGGACCCGAGCAAATCGACGCTTTCCCACGGCGAGAATCCGAGCCCGGGAGAGATCTACCCGGAGCGCCCAATCCGTCACCCGTTCGCCATCGAGCCGGACAGCCCCTTGCTGGATTTGACGTCGGGCTTCGCTACGCGAAGGAACCAGCCCTGCCTGGACCAGCACGTCCACGATGGGAAGCTCCGATACCGGCAGCACAACCTCTGGGACTTCGCTGGGAAGCTCGTGGTACTTGAAGATGCGGTCAAACTCTTCGGCAGCCCGGCGGGCAGCTTCCTCCCCATAGTAGAAGGCGACGATGCGTTGAGCAACGAAGGCTTTGGCATCGCGCGGGTGGAGCTGCCCGATGCGCAGCTGTTCATCCATCCGGCGGGCGTCCTCCTCGGAGGCAAATGCTGCCAGGCGGTAGTAGCGGACAATGAGCGAGTCCGGGATGGACATGAGCTTGCCGAACATCTCCTGCGGGGGATCCGTCAAGGCGATGTAGTTGCCCAGGCTCTTGCTCATTTTCTCTGCCCCGTCGGTACCTTCCAGCAGGGGCATCAGGACCAAGCACTGTGGTTCCTGCCCGTAGAAGCGCTGGATATGGCGTCCCATCAGCAGATTGAAACGCTGGTCAGTCCCACCCAGCTCAATATCGGCGCAGATGGCAACAGAGTCGAGTGCCTGTGCCAGCGGGTAGAGGAACTCGTGCAGGCTGATGGGGTCGCCACGCTCGTAGCGGCGGGCGAAATCTTCGCGCTCGAGCATTTGCGCAACGGTGCACTGGGCTGCGACGCGGATGAGCTCCCGGAAGCGAAGCCCTTCGAGCCATTCGGAATTGAAGCGGATCGTCAAGCGCTCAGGGAGCAGGACTTTCATGGCTTGGTCAACGTAGGTCTGCGCATTCTGGCGAGTTTCCTCCAGAGTCAGCTGCGGACGGGTCTTCGAGCGTCCGGACGGGTCACCAATTGTGGCGGTGAAATCGCCGATGATGAGAACTGCCTGGTGCCCCAGCTCTTGGAACTGGCGCAATTTGTGGAGGACAACGGCGTGTCCGAGGTGTAAGTCGGGTTTGCTCGGGTCACAGCCGAGTTTGACAACTAAGGGGCGCCCGTCACGGAGGGAGCGTTCCAGCTTCTGGCGCAATTCCTCTTCGGGCAGAATTTCGGCAGCCCCGTCGGCGATGATCTGCAGCTGTTCCTCAAGGCGCATCTTATTGGACATGTTTGAGGCTTCGGCGGAGTTCTCGTTCCATATCCCGACGGCGAATCTCTTCACGACGGTCGTGGAGCTTTTTCCCCCGAACGAGCGCCAGCTCCACCTTGACGTACGGACCGGAGAAATAGAGCACCAGCGGCACCAGTGTCAGCCCTTTTTCCTGCACTTTGCTCCGCAGACGGATTGCCTGCCGTTTATGGAGCAGGAGCTTCCGCGGACGGCGGGGAAGATGGTTCTCCGAGGGAGCCGCGTGGCTATAAGGACCGATATGGAGGTTCAGCAGCCAGAGTTCATGGCTGTGAGGGTCGAGGAAGGTCGCGTAGCTCTCCTCCAGGTTGCAGCGTCCTTCGCGCAGCGCTTTGACTTCGGTGCCGGTGAGCACGATACCGGTCTCCAGCGTCTCCAGCACTTCGTACTCGTGGCGTGCTTTGCGGTTGACGGCGATGATCTGTTTCGGGCGTCGGGGTGGAGCGGAAGTTCCCATGGGCACACAGCTTTACACCGCCTCGGCTGTCGGCAAGCGGCTCCAGCTGGTTCGGAGGCGGACAGGGTGGGTAAGGGTCCAGACAACTGGGCAGCGCTGGCGCGCCAGCTCTTCGAGGCGCTCCAATTCGGTCTCATCTGCCGGGCTGGCGATGTCCAGATGGATGCGTACCTCCTCCATGACAGGAACAGCTGCCCCGGTGAAGAGGCGTGAGAAGTTGACCGATGCCTCTACTCGGATCCGGAGCCGTTCCAGCCGCACCCCGTGGTGGGCAGCAACCAGGGCGAACGTCGAGGCATAGCAGGCTGCTAATCCAGAAAAGCAGTAGTGCATCGGACCCGGAAGGGCGCCGTCCCCGCCCATGAAGGTAGGATTGTCCATTTCGAAGACCGTTTGCCCACCTTCGTAGGTGATGAAGGCACGGAACTGCGGGGCGCCGTCATCCAGAACCCATTCGCCCTCGAGGACTTGCAGGCGACGGGCTTTCTCGGGATCCTGCTGCACGAGAGCAGCCGTCTGAGCAATACGATCCAGATCGACGTTGTTGAGGCGCATCGGTGAGAGCTTCCTACTGGATGGGGCGGAGAGGGTGGGATTCGAACCCACGGTAGCGCCTTTCAGCGCTACAACGGTTTAGCAAACCGTCGCCTTCAGCCACTCGGCCACCTCTCCATCGAGAGGATGTGCAAATATACGGCGGTTTGCCCCTGCGGTAGGCGTTCTCATTTCCTGTGACGAGCGCAATTTACACGCTGTGCCTCTGTGCCAGAGGGCTTTCGGTCATCACGGTGCCTAAGATACGTCATGATGCGTGTGGAAGCCATCCGAATGGAGAGAGGATGCCGCAAGGGCGTGTGGTGCGCGTTGCTGGTGCGATGTCCGGTACTTCTCTCGATGGGGTGGATGTTGCGGTGGCGGAATTCTGGCGGGAGGGACCACATGAGCGTTTTCGGCTGCTGCGCTGGGAGCATGCAGCGTTTCCGCCTGCGCTGCGCCGACGGTTGCAACGGCTCCACGAGGAACCGGTCCCAATTGCGGAGGTAGCGCAGGCGCACTGGGAGGTGACCGCCTTTACGGCAACATGCCTGCGGCGTTGCTGTGCTGCTCTGGGGATGAGCCCATCGGAGCTTGAGGCTATTGGTTTTCACGGGCAGACTGTCTACCACGAGCCGGCTGCCCGGCACGTGAGGGGCTACGGGATTGGGCTTCAGCTGGGGAGTCCTGCTGCCCTGGCACAGTGGCTTGGAACGACCGTTGTCGGGGATTTCCGCAGCGCTGATCTGGCCCTCGGTGGGGAAGGGGCGCCATTAGTCCCGCTCTTCGATTGGGCATTTCTGCGGTCGGCAGAGGAATTTGTCGTCGCACTCAACCTAGGCGGGGTTGCTAACGTCACGGTACTGCCTCCGGGATGCCGGCGCGAAGAGGTCCGAGCCTGGGATACAGGTCCGGGCAATCTCTGGTTGGATGCTGCAGCGGAAATGCTCCTCGGGGTGCCGTACGATGCCGATGGCGCCTGTGCACGCCGTGGGCAGTTGCTTGCTCCGCTTTGGGAGCGACTCCTCCGCATCCCGTACATTGAGCAGTCACCGCCGAAGTCCACCGGGCGAGAGCTCTTCTCCCGTGCGCAGCTTCGGGAACTCCTGCAGGGGCTTCCTGTCCAGACCCCAGCGGAGGACATTCTCCACACGCTCACCCGCTTTACCGCGTGGAGTGTGGCGGAGAACCTGCGCCGGCACGCTCCTGGCTGCACGTACATGCTCGTCTCCGGTGGCGGTGCGCTCAACGGCTTCCTCTTGGAATGTCTGTGCCAGGAACTGCCTCAGGTGTGCATCGAGCGCAGTGAGGTGGTGGGCATCCCTGTTCTGGCAAAGGAGGCGCTGTGCTTTGCCTATCTGGCCTATCAAGCCCTGCGGGGAGAACCAACCAACCTGCCCGCTGTCACGGGAGCTCGGGCAGCAACGGTCTTGGGGGTTGTTGCCCATCCGGAGGGAAGACCTTGGCAGGGATTCCTCCCTGCGGGCGAGGGCTAATTTTGCACATCCTTCGGTGCCGTGGGGAGGTTCGATGTGTGGAATTGCCGGGATTTGGCGTCGGCATGCTCCGGTAGAGGCGGCAGAACTGCGTGCACTGTGTGCTGCTCTGCGCCACCGGGGACCAGACGGGGAGGGGATATGGGTGCATCCCTCGGGGAAGCTGGGATTTGCCCATCGGCGTCTGGCCATTGTGGACCTCTCCGCGGCTGCCGCCCAGCCGATGCAGAGCCCTTCGGGACGGACCTGCGTTGTGTACAACGGCGAGATTTACAATTTCCGGGAGCTGCGTCAGCAGGCAGCAGCGCGGGGATGGTGTTTCCGCAGTGAGAGTGACACAGAGGTCATCCTGGCACTCTACGAGCAGCGGGGTATCGCCGCTCTGGAGGCTCTCCGAGGCATGTTCGCCTTTGCCCTGTGGGACGAAGCCCAGCAGCGGCTCTGGCTGGTGCGTGACCGGCTGGGGATCAAGCCGCTCTACTACTACTGGGATGGCGCATGCTTCGCGTTCGGCTCGGAAGTCGGCGTCTTCCCTCGGCTCCATGACTTCGATGCGCGGTTGGATGCGACGGCGCTTTGGGATTTTCTGAGCTACCACTACATCCCGCCGCCGAAGAGTATCTACGCACGTGTGCGGAAACTGGAGGCAGGTAATTGGCTGTGCGTGGATGTCCAGGCAGGGATTCTGCGGCAGCACCGGTACTGGCACCTGCCCGAGCCAGACGAGGAGCCGCGTGAACTCTGCCGTGCTGAGAGTGAGCTCGATGCACTGCTCTCTGAGGTGGTCACAGAACACCTGGTTGCCGATGTCCCGGTCGGGGCATTCTTGAGTGGAGGAGTGGATTCCTCGCTGGTTGTGGCGTATGCTCGGCGGCGGCAGCCCCTGCGGGTCTTTACCGCGGATTTCGACGTGGCTGCCAAGAGCGAGCGAGCATCAGCGGAAGCGGTGGCGCAAGCGCTCGGTGTCCCACAGAGGGTAGTACGTCTGACAGCGCAGGAATTTTTCCCCTCGGTGGAACAGTTCGTCCGGACATACGGGGAACCCTTTGGGGATGCTTCCGGCATTGGTGTGCTGGCACTCTCTCGGGTGGCGCGCGCGGAGGTCAAGGCAGTGCTCTCCGGTGATGGGGGAGACGAGCTTTTTGCCGGCTATCTTCGGAGCGCGGCGGATTTTGGCGCAGGTCGCTTTCCCCTGCGCTCGGCGCGTCTGGTGCCGTGGATCCTGCGGGAGCTTCCGAGTTTGCGGGGGCAGCGCTGGCTTCGTGCATTGCTCCCTGCTCGCCAGTACGTGCTCCAGCTGCCCATCTGGATGATGAGAGGGCAGAAACAGCGCATCTTTGCTCCAGAGCTCGTTGCAGCACTCCGGTCAGGGTATGATGACTGCTGGTTTCTCCAGCAGTTCCTCCAGGAGGGGCTTTCGCTGCTGCGGCAGCGGCTCGTGTTGGACTTGCAAACGTGGCTTCCGGAGAAAATGCTCGTCAAAGTGGACCGCGCTTCGATGAGCGTTGGGCTGGAAGTGCGTGTCCCGTTGGTCGACCACCGCCTGGTGGAGTGGGTCTGCCGTGTGCCGGAACAGCTGCTGTGGCAGCCGCAGCGTGGGGGAAAGTGGCTGCTCAAACGCCTTCTGGAACGGGAGCTGCCGGCTGAGCTGGTTTACCGTCCGAAGAAGGGCTTCAGCATTCCTCTCCGGCAGTGGATGCAGCAGATTGGATGGCAAGAGCGTGTACGCTGCTCGCGCTTCTGGCGCGAGGGCATCTTCTCCCGGCACCTCTTCCGTCGGGCAGATCTCCGTTCCCCGGTAACGCAGTTCCTGCTGCTGGTGCTGGCAGTGTGGTCGGATGAGCATCCGTGGACTCTCTGAGAGGCGTTACATGGCTTTGCGGGCAATTATTCCGGTGGCTGGTGTCGGGACGCGGTTGCGTCCCCATACGCACATTGTGCCGAAAGCGCTCCTGACCGTTGCCGATCAGCCGATTCTGGGGCATATTCTCGACGGACTCCTCGCTGCCGGCGTGACGGAGGTTGTCCTCGTGGTGGGCTACCGGGGGGAGCAAATCGTGGAGTATATCCGCACGAAGTCCCCCAACCTGAGTCTCAGGTGGGTACGGCAGGAGGAACCGCTCGGCTTGGGGCATGCGATCTGGTGTGCGCGGCACTACTTGGATGGGTCGCCTGCCCTGATTGTGCTGGGCGACACCATCGTGGAGCTCAACTGGCAGGAGCTGTTCCGGCAGCCGGACAATGTCGTCGGCGTCAAGGAGGTCGAAGACCCGCGCCGCTTTGGTGTGGTCCTGCTCCGTGATGGGATGATCGAAGGCTTTGTGGAAAAGCCGGAAGAACCGCCGTCGAATCTGGCGCTGGTGGGAGTGTATATGATTGCCGATACGGCGGCGCTGCGAACGGCTCTGGAGGAGCTACTCCAGCGTGGGCTTCGGACCCGTGGGGAGTACCAGCTCACCGACGCTCTGGAGCTGATGCGGCGCAGCGGGGTTCGGTTCCGTCCCTTCGTGGTCCAGACATGGTACGATTGCGGCAAGGTGGAGACCCTGCTGGAGACGAACCGTCATCTGCTGCATCGCCGGAGCAATCACCCAGAGCTGCCCGGATGTGCTGTGATTCCGCCGGTCTACATTGCGCCGAGCGCTCAGGTAGAGCACTCGGTCATCGGTCCGTACGTTGCCATCAGCGAGGGCGCAAGAGTGCGCTTCAGCATTGTGCGCGACGCTATCATCAACGCTGGGGCATCACTGGAGGCGGTGGTGTTGGAACAGTCGGTCATCGGTGCCAATGCGCTCGTCTGTGGGCGCTTCCAGCGGGTCAATGTTGCCGACGACAGTGAGATTCGCTGGGAGTAGCCTCACGGGGCTTTCTCCAGGAGTATCGGCTCAGGTTCCGGAGGCTCCTCGCCGAAATGATAGGCACGGCGTAAGAGTGCCAGCGCCTCGGGGAGAGAGGCAGCAGAGCGGCTGTAGAGAGAGGCAAGTAGGTCGCCTGGGCGGACTCGGTCCCCGGGCTTTCGGTGGAGGAGGATACCGGCAGCGGGGTCAACCTGGTCATGTTCCGTCCGCCGCCCAGCGCCCAGCAGGAGCGCTGCCAGACCAACTGTGCGGGCTTCCAGCGCTGTGATATACCCGTCCTCCCACGCATGGAGTGGTGTGGGGTGGAGCTGCTCGTACTGTGCGACGGACTCCTCCCACCGTCCTCCCTGGGCACGGACGAGGGCATGGAAGCGCTCCCAGGCAGTCCCGCTGTGCCAGACAGAACGGACGCGTTCGAGCGCCTCCTGGTGCGGCAGCTGGTGTGCCAGGCAGAGCATTTCTGCTGCCAGCTGCTCGGTGATGACACGGACGTCCGCTGGGGCGGTCTCGGGAGAGCGAAGCGCTTGCTCAGCTTCCCGGACTTCCCACCAATTCCCGACGGCGTACCCTAAAGGAGTGTCCATGCGGGAGAAGACAATGCGCAGCGGCAGTTGCAGCTCCTGAGCAACAGCTTCCATCGCCTGTGCCAGCTGGCGAGCATGCTCATAGGTGGGTAGAAAGGCACCACTGCCGACTTTGATGTCCAGCACCAGCCCGTCGAGGTCCTCGGCAAGCTTCTTGCTCAAGATCGAGGCTGTGATCAGCCCGATGGATTCCACCGTGCCGGTCACATCCCGTAGTCGGTAGAAGAGACGGTCAGCAGGGGCAATGGCAGCAGATTGCCCAATGATAAAGCCGCCGACATCCTGGAGCAAGCGTTCCAGCTCCGAGGTGGAGAACTCGGTCCTGAGCCCGAGAATGGATTCCCACTTGTCAACGGTCCCGCCCGTGTGCCCGAGGGCTCGTCCGGAGATCATCGGGACCAGCACTCCACAGGCGGCTACCAGCGGCACCAGCACGAGAGAGATTTTGTCCCCTACGCCACCGGTGGAATGCTTGTCTATGATGGGTTTTCCCAGGTGGTGCCAGGAAAAGCGCACACCAGAGTCGCACATCGCCTGCGTCAACGCTGCGGTCTCACGGAGACTCAGCCCACGGATACAGGCTGCCATCAGGAAAGCCGCAACTTGCGGCTCCGTTACAGCACCGCTCACGCTTGCAGCGACGAACCAGCGGATTTCCTCAGGAGTGAGCTCGGCGCCGTCCCGCTTCTTCCGCAAGAGTTCCGATGCCAGCATCTCTTCCTCCCTCACTGCCGGGGCACAGCCGTAGACGAGAGAGTGCCGCTGTTGTGTTCCCCTGCTCAGGTCCGCCGGGCTGGAAGATGACTTTTCTCACACCCGGCGGTGATGGGCGTTATGCCGGTTATGTAAGAGTGGGCACGTAACATTGCGGCTGTCAAGTGAACCATTGAGGAGGTAGTCCGATGGCACATGAGGAATCCTTCAAGCCACGCGGAGCAATGGCATTCTTTGCTCTGATGATGCTGCTCTACGCCGTGATGTGGTTGGCTGTCTACCTGGAAGTGTTCAGCCGGAGGTAAGCCATGGAACGCAGCGAACGCCTCGTTATGGGTATCGGTATCGCTGTCATGGCGGTCTTCTTCGCACTGGTGCTGCTTCTGGCAACGGGCTTTGGGGTAGACGTCCCCGGATGCATTACCGAGATGAAGCCTTTTGAGCAGGATACGGTCTTCCAAACGGCGGAGAAGCGGTACGAAATGCACGTCATTGCGCGAATGTGGTCCTATCAGATGCCGCCGGTGGAGTTCCCTGTGGGCTCGACGGTGGACATCTACCTCACCTCGGGGGATGTCGTGCATGGATTCCACATTGACCGCACGAACGTCAACCTCATGGCGGTGCCGGGAACGGTGACCTATGCCCGAGTCCGCTTTCGCACGCCTGGGGAGTACCCGATTGTCTGCCACGAATACTGTGGCATTGGACATCAGCAAATGGTCGGCGTCATTCGAGTTGTCCAATAAGGCGGAGAGTGCCCATGGAACTGAGCCGTTCATACCGGAATTTGATCCGCACAGAGCTGATTGTCCCCATCGTGCTGCTGATTATCGGCACGTACGGTGGGCTCATGCAGGTGCTCTTCCGCGCTGGTGTTTTGCACTACGATCCGGTCTTACGCTTACTCATCGACACGCTGGGGGCAGTGTTCGGGGTGGAGGCGCTCCGGAACATTGACCTGCAGAGCTCCATCATGTACTACTGGGGGTTGACGCTGCACGGGGTGCTCAATGCGATTGTCTTTACGACCTTCTTTGCCGTTGCCTTCGGCAATGCTGTGGTGCCGTATTTCCTGCGGCTGCCGCTCAACACGCGCGTGGGCTGGCTGTCGGCGACCGTGATGCTCATTGGGGTAGGATTCGCAGCCTTTGCGATGTTGAGCGGGCAGGCGAGTGTGCTGTATACCTTTTACCCGCCACTGAAGGCGCACCCAACCTTCTACTTGGGGGCGGCGCTCCTGATTGTCGGTTCCTGGATTGGGGCGGCTAACTGGATCCCGCTCTATCGTCGCTGGCGCCGGGAACATCCCGGGGAGAAGGTCCCGCTGGCGGTGATGGGAATGTTTGCCACGTTCATCATCTGGTTTATCGCCACCCTTTCAGTTGCCGTTGAGGTGCTGGTCTTGCTGCTCCCGTGGTCTCTGGGATGGACCGAGACAGTAGATGTGCCGCTGGCGCGGGCACTGTTCTGGTTTTTCGGGCATCCGCTGGTGTACTTCTGGTTGCTGCCGGCGTACGTGATGTACTACACGATGCTGCCCAAGGTCGCCGGAGGGAAGCTCTTCAGCGATGCTGCAGGGCGGCTGGTCTTTGGACTGTTCATCCTCTTCTCCATTCCGGTTGGAGCGCATCACCAGTTTTCCGATCCCGGTATTGGAACGCAGTGGAAGCTCTTGCACACGGCGTTGACCTATGCTGTGGCAATTCCGAGCTTGATCACTGCTTTCACCCTCGCGGCATCGCTGGAGTATGCCGGACGCCAGCGTGGCGGACGCGGGCTCTTCGGCTGGATGACCCGCCTGCCCTATTTCGATCGACAGCGGTGGCTCTTCAGCTACTGGATCGCGGGGCTTTTCATCTTCATCTTCGGGGGCATTTCGGGGATTGTCAACGCTTCGTACAACCTGAATCTGGCGGTGCATAACACCGCGTGGATCCCCGGACATTTCCATTTGACGGTTGGCAGTCCGGTACTGCTGGCGTTTCTGGGGATGAGCCTCTTCCTGGTGGCGCAGCTCAGCGGGAAGGAAGTGCGCTGGAAGGGGGTGGTGGTTGCCATGCCGTACCTGTGGCTCATCGGCGTTTTGATTTTCTCCTGGGGCATGATGCGCGGGGGACTGCTGGGGATGCCGCGCCGGACCTATCTCGGGGCTGGGGCTTTGAGTCCGGACCTGCAGGGAACCCCGCTCTATCGGGCGGATTGGGCACCGTACGCTGAGATTGCGATGGTCGGGGGCATCATCATGTTCGTTGCCATGGTGCTCTACTTTGTGGCGTTCTTCGTGACACTCTTCTCGCGGCGGGTACACGAAGCGGCACTGGAGTTCCCCGTGGCAGAGGCATACCATGATGAGCCTGTCCGTGCACTGAATCGGCTGGCACCGTGGGTTGTCGCTGCTGTGGTGCTTATTGTCGTCTCGTACACGCCGGTCCTGATCGACGTGGTGCGGAGCAGCTTCAAGCCGGCACCGGCGTACGTGCCCGAATACAACGTGCCAGAAAAACAGCTCCAACAGATGACGGACCAAGAGACGCAGGGGGTGGCAAAACAGCGGTAAGAAAGGTCCAAGTGCTTCGTCAGAGCACCACAGAATGGCGCGTGCGCGACACAAGTGGGGACTCCTGGGAGGGAGCGCCGTGCTGGTAGCCAGCAGCCTGGTTGGCTGCCACGAGGGGGAGCCAGTCCGGGAACAGTATCCGCTCTGGACACAGCAAGGCACGGCAGTGGAATTCCCTCAGGATTTCCGGGGGAGGGTGGTGTTGGTTGCCTTCTTCTACGTCCAGTGCCCCGACATTTGCCCGATGATCGCCGAGCGGATGCGGCAGATTTGGGAAGCGCTCCCCGATACGGCGGGTGTCCAGGCTGTGATGATCTCGTTTGATCCGCGCCGGGACACGCCCGAGCGACTCCGGGACTTCGCGCAGGCACATGGACTCCCTGAACCCGGCTTTGTCCTGGCAAGTGGACGCCCGGAGGTGGTCGACCAGCTGGTCGAGCGCTTTGGGGTAGTCGTGCAGAAGACCCCGAGCGAGTTCACCGCGGGCGGGGAAGCATACTTCTTCGCGCACTCCGATGTGCTCTTCCTGCTCGATAGTCAGGGGCGAATTCGCAAGCGCTACTCGGGGACCGATGCCCCGATTGCTGAAGTTGTCCGGGATGTGGAACAGCTGCGGCAGGAACGTTGATGCGGTGGTATTGTGCAATGCTCTTGAGCGCTGGGGTAACGAGCCTTTGGGCACAGGGAACGGTGACGTTGCACGGCTTCTGGGCGCGTCCGGCGGGGAAAGCAATTCCGAGCGCGGCGTACGGGGTCATCCACAATCGGGGAACGCGAGCCGATACACTGCTGGAGGCAGCTTCTCCACAGGCAAGGCGGGTTGAGCTCCACGAAACGGTGCGGGATACCGCGGGTCGGATGCGGATGCAGAAGCTCGAGCGGCTTGTTGTCCCAGCAGGGGATTCCGTGGTGCTCCGTCCGGGAGGGCTGCATCTCATGCTCTACGAGCTGCAGCAGGCATTGCGTCCCGGGGATACGCTCCAACTGCGTCTGCGCTTCGCGCAGGCAGGTTGGCAACAGGTGCAATGCCCGGTTGGACCTCCGCCCCGTCTGAGACGGCAGCCGCCCGAGATGCCCCACGAACACCGGCATTGAGTCGGTGATTCAGCGTCAGTGCTGTAATTTCGCGCTGCCCCGGAGAGGTGCCGGAGCGGTCGAACGGGGCGGTCTCGAAAACCGTTGTGCCCTTCGGGGCACCGTGGGTTCGAATCCCACCCTCTCCGCTCAATGCCCGGCTGGCGGAATTGGTAGACGCGCTACATTCAGGGTGTAGTGCCCGCAAGGGCGTGCAGGTTCGAGTCCTGCGCCGGGCACGGACGGCGCTGTAAGTGAAGCGCCGTTTTTTGTTCCCACGACCTCTGTTCGGCTGATGACAGTGCGGAGTGTGGGACTGGTCGTGCTCGGATGTGCCCTCCTGCACGCACAGCAACCGAGCTTCTCTACCGATACGCTTGCCCGCGACACGGGCTCGGGGCTGTCCCCGAAATCGCCCACGGGAGCTCTCCTGCGCTCCCTCCTCCTGCCTGGCTGGGGACAGTGGTACGTGGGGGCGTATTGGAAGGCGCCGATTTTCCTCCTGAGCACGGGCGTGAGCGCGTACTTCACGGTGGTCAACCATCGGCTCTTCCTGCGCTCCCAGCGGGAGCTGGAGGAGGCTCAAAGGCAGGGAGCATCTGCGTGGGAGCTTGCAAGGCTCCGGGCATATCGGGATTTCGCTGTGCAGCAGCGCGATCTGGCGCTCGCCTTCTGCCTCGGGGCATACGTGCTCGCAGCGCTCGACGCGTACGTCGGGGCGGAGCTTTCCTCCTTCGATGTCAGCGACCGGCTCAGCGTCGTGCCCTGGATAGGGACAGACCGGGCCGGTGTGGTCTTGATGATTACTCGACCGTGACGCTTTTGGCCAGATTCCGTGGCATATCAACGTTGAGCCCGCGCTCGACGGCGATGAAGTACGCCAAGAGCTGCAGCGGGATGACGGTCAACACTGGGGTCAGGAGCGGAAGAGTGTGTGGGATGGTGATGATGTGGTTTGCCACGTGGGGAAGTTCGGTATCGCCTTCGTTGGCAATGGCGATGATTTGCCCATGGCGGGCGCGGATTTCCTCGATGTTGGAGAGCACCTTCTCGTAGAGCTCGTCCCGCGGAGCGATGACCACCACAGGCATGTTCTCGTCAATGAGGGCAATCGGACCGTGCTTCATCTCCGCGGCGGGATAGCCTTCGGCGTGGATGTAGGCGATTTCCTTCAGTTTGAGCGCGCCTTCCAGGGCAATGGGGAAGTTGACACCGCGCCCGAGGTAGAGGAAATTCCGCGCCTGGGCGTACTGGCGGGCAATCTGCCGAATGTGCTCGGCATGGTCGAGGATGTACTGGATTTTCTCCGGCAGGCGGCGTATTTCGGCAGCAATGTCCTGTGCCTGAGCGGCGGACAGATGGCGCATGCGCCCAAGGTAGAGTGCCAGGAGCATCAAGACGGCTAGCTGCGATGTGAAAGCTTTCGTAGAGGCAACCCCGATTTCAGGTCCGGCGTGGATGTAGACACCAGCATGGGTCTCCCGGGCAATGGAGCTGCCGACTACGTTGACGATGCCGAGAACAGTTGCTCCGCGCAGCTTGGCCTCACGGACAGCAGCCAGTGTGTCGGCGGTTTCTCCGCTCTGCGAGATGGCAATGACGATGTCCTCGGGGAAGAGCACGGGGTTACGGTACCGGAATTCTGAGGCATACTCAACTTCGACGGGAAGCCGTGCCAGTTCTTCAATCCAGTACTCGCCCACCAGGGCGGCGTGCCAGGAGGTCCCGCAACCTGTCAGGATGAGCCGACGGGCGCGGCGGAGTTGCGGCTCAACACTGCGGAGTCCACCGAGCTTGACGTTGCCCTCATGGGGGAGGAGGCGCCCCCGGCAGGCATCGAGGAACGTCTGCGGTTGCTCGTAGATTTCCTTGAGCATGAAGTGCGGGAAGCCGCCCTTCTCGATGCGTTCTAAGTCGAACTCCAGCTCCAAGAGCTGGACCGAGGTGGGGATGTCGTCGATGGTTTTGGTCTGACAGCCCTCTCGGGTGATGATAGCCATCTCGTCGTCAGTCAAGTAGAAGACCGAGCGGGTATACTCCACAATGGCTGTGGCGTCGGAGGCAACGATGTATTCCCCATCGCCGATGCCGATGACGATTGGGCTGCCTCGACGGGCAGCGATGAGCGTGTCGGGCTGGTCGGCACAGAGGATCACGATCCCAAAGGTTCCTTGGACTTCCGAGAGAGCCGTCCGCACGGCAAGCTCCAGGTCCCCATACTGTTCGTAGAGGGCGCCGATGAAGACAGCCAGAACCTCGGTGTCGGTATCGGAGCGGAAGGTGTAGCCATCCTCCCGGAGCTTCGCCTTGAGAGTGGAGTAGTTTTCAATAATGCCGTTGTGCACGATGGCAATGCGCCCGGAGGCATCTGTGTGCGGATGGGCGTTGCGGTCCAGAGGTTCGCCGTGGGTTGCCCAGCGAGTATGCCCAATGCCAGAGGTTGCCGGGAGCTCAACCCCAGCCAAGAGAGCTTCCAGCTGGGCGACAGTGCCGGCACGTTTGGCAATGTAGAGCCCGTCTTCCGTCGGGACGGCGATCCCGGCAGAGTCGTAACCACGGTATTCCAAGCGCTTGAGTCCGTTGAGGAGTACGGGCAATGCTCGGCGGTGCCCGAGGTAGCCAACAATTCCGCACATGGGAATCTCCGTGCTGGGGCACGAGCGGGGCAAAAATAGGGGCTCAGGAGGCTATCCCGAGGGGGAATCTGAGGGCAGGGTAGGACGTGTAATTTCGGGGCGTGGTGGAGACTCGGCCGGAAGCTATGGTAGGAAGCACACCGGAACGGATGTGGATTGCTGCGGCAATAGCAGTACTGCTCGCCCTCGGAGCATGGTTCTACTTCCCAGTCTGGCACGGCGATGCGGCGATTTATCTGCCATACGTCCGGGCACTCTGGGAGCGCGGGCGCTGGATGGAGTTCAATCCTGGGGAGCGTTCCTCCGGAGCAACTAGCCCACTGTGGCTCCTCTGGCTTGTCCCATGGTGGGGATTAGGAGGAGCGACGGGATTCAAGCTCGCCGGTGCCGTGCTGGTCATTGGTGCCGTGGTGGGGGCATATCTTCAGGCAGTGCGTCTTGGAGCCTCGTCTACCGAGGCGCTCCTGGTGGCAGCGGTTGTTGCCTACTGTGTCGTACCGGCGGGGTTCCTGGGATATGAGACACCCCTGGTGGCATTGGTCGGCATTGCCTGGGTTGCTC
>Ga0105160_1000092_pt1 | contig 48265 bp, 38 predicted proteins | sample GXS110809BmetaG_FD_89591 | JGI IMG/M metagenome (GOLD analysis project Ga0105160, IMG submission 89591) | Hot spring microbial communities from Gongxiaoshe hot spring, China to study Microbial Dark Matter (Phase II) - GXS 110809B | ecosystem: Environmental > Aquatic > Thermal springs > Hot...
ATTTGCTGGGGCGCTGTTGGGGTTGGGCGCAGGCAGCGTAGGAATGGTGCCGCGTGGGGCAGCGGGTGGCTCGGAAGGTGCCAACGCCACGCGTGAGGGGTCTACCAGCACGGGAGGCACGATGGGCTGGGGCGGCGGTGTCGGTGCAGGTGCTTCGGCAGGCGGAGGCGGCACACGTGGCTCCGAAGCAGGGCGTACTGGGGTAGGCTCTGGCTCAGGCACAGTGGCTGCTTGCACTGGGGCGGGCGCAGGGGCGCTGGTTCGCAACACAATCGCCAAACCTATCAGCAGAACCAGCCCGGCGCCCAGGAACGCGATAATGACAGGCAAAGTCTCTCGCCACAGAGGGCGCGTTGCAGGGCGCACAACCGCACGCTGCTGGCGCAACAGCGCCTCCAGCCGCGCCCGCTCCGACACGCTAAGCGGGTTGAGGGCTTGCACGCGCTGATATGCCTCAATCGCCTCCTGGATTTGCCCGCGCCGCTCATGGATAAGCCCCTTAAGCGACAGGGCGGGCACTAACTTTTCATCCAGCGCAAGTGCGCCCTCACATGCTAACAGTGCCTCCTCCAAACGACCCTGCTCGTAAAGGGCAATTGCCTCGCGCATCAACTGCTCTGCCTGCGGTCGCCCATCCGTACCGTTTGTCGACATCGCGCTCCCCATGGCGATATTGTACCTTTTCATAGGTATAATCGTAGCGGGATGCTACGGGTCGGCTTGGGGGCACTTGCGGGCGCAGCAATTGGCGGGCTATTGACGGCAGCGCTTGTGTTGGTGACGGGTGCGCCGCTTACTGATCCCGAGATTTTAGGGGCGCTGGTAGTGGGGGGCGCAATGATGGGCGGAGTGGGCAGCTGGTGGTGGTCGCGCCGCCTGCCGCCGATGTTGCCCCACTATCGCGAGGAGCATCAACGCCTACGCCAGATGATGCAGCAAATCCGCTTGAACCTCCAGCAGATGACGGGCACGCGCGCGGCATATCCTGAACTGGACGAAATCCTCGCCAAAGATGCTGACTTGCGCCACAAAGCGACCAAACTACGCCTGCAAATCGAACGCCAAGCCCGCAGCGGTTTGTCGTGGCAAGACCATCTGGTCGCTGCTGTGGATTTGCTGCGCGAGGGAGGCTGGGCGAGTTTCAAGCGTTCAGAGTGGATTTGGCGTGCCTACCGCGCCAAGCTGGAGCGCGAGCTGAACGCGCTGGGGCGTAAACTGGAACAGAACCGCGATGCCCACATAGAGCAGGCACTTCAGCGCGCCTATCGCCAAAAAGCGCGCGAGCTGGCAAGCTTTCGCAACCTGGAGCGCACGCTATACACGCTGGAGCACGAGAGCGCAACCATCGCTGCCAGCGTGGAGAACCTACTAATGGAGACCATTCGCCTCAGCGCAGCGCCCCGCGATGTTTCGCCCTCTACCGATGCCCTACTCGAACCCCTACGCCAGCAAATTCGCGCCTATGAACAAGCCCTTAGCGAAATCTACCGCACACCCCCCGAAGAGCCTGTTGAAGAAATCCGCTTGCAACAACAGTAGTGCTTCGCCTCTCGTCAATCTTTGGAACCCCCTCCTTTAGGTTACCCCTACACAGTAGGAGGAACCTGCCTACTTTGGTTCCCCTCGCGAAGCGGGGGACCTTACGGAGGAGGACCAGAACATCCAAACAATCTCGAGAGGCGAAGCAGTAGAACTTACTCCAGTTGCCAGCTTTCTGAGATTCGTTGCTTTCGGCTCGGAAAGACAGGTGAGTCGGCGCGCTATCAAAGCGTTGCGCAATCCACGCTGTCATTCCAAGCAGAGCGAGGAATCTCAACACAATCCTCGCAAAGATTCTCCGCCTTCAGCTCGGAATGACAGAATTGTTGCTTGCAAAAATACAATATCACCTCGTGCGGAGTAGGGGATCTCAAGCGTGCACTGCCAGAGATTCCTCGCCTTCGGCTCGGAATGACAGGTGGGTTTTTTCTGAGACTCCTCGCCTTCGACTCAGAATGGCGGGGGTTGGCTGGGGCCCATCCGTTTGTCACCCCAAGCGCACCGACTGACAAGGGTCCATCACTTGGGTTCCAATGCGCACTTTTCACACCAGATTTTCCCGCCTCGCCCAGCGGATTTTCCAATTCTGCCCCCCTCCTGCAGGTTCCCCCCGCTGCGCGAAGGGAACCGAAAAAAAATAGCTCGGTTCCCCCTACTGGTAGGGGGAACCTACGGAGGGGGTTCTCAAGACAAACCGCCCCCTCTCCTGCAGGTTCCCCCCGCTGGGGGGGAACCGAAAAAAAAAATAGCTCGGTTCCCCCTACTGGTAGGGGGAACCTACGGAGGGGGTTCAAGGAAAATCAAGCAACGGCTCGGGCAGTTCAGGCAGTGCTCTGTACCCTCGTCGGGAGCGCCGCGAGGGGGCTCACCCGCTCAAACTTGGGCTAAACCTTGCCCCTCGAGTAGAATTCGGGCGCTATGAGCTTGGCACAACACTATTTTGAGCGGTTGCACGCGCAGCTAAAGGAGTTAGAGCGGCGTTCGCTAAGCGCGATTGAACAAGCGGCAGACAAATGCGCAGATTGCTTGATGCGCGGCGGCGTGGTACACATCTATGACACGGGGCACTTGGTTTCGCGTGAGCTAATCAATCGCGCAGGCGGCTTGGCAGCGTTCACTCCGCTAAGCTTTGACTTGCAGGTAGACAACCCGAATCCCTACCGAGAGGCGCAAGGCGTTGGGGCACAAACTCACCCCGAAACCGTGCGCTGTGTTGTGCGCGCCGCGTTAGACCGCAGTCGTATCACCGCAGGCGATGTGCTCATCATCGGCAGCGTGTCGGGCAAAACGCCGTTTCCCGTAGAGCTGGCGCTGCAGGCCCGGGAGCGCGGCGTGTTCACGATTGGGCTAACCGCATTAGACTACTCCTCGCAACTGGAATCCGAGCACGAGTCGGGCAAACGGCTGTTTGAAGTAGTGGATTTGGTGATTGACAACGCCGCCCCGTATGGCGACGCGATGCTCACCCTAGAGGGCGTGGAGACGGCGTTTTGCCCTGCCTCAGGTATCGGGGCTGCCGCCGCGCTGTGGGCGATGGTCGCAGGCATCGTGGAACGCATGACCGCCGCAGGTAAACCACCTACCCTCCTTGCCAGCATCAACCGCCCCAACGGCATGGAACAGTATAAACAGACGATTGAGCAATACAAGCAGCGCGGCTACTAAGAGATTGTTCAAGAAATAGACAGCTGAAGCCGTTCCTGTGCGAGCCAAGCCGACCTACCTCGGCTTTGGTTCGTCGGCGCGGACGTTAGCGTTACGCTTCAGCCCGCGTCGGCGGGCTTCGTTTGCACGGGAACGGCTTTAGTCGTACGTGGTCTTAATCCCATAAGGGATCCCCGAATGCATCTGCGGCAGCACCATCCCCTGCAGGCAGCAGGAATTTTCCATCACACGCGGAACCCCTCCAACTGAGGAGGATTGATAGCCATGCCGACCGTAGTGATTACGCTGGATTGCGAGGCAGCTGACTACCCCCGCTGCTATGCTCAAGAGTATATCAAACTCGCCGAAGAGTTCACTGTCCCCTTCACTTGGATGATTCAAGTCGCAGGCAAAGATCCGATGGCGAATGTGCAGCTGTATTACCGCGAATATCTTCACCGCATCCCCACGTGGCACGAGTTCGGCTTGCACCTGCACTTTGAAGACTCTCACGGGCGTTATGTGGAAGACCCTCGCGAGCGCGGGCGCATGATTCAGGAAGGGCGCGATTTGCTCAAACAGATTCACCTCAAACCCACTGCTTTTCGCGCAGGCAGCTATGCGCTGTTGCCCTCCGATTTGCGTTACTTAGAAGATTCGGGCTTCCTGGTAGACTGCAGCGCGATCCCCAACGCGGAATATCGCATGTTTGTAGACTGGGACGGTGCGCCCACCCGTCCGTACCACCCCTCGTACGAGGATGTACGCAAACCCGGCGAGGCGAAACTGCTGATTGTGCCCGTTGCTACCGCCAACGGCAAAATCGGTTACATTGACCAAGGCTGGGAAGTGATTGAACCTATTCTGCGCTACCATTTAGACCAGCAGACGCCCGTGATTTGCTTGGGCGGCTATGACTACCATGACAGCATCGACACGCTGCGCGAAGCGATTCTACTGCTCAAGCAGCATAACGCTCGTTTCACAACCCTAACTCAAATCGTCTCGGAGTACACGCTATGATAGATGTGCGCTGGCAAAAGCTCGCAGATGTGTTGGTGTATCATTCCGTACGCGTGCAACCCGGCGAGCGCGTGCTTATCGAAGCGTTTGATATGCCCCCTGATTTTGTGGCGCTGCTAATGCGCACTATTCTCGCGGCTGGCGGCGAGGCAATCGCCGACATCAAACAGACCCCTGTGCTGCGTGCGCTTTACCAGAACGCCAGCGAGGAGCAGATCCGCTTCATCGCGGGCTTGGAGCGGGCACGGATGGAGGGCGTGCAGGGCTACATCGGGCTGCGCGGTGCCCCTAACTATGCCGAAATGTCCGACATCCCCCACAAACAAATGCAACTGGTGCGTCAACACTGGTGGGTGCCTGTGCACCAAGAGGTGCGTGTGCCCAAAACCAAGTGGGTAGTGCTGCGCTGGCCCACGCCCGGTATGGCGCAAGCCGCCAATATGAGCACCGAAGCGTTCGAGGAGTTTTACTTTAGGGTTTGCACACTGGACTATGCGCAGATGGCGCGCGCAGTTGAGCCGCTGGTGGAACTAATGCAACGCACCCGAGAAGTGCGCATCGTCGGACCCGGCACCGACCTGCGCTTTTCGATAGAGGGCATCGGCGTGGTGCCGTGCACTGGCGAGCGCAACATTCCCGACGGCGAATGCTTCACTGCGCCCGTACGCGACTCGGTGGAAGGCACCATCACCATCAACACCAATAGCGTGTACGAGGGCAACCTTTACCGCAACATCCAGTTCACGCTGCGCAAAGGCAAGATTGTAGAAGCTACCTGCGCCGACGATGGCGACCGCCCCGGCGCGGGCAACCCACGCAAACTCAACGCCATCTTAGATTCCGACGAAGGCGCGCGCTATATCGGCGAGTGGTCGCTGGGCTTCAACCCCCACATCCGCTACCCAATGAACGACACGCTGTTCGACGAAAAGATCGCTGGCTCGTTCCACTTTACGCCAGGCAACGCCTATGGCGAAGCCGACAACGGCAACCGCTCCCAAATCCACTGGGACTTGGTAGTCATCCAACGCCCAGAGTTCGGCGGAGGCGAAATCTACTTCGACGGCACGCTTATCCGCAAGGATGGACAGTTCACCTTGCCCCAGCTGCAGGCGTTGAACTACACGTAAGCCAGATCTGCTGCAAGGAGGATACTGTTTGTTAGGGGTCCCCTGTGAACAGGAGGCCCCACGCAAGGTTATTTGTGCACAAGCAAGCCCTTCCTCCCTAGCAGCAAGCGAAGAACCAGCGGTAAGCTGCGACCGAGATTCCTCGCGGCGCTCGGCGTGACCAACTGCTTGGCTCCTGCCAATACATATCATCCCGAGCCGCAGGCGAGGAATCTCAACGTGGGGACGCTTTGGGATAAACTATAAGCCATGCGAGGCATCAAACCGCTACTTGGATGGCTGGCGGCGATAGGGCTGTTTGCCAGCGCGTCGGCAGACTTGGCAAGCTATGTCAACGCCCCGTCGCCCTTTGAATGGAGCAAGACGCTGGAGTCGAAAATCGGCGAAAGCAACTTTGTGGAGCTAACGCTTATCTCGCAGAAGTGGCGCGAGTTCACTTGGCGCCACCGACTGCGCATCGTCAAGCCCCGCAATCCCAAGCACACGGATACCGCGATTTTGTACATCACAGGCAGCGGCGACGGACGGCGCGAACTGGAGTTGATGGCACGCGTGCTGGAGCGTGTGGGCGCCATCGGCGCCATTCTGCACGATGTACCGAACCAACCCCTCTTCCGCCCCGACCTCGTGGAGGATAACCTTATCGCGCATACCTACGTGCAATATTGGGAAACAGGCGACCCCACCTGGCCCCTGCTGTTCCCGATGGTGAAATCAGCCGTGCGCGCGATGGACGCCATCCAGCAGTTCGCCCAGCGCGAGTGGAACATCGCCATCAAAGACTTCCTAATCACAGGGGCTTCCAAGCGCGGCTGGACAACTTGGCTAACCGCCGCCGTTGACAAGCGGGCTCGCGCCATCGCCCCGATGGTGTTCGACAACCTCAACTTCTTCAAACAGATGCCCCATCAGCTGGAGCTGTGGGGACGCTATAGTGAGCAAATCTCCGAGTATTACACGCGCGGGCTGATGGAAAAGATGTTCACGGAGCGCGGGCGCCAGCTGGTCAGCTGGGTAGATCCCTACTTCTACCGCGCACGCTACACAATGCCCATCCTTATTATCAACGGCGCGAACGACGCCTACTGGGCAACCGATGCGGCACAGTTCTACTTTGACGACCTGCCCAGCCAGCGAAAGTACGCCCTTTATGTGCCCAATGGCGGACACAGCTTGGGCGATTACACACGCGTGGTGCATAGTTTGGCTGCGTTTTACCTGATGAGCATCGGCAAACTGGAGTTTCCCAGCCCCCTGAAAGCATCCTATAGCGTGGTAGGCGATGAGGTGATTTATCGGGTGCGCAGCGACAAGGAGCCAGAGTTGGTGCAAGTATGGGTTGCCCGCCGCAAAGATGACAAAGACTTCCGCCCCGCACGGTGGGAGCCTGTGCGCGCCCACAAAGAAGGCAATCAGTGGGTCGCGCGCATCCCACGCAACGGCGATAACCTCGCGTTGTTCGCCGAGCTAACCTACCGTGCCGAAACAGGCAACTTCTCGCTGTGCACGATCCCGGTGATTGTAGCAAAGTAAACGGCTGGTGGGGTGCGCAAGCAAGCGTGCCCCACCTCTACCGCGCCTATGCCCCCCTGTAAGCAGTCTGACAGGGGGACAGAGTATTGCCTCAGCTACCGAAGCCGTCGCCTGATTTTCCCGAACCCTCTCCTTTAGGTCTGATAAGGGTACGACGCATAGGTTCAACTCGGCTGTACCAACAACCAACTTGGCTCCATCAACCCCCTCTCTCCCCTCCGTAAGGTTCCCCCTGCTTCGCGAGGGGAACCGACCCCCGCACGGTTCCCCCTACGGCGTCGGGGGAACCCGCAGGCGGGGGGTTCGAGAAAAATCCGTTTCTGCCCTCTGCTTGAGGGGCTGCAAGTGGGGGAAAATGCGCCAGCGGCGCCCGAATTTGGGGTAGAACCGTGTACCCTTGTCAGCTCCTTTCAGGTTCCCCTTACGATGTAGGGGGAACCGGGGCGATGAACCCTTGCCCGCCTATAACCAGTAGGGCAGGAATCGAGCGCGCTGTGGCGTAGTATTAACCCGTCGTTCGAAAACGCAGGGCGACAGTGCACTGGAGGTGCCTTTGGGCTACACGAAGCGACGCAACCGCTCGGCAACACACGCGCATCCAGTGCCCTGTTGCCCGACAGAGAGGTGAAACTATGGGCTGGGATTGGGATTTGATTACGCGCCATACATACATTGGTATCACGCCCCTGTGGAAGGCGGTTTTTTACGGCATCATTTTGAGCTCGTTGGGCGTGGGCATCGTGTGGTACTGGAAGCGCCTGCAACTCTGGCGCCAAGGGCAACCCGACACAGAGCCTCTGCCCGCGAAAGTGCGCCTGCAGAACATGCTGGGCTACGCACTGGGGCAAAAAAAGGTACCGCGCCACCGCTTTGCCACCCTTTTCCACTTGCCCCTGTATGCGGGCTTTGTGATGTTGCTTATCGGCACAACCTTGCTTGCCATTGCCGAATGGACAGAAATAGGCTCGCACATCTTTCTCAAAGAGGGCATCTGGTTCCACAAAGGGCTGTATTACATCCTCTACGAGGTCACGCTGGATTTATTTGGGCTGGGCGTGATTTTCGGCTGTGTATTGGCGTTGTGGCGACGCCATGTGCAAAAGCCCAAGTCAGTGAGTTTGGAGCGGCTGGACGGCATTGCTGTATGGCTGCTGCTGCTAATCTGCATCAACGGCTACGCGCTGGAGAGCGCACGGATTGCGATTGAGCGCAATCCTGAGTTTATGAACCCGCCCCGCCCGCAGTATGCTCAGGTGTGGTCGTTTGTGGGCTACACCTTCGCGCCGCTGTTTGAGGGCATCAGCGTAAGCGGCTATCGGCTTTGGTGGTGGTTCCACTCGCTCTCAATCGCGAGCTGGTTTGCGTTGCTGCCCTTCACGCGCCTACGCCACTGGTTCCTTGCGCCGATTGTGGCATACTACAAACCCAACTACCTGCCGAATGTGCCCAGCATTGAAAGTATCGAGCGTGTGGAGCAAACAGGGCGTATTGGCGTGAACTCTATCAAGGAGTTCGCGCGGTGGCACCTGATGAGCTTGGACGCTTGTATGGGGTGCGGGCGGTGCGAGCGTGTGTGCCCAGCGTATGCCACAGGCAAGCCGCTCAACCCCAAACGCATCGTGGAAAAGCTGCGCGAGGCGATGGCGAACGGCAAGGGCGACGACCTCACACAGGTGATTAGCGATGAGGAGCTGTTCGCCTGCACCACCTGTGGTGCATGCAACAACGAGTGCCCGGTGCTGATTGAGCACCCCACGCTGATTATGGAAATGCGCCGCTATCGCGTGGCAGAGGGCAACTTGCGCGGCACGGCAGCGGGCACCCTGCAGCGCACGATGACCCAATCCAACCCGTGGGGCTTGCCCCTTGCCGAGCGGATGAAGTGGGCGCAAGGACTGGAGGTGCCCACCGTGCGCGAGAACCCGAACTTCGAAGTGCTGTTCTGGGTGGGCTGCGCGGGCGCGTATGACGGGCGCGGACAACAAGTGGCGCGCGCCCTCGTGAAGCTGATGCGCTACGCAGGCGTCAACTTCGCCGTGTTAGGACCTGAAGAGCGATGCACCGGCGACACCCCACGCCGTCTGGGCGAAGACTTACTGTTCCAAGAGCTGGCAATGCAAAACGTGGAGACCCTCAAGCAGGTCAATCCGCGTCGCATCGTCACGATGTGCCCCCACTGCCTGCACACTCTCAAAAACGAGTATCGCAAGTTTGGGGCGCAGTTCGAGGTAATCCACCACTCGCAACTGCTGGCGGAGCTAATCCAGCAAGGGCGTTTGCCCAAAGTGGAGCCCGCCGCGAACGGCGGCGTGGTGTACCACGACCCGTGCTACTTGGCGCGCGTGAACAAGATTGCCGACGCCCCGCGCCAGGTGTTGGGTGCAGCCGTTTCCGACCTGCGTGAGCCCGAGCGCAATCGTGACCGCACCTTCTGCTGCGGCGCAGGAGGCGGGCGCATGTGGATGGATGAGCTGCCCCACGAACGCCCCGGCATCATCCGTGCCGAAGAGTTGCTCAAAACAGGCGCGCGCACCGTCGCCGTCGGCTGCCCCTTCTGTATGATTATGGTTTCCGACAGCGTAAAAACCAAAGACGACACGGTGCCCGTCAAAGACATCGCCGAGATTCTGCTGGAGCGCGTGGAAGCGATGCAGCCCGCTGCCTCCACTGGGCAAGTGGTGAACTGAAATCCGTAACCTTGAGAACAGGTCAAAACACGCAGGCGTGAGCCCACCGCAGCCACAACACCGCACGCGCTTGGGTGCCTAAAAAGCACACGGGCACGGATAGCAACGATGCGAACGCAGACAACGCGCCCGTGGGGTACACTCAAGCCATGCGGATTTACACGCGCACCGGGGATACGGGCGAAACAGGGCTCATCGGCGGGCAGCGCGTGCCTAAAGACGACCCTCGCGTAGACGCCTACGGCACGGTTGACGAACTCAACACCGTTCTCGGCATCGCACGCTGCTACCTGCACGACCAGCCCGACCTGCACCAGCTGCTGGAGCACATCCAAAACGAGCTGTTTGACATCGGCGCGGAGCTCGCCGCGCCGCCCGAGCGCGCCGCCCAATTCCAAAGCCTCGAGGAACGCCACATCACCGCCCTCGAACAGGCCATCGACCAACTTGAAACCGAACTGGAGCCGTTGCGCCAGTTCATCCTGCCCGGCGGCACGCTAGCATCCGCGTATCTTCACTTCGCGCGGGCAGTATGTCGCCGCGCAGAGCGACGCGTGGTGCACCTCAGCCGCCTCAGCACCGTCAACGCCGCCATCATCAAGTACCTCAACCGCCTCAGCGACTTGCTGTTTGTAATGGCGCGTGTGGCGAACCGTCGCGCAGGCGTGGACGATGTAAAGTGGGGCGAGCCAGGCTGGCGACGCAAACGCACCCCTCAGGAGGGCAAGCAACCGTGACCGCCACCTATGCCCATGTGGCTGAACTGGCAGGCTGGCTCAACCTCAGCGAGGCGGGCATCCTCCACCTGGCCGGCAGCGACCGCCTCCGCTTCCTGCAAGGGCAAACCACCAACGACTTGCGCCTGCTACTGCCAGATAGGGGCCTCTATACCGCCTTCTGCACGCCCACGGGACACCTGCTTTCCGACGGCTATGTGCTGGAAGCAGACGACGGCTTCCTGCTGGTGTTGCCCCCTGAAACATGGGGCGACATCGCCGACCGCCTCAGCAAGGCGATTATCTTGGACGATGTGGTGGTGCTGTCCCTGCAAGAAGAGCTGAGCTTGCTAAGCGTGCAAGGCGGCAGCGCAAGCGACCTCCTAGAGGAAATAGGAATCGCCCCACCGCCCGCCCTGCCACTCGCCCACCACACCCACCTGTGGCAAAAAGCCGAAATCCGCATCATCTACAATGACCGCACCGGCTTCGGCGGATTTGACCTGCTGGTGCCCTACACGATTCTAGAAGAGTTGCAGACCGCGCTGGTAGCCTCGGCATGCCTGCCGATTGATGCGGCGTTAGCAACGGTTCTGCGCTACGAAGCGGGGGTTCCGCAAGCCGGCGTGGACTGGAACGAGCGCACCTTAGCCGCAGAGCTGCACGAGGCGTTCGTGCAAAGCCACATCAGCTACACCAAAGGCTGTTATGTGGGGCAGGAGGTGTTGATGCGCATTCACGCGCGAGGGCACACGAACCGCCGCTGGACCCCCCTGCGCGTGGCAGGCACCACACCACCGCCACGAGGCACCCCACTCAGCGCGCCCGACCGCCCCGACGCCGGCTGGATCACAGGCGCGGTGATATCGCCTGCACTGGACGGCGCGGTTTTGGCGTGGGGGTTCCTGCGCAACGAGTACTTGGCACCCGGCACAACGCTCCAAGTTGGCACAGAGCCCCCGATGCTCGCGACGGTGCTGCCCGGTGCGCCGCGCCCAGCGCGCTGGCTGGCGCTCTAAGCCCAGCAAACCGCGCCACGACTATTCCACCTACTAACGCCTCACGCGCTACCCACACCTTGTCCAACGCATCCACGCAGGGGGGGCGGAACTCACCCACGCGATGGAATCGCGATTCCATCCGATGGAATCGCAATTCCACGCGATGGAATCGCTATTCCATCCGATGGAATCGCCATTCCATGCGATGGAATCGCTATTCCACGCGATGGAATTGTCATTCCATCCGATGGAATCGCAAATCCTCGACGAGGGCAGATTGCCTCGCAAGGACGCTGCGCCATCGGATGCGTTGCCGTACTTGCGTGTGGAGCGAGCGCGGTTTTATGCGTATGGCAGCAGCTAACGCCGCTGCGTCATAATCCACTGCATAGGGGTTGTTATTATACGACGGCAAGAATGCGCATCTTCGGGCGTTGGCGGAGTTAGGGCGTGTGTGTTGAAAGTGCGGGAGTGGTTGGCGTCGGGTGTGTTGGGTGTGCGTTTGGAGATTAGTCTGTTGCGTCGTCGTGCCCGTCGAGCCCTTCGTGGGATTGTGCGAGCGGCAGGCACCTCCGTTGAGGAATGGAAGGACTTGTGAGATTACTCACCTTACAGTTGTTGCGAGGGCAGCTCATAGGAAGTCTGTCCTTGCAGCTCTACGCCGTGTATGCCAACTCAATATTCCTCAGCAGGAGCACTGGATCGCTAATCCGATTTCGCAAAAAAAAACCAGCGACGCTGTCGAAAGGAGGATCAAAGCCCAGCGCCGCTGACATCTACCAATTTCGCCCTGTTGGTTCACCCTCGCAGGGTGTTCCGCCCCAATTAGACTCAAAACGCGCCCAAAACCGGACAGCCCAATCGCTCTTTAGCAGGAAATTTCATCGCAATTGGGTATTTTGAGAAACGGTGATGGCAATGGTGCGTTGGAGTGTGGCAACTTTGGGTCTAAGTGGGCTGCTGATGTGGGCGGGCTGGCAGACGGAAACCCTACCCGACACGCTGCAGTGGAAAACCATAGACGGCGCCGTGGTGCGCCTAAGCGAGTTAGAGCAGGCGAAGGCGGTGGTGTTTGTTACGCTCTCCTCGCGTTGCCCGGCGGTGCCGCGCTACGCGCCGCGCCTGAACGCGCTTTACGAGGAGTTCCATCCGAAGGGCGTGGTGTTCTACGGCATTTACCCAGAAGCGGACGAAACGCTTGAGGGCGTGCGCGCGCATGCGCAACGGTTGGGGCTGAAGTTTCCTGTGGTGCGGCAGGGGGTGGTGGCGTTGGCGCGTGCCCTGAACGCCACAAATGTGCCCCAAGCGTTTGTGCTTAACTCCAAGCGTGAGGTGGTCTACGCGGGCGCAATTGATAGCGTTATCAAGCGCGAGGTGGGGCAGCATCAGTACTTGCGCGATGCGCTAAACGCCGTGTTGGCGGGCAAACCTGTGCCGCAGCCCCGCACGCAAGCCGTCGGCTGCTTCCTCACCCTGCCCGAAACCGAAATAGAACCGCTGCCTCCCCAAGTCACCTTTGCCGAGCACATCGCGCCTATCCTGTACCAGAAGTGTGCCACCTGCCACCACCCAGGCGATATCGGACCTTTCCCGCTGCTGACCTATAACGATGCCAAGCGCTGGGCAAAGGAGATCAAATATTACACGGAGCGACGCCTGATGCCCCCATGGAAGCCCACGCCCGGCTTTGGCAAGTTCAAAAACGAGAACTACCTCACCGATGAGGAGATTGCGCTCATCGCCCGCTGGGTCGATTCGGGCACGCCTGCTGGCGACCTCAGCCGCGCGCCTAAACCGCCTAAGTTCCACAAAGGCTGGTATTACGGTGAACCCGACCTTGTGGTGGAAATGCCTGAACCCTATGAACTGGATGGCACAGGGGGCGATGAGTACCGCTACTTCGTTATCCCAGTGGAGCTGCCCGAAAATAAGGTGATCGTGGGTATTGACATCCAACCGGGCAATCGCGAAGTGGTGCATCACGCGAATATGTTCGTGGATATCTCAGGACAGGCGCGCAGATTAGACGAGGCAGATCCCAAACCTGGGTATGCGAACTTCGGCGGTACGGGCTTCATTCCGCTGATGATGCTGGGTGGCTGGGTGCCCGGCATGCGTCCGATTATGCTCGATAGCGACTACGCTGCCGTGCTGCCCCGTAAGTTCGATCTCGTGATGCAAATTCACTACTTCAAGCGCGGCAAACGCGCAACCGATCGCACCAAAGTCGGGCTGTACCTTGCCGACCGCACCGAACAGACCAAACCTGTGCAGCTGGTAGTGATCGGCAACACGAATATCCGCATCCCGCCTGGCGAAAAAGACTACCGCATCCACGCGCGCTGGACCACCCCACGCGACCGCACCGTTTACGCGCTCGGCATCATGGCGCACATGCACCTGATTGCACGCGGCACAGAGGTGGTCGCGAAAACACCCGACGGGCGCACCATCCCGCTGCTGCAAATCAAAGACTACGACTTCAACTGGCAGCAAGCGTACTTCTATCAAGAACCCATCCCGCTGCCGCCGGGCCCGGTGATTGACTGCGTGGGCTGGTACGACAACTCGTCGGACAACCCGAATAACCCCAGCAACCCGCCCCGCGAAGTGCGCTATGGCGAGGGCACCTACGACGAGATGTTCTACATCTTCCTCGCCATCCACGACCCGAAAGCCAAAAGCTCGCACCTAATCCCGGCGAGCCTATAAGAAGCGGTGTCTTTGCCGACGGCACCTGTTTCCGTCGGCATGCTTGCTGTCGCTAAGGATGCGACGGCATTCATGTCGTCGCACCGACATCAAAGTATTGGTGTTCTTGCTGATGAAGCAAGCGCGACGGCTTTCTTGCCGTCGCCAAGAGCGCGATGACAGGAACAGTCACACGCACGCGCACCTCAGGAGCACAACCATGGCAACCCACGAAACCATTGAGCGCAACGGTAAATTGCGCACCACAATCAAGCTGGAACCTGGTGAGCGAGTCGCCTTGTGTCGCTGTATGCACTCTAAAAACTTTCCTTTTTGCGACGGCACCCATAACAAAATCGAAGGCACCACAGGCCCAGTGATTGTGGAGGCGCTTCACACACCTATCAGCGAATCGAGGTCGGAGTAGGCAGGATTCGTGGTTTGCTCGCTCGAACTCTAACCCTTGTAGGAGGGCGTGCTTATGCTCAAGTACGCATCTGCGGATGAGCTGTTGAACATCTGTTTTGAGCGCGATGCTTCGGATATTCACATCGTGCCTAACGAGCCGCCGACGCTGCGCCTGTACGGGCGGCTGGTACGCTTGGAGGAGTTTGGTGAGCTGAGCCCTAGCGACACGGAGCGCATTTTCCGTGAAGTAGCGCCTCCACGCGCGATTCACGAGTTGGAGCGCGTGCGTACCGCCGACTTCGGCTACACCCACCCCAAAGCGCGCTTCCGCGTGGCAGCTTACTACGAGCGTGGCGCCATCGCCATCAACTTCCGCTTGATCCCTTACCGCCTGCGCAGTTTTGAGGAAATCGGGCTGCCCGACTCGATCAAACGCATTTTGCATTTGCCGCGCGGACTGGTGCTGGTGACAGGACCCACAGGCTCGGGCAAAACCACCACGCTGGCAACCATGATTGACTACATCAACGCCAACCGCGAAACCCACATTATCACCATCGAAGACCCGATTGAGTACTTCCACAAGGCGAAAAAATCCGTGATCAGCCAGCGTGAGGTGGGCGTGGATGTGCCGAGCTTCGAAGAGGGCGTCGTGCGCGCAATGCGCATGGACCCCGATGTAATCTTGGTGGGCGAGATGCGCGACCTCAAGACCATCCAAGCTGCGATTACCGCTGCCGAAACGGGGCACTTGGTGTTTGCCACCGTCCACACCACAGGGGCTGCCCGCACGGTAGAGCGCATCGTGGATGTGTTCCCCCACGAGCAGCAAGAGCAAATCCGCGTGCAGCTGAGCACAAACCTCGTGGCGATAATCTCGCAGCTGCTGCTGCCTCGCGCCGACCGTCCCGGGCGCGTCGCCGCCTTCGAGATTATGTATGTGACCCCCGCCATTGGGCATATGATCCGCGAGCGCAAAATCCACAGCATTGAGTCAGCCATTCAAACAGGGCAGCAGCTGGGCATGATTTCGCTAGATAACCACCTGCTGTTTCTCTACCAGCATAAGCTGATTACGCGCGAAGAGATGTATCGCGTGGCGCAGAACCCCGAAGATATTGCTGCCCGACTGGGCGAGCAACTCCCCGAAACGGCATTGGCACGGCAGGCAGTATAACGATGCGCTTCCGCAACAAAGTGGTGTGGATTACGGGCGCATCGTCGGGCATCGGCGAGGCGCTAGCCTATGCGATGGCACGCGAAGGAGCACATCTCATCCTTACCGCACGCCGCCGCGAACGCCTCGAAGCCGTACGCAATGCCTGCGCAGGACCTGGTAAGGTGCTGCTCCTGCCGTTTGATGTCACAGACTACGAGTGCCACCCCACTATGGTGGGCGCGGCGATTGAACATTTCGGGCAGGTAGATATCTTGGTGAACAACGCAGGCATCTCACAGCGCTCGCTGGTGCTGGAGACCGACTTCAGCGTAGATAGACGCATCATGGAAGTGAACTTTTTCAGCGTCGTCTCGCTCACGAAAACCCTCCTACCGTATATGGTGGAGCGCGGCAGCGGGCACATCGCGGTGGTCAGCAGCTTGCTGGGCAAGTTTAGCACACCGCTGCGCTCCGCTTACTGCGCCTCCAAACACGCGCTGCACGGATTCTTCGACGCCCTCCGCGCCGAAGTGTACGACAAAAACATCTATGTTACGCTCATCTGCCCCGGCTTTGTGCGCACAGAGGTCTCGCTCCACGCCCTGCGCGGGGACGGTAGCGAACATGGACAAATGGACGATACCATCGCCAAAGGCATGCCCCCCGATGTCTGCGCCCGACGCATCGTGAACGCCCTCTACAAGCGCAAAGAGGAGGTTTACATCGCTCGCTATGAGCTAATCGCGCTCTATCTCAAGCGGTTTGCACCCGGTTTGTTCTCCAAACTCATCCGCAAGGCAAAAGTGGCATAGTTAGCGAACATCGGCATAGGCTTTTCGTTAACAACACAGCAGGTATACTGCCTGCTGTGGGCTTGTGGCAAGTCAATCGGTGCGTTTGAGGGCGGAAAAATGAGAGCCGCATGGATGTTGGGGCTATTAGGCGGGCTGGGTGTGCTCAGCTGGCAATCGGCGCCGCACGAAGCGACACTTGCCGATAAAACAGTTTCACTGAAACACCGCGTGCTGACCGAGGCACCCAAATCAGGCGAGATCAACCGCCGCGTGTCGGATGTGGAGTTTACCGACTTGCAAGGGCGACGCTATACACTGAGCCAATTGGCACAGCGCGCCCCTGTGGTGTTTGTGTTTACCGCCAGCAAGTGCCCCGCCGCGCAACGCTACGCCGTGCGCATCAACCAACTCTACGAAACCTACACCAAACGCGGTGTCTCGCTGTTCCTCGTCTACTCCAACTACGACGATACCCGCGAAGTGGTGGCGCAGCACCAACGCGAGTACAGTCTCAAGCCGCCGATTGTATTGGATGAGGACGGTGTTTTGGCGCGCGCGTTGGGCGCAACGATGACCCCACAAGCCGTGCTGGTGGATAACAAACTGCTGCTGCGCTATCGCGGCGCCATCGACGACAACCGCTATGAGACCCGCGTGCGCGTGCACTACTTGAAAGACGCTTTGGAAGCCGTGCTGGCGGGCAAGCCCGTGAAAACCCCCGCCGCAGAAACCTTCGGCTGCACTATCCGCTTGCGCGAAGAAGCCGCCAAAGAAGCACCGATTACCTACGCCAAGCACATTGCGCCGATTATGCAGGAATACTGCCAACCGTGCCACCGCCCAGGCGAGGTTGCCCCATTTTCGCTGATGACCTACCGCGACGCTTACACTTGGCGCAAGGAAATCGCCAAAGTAGTGGAAGCACGCCAGATGCCCCCGTGGAAGCCCCTGCCGGGCTACGGTGAGTTTCAGGGCGAGCGACGCCTCACCGACGAACAGGTCGGGCTAATCCTCAAATGGGTCGAGACGGGCGCGCCGCTGGGCGACCCAAATGACTTGCCACCCCCCAAGAAATTCAACGACGGCTGGAAACTCGGCGAACCCGATATCGTGTTTGAAATGCCCGAAGAATACGAGGTCGGACCTACAGGCGAGGATGAGTACCGCCACTTTGTGATTCCAACGAACTTTGACACCGATGTATATGTGCGGGCGATTGACATCCAGCCCGGCAACCGCAACACCGTGCACCATGTGATTGTGTTTCTGGACACGACGGGCAGGGCGCGCCAGCTGGACGCTGCCGACCCCAAACCGGGCTACGAGGCATCGGGGGGTTGGCCGGGCTTTGTGCCTGCGGGTATGCTGGGCGGCTGGGCACCCGGCTTCTCGCCCAGCGTGCTGCCACCTGGCACGGGCTACCGCTTACCCAAAGGCGCGGATGTGGTGCTGCAAATCCATTACTACCGCACGGGCAAGCCCGAAAAAGACCGCACGCGCGTTGGTATTTACTTGGAGAAGTCGCCCAACCCCAAGCCTGTGGGCATCGCGTGGCTCATCAACCCTGTGTTCCGCATCCCCGCAGGGGCAGAGCGCCACGAGGTGCGCGCGATGTGGATCGCCCCACGCGATGTAGAGGTGGTCGCCATCACCCCCCATATGCACCTGCTCGGACGCGAAATGAAAGTGGAAGCCGAACTGCCCGACGGCTCCAAGCAAGTGCTGATTTGGATTAACGATTGGGACTTCAAGTGGCAAGACACTTACCATTACAAAACGCCTGTCAAGCTGCCGCGGGGCACGCGCGTAACCGTCTACGCCTACTACGATAACTCCGAAAAGAACCCGAATAACCCCAACAAGCCACCCAAAGATGTCACTTGGGGCGAGCGCACGCAGGACGAGATGTGTTTGGTGTTCCTGCACATCATTGGCGAGGAGGGCACGGGGCTGCGCTTCGGCAGCGGGCGACGTCGCACCGACGCATTACTGCGAGGGAGGTCTTCGGAGTAATCAAGCCTCCAAAGCCATAGCAGTGGGGCAGGTTTCGAACCTGCCCCACTGTTGCCAACAGATGCGCTTTACCTACACCTCAGTGAACGAGTACAGCACAAGCCACCTTTAGTTTTCTGAGCCACTACTTGTCCCCGCCCGCCTCAGTTATGGAGAGCCAGTCTGTCTTAGACTCGTGTGTGCCGAAATACAGCATGTTTGCGGGGGCTTTGCGCGATGTATGGCACAGAAGTTGCCTATACGGGAGCAGGTAGATGGTTCACTCTGTGTAGACAGAAATGTTTAACCCGAACGCACAATCCAAAAAGCCAAAACTAACTGAGTAGGATATAGCAATGATTTGGTATAGAACTGCTTTACTGGCACTAACTTTTGCGGTTGCTCTTTCCGTTGGTGCTCGTGCATCGACACTTACCCTCTCATTCAACACTGTGTGGACAGGCGCCACTCCCGCAGGGACTCCTGACGTAGCAATCCTGACCATGCAAGACGTTTCTAACGGTGTGCTTATCACACTTACCCACAGCCCTAACAGCGCCGCTGGGCAGTCCATCAGTAAACTAAACCTCCGCTTCTACCGCCAACCCACAGGTGCCGATTTCACGGGCGACCCCTTCGTGGTTAGCATCGGGGCTATGTGGACGCGGGTTGCAACTTCAATGCTAAGGTTCGCTTCAAAGTTGCTCCTCCTGCGGCGCGTCTGCTGCCAGGGTGAACCTCCAGTTTCAGGATCTTTGGGGTTTCAGTGGCAGACTTCGTGCCAGGCAATACTAGCGCAATGATCCACGTGCAGGGAATACCCCCGTCGGACGCTTCAGGAAAGTTGATAGTTCCTGAGCCTGGAAGTGTGCTCGCCCTATGCGCGGGTATCGCAGGGCTGTCAAGGCTGCGCTGCCAACAGCGCTAAGCCAGTGGCAGAATGGACAAAACCGTAGGTAGGGCAGGAGCCTCTTCTACCCTGCTTGTCTGCTCGCAAGATGTTGCTTGAACCTCCTACCGCTGGCTATACATCAGGTACACTTCAAGCCGATGCGCATTCGAGTGCTGAAGTTTGGCGGCACGAGCGTAGACACGCACGAGCATCGGCTGATGGCAGCCCGCAAGGTGATTCAGTGCATCGAGTCGGGCGCGCGACCTGTGGTGGTGGTCTCCGCGATTGGTAGGCGCGGCGCCCCCTATGCCACCGATACCCTCGTGGAGCTGCTCACCGCGATTGACCCCACTATTCCGCCCGCCCCGCGCGAGCGCGACTTGATGATGGCATGCGGCGAGATTATTTCCACCGTGATTATGGCGCAAACCCTGCGCACCTTGGGCTACGCAGCGGTCGCCCTCACAGGCAATCAGGCGGGCATCATCACCGACAACGAGTTCGGCAACGCGCGAATCTTGGAGATCCACCCCGAAACGATTTTGCGCTGCTTAGAGCGCGGCTGGATTCCCGTCGTGGCGGGCTTTCAGGGCATCACGCGCCCTGACGAGGTGTTCACCGACGGCTCCATCACCACTTTGGGGCGCGGAGGCAGCGACACCACCGCGGCAGCGCTGGGCGCCGCCTTGCGCGCCGAAGCCGTTGAAATCTACACCGATGTAAACGGTGTCAAAACCGCTGACCCCGATTTCGTGCCCGACGCGCCCACCCTACCCGAGGTTACCTACGAGGAGGTGGCCGAGATTGCCCACCAGGGTGCGCGCGTGCTGCACCCCCGCGCCGCCGAAATCGCGATGGACTATGGAATCCCGCTGTGGGTCAAGTGCACCTTCACAGACGAAGAGGGCACACGCGTGGTCGCCGACGCGAACGGGCAGCGACGCATCACTGGCGTGATGCACACGGGAAAACTTTCCTACCTAAGTTTTTACATTCCATACCCTGAACACAAAGCACAACTCGAGCTGGAAGTGTATCGCCTGATGGCGCGGTTGGGGGTGAACCTGCAAGGAATTGGCGTGGACGAAGAAGGTTTCGGCTTCGCCTTTCCGCGCGAACATTGGCACGCCGTGCGCAACACATTGGACGGGCTAATCATCCCACTGGGCACGCCCAGCTGGTTCTACCTGTTCCAGTTCGGCGAGGCGCCCAGCCAAGTATGCCAAATCCAGCGCGATATGCTGCACAAAGCAGGACTAGGCGAGCGGATTCGCACCGTTCCGATTACCATCGCTGAGGGCTGTACAATGGTGTCGCTGATTGCGCACGGCTACAGCCACCAGCCGGGCATCTTCGCCGAGTTGCACCGCACGCTTGCCGAAGTGGGCATCCCTATCTGGCAAACTGCCGACTCAGAGCTGTCCCTTTCGTGCATCATTCCCGAAAGCGAAGTGGAAAAGGCGGTGAGAGTTCTCCATGACCGATTCGCGCTGGACGCCGTCGCCCGATGAGGAGCCGCGTATCCCAGAAGTGCCTCCTACGCCACCACTGCCCGAACCGCCCAAGGTGGAGTTCGAGCGACCCAAACTCCCTGGGGGGCAGCCCTCGCCCACCTTCCAGCGCAACGCCCGCGCCATCAGCCTCGCTTTCTCGGTCGGCTTCTCGTTAGCTGGACCTATTATTCTGGGTGCGTTGGTGGGCTATTGGCTCGACGGACGGTTCGGCACGGGTTCCCTCTGGACGCTTATCTTGACCATGTTGGGCATGGTGGCGGGGCTGGTGCAGCTGATACGCATCGCCAACAAACTCAACCAACTGGGGCAATAGCATGAGCGTTATGGACGACCCACGCCTGCTCTTGCGCTGCACGAGCCGCTGGACGCTGGGGCTGACGGTCACTGGGGTTGTGGCGAGCCTACTTGTGGGTGCGTGGCAGTTAGGCGTGGGGTTAGTGCTGGGGGTGTTGGCGCTGGCTCACGCGGTGGGCTTCTTCGTGCTTTTCACGCGCTTATTCAAGCCCGAAACCCATCCGATGTTCCCGCGCTTGTTGGTTCTCAGCAATCCACTCAAGTACCCACTGCTAATGCTGTTTGCCTACTTAGCGGTGCGCGGAGGCGAGCTGATGGTTTTGGGGTTTGTGGGGGGTGTAGTGCTGCCCTTGGGGGTGCTCACGGCGATTGCGTTCCGCGAAGCACTTCGGGGCGACCAGAAGCCCACAGCATAGGGTTTACAACCTGTAGTATCGGTCGACGCCTGCAGGGGTGAAAATCCCCAGATTTAGGGGCAAATTTAACATTCTGACCCCCTCAAACCCTTGACAAAGCCTCCATAGATGGGGTATACTGCGTTCGCATCCACAACAAGGCGTACCGCTACATGTTGTGGTTGCAGGCGCAAAAAGCCGCCTTTTGGCGAGCAAAACTACAACAGATGGAGGGTTATCACGATGGCGCTATTTGAGCGAAGGGTAAATCTCAAGCCCTACGAGTATCCCGATTTGCTGAAGTTCCGCGACGCCATCCGCCACTCCTACTGGCTGCATACCGAGTTCTCGCTCTCGGGCGATGTGCAAGACTGGTACGCCCGCACCGAACCCCACGAGCGCAACGCGCTCAAAAACACCATGCTTGCCATCTCCCAGATTGAAGTTTCGGTGAAAACCTTCTGGGCGCGCATTTACGACCGCATGCCCAAGCCCGAAATCGCCGAAGTGGGCATGACCTTCGCCGAAAGCGAAGTGCGCCACGCCAACGCCTACTCTCACTTGCTCGACTTGCTGGGGCTGAGCAGCGAATTCGAAAAAATCCATAGCATCCCCGCGATCATTGACCGCGTGCATTACCTTCAACACGCCCAAGAAGGCATCCGCAGCGCAGACAACCGCCAATTCGCCCTCACCGTGCTGCTCTTCTCGGCATTTGTGGAGCATATCTCGCTCTTCTCGCAATTCTTGATTATCATGGCGTTTAACAAGCATCGCGCGGCATTTAAGGGCGTGTCCAACATTGTGGAAGCCACCAGCAAGGAGGAGCAAATTCACGGCATGTTCGGCGTCGAACTAGTGCGCATCCTGCAGCACGAGTATCCTGAATGGTTCAACGCCGAGTTTGAGGATACGGTTTACCAGGCAGTGGAGCGCGCCTACGCTGCCGAACAGCACATTCTGGACTGGATTTTCGAGCGCGGCGAGCTGGAATACCTGCCTCGCTACCAAGTGGATGAATTTCTGAAGAACCGCTTCAACAACTCGTTGCGGAATGTGGGGCTGCGCCCGCTCTTCAGCGTCGACGAACAAGCAATAGCTGCCACTCGCTGGTTCGACGAAGAGCTGCTGGCCACCAAAGAGAATGACTTTTTCAACAAGCGGAGCATCACCTACTCCAAAAAGATGAAGAGCTTCAGCGAAGAGGAGCTGTTCTAAATCTTGTAGCGTCGGCGCACCCGCCGACGACCAGCTCGCAAGACGCAAACACTACTGATTCGGCATCCCCGCCGACTAATGCACGGGCAAGCTGCCCGTGCCTCACTAATGGCAGGAGGCATCCGATGCAATCATCTACGGAGAGACCACTGTTTTATTGGCTCAACGAGGAGAGCCGTCAGTTCCTCTCGCGCGATTATCTGTTGCCGGGCGTTACGCCAGAGCAACGCATCCGCCAAATCGCCGATTACGCCGAGAGCTTGCTGGGCATTGAGGGCTTCGCCGACAAGTTTTTCAACTATGTGGCGCGCGGCTGGTACTCGCTGGCAACACCCGTATGGACGAACTTTGGGCTGCGACGCGGGCTGCCCATCTCCTGCTACGGCAGCTACATCGAGGACGACTCTGCTTCCATCTTATACACCGCCGCCGAAGTGGGCATGATGACCAAACTGGGGGGCGGCACTTCGGCGTATTTCGGAAAGTTGCGCTCACGAGGCGCACCCATCCGCGACAACGGCACCAGCAACGGCAGCTTCTCCTTCGCCAAGCTTTTCGATCGGATGATTGAAGTGTTTAGCCAAGGCAGCACTCGTCGAGGGCAGTGCGCCGCCTACATTGATATTGAGCACCCCGACTTGGAAGAGTGGCTCACCATCCAACGCGAGGGGGGCGAAATCCAACTGCTCTACTGGGGCGTGTGTGTGGGCAACGATTGGCTGGAGCAGATGAAACAAGGCGACACCCACAAGCGTCGCCTGTGGGCAAAAGTGCTCGAATCGCGCTCCGAAGTGGGCATCCCGTATATCTTTTTCAAGGACAACGCCAACAACGGCACCGTGGATGTCTATAAGGATTTGAATAAGCGTATCCACGCATCCAACCTGTGCGTTGTGGGGAGTTCGCTTGCCGTGACTTCTGAAGGGATACGGCGCGTGAAAGATTTGTATGAAGAGGGCAAGCCGCTGACTTTGTTTGATGGGGAGAAGCCTGTTCAGGCAAGCCCGATGCAACTGATTGAGCGCAACGCTGATGTCTATACCATCACAACGAAAGCGGGTCGTAAGCACACGGTTACGGGTTATCACAAGGTAAAGACGCAGCGTGGTATGGTGTCTGCTTTGGAACTGAAGCCAGGCGATCGTGTTGCTATCCAAGCCTCTGAGGGCCTGTTTGGCAGTTGGCACGACCCCAAATCGGCACGCTGGCTGGGCAAAAAGCACGCCACAGGCGATGCCGACTGTCTCTCTGTTCCCGATTGGATTTTCCAATCGGACAAGCCGACGCAGAGTGCCTATCTCAGCGCGCTCCTAGCCGAGCGGGCGATCGGGTGTTCATCGGAAGATCGCCTAGAGCAGGTGGCACTTCCGTTTTCTAGCGAGCCGTTCTTGCGACAGCTGCAAGTCTTGCTGACCAATCTCGGCATCCTCTCAGAAATCTCGCCTTTAGCCGATGGTTTGCTGGCGCATGAACGTACTTGGCAGCTGGTTATTCGCGATCCTCTCTCGCTTGCCCGTTTAGAAGCACTTACGGGTGTTTGCCTGCGAAGCGAATGCTCGCTCAGTAGCGACTCGCAGAGTTTAGCTCAGTATCGCGCTTGGGACGAAGTGGTTTCGGTAGAGTACGCTGGCAAGGAAGATGTTTATTGCTGCACGGTTTACACAGACGAGCATGTGTGGGTGTGTGATGGAATTATCACCTCTAACTGCACAGAAATCATGCTTCCCTCCAGTGAGGACGAGAGCTTTGTCTGCTGTTTGTCTTCGCTGAACCTGTTGCACTACGACGAATGGAAGGACACCGATGCGGTGGAGACGCTGGTGTTCTTCTTGGATGCGGTGATGGAGGATTTCATTCGTCGTGTAAAGGATATTCCGTTTATGCAGCGGGCGTATAACTTCGCGAAGCGCCACCGTGCGCTTGGCATGGGCGTGCTCGGATGGCATTCGTATTTACAATCCAAACGCATTCCCATCGAGAGCATGGACGCCTATCGCCTGAACGCCGAGATTTTCCGCACGATTTACGAACGCGCGTACGATGCCTCAATGGATCTGGCACGTCGGTTTGGCGAGCCAGAGTACCTGCAAGGCTACGGGCGGCGCAACACCACTTTACTGGCGATTGCCCCCACAAAATCGTCCTCCTTCATCTTGGGGCAAGTCTCGCCCTCCATCGAGCCGTATATGAGCAACTACCACGTGAAGGACCTCGCGAAGGTGAAGACCACCTTCAAGAATCCGTACCTGCAGCAGGTGTTGCGCGAGCGGGGTAAGGATACCGACGAGATTTGGCAGAGCATCGCAGCGCATGACGGCTCGGTACAGCACTTGGATTTCTTGAGCGACGAGGAGCGCAATGTGTTCAAGACCTTCGGTGAGATCTCGCAAATGACGCTGGTGCAGCAGGCGGCGCAGCGGCAGCGCTATATCGATCAGGGGCAGTCGCTGAACCTAATGATTCACCCCGAAACGCCTGTGCGCGACATTAACCTGTTGGTGTTGCAGGCAGCTGAGCTGGGGCTGAAGTCGCTTTACTACCAGTACAGCATCAACGCCGCTCAGGAGTTCAACCGCGAGTTGTTGCTTAGCTGCCGGGTGTGTGAATCGTGATTCGTTCAATCTCGCTGTCGCGTGCGATGTACGCTTCGAATCGCTCGGGCTGAGTGGCTGCCAGTCCGAAGTCGCCGTCGGCGCGGATGGCGATTACGGCGCACTGGCGCTCGCCGACTTCGGGCAGACGGCGTAGCATGAACTCAACGCTGCGTTGGCACGCCTGTTGGGCGGTGTAGCCCGCGCGCATCGCCTCCACGACGCGGCTGGCTAACGCGAACCGCCAGATGTACTCACCGATGCCTGTGCACACGGCTGCGCCCGCCTCGTTGTCGGCGTATAAGCCCGCGCCCACAATCGGCGAGTCGCCCACTCTGCCGGGCATTTTCCACGCCAGCCCGCTGGTGGTGCAAGCGACTACCAGATGCCCCGCGTGCCAACCCAACACGCCCACTGTGTCATGTGATACAGCGCGTTCAGCGGAAACTTCTTTGGGTGCACTGCGCTGCTGACGCCACTCTTGCCAGCGGCGCAGCGATTCGGGGGTGAGCAACTGTTGCGGTTCGTAGCCCTGTTGGAGAGCGAACCGCGCAGCGCCTTCGCCTACCAGCATCAGGTGGGGTGTTTGTTCCATCACAGCGCGGGCAAGGTAAATCGCAGGCAGGAAACCGCGTAGGCTCGCCACTGCCCCCGCACGCAACTGTGCCCCTTCCATAAGGGCAGCATCCAACTCTACCTCGCCGTCGCGATTCGGTAGCCCGCCGTAGCCCACCGACAGCACACTGGGATCGCGCTCTACCGCTGCCGCGCCTTCCACCACCGCCTCCAGTAGGCGCAACGCCGAGTCATCCACCTGCGACTCTCGCCACTGGCGCACCGCTGCCTCCACCGCGATGCGCCCAAACCACCAAGTTGCCGCAAACAACACTTGCATCGGGGCTAAGGTTCCCCGCAAAACTCAAATTCCCTTTATTCTCCCCGCAGACCCCTGAGGAAAACTGACCATCACGCCGACAATTTTTGCAGGCTTGCGCGCAACCAAACTGGTGAAGGAGGTCTCAGGATACAGCGCGTGCTTTTCGCAACTGGCAGAGCAGGAGCTAACCCGCTCTTTTGATGCCATGACGCCGTCTAGCTGGTATGTGAGCACCACTTCGAACACAACCAGCACGCTAAACGAGTTCCAAAGTGGCAACTGGAGCGCCGTGTTCGTGTTCTGGGCTTCCCTGTCGGGGCAAGCGGACAACTTCAACGCGCGAGTGTTTGTCAGCCAAGTGGGCAACACTTCCCCACAGACCCCGTTCTTCCTGATTGTGCCCATCAGTTCGCCTCACAAGCATCCCAGTGGCAGCGTGAGACAGGTGCCCGGGCTACATCATCTGGAATAACCCCTCGCCGTCCGAGTTCCACCTGATAAGGGTACAACGCTTGGATTCAACGCGGCTGCCCCAGCGACCGATTTAGCTCCACCGACCGCCTTACCCCCTCCGTAAGGTTTCCCCCCGCTTTGCGAGGGAAACCGAAAAGCTCGCTCGGTTCCCCCTACTACGTAGGGGGAACCTGAAGGAGGGGGTTCTTAGAAAACAGGGCTACTACGCTTAGGTTGTGGGGAAGCGTTGTACCCTTATCGGCTGAGTTCCACACCCAGGTGCGGAATGTGCTGAGCCACTTCAACATCGAAGCCGCCTGATCAATCCTCTGCGCAGTGCCCCTCCCGAGTGGGAGAGGCACTTGGCATCATTTGAGGCTTAGAAGTCCGCCCCCAAGCTGCCCACAGGTTGCCCCAGCTGCCCGTAGCCAAAGCGCGAGAAGCTCGGCAACGCCTTCAAGCGAATGAAAATCTGCAGCCCCGTATCGCGCCGAAAACCGTAAGGGTTGTCAATGTAGCGCACCTCCAGCTCGGCACAGTGCAGGTCGTAGACCCACAAGGCTTGGCGCGACTCAAAACGGTTTAGGTAGCCATTGTATTGCGTAAGGAACGAAATCCGCGAGCGACTCCACTTGAGCGCGTCTACGCGCAAGAACGCGCTACCCCACTTGGCGCGCTCAGGATCGTAGCGAGCGGCGAACGCTAAGCGCGAATCGCCAAATTGCCAGCGCAAGTCGGCTTGGAGGCTGCGCCAGCGTTCGCGGTTGGGGTCATAACTAAGTTGTGTGCGCCAGCGCAGCCAATCGGTAGGCTGATACTCCAGGTTCAAGTTCAGCACGCTCCAGGGGTCGCGCTGTCTGTCGGTAGCCAGTAGATCGTAGCTGGTCTGTGCCCCCAGTATCCAGCCCCCGCCGAATACCAATTGCAGTTCGCCGCTGAGCAGGTTGTAGGTGCCCGTGCGGTCTAAGCCAAGCGGGCTGTAGCCATAGGGGCGCAAATAGTTCCAGCGCAGGTTAACTTGTGAGCGTGCGCCTACCGGTAGTGTCTGCTCCAACACTGACTGCAGCACGTATTGGGCGGTGTCGTCGCTGTAAAAGGTTTGACGGAAGCGATAGCTCCAAAAAGTGGTTGGGCGTGGGGTGCGTTCGCGGTGGGTTCCCAGCCGACCTTGCCATTCCAAGGCGTATCGCTCACGCGTGAGGCGGGTCCGAAAGCCCTCCGTGTAGCGCCCGACGCTTAGGCGCAGTTGCGAATCGGGCACGGGTAGTCCCAAGCCACGCGCCGACGCCACAAGGCTCAACTCTGGTAAGCGTTCCAGCCCGCCAAACACTTGCGACTGCCCCACTGGTAAGAACCGCTCAAAATCCAGTTGCAGACTGACCTCGCGCTCCAGCAGATAGCGCAGGTTGCCGCGCAGATTCCACTGCCGATCGCTGCGACGCCCATCGAAAAACCGATTCTCCTGCTCCAAGTACTCGCCTGAGAGGTCGGCTTGCAGGCGTCCAAGGGTGCGCGTGTCTTGGAGGGCGAATGTGCGCTGGAGGTTCTCGAAGCTGCCAGTGCGGTTACGGGTTTCGGCAAGGCTCAGGCGCAATAGCCCTGTGGGGGTGGGCAGCGTCCAGTCGGTGCGCCAGTTCCACGCGGTGTTGTCGCGAAACAGCAGGTAACTGTTGCGACGGAACTCGGCGCTCCAACGGGTTTGCACCGCGCCGAAGTTTTGCCCGTGTTGCCATCGCCCCGTGAGCGAGTCGCTGCGCTGAGCGTTGTCGCGTAGCAGATACAGATTGAGGCTGCCGCGTGCGTAGTTTTGGAGTAGATTGATGCCTAAGCCGCGTCGTTGCATCAGATCAAAGCGCGCACTGCCCAGCGCGCCCTGCGCCAACAGATACGCCATCGCATAGCGGATGTAGAAGCCCTCCTCTTCGGTGTAGCCCACATCAGGCAGGGGCGAGTCGTCGCCCTCACGCAGAGGCACTGCCACATACGGCAGGCGCAACACCGTGCGCCCCAGAATCTGCAGGCGCACATCGCGCAAAATGGCGCGGTCGCCCGCCGTCGCATCCAAAGTAGCCGCGCTCCAGTGGAAGTGGGGGTGGTCTAAGTCGCAGGTCGTGGCGGTACACCGTTCAGCGTGAACGCGGTTTTGCACGCCCTCCAGCAGCGCGCCCGTGAGGTGAAGGCTTTGCAGCAGGCGATTCGCCATAAAACTGGGTTCTAAGATGCTGGTGCCGTTGCGCAGCAGCCAGCGTCGCTCGCGCGGAAAAAGCAGCAGCTCGTCGCCCGTCGCCAGCACGCCCTCGCCTTGCAAGCGCACGCCTCCGAAAAATCGGAACTCGCCTGTGCGTGGGCTGCCCAACAGCCGTGTGCCTTCTAACACATAGCTACGCCAGCGCAGAACCACTTGCTCGCCTTCCGCACGGTCGGCAGCGCTATCATAGCGGAGCGACTTGGCAGTTTCGAACTGTACTGGCTCATCTTGCTGAGCAAGCGCAGCCAGCGTTAGCAACACCATCAGCAACCCAACCGCCCGCACGCGGGGGATTGTACCTCGCGCAGGTATACTTACCGAGCCACGCGCCGACTTCAAAGGGGCAAACCGCGATGACTTTAGAAATCGGGCTGACACTAGGGCTACTGGTGGCTGCCGTCGCGTTGTTTATTAGTAATCGCCTGCCTCCAGAAGTGGTGGCGCTAATTTTGCTGGCAACGCTGCTGGTGAGTGGGCTGTTGCCGGTGGAGCGGGGGCTGCGGGGGTTCAGCAACGAGGCGGTGATTACCATCGCGGCGATGTTTGTGCTAAGTGAGGGTCTACGCCGCACAGGGGTAATTGGCTTGGCGGCGCAAGGGTTGGAACGGATTGCCCGCCGTGCCCCAAAACTGGCGATTTTAGTGCTGTTGCTCCTCACGGCGGTGTTGTCGGCGTTTGTGAACAACACGGCGGTGGTGGCACTGTTTATTCCGCTGGCACTGAGCCTCTCCGAGTCGGCGCGGATTAGCCCCTCGCGCGTGTTGTTGCCGCTGTCGTATGCCTCAATGTTGGGGGGTGTGTCTACGCTAATTGGCACTTCTACAAACTTAGTGGTGAACGGCGTGGCGATAGAGCGCGGGCTTGTGCCATTAGGGATGTTTGAGTTCACGCCGCTGGGGGTGGTGTTTGCAGGGCTGGGGCTAGCCTACTTGCTGACGCTGGGGATGCGCTGGCTGCCCGAACGACGCGCCAGCGCCAATCCTGCCGATGCTTATCGCCTCAGCGAGTACCTCACGGAGGTGGAACTCACGCCGCAAGCGCGCGCGGTCGGGCGCAAACTAATGGATGCCGACTTCGTGAAAGAATTGGGCGTGGAGGTGTTAGATGTCTGGCGCAACGGCGTGCGCTTGCTGCCCCTACCTGACCGTATCCTGCAAGCAGGTGATTTGTTGCGTGTGCGTGGTGCGCTGGGGCGACTGCAGCAGCTGTGGCGCGCTTACGGTCTCAAACCTGTTGCCTCCGCTCACGAGCATCTCTCCTCAGAGCCGCCGCTGCTGGTGGAGTTGGTGCTTACGCCCAGTTCCTCGCTGGTAGGCAAGACACTGCGCAACAGCCGATTCCGCAACCGATTTGGGGCAACCGTGCTGGCGTTGCGCCACCACCATCAATTGGCGCTGGAGCAGTTTGCCGACATTCCGTTGCAAGCGGGCGACGCACTGCTGGTGCAGGTGGAGCGCGAGCGACTGAACGAGTTGTTGCGCCTGCCCGACTTTATCTTGGTGTCGCAGGTGGAATGGGCGCAAGTACGCCCCGTGAGAGCCCTCACCGCGCTGGCAATTATGGCGGGCGTGGTGCTGATAGCCTCGGTGGGGTGGTATCCGACGGCGGTGGCGGCGTTGGTGGGCGCGCTGCTGATGGTGCTCACAGGCTGCCTCAAGCCCGAAGATGCGGTTCAAGCGATTGAATGGCGACTGCTGATTATGCTGGGGGCAATGCTGGGGCTGGGCAGCGCACTGGAGAGCACAGGCGCTGCGCGCTGGCTCACGCTCCAGCTGGTGCATACGCTTGGCTCGTGGGGACCTGTGGTGTTGCTGGCAGGGTTTTATTTGCTAACTTCCGTGCTTACGGAGGTTATGTCGAACAACGCCACCGCCGCACTGATGGCTGCACTAGCGATCGAAGTCGCCGCTGCGTTGGGGGTGGATGCCCGCCCGTTCCTGTTTGCCGTTGCTTATGCTGCCTCCGCTAGCTTTATGACGCCCATCGGTTACCAAACCAACACGATGGTGTTTGGCGTGGGGCAGTATCAGTTTGGCGACTTTGTGCGCGTAGGGGCGCCTCTCAACTTCCTGTTGTGGATTGTGGCGACTGTGCTCATTCCGCGCTTTTGGGCGTTTTAGGCAAGCTGCGCTCAGCATACCAACGCTCCACAAACTGGCGATAGTCGGCTTGCTGCTGTAGAATCGGCTGCCACCATTCGGGGTGCTGGGCGTACCATAGCACTGTGTCGCGTAAGGCGGTTTCGAAGTGCGTCTGGGGCTGCCAACCGAGCGCGCGCAGTTTGCGGTCGTCTAAGGCATAACGGCAGTCGTGTCCAGGGCGGTCTTGCACGAACTGAATCAGGCTTTCAGGTTTGCCCAAAGTTTGCACAATCAACCGTGCTACCTCGAGATTGACGCGCTCGTTGCCCCCTGCGATGTTATACGCCTCACCCACCTGCCCCTTATGAAGCACTACATCAATCGCGCGCACATGGTCGTCTACGTAGAGCCAATCACGCCGCTGCTGCCCATCGCCGTAGAGGGGGAGGGGTTGGTCGTGTAGGGCGCGCACTGTGAAAAACGGAATGAGCTTTTCGGGGTACTGGCGCGGCCCGAAGGTGTTGCTGGGGCGCACAATAAGCACAGGCAGTCCATACGTACGATAGTAGGCTTGTGCCAGCAGGTCTGCTCCAGCTTTGCTGGCGGCGTAGGGACTGCTGGGGCGCAGCGGCGAGCCCTCGTCGAACGCGCCCTGTTCCGCTGAGCCATACACCTCATCAGTGCTCACATGCACGAATCGTTCAACGCCGATGGCTCGCGCCGTCTCTAGCATGACGAAAGTGCCATACACATCGGTGGTGATGAAGGCATCGGGGTCTAAAATGGAGCGATCCACATGGGTTTCTGCGGCGAAGTGCACCACATATTGCACGCCCTCCAGCGCCGTGCGCACAGTGGTTTTGTCGCGCACATCGCCGTGGATGAACTCGAAGCGTGGGTCGCCCTCTACGGCCGCGAGGTTTTCGCGTCTGCCCGCGTAGGTAAGCGCGTCCAGCACCCGCACGCGATAGTCAGGGTAATGACGCAGCAGATACTCAGTGAAGTGGCTGCCGATAAAGCCCGCGCCGCCTGTGATAAGTACCGTTTTGCTCATATCTGATAGGATACCTGTGTCGCTGCAGTGCGGTTTGGCACAAAAGTTGCTGCTACCGCCCATTGGATGGAGAGCAAAGCCTGCCCTCATAAGGAGGTAGCGACCCTAGCCTATGAGGTGACAGCGTGGGGCTAAGGCAACCGCCTTAGCCCTGTGCGCGTTTTAGGTATCCTATGCCCCCGATGTACCGCGTATGGTTGGTTTGGTGGCTCAGCGTGGGCGTGGCGTTTGCGCAGTCGCTGCCGCCGTCGGTGGCGTTGGTGCGTCGGATGGGGCTGGAAGGGCGTGTGATGTGGGTAGACGCCACCGCAAACCTCAACTGGTTGGTTGACCGCGCCCAAGTGCGACAGTTTGTGCGCCGCTGCAAAGAGGTCGGCATCAACTGCATCGTGTTGGATGTCAAGCCCATCAGTGGGCACGTGCTCTATAACAGCAAAATTGCGCCCAAGCTCACCGAATGGCGCGGCGTTCGAGTGCCCCCTGACCTTGACATCCTCCAGATGTTTTTGGAGGAAGCCCATGCTGTTGGCATGGAGGTGCACGCCAACATCAATGTGCTTTCCGAGGGGCACAAAATGTTCCACACAGGACCAGCTTACGAGAACCCCGATTGGCAGATGGTGGCATACTCGCGGCGGCGCACGCTGGTACTGCCCGACGGCTCGCGCTATGAGTTGAACCGCTTTGACATCCCGCCACCGCCCGACGGTATCGCTGCTTATCGGCGCGCGGCGGCCCCTGTGCCCCCTGCGGGGCGCTTTTGGGCGTATGCTATCCTCACCGATGACCTGCGGGTGCAGGCAGTGATTGATTGGGTCTTTGTCAACCGCCCGCTTGCCCCCCCTGAGAATGGCTGGATTCTGGTTGCCGACGGGCAAGCGGCACGGAACTTGGAGCGGCTCAGCGTGTTGGGCATTGGATTGAGCCTCCAAACGCAGCCCGTGCTCCAACCACTTGCCGAGTCGGATACCGAAGGCATTGCAGTGTTTGTGAACCCATTGCACCCTGAGGTGCGTAGCCGCTTGCTTGAGATTATTCGCGAAATCTGCCAGAACTACCCAATAGATGGCTTCGTGTTAGACCGGATGCGCTGGGCAAATGTGTACACCGATTTTTCGGAGCGTACGCGTGCGGCGTTCGAAGCAGAGTATGGACGCGTGGCAAACTGGCCCGATGATATCATTCGCCCACCGGCGCTGCCCCGCGACAGCTACGAGCGCGGTCCGCGCTTCGGGCAGTGGGCGGAGTTCCGTGCGCGCGTGATTCGTGACCTGCTGCGCGATATCCGCCGCGTAATCGAATCGGTGCGCCCGATGCCCATCGGGGCGTATGTAGGCAGCTGGTACCCGATCTACTACGAGCTGGGTGTGAACTGGGGCAGCGATGCCTTAGCACGCCCATACCCCTTTGTCAGCCCCGACTATCGTTTCACCTCCTATCTGCTGGATATGGATTACCTTATGCCTGGGGTTTACTTCAACATTCCGTTTATGAGCGAAGCGCCGCTTTATGATGGCGACGAGATGCGCACCGTGGAGGGCATGACCCGTCGCGTGATGGAGTGGACGAACAGCGATTTGTTTGTTTACTCTGGTGTGTATGCATTAGACTATCGGGGCGACCCGGCGGGCTTTGAGCGTGCTATTCGCGCAGCCCGCCTCAACTCGCACGGCGTGATGATTTTCGACGCCTCGCACATAGTGCAATGGGATTGGTGGGAGGTGGTGCGACGGGGCTTGGGCACACCCGACGGCGTGGTGGGCGAGGTGCCGCTGGCTCCGCATCAGCTGCCCTCGTTGCTGCCCAGCCTGCGCGACGGGCGAGGATAGCTCGCACATAGACGCGCTTTTCAAAACGCCTGCAGCAGACGCAGCATCTGGCGGTCGAGCTTGTGCCCCCGCCACGATTCATACTCTACATCAGCGCGCTCGCTGTCAAGCACCCCGAACGGGCCGCGGAAGTTCCACAGTGCCCAGCCCCAGCCCGCTTGCTTCCACAGGTCCAGCAGGTCGCGCATCCATGCCAGTACTACCGCATGCGGTGTGTGGCGATACGCACCGAACTCGCCGACTATCACGCCGACGCCTTTGCGTTCCAATGCTTGCCAGCGGGCGTAGTAGGTATCCCATAGCCGCTGCTTATCCCACACTTGGCTACCCTCGCGCAGGGGATATTCCTTGGGCGCTTCCCACTGGTCTGCCCCTTGCACCCACTCGGCGCGATAGTGCGTCAGACGAAACGGCTGGTAGCCTCGCGTGGATTGCGCCACGCCCAAAGGCAATAGCTCCTCCGCAGGCGTCATCCCCCAATCGCGCCCATCGCACACAATCAACCGCTGCGAATCCTCTTTGCGAATCGCTTCCACCACGCGCTCCACCACGCGGCGGTGTGCTTCCGCGTCTACACCCGCAGGCTCGTTGAACAGGTTGAAGCTCAACTGCCGATTCGTAATGCCCTGATAGCGCTTGGCAAACTGCGCCCAGTGGTGCGCACAAAGCTTTTGCGCCTCTTCCTCTTTCCACAGATTCATTCGCTCTGGTGGCGAGGCAACGGTGTAGCCTGGCGCACGATGGAAGTTAAGCATCACATGGATGCCATACTTCTCGCCGAAGCGTACTGCGCGGTCTATTTCGCGCAGTTCCTCCTCGCGGAGGCGATAAGGATTCGTGTTGTCTGTCCAAATCCGATAATCCATCGGCAGGCGCACGAAGTTGAACCCCAGCTCGGCAATCCACTCAAAGTCTTTCTCGTCAAAGGGCGTGTTGCTCCATTCGAGAAAGAACTTGTTGAGCAGGTTGAACCCGCGCCAGCGTGGCAACTTGTACGCGCTCGGCTCTGGTAGCGACTTGCGCTGTTGCATAGGAGGAGTGTACCTGTCATAACGGCGGCTGCACAAACCTGAAAGGGTACAACATCCGTCAAGAGTGCGAGGAGGGGCTCTCTGCCCCCAAAGTATAGGGGGGGTTGACAACTTGCTCCAGCGTTTGGGTTATAGTTGACCCTCTGCGTGCAGTTCTCGCAGTAGCTCCACATCTTCAGCAGTGAGGCATGCCGTGGCAAACAAATCGGGGCGCAGCAGGCGCGTGAGGCGCAACTGTTCCTTGCGTCGCCAGCGGGCAATCGCCCCATGATTGCCCGACAGCAAGACGCTGGGCACGCGCCAACCTCGAAAGACCTCAGGGCGTGTGTACTGAGGATAGCCCAACAGCCCATCCGCAAACGAGTCTTGTTCTAGCGACTCCGGCGAGTGGATGGCGCCGGGGATCAGCCGCACCACGGAGTCAATCACAATAAGTGCGGGCAGCTCGCCCCCAGTAAGTACATAATCGCCGATACTAATCACATCGGTTGCCAAGTGCTCGCGAATACGGGCATCCACGCCCTCATAGTGCCCGCAAATCAAGACGAGGTGGCTTTGTGCCGCCAGCTCGCGTGCATAGGCTTGGGTGTAGAGCCTGCCCTGCGGTTCAAGCAACACTATTCGCGTGTTGGGCGTGGGTTGGCAAAACTCCACGGCGCGGGCAATCGGTTCGGGCTTCATCACCAGCCCTGCGCCGCCCCCGTAGGGTTCATCGTCGGTCTTTTTGTGTTTGCCTTCTGCAAAATCGCGCAGCTGGATTGCGCGTATGTGCACCAAGCCCCACTCGCGCGCACGCCCCACAATGCTATAACTGGTGCCCGCCTCAATCACCTCAGGAAACAGCGTAATCACATCAATGCGCAGCACGGGCGGATTATACCTTGCGCTTGGCGCAGGTACAATTACTTCGCCTGGGGGCGTTGTATGAACCAACACGCAACGATTGTGCAGCCACACAGCACCGAAGCCGAGATGAGCGTGCTTGGCTCGATGATGCTCGACTCGGAGGCGCTGGAGCGTGTGGTCGAGCGATTGCAACCCGAAGATTTTTATCACCCGGCGCACCGCATTCTGTTTGAGGTGATGAGCTCGCTGTATGAACGCAACATTGCGGTAGACATTCTCACGGTGCAGGAAGAGTTGCGTCGTCGGGGGCAGCTGGACGAGGTGGGCGGGTTGCCCGCGCTGGTCAACATTATTGAAAGTGTGCCCACTGCCGCAAACGCAGAGTACTATGCCCAAATTGTGCAAGAAAAAGCCATCCTGCGTCGCCTGTTGCGTGCCGCTCACGAGATCATTCGCCTTGTGGACGAGCCAGAGCTGGAACTCCAGCAGATTTTAGACCAAGCCGAGCAAGCCGTTTATCAAGTCGCGGAGCGACAAATCGGCAAAGATTTTAGCAACGTAAACCAACTGGTATTGGAGGTGCTGGGGCAGTTTGAGGAGCGTCAGATCATGATGCAGGAGCACCCAGGAGGCGAGTTTCTGCTGGGCATTTCGACGGGCTATCGCGATTTGAACCGCATTTTGTCGGGGCTGCAACCGGCGGAGCTGATTATCCTGGCGGCGCGCCCCAGCGTGGGCAAGACCTCGCTGGCGATTAATATCGCTGAGCATGTGGCGTTGCGCGAGCGCAAAGCGGTGGCGATCTTCAGCTTGGAGATGGCAGCAGAGCAGTTGATTCAGCGCATGCTCTGTTCGCAGGCAGCGGTGAGCGCACAACGCTTACGCCGTCTACAGCTGAGCGAAGATGAATGGATACGCCTCCAGCAGGCAGCAGAACGGCTGTTTGATGCCCCCATCTACATCGACGACACCAGTAGCCTCTCGCCGATGGAGATGCGTGCCAAGTGCCGTCGCCTCAAAGCACGCTTGGCAGGGCGCGAGCTGGGGCTCATCGTCGTGGACTACCTGCAGCTGATGCGCTCCTCCAACCGCCGTGTGGAAAACCGCAACCAAGAGATTGGCGAAATCGCGCGCGCGCTCAAGCAAATCGCCCGCGAGTTCCATGTGCCCGTGCTGGTGCTCTCGCAGCTGTCGCGCTCGATTGAACGACGCGAAAATAAACGCCCGATGCTCTCTGACCTGCGCGACAGCGGTTCAATTGAAGCTGAAGCCGATGTGGTGCTGTTCATCCATCGCGAGGAGTACTACGGCGACAAAGAGCAGGTGCCTTTGGATCCACCCCCGGGCTATGTACGCCAAGAAGAAGTGGAAATCATTGTCGCCAAGCAACGCAACGGACCTACTGGCAAAATCAAGCTCGCGTTCCAGCCCGACTTCTCACGGTTTGTCACTTTGGAGCGCGAATACACCGAAGCGTACTGAGCAGGTACACTCTTGCCGATGCGACGCAAGCCACACGAGACACGCCTGTACCGGCAAGAGATGAACGCGCGGATTCTGGGCAGCGGTTTCAAGCCGTTCCAACGCTTCTTCGCGCTCGACGCCAGCGCGTACACGGAAGGTGCCATCCCCGTCAAGTACAAGGAGATGATGGGGCTGGTCGGTTCGATGGTGCTGCGCTGTAATGATTGCATTTTCTATCACTTAGACCGCTGTGTGCAGGAAGGTGCCACGCGCGAGGAGCTGCACGAGGCGATGAACATCGCGCTCATCATCGGTGGCTCGATAGTGATTCCGCACCTGCGCTATGCTTATGAAGTGATGGATGCGCTGTTTGAGGAGCAGGCGCAGCGTGCCGCAGCAGAAGGCGAGCAGGGCTGAGAACGCCCCACGAGCGCGTGGAATAGCATCGGCGGTGACATCGCCGTTATCGCGCCCGTTCGGTTGCTGGTATGCACCCGTCGGGCGGCGCGCTGATAGCTTCTGTCGGTTCGGGCGGGGCGGGAGGTGGGTTATCAGCGGTGTCGACGGGCAACGGTTCAAAAGTGTAGTAGTAGATTTTGCGCCCGTCGGGCTTGGTCTCGGTGCGTTTGTGCATGCGCCATTTCATGGCTGGGCGTTGACATGTTGCCACGCCAGTGCCGCGCCGCCCAAGATACCAGCGTCCTCGATGCGCTCGGCAGGTACGATGCGGCACTCTTCCAACAGCGTGGGTAGGGCGTAGTCGCGCACGGTGGCGTGGATTGCTTCAAAGAGGGGCGCGCCTGCTTTGGCGATTTGCCCGCCGATAGCTATCACCTCGGGGTTGAAGATGTTGATAAAGCTTGCGATTGCCACGCCCAAGTAAGTGCCGATTTCGTGCCAGATGGCGAGCGCAATCGGGTCGCCTTGTTCGGCGGCTTGGCTCACCAACGCGGGGCTAATTTGGGCGGGGTGGCCAGCTGCGAGTTGGCTCATCACGCTATCAGGGTTGCGTCGCATAGCTTCGCGGGCAAGCTCGGTGATGGCGTCGCGTTTGGCGTAGGCTTCGATGCAGCCGCGTGCGCCGCAGCCGCAACGCGGCCCGGCGAAGTTGATAATCGTGTGCCCCAGTTCGCCTGCGCCGCCGCCCAGCCCTACCAGCAGCACGCCGCCGTCCCAGTGCGCGTTGCCTTGCACCTGAGCGCGCGTGAGCACCACGCCCCCGCCGATGCCTGTGCCCAGCGTGAGCATAATCAGCCCCCGTGCCTGCCCGCGCCCCACGCCGTAGTAATATTCGCCCAGCGCGGCTAAATTCGCGTCGTTGCCCATTACCACAGGCAAGTTTAGCGCTTGCTGTACGGCATCTGCAAGGGGTACCTCGCGCCACACTTCAAAAATCTCGCCCTTGTACTCACCGAAGTTCGGCGCCCAGCGCACAACGCCCCGTGCTGCATCAATATGCCCCGGCACCGCCATGCCAATCGCAGCGGGGGGGGTGCCCGATGCGTCTATCGCCTCGCGGATGGTCTGCACAATTTGCTGGAGGGTTGCTTGGAAGCCATCTTGCGCGCGCGAAGGGTGCTGCACGGGCGCGCTTAGTAACTCGCCTGCGCGGCTCACCGCCGCCGCGCGCACATTCGTACCGCCCAAATCCACGCCGATCACCGCTGCCGCCATACGCGCTGGAGTATACCTATTGGTATGCCGCGTGAAGCACGGTACCTACCCACTCTGCCAGCGGCGGTATTAGGCTCTCCAAGTCTGCTTCTTGCACCTCTAAAGGCTGTTGGAGATAGGCGTCAATGCGCTCGCGCCACGCCTGAATGGCAGCAGGCTCTGCGAACGGCTGCAGGTGTTCCAACAGCAGTAGATGGGCGTCGCGGCGTTGGATGACCTCTAACGCATCCAGCATCTGCCGATGGCTCCCGCCTTCCCAAATCGGCAATACCATCGCCTCGCGCAGCAACCGTTCTATGCCATATTCTGCCAGCACGCCCGCGCCGCCGTGCACCTCCATACACCACTTGGCGGCTTGCACCGCTTGCTCGGCTGTCCAGTACTTTGCCAAGTGGGTGAGTAGGCGAAACAGGTGGTAGCACGGGCTGTAGGGCGGGGTTTGCGCCCACACTTCGCTCAGCAGGCGCACTGTTTCCCACGCCAGCGCGAAAGCCACACGAAGCGTCCGCTCCCAGCGTTCAAACTGGGCGCGCATCAGCGGCTGCTCTGCCAACGGCTTGCCGAACGCCACCCGCTGCTGGGCGAAGGCACGCGCCTCGTCAATCGCGCGCTGTAGCAACGCGACACTGCCGACGCTGTTTGCCACGCGCGAGATGTTGAGCACCTCCAAAATAAGATAAATGCCCACTTCCGCGCTTCCAAGCAGGTAGCCGATGCTCTCGCGCAATTCCACCTCGCCCGTGATGACCGCGCGCGTGCCGATTTTGTCTTTCACGCGCCGAATGAAGTAGTTGAGGCTTCCGTCGGGGCGAACGCGGGGCACAAGGAACAGTGCAAGCCCACGCACACCTGCTGGAGCACCTTCGGGGCGTGCCGCCACCACCGCCAGTTCAGCGTTCAGGTTGCTGCAAAAGTACTTCTCGCCCGTGAGTCGGTAAGACTCGCCGTTGGGTACGGCACGGGTATGCACATTCGCACCCAAGTCGGAACCGCCCCCGATTTCGGTCATCCAAGTGGCACCTTGCCACGCTGTGCCGTCGCGGCGCAGCATTGGCGGAAGGTACCGTTCCCTAAGCGCGGGCGTGCCGTATTTCTGGAGCGGTACCGCGGTGGAAAGGCTCACCGTGTGCGGGCAATACACGCCCGGGTCGTAGTAGGAGGTGATGTAGCCCAGCGCAAAGCTGGTTGCCCAGTCGCTGTGTTCAATGACGCGCCAAATCACGCCGTGTTTGTAGCCCTCTTGCACGAGGGCGGTGTAGCCTGCAGGCAGCAGGAGTTCGTCGACGCGGTTGCCGAATCGGTCGTGCTGGCGCAGCCAGGGCGTGCCTGCGCGGTCAACGGTTTCTGAAAGCGCGCTACCTATGGTTTGCCACCACGCTTGGTACTGCTCGAGCGCGCTCGCTTGGGGCAGCTCGCCCAGCCGTTCTGCCAGATATGCCACTGGTGTGCGCATGGTCGTGCTGTAAGATTGGGTTTGTTTGCACAGGAACGACTCGAGCCGTAAGCCCTCACAGCAGGGCACAGACGGCTAAAGCCGTTCCCAAGGGCGCAGTGCCCGCCTGCGCAGCGTAGGCATCGCGTCGGCAAACATGCCGACGCGCCGCACTTAGAACCGATAGCTCAGGCTTGTGGCAAATACGCCAGCACGGTTGCCTGTGGAGCTAGGGCCGCCACTCAGCAACGCAATGCCCTTGCCATCGGTGCTAATGTATTGATAGAGTAGGTGCACTTGAGAGTTTTCGCTTAGGTCATAGGTGGCGCGCAGGGTAAGGTAGTTCCATTCGGGCTTGCCCCGCCGAAAGTCGAACGCACCCGTGCGGGCGATGTCCCAGCCGACATTCTCGTAGATGGCGCCCACTTGCAAGCGCGGCGCATATCGGTAGTTTGCTTCCAGTTGGAAGCGGCGCAGGCGGTCACGGCTCTGATAGCCCTGCGCAAGCGGCAAGCGGGCTGCCCCTGTGTAGATATCCGCTACGAGGCGCAGATTCAGCGCATCGGTGGCTTGGTAGTTGACCGCGAGGTAGGTGCCCTTGATATCGGAAGGGTTGTATAAGTAACCGATGCGCCCCCAGTTACCAGGTGCCACGAAATAAGGGTCAATCTCGCGGTAGCCCACCTGCCCATCCAACCGCTCGTTGAAGCGATAGCGGACATAGAGGTCGTACGCCTTGTTCTTGCTGCCCACCACGCGGCTATCGCCGCGCAGCAAGTTGCTTACAGCATACTCGAAGCGCACCTCTACTTCGCTGATTGTGCTTTGGAGATCGAAGCCCAGCACATCCACACGGTCAATTCCGTTGCGCGGGGTGTTGTTCAGGTGGCGAAAATCACGGTTGCGCCCCACCCCCGCTGCAAAGTAAGTCGCGCCTACCTGCACGGGGTAGCCCGTTAGGTCAAACTGATATGCTAAGCGGATGCCTGCCATTTGGTCTGCGGGCGCGCTCACAGAGGCGTTGTGGTTGGCAAAATAGATGGGTAAGAACCGCCCCACATTACCGCGCACGCCTACGCTACTAACTAAGAATAGCTGTCCTGTGAACGCGCCCTGCCCAAAGTTCAGCAGCGCACCATCGGCGCGGTGGGCTCGGTCGCGGTAGCGCTCAAACTCCAAGTAGTGGTCGGGTTCAATCCGTTGCAGGGTGTAGGGTGTGAGTTTGAGAGGCACGCGCCCAATCTGCGCTTGCACAGGCAAGCCGAACAGCTCAAGCGGAGTACTAACGTAGGCTTCCCACACAGTGAAGTCGGTTTGCCCCACGCGCTGTGTGGTCTTGTCGCTGCGCACGATGTCGGCAAGGCGCGTGGCGTCAGGAGTGTAAGGCAAGTAGTTGCCGAAGATAAGGGTTGCTTTGGCATCCACTTGGTCGTTCACAGGCACATCCAGCGACAGTCCCAACTCGTGCAACACGCTGACGCTTTGCAGAAACTTGCCCGAGGGGTTGATTTCGCGCCCGCTGAGGGTGTACGCGCTGCGCTTGTCGTAGCTATGGGTGCCGAAAACGGCGAGGGTCAAGTCGGTGCGCAGCGGCTGACGGCGTCGTTCCTCGCGGCGCAGGCGGGTCTCCAATGCGGCAAGGTCGCGGCGCAGGTCGCGCAGGTTTTCGCCTTGCGCACGCAACTCGGGTTCGAACTCCTGCGCTAGGCGTTGGAGGTTTTCAATCGCGGTACGAAGTTGCAGCAACTCTTGCAGGGCTTGACGCAGCTCCTGCAGCTGACGCTCTTCGGGGGTAGGCTGCGTAGTTTCATCAGTACGCTCGGCAAGGCGCGTCTCCAACGCGCGGATACGCTCCTCTACCACGCGGTAGGCACGCGCGACGGCTTGCGCAAACTCGGCGCGGGTCATCGTGCGCTCAGGCTGGAAGGTGCGGTCAGGAAACCCTTCCAGAATGCCTAACTCCGCCAACTCGCGAATGGCGCGATACGCCCAGTGCTGACGCGGCACATCACGGAACTGCGTCCACCCCAGCGCCACTAAAGTCGTCGCTACCAACAATAGCACTCCTGCTCGCATCGGCTCCTCCTTGAGGTATAGGAATGCGCCCTTATGATACCTACTCGGTATACTTTGCAGGAACACGATGCGGATTTTGATTGCGGGTGGCACAGGTTTTATCGGTAAGGCGATGGTAGCGCGTCTTGCCCGCGAGCATAGTGTGGCGGTGTTGACGCGCAATCCTCAGCGCGCTCAGGCGAGCCTCCCAGCAGGTGTTCAGGCTGTGGGCTGGGACGGCGCAACTCTTGGCGAGTGGGTTTCGCACTTAGCCCACTCCGAGGTGGTAATCAATCTCGCGGGCGAGCCGATTGCCCAACGCTGGACGCCTGCCGTCAAGCAGCGGCTATGGGACAGCCGCGTGAAAACCACCGCACTGATCGCCCAAGCGATCGCCCAGGCGTCGCCACGCCCGCGCTTGCTGCTCCAAGCCTCCGCGATTGGTATCTACGACCAAAGCCCCGAAACTACCGCCGACGAGAACGGTCCGTATGGTACAGGCTTTTTGGCGGAGTTGGGCAAGGCGTGGGAGGCAGCAGCGCAACTGGTGCATGAGCATGGGGTGCGTTTGTGCTGTATGCGCATCGGGGTAGTGTTAGGGGCGGGAGGAGGCGCATTGGAGCGGATGCTGACGCCGTTCAAACTGGGGGTGGGCGGTCCGCTGGGGTCGGGCAGGCAGTGGTTGTCGTGGATTCACATAGACGATGTGGTGGGCGCGGCAGCGTTTTTGCTGGAGCGCGACGACTTAGCAGGGGCGTTCAACTTCACTGCCCCTGAGCCTGTGACGATGCACGAGTTCGCGCGCACCTTGGGCAGGGTGTTGTTGCGCCCTGCGGTGGTGCGCGCGCCCGCGTTCGTGCTGCGCTTGCTGTTGGGCGAAATGGCAGAATTCTTGTTGCAAGGCTCGCGCGTGCTGCCGAAACGCCTGTTGGAAGCGGGCTACAAGTTTCAGTATCCGAATTTAGAGGCTGCCTTGCGCCAGTTGCTGCAAGCAAACTAATGCTTCGTCAACCCTCAATCTTTGGAACCCCCTCCGTAGGTTCCCCCTACGGCGTAGGGGGAACCGAGCAGATTTTGGTTCCCCTCGCGAAGCGGGGGGAACCTGAAGGAGGGGGGGCACGGAACCCAAACAATTAGCCTTGATGAAGCACTAATGAAACCCCTTACGCCCAGACAGGAAGCTTTGTATCAGCGGGTGGTGAGCCTTTACCGCGAGGCGGGCATGACGCCCCCCTCCGTGCGGATGGCCGCGCACTTTGTTGGCGCGCCTCCCGATGCCGTGCGCGCGATGCTTGCAATCGGTATTCAGCGAGGCGAAATTGCTGATGCAGGGGAAGGTATCTACTTCGCGACGGAAACACTGCTCCAACTGGCGGAGCAGCTCCGACCGCTGCCTGCGCCCGTAAAGGTAGCGCAAGTGCGCGACCTCACGGGCAGCTCGCGTCGCTATGCTGCAGCAGCGCTCAGGTGGCTACGCGCCCAACAGCTGATAGAGTGAGTGGGTTATTCCACCGTTACGCTTTTTGCCAAGTTGCGCGGTTGGTCAATTTCGCAGCCGCGCAGGCGCGCCACATGATAGGCAAACAGCTGCAGCACAGGTATGGTGGTCAACGGCGTTAGTTCCTCCAATGAGGGCTTCGGCACAAACACGGTGTAATCGGCTTCTTGGGGCAGCAAGGTATCGCCTTCAGTGGTCACCAAGAACACCGTGCCTTGCCGCGCCTTGATTTCCTTGAGGTTGCCCAATAGTTTCTCACGCGTACGCTCCTGAGTGGCAATGAAGACTGCGATTACGCCTGGCTCCACCAACGCCAGCGGGCCGTGCTTCATCTCGCCTGCGGGTGGTTCTTGGGTGGGCACATAAGCAATCTCTTTGAGTTTGAGCGCGCCTTCCATTGCCACATAGGCGTCCACGCCGCGCCCTAGGTAGAACGCCAGTGGCGTTTGGTAAAGTTGCTCGGCAATTGCGCGCACTTGTGGCTCGGTTTCAAGAGCACGGGCTATCAGCGAGGGCATTTGCATTAGCCCCTTGACACCCTCCGTGTAGGTTTGCATCGGCAGCGTGCCATTGATTGCCGACAAGTAAAGCCCCAGTAGATACAACACCGCAATCTGCGTGCTGTAAGCTTTGGTAGAGGCTACCGAGATTTCCGGACCTGCCTGTGTGTAGATGACATGGTCGCACTCGCGGGCGATGCTACTGCCCACCACATTCACGATGCCGAGCGTGGTGTAGCCTGCCTCACGGCACAGACGCAACGCCGCCAAAGTGTCCGCCGTTTCGCCCGATTGGCTGATGAACACTGCTAGGGTGTTAGGCTGCAGGATCGGGTCGCCGTAGCGGAACTCGGAGGAGTAATACACCTCTACAGGGCGGCGCAGCCAGCGCTCCAGCGCGTGCTTGCCCACCAGCCCGGCGTGATATGCCGTGCCACATGCCACGATGATAATGCGTCGGAACTTCTGCCAGTCTTCCATTTCCAGTTTCAGCTCGGGGAACTGGATGCCACCATTGGGCTTGAGCCGCCCGCGCAGGGTGTCGCGCACCGCTTCGGGCTGCTCAAAGATTTCCTTGAGCATGAAGTGCTCATAGCCGCCCTTCTCGGCAGCCTCCGCACTCCAAGTAATCTCCACAGGGGGGCGCTCGACGGGGGTACCGTCTAAACGCATAAGGTGCACAGCCTCACGCGTAACCAAGCCCACATCGCCGTTTTCTAGCAAAATCACGCGCCGTGTATAGGGCAGCAACGCGGGAATATCGGAGGCGATAAAGTTTTCGCCTTCGCCCAAGCCGATGACCAAGGGCGAGTCGTGGCGTGCCACCACCACACGGTCGGGATAGTCGCTAAACAATACCGCAATGGCATACGAGCCGCGCACGGGTTGCAGCGCCCGGCGCACCGCTTCTTCGGGCGCGTAGCCCTGCAGGAGTTGCTCCTCAATCAGGTGTGCCAGCACCTCGGTGTCAGTCTCCGAGCGGAACTGGTGACCGCGCGTCTGCAGTTCATGCTTGAGCTCGAGGTAGTTTTCTATAATGCCGTTGTGCACTACGGCGACGCGCCCCTGTTCATCGGTGTGAGGATGGGCATTGGGGTCGTTCGGGATGCCGTGGGTTGCCCAGCGCGTGTGCGACACTGCCAAACCGTGCGCCTCCACGCCGTTGAGGAGTTCGCTCAGTTGGTGGATTTTGCCCGCGCGCTTGGTTACGTGTAGGTGCTCACCGCCCCAGTACGCCACGCCTGCCGAGTCGTAGCCGCGATATTCCAAGCGTTTGAGCGTATCCAAAGCGACCTCCAGCGCGGGGCGCGGTCCGATGTAGCCCGTAATACCACACATGGCTTCCGCCCTCGTGGGGATTATACCATAGGCTCTATGGCAAAAACAGGTATAATACTTGCGCGTGATGGGAGCGGAGACTGTTTCACCAAGCGGCTTCAGGCGGTTTGGTGAAGCAGTGTTTCGCTCTCACCACGCACGACTTTGCAAAGAGGAGGTAGTAACGCAAACGATGGCGCTCACACCTGAACAAAAACAGGCAATCATCAAGGAATTCCAACGCCATGAAGGAGACACCGGCTCGCCGGAGGTGCAAATCGCACTGCTAACGGCGCGCATCAACTACCTGACCGAACACTTGAAGACCCATCGCAAAGATTACCACTCGCGCTACGGGCTGGTGAAGCTGGTGGGGCAACGCCGCCAGCTGCTGAACTATCTTGCCAGCCAAGACATTCAACGCTACCGCGAGCTGGTGCAAAAACTGGGGCTTCGCGGACAACGCTAAAGAGGAGGCACGAGCCGCATGCGAGAACCCATCGTCGTATCCGCCGAGATTGGCGGAGATATTCTGTCGCTGGAGACAGGTAGGTTCGCCAACCAAGCCAACAGCGCCGTCGTGGTTCGCTACGGCGACAGCGTGGTTTTAGTGACCGCCACGATGAGCGCAAAAGCGCGCACCGATATCGACTTTTTCCCGCTGGTTGTGGACTTCGAAGAGCGCAAATATGCCGTCGGCAAAATTCCAGGGGGCTTCGTCAAACGCGGCGGACGCCCCTCCGACGAGTCAATCGTCCAAGGACGCTTGGTCGACCGCGCCATTCGCCCGCTGTTTCCGAAGGGCATGCGCAACGAGGTGCAGGTGATTGTGCTGCCCTTGTCGGTGGATTTTGACCATCCGCCTGCTGTACTGGGGCTAATCGGCGCCTCGGCTGCGTTGACCATCTCCGACATTCCTTGGAACGGCCCGCTAGGGGCGGTGCGCATCGGCTACGTGAACGGCGAGTTCATCGTCAACCCCAACAGTGACCTTACGGAACTGTCGGCGATGGAGCTGGTGGTCGCCAGCCGCCCCGACTATGTGATGATGATTGAAGCCGACGCCGACCAAGTGCCCGAAGAGGTGATGATGCAAGCTATCGAGCTGGCACACCTCCAAAACCAGAAAGTAATTGCCTTGATTGAAGAGCTCCGCGCCAAAGCGGGCAAACCGAAAGCCGCGCTGCCTTTGTACCTCGTGCCTGCCGAAATCAAGCAAGCCGTCAAAGCGTTCGCCGGCGAATCAATCAAACAAGCCATCCAAAACCCCGACAAACTGGCGCGCGAAGCCGCCTTAGACCAGCTCAAAGAGGAAATCGTGGTACAGATGAACACCCCGCCTGACCCCGAATCGCCTCCACCCTACGAAGGGCGCGAACTGGAACTGAGCATGGCGGTGGATGAAGTTATCAAAGAGACCGTTCGCGAGCTGATTCTGAACGAGGGCAAACGCCCCGACGGGCGCGCGCCTGAGGAAATCCGCGAAATCTATTGCGCTGTGGGCTTTCTACCGCGCACCCACGGCAGCGGGCTGTTCCAACGCGGACAAACACAGGTGCTCACCACCTGCACGCTCGGTGCCCTACACGAGGCACAAATCCTCGACGCTTTGGTAGAAGAGGAAACCAAGCGCTACATGCACTTTTACAACTTCCCGCCGTTCAGCACGGGTGAGGTGCGCCCGCTGCGCGGGCCCGGACGACGCGAGGTCGGGCACGGCATGCTTGCCGAACGCGCCCTCGTGCGCATGATCCCGCCCGAAGAGGAGTTTCCCTACGCTATCCTCCTCTACTCGGAGGTGTTGGAGTCTAACGGCTCCACATCGATGGCAAGCGTGTGCGGCAGCACCCTAGCGTTGATGGACGCGGGCGTGCCCATCAAAGCTCCTGTGGCGGGTATCGCGACAGGCTTAGTGTACGAAAGCGAAGACCGCTATGTGCTCCTGACCGACATTCAGGGCATGGAAGACGCCTGCGGCGACATGGACTTCAAGGTCGCAGGTACGGCGCAGGGCATCACCGCCATCCAGTTAGACCTAAAGATCCCCGGCTTACCGATGCCCGTAATCGCTGAAACCCTGCAGCGGGCGCGTCAAGCGCGGCTGTTTATTTTGGAAAAGATGCTGGAAGTGATTCCCGCGCCACGCCCCGAGATTTCGCCGCGTGCCCCGCGCATCTTTGTGATGGAAATCAACCCCGAAAAGATTGGCGATGTAATCGGACCGGCGGGCAAGACGGTCAAGAAAATCATCGCCGAGACGGGGGCGCAAATCCAGATCGAGCAGACGGGCAAGGTGTATATCGCGGCGCCTGACGGCGAGTCGGGCGAGCGCGCCCGCCAGATGATTGAAGCGCTGACCAAAGAGATTGCGGTGGGCGAGGTGTTCACAGGGCGCGTGACGCGCCTGATGGCACGCGGCGCGTTCGTGGAGGTATTGCCCGGCAAGGAGGGGCTGGTGGATTTGCGCGACTTGACCGACCGTCGCGTGAGCCGCCCCGAAGAGGTGGTGAAAGTGGGCGATATCTTGCGCGTGCGCGTCAAAGAGATAGACCACATGGGGCGCATCAACCTCACCACACGCGGGCTGGAGCAGCCCAAAGAGTTCGGCACGGTAAGCGCAGTAGCGCAACCCGTGGGCGGTCCCACGCCACGCCCACCCGAACGCCGCCCCGCGCTTCCTCGAAC
>Ga0105160_1000093_pt1 | contig 46768 bp, 36 predicted proteins | sample GXS110809BmetaG_FD_89591 | JGI IMG/M metagenome (GOLD analysis project Ga0105160, IMG submission 89591) | Hot spring microbial communities from Gongxiaoshe hot spring, China to study Microbial Dark Matter (Phase II) - GXS 110809B | ecosystem: Environmental > Aquatic > Thermal springs > Hot...
CGCTGGAGTGTACACTCCAGCGGACGGCGCTGGCGCTTCTGGCTTCGGTCGGATGTCTTCTTCCACGATGATCCATGCTTCGGCGGTGTGCCACGGCGGCTCCGCGCTGCGGATGTGAAGTTCTCCTTCGAGCGCCTCTGCGATGCTCGGACCCGCTCGCCCGGGCTGTGGGTTTTCTGGGGCAAGCTCGTCGGAGTGGAGGAATTCCACGCGGTAACGGCGCGTGGGGAGCGCCCAGCAGAGGGAATCCGCGGGATACGTGTCCTCGATGATACGACTGTGGAATTCGAGCTTCAGCGACCTTTTGCGCCATTTCTGGCACTGCTGACTCTGCCCTACTGCTGGATTATCCCCGAAGAGGCGGTTCGCTTCTACGGTGCAGACTTCTTCCGGCATCCGGTAGGGACAGGTCCGTTTCGGCTCGGCGAATGGGTTCCCGATGTGCGGCTCGTGCTGGTACGCCATGCGCGCTACTGGAGGCGGGATGAGAGCGGACGGGTATTGCCGTACCTGGATTCCGTTGTGGTGCGCTTCCTTCGGGACCCGAAGACCGCTTTCTGGGAGTTCCAGCAGGGACGGCTGGATATGCTCTCGGGACTCGACCCCAGCAGTGTGCCATCGGTGCTCACCCCAGAGGGGAAGCTCCGCCCAGAATTTTCCCACTACCAGCTCCTGAGTGTCCCGGCCTATGCGGTGGAATACTACGGCATCATGCTGGATACCACGACCGAGGGCGGACGGTTCTCCCCACTGGCGCGGTCGCGGGCACTGCGGCAGGCACTCAATTACGCCATTGACCGTGAGCGGCTGATTCGGTACGTGCTCTATGGCTTGGCTGAACCGGCACACTATGGAATCCTGCCGCCGGGATTCCCGGGCTTTTCCCCACAGACGATCGGGTATCGGTACGATCCTGAGCGAGCGCGGAAGTTGCTGGCAGAGGCGGGCTTCCCGAATGGGCGCGGGTTGCCGCCGCTCGTCCTCCACCTCGGTGCTAGTCCTCGCACACTCTCTGTTGCCGAAGCCGTTCAGCAGCAGCTTGCTGACCTCGGCATCCGGTTAGAGCTTCGGCAAGCCAGTTTCCCGCAGCACCTGGCATTGGTCCGCGAAGGACGTGCCATGTTCTGGCGCACGAACTGGGTTGCCGATTACCCCGATCCGGAGAACTTCCTGGCACTGTTCTATTCCCCGTACCGTGCTCCGGGGGGACCGAATACGACGCGGTTTGGCATGCCTGAGGTGGATTCGCTCTACGAGCAAGCTCTTACCGAAAGGGACCAGGAGCGCCGTTTCGAGCTCTATCGCCAGATGGAGCGCCGTGTTCTGGATGAGGCGCCGTGGGTCTTGCTCTACTACCCACGCCTTCTCCGATTGCTCCAGCCGGGCGTCAGGGGAATGCACCTGGACGGGATGGATCGGCTCGTGCTGGAGCGCGTCCGCATGGAGTGAGGTCTCACATTCAGGGAGGGTGAAGTCATGAAAGCACTAATCCACGTCCTCTGCGCTGCCGTTGCCTTCGTCGCCGTGGATATGTGGAAAGCTCCTGCAGCCTTTGCCGTTCAGCAACTCAAGAAAGCCAGCCAGTGGGTCAGTAAGGCAAAGAAGAAAAAGGCGCGCTCGCACCGGCATAGCGCCCGCCGGGAGCAGCTCCGCGAGCAGGCGTTGGAGGTGCTCCGCACGCAATCGCATGCTCTCTGGGATATGGTCAACGGTGTGTCCGCTACTGAGACGAGCATGACGGCAGAGCCCGTGCTTGAAGGGGAAGATCCGGAAGAGTTGGCGCAGGAAGATGATGTCCCGGTCGATATGGAAACCTTCCGCCGCCTCTGGCTCTCGTATATGGAAGGTTCAGCTGCCGATGAGCTGACGGCTGCAGGCGTCAGCAAGCGGGCAATCATGGATTTCATCCTCGACTGGCTTGGGACACCATACCGGTTCGGCGGGACGAGCGCCAGCGGGATTGACTGCTCGGGCTTTATCCGTCGCCTCTTCGCCGAAGTTGCCCAGGTGTGGCTTCCGAGAACAGCCGCAGTGCAGTATACCCTCGGGGTGCCCGTCGCCCGGGAGGAACTCCAGTTCGGGGATTTAGTCTTCTTCCATACCCGGCGCCATGCGTATATCTCGCACGTGGGGATCTACCTGGGCGACGACCTCTTTGCCCATGCCAGCTCCCGCAATGGGGTGACGATTTCCTCTCTGCGCAGCACCTACTACAGCAAGCGCTTCATTGGTGCACGCCGCCTTACAGAGCGCGTTCTCCAGCAGCTGGCAGCTGTGGAAACGGCGTCTGGGAAGGTTGGGGTAGCAGACTAAGCGGCGCTGGCATCCACTGACGGGGCATCGGAGGGATGCCCCGTTTTTTTCTGCCCGCTGCCGGGCAATGCCCCACCGGTCAGCTCAAATCGCACTCCTGTGGGATTGAAACGGCGTAGGCACTGAGCAACCGCACCGTCCGCTGGTCCGTGTGTGCCGGAGAAGAGGACATTCCCGCAGTGCGAAGCGAGAACACCCTCCCCAGCGTGCCCGGCAGCGAAGCCAGAGTAACCGAGGCGCCGCCCCTTCCTGCGCTAATTTTGCATCCGAGTGCCGACATCACGCAGAAGTCCATGCGAGCACTGGTATTGCGGCAGACCTCTTTCGGCATCGAGGACGTGGAATTGCCTCCGCTGCAGCCTGGGGAGGCGCGGGTGCGTGTGCTGGCAGCGGCGCTCAATCGGCGGGACGAATGGATTCGCCAAGGACGCTATGCCCGCATTCAGTATCCTGCGATCCTCGGTTCTGATGGGTGCGGTGTGGTCGAAGCGGTCGGCTCAGAGGAGCACCGCCAGTGGGTGGGCAAGCTGGTCGTGATCAATCCGAGCCTCAACTGGGGAGACAATCCACGGGCGCAAGGGCGCGCCTACGAAATTCTCGGCATGCCTCGGGCAGGTACGCTTGCCGAGTACGTTCACGTCCCAGTAGAGCAGCTCTTTGAGAAACCGCCCCACTTGAGCATTGAGGAGGCGGCGGCGCTCCCCTTGGCGGGGCTGACAGCGTACCGGGCACTCTTTACGCAGGGACAGCTACGACCACAGCAGAGAGTGCTCATCACCGGAATCGGGGGCGGGGTTGCGGTTCTGGCTCTCCAGTTTGCCGTTGCTGCCGATGCCCGGGTATACGTAACCTCAGGGCGTGCTGAGAAAATCGAGCGGGCACAAGTACTGGGGGCACTCGGCGGCGTGACCTATACCCATGCCGAATGGGGGCGCCTCCTGCTGGAGCTTGCCGATGGGGAGTTTGAGCTCGTTGTGGATAGTGCCGGTGGTGACCCCTTCAATGTCCTGCTCACTGTGGCGGCACCTGGAGGGACGATTGTCACCTATGGAGCAACTCTGGGGGCGGTGCCCCAGCTGAATCTGCATCGGGTCTTCTGGCGCCAGCTGCGCATCATTGGCTCAACGATGGGGACAGCAGAGGAATTTGCGGCGATGCTGCGCTTTGTAGAGCAGCACCAGCTTGTGCCGGTGGTCGACTCCGTCTTCGCTTTCGAGCGCGTCCTCGATGCTTTTGAGCGGCTCCGCTCTGAGGAGCACATGGGGAAGGTTGTTGTGCGGATTGCCCAGGGCTAGCGGCGCCCGTAGGTCTGTTCGGCAATGTGGCGGGCAAGCTCCGTGTCGCGGAGTTCCTCTGCCGAGAAGGTGGTATTCCGGAGGCGTTCTAGGAGCTGGCTATAGAAGGCGATGTCCCGCCTGCGCTGCTCAATTTCCTGCTGCAGTTCCCGGCGGCGCTGCTCAATCCACGTGGGGTCGGTCAGGGGCAGGCAGAAGGGTTCCTCCGACCGGAGGCGGTCCAGACGCCGCTGTTCAGCAGCCAGGCGCAGCTCCAGGCGCCGAACGTAGGCGCGCAGTGCCTCGAGCTCTTCGGGGATTGCCCCTTCAGAAGCATCTGTTCCCTCGCCGCAGAGCAGCAGGTGGAGTTGCCGCAGCTGGTGGACATTGCGTTCGCGATAGGCGCGCTGCAGAACGGACCAGTACTGCCGAAATTCCTCCGTCTCGGTGCCGAGAGCATCGGGATGGAGCCGTTTGACCAAGGTGCGGTAGAGCTTGGGAAATTCCCCGGCGGTGTCTTCCGCGAGGGAGCGTTCCCATGGCTCCTCGGCTGCTTTGAGACGTTGCCAGAGTTGGGCGAACTCCCGCTCGACGATCTGCTCTACCAGAGCGAAGGTGCGCTCCGTGAGGGGCTCACCGCGTTCGAGTTTGAGCACCAGAAGCTCGGTCCGGCGCTTGAGCTGGGCAGCCTGCAGCGAGAGCCGCTGTCGTTCCCGCTCTTCTTCTCCGAAGAGGCGCTCGTACTCTGCCAGCAGGCGGGGATACACTTCTGTGCGCAGGCGGAACCACTCGCGGAGAGTTTCCCGGAGCGCTTCCTGGAGTTGACGGCAGCGCTGCCGGAGCTGCTCATGTTCCGGATGGAGAATCGGCTGCATCAGGCTCTGGCTCCCATTGTTCTAAGGCGTCGAGCGCAAAACGGAGGTGCGGGATAACAATCGAGCCGCCCACGATCAGCCCAACGGCAAGCGCTTCGTATACCTCTGCGCGTGTTGCCCCGAGGTGGAGCACCTGATCCAAGTGGTAGAGGATGCAGTCATTACAGCGCAGCACAAGCGAGGCAACCAATCCCATGAGCTCTTTGGTCTTCCGTGGCAGCGCGCCGTCCTCGTACACCGCCCCGTCGAGGGCGAGAAAGCGGCGGAAGCTTCTCTCACCTGCGGCGACCACTAGTCTCTGCTGTCGTGCGCGCCGGCTGCGGAACTCCTGCCACAGGGTGCTCATCGGCTCGACCAGACTGGAGCGACGACGACTCGGCTGGGAGAGCGGACCACAAGCCAGAAAAGCCCCGGTGCCGCTTCCCAGGGAAAACTCAAGACGTGTTGCCCGTTCCGGAGGTGCAGGGAACGACGCGCGAGGAGACGCCCGAGACTGTCGAAGAGCTCCAGGGTATACGTGCCATCTTCATCTGCGAGGAGCTCCACGGAGAGCATTCCCGGGGACTTCTCCTCCAGGACCAGCCGTAAGGGACTACCCGGGCTCATGGATTCCGTGCCCGGACAATGGGGGCGGACGAGCACGCTGCCTGCCTGGGTTTCCGCCCGAAAGGCATTTGTCCCACGCCAGCGGACAGCAAGCAGCTCCAGCAGAGCACCCGTGGGTACGCCGTGCAGGAAGCGCACCGGAAGCCGGACGAGAGTGTCAGCTGCTCGGAGCCAGGTATCCACTACGAGGGTGTCCCACGAGCCTGGAGAGGTGCCGCCATACTCCACCAGCCACGTAGGCAGACGCAGGAGCAATTGGCAGGCAAAGCTATCGGAGCGCAGCGGAGGAATCCAGGCGTAGTCCTCGTGCAGGACCGGTACCAGTGCTTTCTCGCCGGGCATTCCGGCAAGAGATGGCAGCCGAAGCCGAACAGGGTACTGCAGGACGACGGCGATGGTATCCTCTGCACTGCGTTCTACGCCACTTTCCCAGAGCCGGATGGCAGAATCACGTCCGACCGAGGCGATCAGGCGCCCATCGGGGGAGTAGTCCACGGACAGCACCTGCCCACCGTGGAAGAGCGGTGCCCCCAGCGGCGTCCCGGAAGGTGTCCATTGGCGTACGGTACTGTCCAACGAGCCCGAGACAGCCCGGCGTCCCCATGGGAGTGCGCGCACAGAACGCACGTGTGCGCGATGGCTCCCGCGGGCGTGTTCCTTCACCGCTCGAATGTCCCAAAAGCGTACGGTTCGGTCCACCCCGCCGGAGATGAGCAGAGCCTCTTCGGTCCCAAAGCACACCGACCAGACGACACGGTTGCCGCTGGAGTCCCCATGCTGGCGAAAGCGCTGTGGAGGCTGAGCAAGCTGCTGCCAAGCACGGACGTAGACGACGCCATCGTTACCGGCATACGCCAGAAGAGTGCCGTCGGGAGAAAAAGCAACGCTATACCACGAGCTTACACCCGCCTCGCTCCAGCAGCGCAGCGGCTGCAAGGTGCTCAGATCCCAGAGGCAGACCAAGGAGTCGTCGGCAGCTGTTGCGGCGTAGAGCCCGCGCGGATCAACGGCAAGGTCGCGGATGAAGCTGCGGTGGACCCCATTGCCGAACAGCCAGCGCTGCCCTGTTGGACGCTCGTAGAGCAGGAGCAGCGAGTCAAACGCGATGAGGACTCGGTTGGAATCTCTAACGAACGCCGCTCTGGCGAGCACGTTCGAGCGCGTGCCGAGCACGAGGACATCGGTTGCCTCCAGCGTGTTCACGTTCCAGAGCTTGACAATTCCCTCCTCGGCGGTGGTGACTAGGAAGTGCCCATCAGGGGAAAAACGGACAGAGCGCAGAGCTGCCTGGTGAGCTTGACGGCGCTCCCGGACCGGGATCGGGGATGCTCCTGACTCAACCCGCAGCCGGAGGAGCAGACGGACGGTATCCAGCAGCGGAACATTCCAGAGGAAGCTCCCGGTTCTTTCATCCGTCAGCAGCGGGAGCCACGTCCTTCCCGTGTCGAGCGAATACCAGACACTTGCGCTGATCTCCCCAGCAGTATCCCACCGGAGCAGCAGTGGACGCCCCATCAGGACAGTGTCCCCGTCCTGGGGAGAACGCCACAGCGTCTGTCCCAACCCCAGCAGGGTGCTGGCTCCCATCAGCAGGGCGAGGAGGTTAGGTCTGGAGCTCATGCTGTCCGGAACGGCTCAAAGCCACCTCCAGAGCTGCCAAGAGAAGCGCCAGCACGAGGAAGTAACGCCATAGTTCCGTTGCTTGGCTCCCTTCCACTGCGATGGCTGCGGATTCTTCGGGCGTGGGAATATATCGGAACGGGGTTGCCGGATTCAAGAGCTGCCGGAACCACTTCTGGACTTCCTCCGGGGTGGCAGAGCTCAGCTGGAGCTCGGCTGTCGGGATATTTGCCGTGACGGTTGCCACAGGAGTGCCGTTGGGCGTAAAGAGCTCGTAGACGCCCGCGAGCTGGAGCTGTCCGAGTTCAACCCGAGCACCAGCACTGAGCATTACCGGGGCAAGTGTACGCCGGGTCCCGTCGGGTTCACGGACAATGAGGGTCGGGGGCGCCGTGCCGAGTGTGAGAGCTACCCGTTCACCGACCTCGGAGAGGAGTGCTGGCACAGTTGCCGAACCCAACAACAGCAGTCCGCGCACGACCGTTGTGGGGAATAGCCCACTGCGGGGGAATTCGCTCCAGGATATGTTGGGCACGATGCCGCACAGCAGAAGCCGCCCTCTCCCAGCAGCGTGCTCGACTAGAACAGCCCCAAGGGTACTCTTCATCAGCGGCATACCGCCAGTGATGGTAGCGAACTTCTCCAGTCGCGGCGTCTCTGGCAAGTGCTCGCCACTCCCCTGGAACACCCCCGCGAAGAGTGGATGCTGACGGTCTACCCATGTGATGGTGGCAGCTTCCGCGCTGGACAGTTCGTGCCATTGGAGCGTCAATCCCAGTCCTGCCAGCCACGTGGACAGCACCGCAGAGGGTTTGTCCGGCAGGAACAGGAAGAGATTCCCGCCCGAGAGCACGAATGTCTTCAACCATTCCAGCTGCAACGCGGACAGATTCGAACTTGCCAGTAGCAGGACGCTTCCACTCCCGGGCGGCAGGGAGCTTACCTGTGCCAGCGTCGTGCGCTCGAAGACGAAGAGCGCATGCGCAGAGGCGTTTAGGGCAGACTCAAACAGCGGTGCGAAGGCGTCATCGAGCACAATTTTGACGGACGGTCCCTCTCTCAGCGCGAACCCTGCCAGACGCCGGTTCCCGATGGAGTGCACATCACCTTCGGCGACGATTTCCGCCCGGAAGAAGCCGGAGCGTTTGGGGATGCCCGAGAGGGAGAGGGTGTGTACCTCGCCTTCCCGGAGTGTGAGCGGTTGCTGAGAAACCCGTGTACCGTCCCAGAAGAGGCTCACCACAGCGTGAGCCGTTCCTTGCCCGAAGGCGCGTGCCCGAACAGTGAGGGTCACAGGACTGTAGGGCGTACGGAGCTGGGACTCCAGGGCAACGGAGTCAATGACGATACCGGCACGCAGCGCGTCCTTATCCCCGATTGGGAGAGCAACGACGGTGGTTTGGGCATCGAAGAGAGGCTGCTGTTCGCGGCTCAGCTCCGTGAGAGCGCTTTTCTGGAAATCGCTCACGATGACCACGAATCGATGGAAGTGGCGGGCGTCGCGTACCAGGACTGCGGCGCGCCGGAGTGCTTGCAACAGTTCTCCGCGTTCGGGCTGCGGAGTAAGCCGGGAGAGCATCTGCAGGAGAGCGCCTCGGGGAGTTCCCCAGGTTTCTGAGAGGCTTCCCCGGACGGGAACAACGGGTAGCAGCGCGACCTCGTCATCGGCTTTGAGCGAGCGGAGGAGGCGTTCGGCAACCTGCTGGAGCCGCCGGAAACGCTCACCGAGGGCGTCTGCTACTCCCATACTGGCGGAGTTGTCTACCACGAGGACGATGCTTGCTGGGGCTCGGTCTCCGAGGAGCGGCACAGCACCGGGCAGGACTGGTCGGGCAAAGGCAAGCACGATAGAAGCGATCAGCCCCATGCGAACGGCAAGCAGCAGGAGCTGCCGCAGCCGGAAACGGCGGGCTGCGCTCCGTTGGAGCTCCTTCAAGAAGCGCACCGAACTAAACGGGAAAGGGCGGAGCCTGCGGAGCGTCAGGAAGTGGAGGAGCAGCGGGACGAGCGCCGCAGCCAGTGCGAGCAGCACCAGTGGATTGAGGAAATTCATCAGCGCCGGTTTCTCTATCCGTTCCGGAGTGCAGAGACGAACCCTGCCGGAGCCCCGTGCCTCTCAGAAGGGAACGTCTTCGCCGTACGGCGGGGGAGGTGGCTCGGGATAGTGCAGTGCCAGATTCTCAAAGCGAGCGAAATCCCGCAGGTATGCCAAGCGGATCTCCCCGGTGGGTCCGTTACGTTGCTTGCCGATGATGATTTCCGCGGTGCCTTCCGTGGGGGTTCCGTCATCGTACGTGGTGATGCCGTACACTTCCGGTCGGTGGACGAAGAGCACCACATCGGCATCCTGTTCCAAGGAGCCCGATTCCCGCAAGTCTGCCAGCAGCGGGCGCTTGTCGGCGCGGGATTCCACCGCGCGGTTCAACTGTGCCAGAGCCACCACCGGGATGTTCAGTTCCTTTGCCATCATCTTGAGCGAGCGCGAAATGAGAGCAACTTCGCGCTCGCGGCTTTCCGCCTTCGGTGGGTGAATCAGCTGGAGGTAGTCCACGATGATGAGCTCGACATTGTGCTCGGCACGCAGGCGGCGGGATTTGGCACGGAGTTCCAGCAGGGAAAGCAGTGGGGTGTCGTCCACGAAAATGGGTGCTTCTGCCAGGCGCCCGGTTGCGTGCACAATCCGGGGCATCATCTCCGGGCTGATCCGCCCGGTGCGGAGGCGGTGGAGGTCAATTTGGGCTTCCGCTGCCAGCAGACGGAACATGAGCTGCTGGGCAGACATTTCCAGCGAGAAGATCGCCACCGGAATGTGGTGCTCAACGGCAACGTTACGGGCAATGGAGAGCGCCAGCGCGGTCTTGCCCATGGACGGGCGCCCTGCCAGGACGATGAAGTCCGAACGCTGCAAGCCGCCCAGGAGCTCGTCGAGCCGAATGTAGCCCGTGGGGATTCCCGTCACCCCATGTTTGGCACTGCGCTCGATGAGGTGGGTCAGCGTCTCGAAAGTCGAGCGGGCAAGCGTCCGCAGGGAGAGAGCACTCTGCCGGAGCCGCTTCTCAGCAATCTCGAAAATGGCACTCTCTGCCCGGTCGAGCTCCTCCAGAGCGTCCACGGCGTCGTCGTAGCAGCTATAGAGGATTTCCGCTGCCGTGCGGATGAGGCTTCGCTTGATGGCATGCTCCAGCACAATCCGAGCGTAGTGCTCAACTGCGCTAACTGAGGGCACACGCAGACTCAGTTCTGCCAGGTACGTCGTCCCGCCGACACGGTCGAGCAATCCCTGCCGCCGCAGCTCTTCTGCAACAGTGAGTGTGTCCACAGTCACACCCCGTTCGAAGAGGGAAGTCATCGTGGCGAACAGCAGCTGGTGTGCCTCGCGGTAGAAGTTTTCAGGCTCCAGGAGCTCGATTGCCTTGACTACAGCGGCGCGATCCAGGAGCATTGCCCCCAAGACTGCCATTTCAGCTTCGAGCGAGTGCGGAGGGACACGCTCGGTCAGTCGCTCCAGTGGGATGACTTCGGCAGTGCGCCGCCTGCCTGCGCTGAGGAATTTCTCCAGAGGATACTCCGCTGCCCCTTCAAGCCCGCCAGGTGCCATGGGCGTTTCGGCTGCTGTGGACACCTCAAAAATACGGTGCTCTAGACGATGGCTGGGGTCCCTGCACACGGTAGCCCTCACCCTGCTCCGAGCGGCTCGGAAACCGACGGCGATGCACCGGAAGTAGAACGGTGCCGATTACGGTGGGTGTCACAAAGTCACATGTGCCACAAGCAGGAGTCTTCCCATGGTGCTCTCGCGGCCTATCGGGCTTGCCCTGGCTGCCGTAGTCGTGGCAGCCCAACCGCTCCAGGTCACACTCCAGCTGCCTTTTGCCGACAACATGCCGGCTCGGATAGACGAGTGGATCCAAAACGAACAGCTCATTCGCGTCCTCGTCCACAATACCGATCGTCGGAGCGGCTACGAGAATCTGATGATCCTCTCGGTGCGGGTCGAGCGCGAAGGGAAAGTCATCGTGCGCAGCAAGGATGGTCACCCGGCACAACCGCGGTGGGCGCTCGGACCAGGTCAGACGCAAGCCTTCAGCTGGCGGGAAGTGGTTGCCCTGGAAGCGCTGGAGTATGACCAGATCTTAGCACAGCAGACCATAGCAACGGGTGAACTTCCCGAAGGGCGCTACCAGCTGTGCTTGACTGTCCTCCAGCTCCCGCTCCTGCAGCCAATGAGCCTGCCGGCGTGTGGCAGCTTCCGTGTCGTGTCCTGCTGTCCGCAGCCGATTACCCTGCTGAATCCGCCAAATGGTGCAACTGTTTCGGCGCCTCCGCTGCTGCAGTGGACTCCTTGCGCTCCGCCGACGGTGGCACCGTTGTTCTACCGGGTCACAGTCGCTCCGCGCTGGTTTGGACAGAGCCCGGCGGATGCCATCAAGAATCCACCACGGGTTCAGCAGGTTGTCCCAGTTCCGCAGTACCAGGTTACGCCGACAGAGTGGAGCCAACTCCTTTCAGATGCAGCGGTTACCGGAGACTATGTCAGCCATGTCTGGCAGGTGCAGCCCCTCCGACAGGTTCCTGGTGGTTTTCTCCCCTGCGGGAAGCCGAGCCCGATCGGGGAATTCCGTGTTCGCTCGAAGCTTCCCCCGCCGGCAGACTCCTGGTCAGTAGCGAGGGGTCGCCTCCAGCTGGATACGATGATTGTGCTGCCGGACACTATCCGCTTCCTCTGCGATCTACCTGTACCACCACCGGATACTGTGCTGATGGAGCTGGAGCTGGAATATCCCACCACACTCCCAACTCCCGGCGGGTCGGCAATTCTCCAGGATCGTAGCGGTAGCATCATCTTCGGTCAGCTGCGCCCCGATAGCATCCTCATACCGGTCCCCATCCTCGGTGCACGAGGGACGAGCTACTACTATGCTCCAGACCCAAAAGGTGGGCAGCAGCTCAGCGGATATGTCTACAATGGCTATTACCTCTTCGGCGTGCAGCCCGGGGACACGTTGGGACTGAGCTATTATGGCCGGTACACTGGCGGCTATTACCTCTTCGGGATGCACCCTGGTGACACGTTGGGACAAGTAAAGAGGACTCGGTATACTGGTGGTTACTTCCTTTACAGGATCTCGCCTGGGGACACGTTGGGATTGAGCTATTATGCGGGTGGTTACTACCTCTACGGGATGCACCCTGGTGACACGTTAGGTGGAGGAGAACCCCAAGCGAAATATACTGGTTACGTCCTTAACCAGGCGATTGCCTCGGGAGCTGGTCGGGCGTCTGGGAGAACATTAGGCGCAGTTACACGCCAGGCAGGACCGTCGAGAACACAGATTGTCAGGGGGAAGATCAAGCTCAATGAGCCGGTGGATATTGTTGGGCTGCGGTCTAGAGGATTCCCTCAGGATACAATGGAGGGACAGGTGGTTCAAATGAGAAATTGGGCATATGAAGTCCGTAAAGACGCAAGTGTCTATCCGAACCGGCGTGTATCCCCCACAGGACAAGATACTACCGGATTCGGAGGCGGTGTGGTTGTCTGCTGGCCCCAAGGGAGGCCAGGGGATCGCCCAGTGGCAGTGTATCGCTGGCTGATGATCCGCGGTTCGAAGCCACTGCCACCAGAAGCGCAGAAGTACGAGCTGGAACTGGAGATTGTCAAGATGATCATAGACAGACCCGACGAGGTGGAGTGAAACCATCGAGCATGTGGGGAGGGGCATCCCGTACGGGGGTGCCCCTCTTTTTTTCATCGCTGTGCGGGCATCCCGAGGAGGGCGAGGAGTTCCTGGTATTGCGTGCTACTCAGGAGTCCTTCGCGGCGGGCAAGGATTCCAAGCGCTGCGCACAGATGGCGGTATGCCGCTGCTTCCGTGGCGGGCAGCTCCTGGAGATGGCGGCGGAGTGTTTCCCAGTCACCGCGCACGACGGGTCCGGTCAGGGGAAGCGAATCCAGAGAGGCGAAGAAGTTTGTGACGCTGGTCTGTACGATGGGCTGGAGAAAGAGCAGCTCTGGCAGCTCAGCGGCACGGGCAAGATGCTGGGCAAGGTGCAACACGGCAAAGAGGGTATTTGAGGCGACAACAGCGGCGGCGTGGTAGAGCACCCGCCGGTGGGGGTCGAACGTTGCAAAGACAACGGGGATTCCTTCCAGTGCCCGCACCAGGAGTGTCAGCCGCTGCCGAGTCTGGTGCCACGGGCTTTCAATGAGCCAGCCGATGCAGCGGAGCCGGTGCAGATCAGGCGGTTCCGGGAAGGTCTGAAAAGGATGTGCTGCGCCGAGTTCCGTACCCTCCGGAAGCAGTGCGTGGAACGGGGATACCCCAAGGCTACCGGCGCAGTGGACGAGACTGCAGTGGAGCGACCACTCGGCGCAGTGGTGGGCACATTCTGCAAGCACCTCAGTAATGTGGGTGTCCGGAACGGTGATCCAGAGAACTTCAACGGGTTCCGCCTCCGACCACTGTGTCACGTAGGGAATGCCGTGCAGGGCTGCCCAGTGAGCGTGCTGCTCGGAGCGTCCTTTGACCCAGCGCAGGCAGCCGAGGCGGTGCAGTGCCAGTGCAATGGTCTTCCCCAGCCGTCCGGGACCGAGAATCCCACAGGTGGGCAGCGCTGTCATAGAGGCTCAAGGATGTAGCCGTCGCGGAGGTCTTTGATAACGTAGCCAGCACGCTGGATGCGTTCCCGCAGGGCGTCTGCTTCCGCATAGCGGCGTTGCAACCGGAGCTGCCAGCGTTTCTCGGCAAGCTCGCGGATTTCCGCCGGGATGTCCTGTTGCCGTGGGGTGCGGGGAGCAATCTCCCAGACGTCCACAATGAGGTTGAACTCCGAGAGGAAGTGGAGGAGTTGGCGCCGGCTCTCCGCATCGAGCTCTGCTGCTGGTGTGGCATTCAGGAACCGGAAGAAGGCAGCAAAAGCTTTCGGGGTGTGCAAATCCTGCGCGAGGTGCCCGAAAACTTCAGCCCGTACGGCAGCAACCTCTACGCTCAGCCCATCAGGGGGAGCAGGTTCGTGGAGCTGGTAGATGTACTCCTGTACCCGCTGCCGTGCTCGGCGAGCGGCTTCCACCCCGGCAAAGGTGAAGTTGAACGGCAAGCGGTAATGTGCCTGCAGCAGCGCAAAGCGGATGTCGAGCGGATCGAGTCCCCGAGCGATGAGGTCGCGGAGCGTAAAGAAATTGCCCAGCGACTTGCTCATCTTCTGCCCTTCGACTTCGAGGAATTCGTTGTGCACCCAGAAGCGCGTCGGGTCAATACCGTAACCCGCCATGCTCTGGGCGATTTCGTCCTCGTGGTGTGGGAAACGCAGGTCAATGCCGCCGGTGTGGATGTCGAAGGGCAGACCGAGCAGGGTATACTCCATGGCGGAGCATTCCAGATGCCAGCCCGGACGACCAGGCAGCTGCTGCCCGTTGAGTTCAAAATCCCAGAAGGGTTCCCCGGGCTTGCGTCCTTTCCAGAGAACGAAGTCGCTGACCTCCTCGCGCTCGTACTGGTCTGCATCAACGCGGGCACCAGGCTTGATGTGGGCGGGATCAATGGGCAGCAGACGTCCGTACCGAGCAACTTGCCGCCATGCCGACAGGTCGAAATAGACACTCCCTGCCGCGACGTAGCCGAAGCCCCGGGCGACGATGCGGCGCACCAGCTCCTGCATCGGCTCGATGTACTCCGTTGCCCGGGGCAGCGCGAAGAGATCCTCGCGCCGGATGTGCAGCCGAGCGATATCCTCGAGAAACGCCTGCTCGTAAAAGCGCGTATACCGGCGCAGATTCTCTAGCGGGTCGTCTGTCTGCTCGCCCATCTCCGGGCGCCACAGGGGACTGCCCGGCGCGCTGCCCCGGATAGTCTTGTCGTCGATGTCGGTAATGTTCATCACCCAGCGGACCTGGTATCCACCCACAACGCGGAGCACCCGCTGCAGCAGGTCTGCACACAGGAATGCCCGCATGTTGCCAATGTGGGCGTAGTCATAGACGGTCGGTCCGCACGTGTACATACGCACCAGCTTCGGCTGCAGCGGCTCGAAAGGTTCGAGTTGGTGCGAGAGCGTGTTGAAGAGCTCAATTCTCATCACACCAGCGGCTATCTCGAGCGGTACTCCTGAGGATTAATCTTGTATTGGCGGCAGAGTCGGTGTAAGTGAGTCCGGGTTACTCTAAGCTCACGTGCTGCTTTGGTCATATTCCCGCGATACTTCTCGAGCACCTCTTTGATCCGCTCCTTCCTCGCCTTCTGCTCTATGTCCCCCAGTGTCCCATTGTTCCCTGAGACCGAGTCGGAGCGTGGTTCCGAGGAGAGGGCTTCCCGCAAGATGCGCGGGGTGATGGAGTCAGCCTTTTGCTGTTCGGCCAAGATGAGGCATCGCCGGACGACGTTCTGGAGCTGACGCACGTTCCCATCCCAGGGGTACCTTTGGAGTTCTTCCAACGTGGCATCAGCGAACTGGAACCTCACGGAGGTATCTCGCCAGATCTCTGCCGGCAGGGTTTGGGCAAAGTAGGTAGCCAGCAAGGGGATATCTTCCCGACGCTCCCGCAGCGGCGGCAGGAAGATGATTTCCTGTGCCAGGCGCTCATAGAGGTCGCGGCGGAAGCCCCCCGTGTCAACCATCTGGGCGATATCGCGATTGGTCGCCGAGATGATGCGGATGTCAACCTGTTCCTCCTTGGTAGAGCCGACGCGGCAGAAGCGCTTTTCCTCAACAGGCTTGAGGAGAGTGCTTTGCTGCTCCCGGGAGAGTTCCCCGATTTCGTCCAGGAAGAGGGTGCCGCCGTCGGCTTCGTGGAAAAAGCCGGGCGATCCCTGGGGCGGAGCCCCTGTAAAGGCGCCCGGCGCTGTACCGAAGAGGCGGGAACTGAGGAGCTCTGCCGAGCTGCTCACGTTGGGGATGTCAACCGTGACGAATGGTCCGTTGGAGCGGCGGCTATACTGGTGGAGGGCTCTGGCAACCAGACTTTTGCCCGTTCCGGTTTCTCCCACGATGAGGACGGTGAGCTCTGTCGGAGCGCAGCGCTGGATTTTCTCGGCAACTTTGCGCATCGACTCGCTCTGTGTCAGGATTCCGAACTGGCGGAGGAACTGGTACAGCTCTTTGAACTCCTTGGAACGCTTCAGGCGGTAGCTTTCCAGGCGTTCCGGGAGGCTCTCTAAGTCGTCCTTGGCTACGTAGGCGTCCGCTCCCCGTTTGAGTGCCGTTTCGATCAAGCGAGCCCGCTCGTGTGCGGATAGCATGAGCACTGGTGGGACAAACGGCAGGGAGCATATCTCCTGGAGGGTGTCTAAACCCCGAGCGTGGTCGCCGAACATGACGTCGAGCAGGACAGCCAGCGTCTCCCGCGCGTGCGAGCGCAAGTACTCCAGCCCTTCCTCCGGGGAGAGAAACGCCCGGGGTGGTTGGTACCCGGCGGCGATGAGCACCTCGCTGATGCGGCGAATGCTCTCGGGGTCATCGTCAATGACAACGACAGTGGACAGATGGGGATGCTTCATGGTACTCCACGATACGGCGAAACATACAGCGCGAATTTACAACTCGGTTATCGAAGCAGTTGGGAGCGGGCACTTTCCAGGGAATCGTAGAGCCGCCAGAAGAGCTCGTTGCCGTGTGTCCGGTAGTGCGGATTCCACACGGCGCGCATCCGGGCGGCAGGCGCCTGGTATTCGACGAAGTGTTGCAGGGGAGCAGGCACGTAGAAGGCTTGGACGGTGAGGAAGGCGCGGTGTGCCTGGATGAGGAGGCGGCAGTAGAGAGTTGGCTCAAGTCTGCCCACAAGGCGGCGGTGGAGGATGGAGTCGCCTGTTGCCTCGTACTGGAAGAGCTCTGCCCGGGCGGTCAGTTCGTAGCCCCGGATGGTGTTTCCGGTACTGTCTTGCTCGCCCCACCGGAGGCGGAGTTCCTGGAGTGCCGGTGTGACGCACGGGGGCAGGCTCTGACACGCTCCCACGAGGAGGAAGAGAGCAGAGACGGCACCTCTCATGCCGGAGGGGATTGCTCCAAGTGAGCGGGGAGCAGCTCCTGGAGGAAGTGGCGGAGCCGCTGAATGCATTCGCGTTTGCCCAGCACTTCCATCGTCTCGAAGATGCCGGCGCCAACGGATTTCCCTGTCAGGATGAGCCGTAAGGGGTGGACAATTGCCCGCAGTGGCTGACCCCGCTCGGCAACGAACTGACGGAAGCGCTCCTGCAGGACAGCGGCGTGGAACGGCTCTGTTGTCTGTAGCAGCTCCACGACTTCCTCCAGCCATTGGGGAAGCTCCGGGCGCCAGTGTGCCCGGAAGTAGTCCCAATCGTACTGGCGGGGAGGCACGAACATGTAGTCGCCGAAGGTGGCAATTTCGGGGAGCCGGTCAACGCGTTCACGCAGCAGGGCGATGACTCGCATGAGGTATTCCGGTGGGTATTCCGGGTAACCCATCTGGCGCAGAATTGGCTCTAGGTCACGGGCAAGGCGCTCCAGCGGCAGCTGGCGCAGATACTGGGCATTCATCCAATCGAGTTTCCTGCGGTCAACGATTGCCGCGGCGCGGTTGACTTTGCTGAGCTCAAAATGGGCGATGAGCTCCTCGAGCGTGAAGAGTTCCCGGTCTGCAGTTGGGTTCCACCCCAGGAGGGCGACGAAGTTGAGCAGTGCCTCGGGAAAGTAACCCTGACGGCGGAAGTCTTCAACGGCAACATCACCGTGGCGCTTGCTGAGCTTGGTGCGGTCTGGGTTGAGCAGGAGCGGCAGATGGGCAAACTGCGGAGGCTCCCAGCCAAAGGCTTCGTAGAGCAGGATGTGCTTCGGCGTGGAGGGAATCCACTCCTCGCCTCGGATGACGTGGGTGATGTGCATGAAATGGTCGTCCACCACATTCGCCAGGTGGTAGGTCGGGAAACCGTCGGATTTCAGCAGGACCTGGTCGTCGATATCCCGGCTGTGTACGGTGATTTCCCCGCGAATGATGTCCGTAAAGCGAACCTCGCGGTCGAGCGGGACCGCCAGCCGGATGACAGCGGGCATGCCCTCGGCGAGCAAGCGCTGGACTTCCTCCGCGGGGAGGGTGAAGCTATTCCGCATGCTGAAGCGGTCGTACTTCGGTGCGATGCCTGCCCGGCGTTGGCGTTCGCGCATGCGCTCCAGTTCCTCCGGGGTGTCGAAAGCGTGGTATGCCGCTCCCCGCTCGAGCAGAAGCTGTGCCTGCTGCCGGTACAGCTCCAGACGCTGAGATTGGATGTAGGGACCGTATGGACCGCCGATGTGCGGACCTTCGTCGAATTCCAACCCAACCCAGCGTAACGTCTCGATGATGTTATCCACTGCGCCGGGGACGGTTCGCTCCTGATCGGTATCCTCAATGCGCAAGATGAAGCTCCCGCCGTGATGTCGGGCAAAGAGGAAGTTGTACAGCGCTGTCCGGAGCCCCCCGATGTGCAGAAAACCGGTCGGCGAGGGAGCAAAGCGGACTCGCACACTCATGGAGCACTGACATACCGACTGGGACGGATATCGACAGGGGAAAGCTCGCAGGCAACCTCCGCGGAGGTCCGTTCCGTTTCCTGGACGCGGACCCAGAAGCGGCGGAGCTGCGGGAAGCAACGCAGCGACTCAGCAAGGCGTTCGGCTAGGTAACGGGCAAGGTTTTCCGCCGTTGTAGGAAACGGGACAATCACCACCTTGAACTCCGGATGCTGACCGAAGAAGTCGAGCATGACGGTGTCGTCTGCCGAGCAGAGGAAGGCGTGATCCAGCTCTGCGAGGAGCGGCTCAACAATCCGGGCAAGCTCCAGGTAGTCGAGTATCATTCCGCGCTCGTCGGGTTCGCCCTCGAGGGTGATCACTGCGCGGTAGGAATGTCCATGGATGTTCTGGCAGCCACCGGTGTGGAAGGGAAGCCGGTGCGCCATCTCCCAGCGAAACTCTTTGGCGATCCGGAGGCTACTCATGGGGTTCTGCGCTTGCTGGTGGTCGCTCATACCGGGCGTGGATCACCGAGCGCATCCCGCCGCGGGTGTTCCATTCAGTGATGACCTCCATTTCCAGCGGGTCGCAGGCAGCAACGAGGTCATCCAGGATGCGATTCGTGACGTCTTCGTAGAAGATGCCCATGTTGCGGTACTGCAGGAAGTAGTATTTGAGCGACTTCAACTCCAGGCAGAGCTTGTCTGGGACGTAGCGGATGGTCACGGTGCCGAAGTCGGGCAGACCCGTGCGGGGGCATACGGAGGTGAACTCCGGGTTGATGTGCGTGATCAGGTAACGCCGCCCGGGCTTCGGGTTGGGGAATGTTTCAAGCTGCACCGCCATGGAAACAGCAGACGGTTTACGGCGCAAAATTAGACGCTACGGAGCAGACCGGGGGCTACGGACGTTCGACGACGATGGGCTGGCAGCGGCACTGCGCAGCGACTGTAGCGCGGGACTTCTCGGCAGCCTCGCGGCTGGAATAGTCTCCGACAATGACGGCGAAGTGGAGCTGGTTTTGCCAGAGTTTTTCCAGGATGGTGGCACGCAGCCGCCGCCGGCGGAGGCGTTCTACCTCGTGCTCAGCGAGCTCTCGGGTGCGAAATAGCCCGACTTGCAGGGCATACCGTTCTGCAGCAGCCTTCCGTGGGGGTGTTTCTGCCGGGGACCCAATGGTTGTGCGGAGCACTTCCCACGCCAATGGGAGGAAGTCAGAGGTAGGGAAATCTCGGCGGAGCTGCTCGAAGAACTGGCTCGCGCGGAGACTGTCACGGCGGAGGGCGTAGTACTGAACGAGGCGGCAGAGGGCATCATCGGTCCACTCGCTCCGGGGAAAGTCCCGGACAAGGCGCTCGTAGAGGGCGACTGCTTGCTGGGCATCGGAGAGCGTTGCGGCGTGGAGGAAGAGGATTGCCGGATCGTTGGGGTAGCGCGCTAACCAGTCGGGAAGTTCCCGGCGGACGGCGTCCAGCTCTCCAGAGGCAATGCGGAGGAGAGAGCGGCGCGTATACTCTGTTGGCGACTGCGCCCACAGGCTGCTGACGAGGAGCCCCAACCCCAAGAGGACGATGGAGGTGTGTGTCATCACGCGGGTGTGAGCGTCGAGAACCAATACGAAATTACGGAAGGGCTTGCCCTCCTAAGTTTGCACGCTAGTACGCCGAGGAAAGGGAATGGAGCAGGAACTGCGGATTCTGGTTGCTGCTGGCGGGACAGGGGGACACCTCTTCCCGGCGCTGGCGGTTCTACGGGCAGCTGAGCGGATGGGCAAGGTGCGGGCGTGCTTTATCGGGCGGCGCGATCGGATCGAAGGGCGCTTGGTGCCGGCATTGGGCTATGAGTTTGTTGCACTGCCCCTGTTCGGCTTGGGTGGCTGGAAGCGGCTCCGCAGCTATGGGATGCCCTTTGCCGTGGGATGGAGTGTCGCACGCGTATGGGCGTATGTGCGCGTGTTTCGCCCGCAGCTTATCATGACCACGGGTGCCTACCACGGGGTACCGGCAGGGATTGTTGCCCGGCTCTGTGGGACACCACTGGTGGTCGTTGAAGTCAACCGCAAGCCTGGTCGGGCGGTTCGGCTGCTGGCACGCTGGGCGGATGTTCTGGCTACTGGATATGAAGAGACCGCGGAGGTGTTCCCTGAGAGAGTGCGGAGGCGGATCCACTGCTTTGGGGTTCCGGTACGGGAAGAGTTTTTCAATGTTCCCTCTGCAGCGGAGGCTCGGCGGCGTTTGGGTTTGCAAGCCGAGCGTCCCGCGGTGGTGGTGCTGGGTGGCAGCCTAGGGGCTGCGCGCTTGAATGCTGTGGCGCAGCGGTTGCTCCCGTATGTTGAGGCAGGCGTATTCCAGCTTATCTGGCAGCACGGGGAGCGCTTCGCTGTTCCCGCTCGGCTTCCCAGAGGTGTCCTTGCTCGTCCGTTCTTTGAGGATCCGGCATTGGTACTGGCTGCGGCAGAGTGCGTGGTTGCCCGAGCAGGTGGCATGACAATTGCTGAGCTTTGTGCTGTTGGTCGTGCTGCGCTCCTGGTTCCGTATCCGGGAGCCAGGGACCAGCACCAGCTGGACAATGCCCGGTGGATGGAACAGAAGGGGGCTGCCCTCTGTATCGCGGATGACCGGGCAGAGCTGGAGGTCCCCGTGCTCCTGCAGCAGCTTCTGGCAGATGAGGAGCGGCGCCAGCAGATGTCCGACGCAGCACGCCGGCTCGCCCGCCCGGACGCTGCTCAGCAGATTGCCCGTCTTCTGTGGAATAGTCGAGGTGCGGAGCGATGCGGTATACTCTCGTTTTCCTGCTGAGCACGCTTGCTGTGGTGGCTCAACCGTGGCAGCTGGGGCGCCCGCGAGTGCTGGTGGAGGGCTTCGTCGGTGCGACGAAGTACTTCGGGGAGTTCACCGACATTTCCTTCTGGTACGGTGGCGGAGGAGCGCTCTGGTACCGGGTCGAGGACCGTATCTGGGTCGGGACCTCGGTTGGAATTGGGCAAATCCGCTTTCGCGTCGTCAATGAAGCGCGGCGCTGGTTTAGCTTCCGGGAAGTGCTCACCCGCATTACCCCCGTGGAGGTGCTCCTACGCTGGAATATGCTGCCCTGGGAGCAGGGCAGTCCTTATATAACGCTCGGCGCTGGATGGCTTGGCTTCGAGGTCCATGAGGAGGATGGCACAATTGTGCCGCTCCGATTCGCTGACCCGGCGCAACGGCGGGCGTGGGCTCATCCCCTCAATCGGGAAGGGATCAAGTCGTGCTTCCAGTGGAACCTCGGTGCCGGCTATGAGTGGCGACTGAGCCGTGGTATTGCCCTCGGCGTCTTTGCCCGGTACTACTTCCCCGCGAGCGACGTGCTCGATGGTATTGCCTATGTGAACAGCGCTGCGGATCATTTCCTCGTGTTCGGTGTGACAGCCAGTTTCGGTGTGAGTTCTCCGCCGCCTCCGCCGAGGCTAGTGCGGGTGGATACTCTCCGTGTGCCGGTTCGGGACACGGTCTGGGTCCAGCGGACTGATACCGTCTACGTGCCCTTGTCTGTGGCGGAACACTACGTGTCGGTGACGGAGTTTTCGCCAGAGCCGATTTACTTTGCCTATGGCAGTGCGGAGATTACCCCTGAGGGGGAGCGGGTTATCCGACAGGTTGCGAGCTTCCTGCGGGAGCATCCGGGTAGTGTTGTGGAAATCAGCGGCTACGCTGATCTTGCCGGGTCTTTTGAATTCAACCAGCGTCTGGCACTGCGTCGGGCACAGGCGGTGGCACAACGGCTGCAGGAGCTCGGGATTGAACCCTGGCGGCTAATTTTGCGCCCGTACGGGAAGGTCCTGGCTACCCAGGTCAGTGAGCACGAGCGACGTGTCGAATTCAAGCTCCTGCAGTTGCGTGGTACGCAGCAGTGATGACCACAGGCTCGGGGGAGAGAGTCTTCCGCTATCGCTTGGATATCTACTGGCGGGCATTGGCGCTCTACCTGCTGGCATTGCTCGGCTATGGACTTGTGCGGGGTGGGGTTGCCAATGGGTACATTGCCGTGGTGCTCTCTGACCCGTTGGTGCTGTTACTGTTGCTCTTCGTCTTCTGGACGGCAGGGGTGTTGCTGTGGGCTTGGTCGCGGGCTCCCAGTATTGTGGTGGGGGACACGTATTTGCGGTTACGCAACCGCTTCGGGGAGCGGCTCCTCCGGCTTGAGGAGATCGAGCAGGTGAGGCTTCCGCGGAGGCAGCAGGGCTGGGGACGTCTGATTCGGATTCGCCTCAAAGGGCGCCGGCGTGTGATCGTCGTCCGTCCGGCAGCGTATGAGCGTCCGCAGGAGTTATTCCAGGAGTTCGTGCGCCTGAGCCGTCAGCTGCGGACGCCATGAGACCCATGATGCTCCTCTGCCTTGCTGTTCCCTGCCTGGGGCAGCCTCTGGAAGGGAACGTCGAACGACTGCGCTCCCTGGCGGATTCTCTGGCTGTAATGCTCTGCCGGGAGCTTCAGGGCTGGTCCCAGGTACAGCTCTCGGTTGAGCCGCATCCCGCGCGGTGGCTCCTGGAACATGCGCTGGTTCAGGGATTGGCTGCTTGTGGCTGCCAGCTCTCTAGCTCAACGGCAGATACACTGCCGCGGCTGACCATTGCCATTGCCGATGTCGGCATTCGGTATGAGAGGCTCTCTGCAGACCGCGTGCAACGCACGGTGCGCTGGCATGTCTTGGCAACGCTTCGGCTGCCGGATGGATCCCTTCGGGCGCTAGCGCCCTGGCGTGTTGCGGCAGAAGATACGCTTCCGCAGGCAGCTATCCCGCAAGTTGAGCAGCCGTATAGCTTTGCCAGTGCCCTCCTGCCCGAATCACGCTCACTGTGGCAGGAGCTCGTGGAGCCCGCTCTTGCCATTGGAACAGGAGCGGTGATTTTGCTCCTGCTCTTCACCCTTCGTTCGCGGTAGTGCGCCGACGCACCCGCACACCTTCTCGCCCGGTAATGTCCGAACCGCCAAGGGAGGCGACTCTGTCACACGACTCCCGGACGGTCTCCTGCCTGTCCCCTGGTGGACATCGAAGAGCCAGGCATGGGTGGTCTTCGGGAGCGTTGTGTCGCTGGAGAACCATCGTACTCTTGCCCGTGCGAGCAGCACAGCGGAGCAGCGCACGCAGGGCAGTAGAACGTGCACGGTTACTGTGCCGGAACCTCCAGAATAACTTCGCAGCGTTCTTCGCCCGAGCGGTAGAGTGCTTCGACAATGCGCATGCGATGGACTGCTTCCTGCACGGTGGATACCGGTGGGAGATTCCCGCGCAGGACGTTGAGAAAGTACTGCCACTCTGCCTGGTACGAGTGCATGTATTGCCGTGCTGAGGGAAGGCGGGCATGCCCTTCGGCGTGGAGAGTGACGAAGTCGCCGTTGACCTGGCGAACCAGCCGGAAGGGATTGATGTATCCGCTGCCGCGAGTGCCGAAGAGATTGCAGTAGTAGAGGTTTTCCGGGCGCATCAAGGACCAAGAGCACTCCAGTGTTGCCACGCTCTCGTCGGCAAAGTAGAGGGTTGCCAGCACCAGATCTTCGACCAATCGGGTCTGATGGTGGAAAAGCGCGGCGTGGACAGAGCGGACCGGGGCGAAGTTATACATCCAGAGGATGAGGTCGAGCAGAACAATGCCGAGGTCCAGGAGGACGCCGCCGCCGGAGATATCTGCCTGTGTCAGCCAGCGTTGTTCCTTCTGCCGGGGCTGGAGCCAGCCCGCTTTGATGTAGTAGACCCGCCCGAGCTCGCCCCGGCGTACGTATGACTTCAGCAGCATCACGTCCGGACGGAAGCGGTGATTCATCCCGACCATCAGGTGGCGTCCGCTGGCGGCAACGGCTGCTGCCACCTGCTGTGCTTCAGCAAGCGTTCTCGATAGGGGTTTCTCCACGAAGACATGTTTTCCCTGCTCCAGCGCCGCACAGGCAATCTCCGGATGGGAGTCCGTAGGAGTACAGACATCCACAATCTGCAGCTCCTCCAGTTGCCAGAGCTCCTCAAGCCGGGAGAATGCATGGGGAATACCGAACCGTTCAGCAACCATCCGGGCTTTCGAGGCAACACGGTCGCAGACGGCAACAACTTCAACGTCAGGCAGCCGCTTCAGCAACGGGAGGTGGATCGTCTGCGCAACGTTACCCACTCCAACTACAGCAACACGGAAGCGTTCCATCCCGGGTGCATGGATGACCAACGACGGAGCAAAACTCGGCAATTTGCGGCAGATGGCTTCCCTCTGCTGGGGTTGTGTAATTTTGCAGGGTCGTTCTGGAAAGGGCATCCCTCCGATGCGTACTGTGGCGATTGGATGGATGGTACTCACTCCGGTCGTGCTGGCACAGCATCCCGTGCTGCACCAACAGACTTCTCTGGGCTTCTGGGGAGCTCTGGGGGCGAACTTCCACAGTCCTGATCTCCAGACAGCCTGGGGAGTCTACAACCGCAGTGCGGCGGGGCTGGGATGGGGAATCGGCGGTGCAGTCGTCTTCCCTGTCTCTCCGGCTGTAGGATTTGGGGTACGGGCAGGATACGAAGCGCTAGGAGCAGAGCTGCGTTCCGGTACCGGCTCTACGCTGGCAAGCCGAATCGGGGCAGTCGAGCTGTTCCCACACGCGCTCGTGTGGGTGGGACAGAGTCGGTTCTATGTCCCCGTTGGACTGGAGCTCGGGATCGGGACGGGAGCTTCCGTGCAGCCGCCGGGGCAGACCGTCTGGCAGGATGTGCCCGAACGCGCTCTTCGGTTCGCAATTGCCGCGGGTGTCGGGTGGGCCTTTCCCTTCAGCCGCACGACGGCGCTGGTGCCCGAGGTAACGCTCCGTGTGCCGTTCTCCGATGTTTCCTCTGCGACGGGGTGGAAGCCGTGGAAGGTAACGCAGGCGCGGTTGACGCTCGGGCTTTTCTTCGGGATCCCGCGCCCGGAGCGGGAAGAGGAACCCGCGGGGAGTGCCCCCACAGTAGCGCTGACCGTTGATGTTCCCCGGCTGCGCGTGGAGGAGGTTCGCTGGACGGAATACTTCCCGCTTCTGCCGTACATCTTCTTCAATGAGGCTTCGGCAGAGCCGCGAACTGAGTATACTTCCATTGCAACCCGTGGGGAATTCCGTTGGGAGGAGCTCCCGATGGATGCCCTCGGGGTGAATCGTTCCGTGCTCGACATTGTCGGGAAGCGGATGCAGGAGTATCCCACCGCCCGGCTTACTTTGACCGGGACAGCCGATGGGCGGCAGGAAGCTCGCATCCCAGGGCTGCCGCGCCAGCGTGCTGAGCGCATCAAGGAGTACCTGGTCACTCGCTGGGGGATTTCGCCGGAGCGCATTACAATCGTCTCCCGTCCCTATCCGGAGAAGCCCTCTGCCAGCCGAACGGGGATACCGGAGGATCGGCGGGATGGGGATGAGGAGAACCGGCGTGTGGAGCTTACTGCAACGGTGCCGGAGCTGCTGATGCCGGTGATGCTCACGGCAGAGAGCCGGCAGTACGTCCAGCCAGAGGTACTTTCCTGGCAACCCACCATCAGCTCACAGGCACCCATTGCGTCGTGGGAGCTGACGCTGAGCCAGGCGGGACGGGTCCTCGACGTTGTTCGGGGAGAGGGAGCCCCGCCGTCGCCTCTGCGCTGGCGTGTGCCGGCTGCGGTGCTGCAAGCAGGGGAGCTCCCGCTGGAGTACCTTTTCCGGGTGACCGATGTGCGTGGACGCTCTGCCCAGGTGGTTGGCTCGCTGCCCGTGGAGTACATTTCCAGCTTCCGCAAGCGCACCGAACAGCTGCCCGATCGAACAGTGACCCGCTTCAGCCTCATTCTCTTTGACTTCGACAGCGATGCCCTCACGCCCGAAAACCAGAGCATTCTGGAAACCCTCGTCCTTCCTTTCGTGCAGGCAACCTCCACGGTACGGATTGCGGGGTACACTGACCGCATTGGGCAGGCGGACTACAACCAGCAGCTCTCACTGCGGCGGGCTCGCCGGGTGCGGGATTTCCTGGCTGCCCGCGTTCCCGGTGCTCGCTACGACATTGCCGGGTACGGGGAAAGTGTCCTCCTCTTCGATAACCAGAGCCCGATTGGACGCCAGCTGAGCCGAACAGTGCAGATAACGATTGAGACTCCAACAGCTCCATGACCGACTGGAGCGGCTACCGGTACCTGCCCTCGATTAGCTCGCCGCAAGACTTGCGAGAATTGCCCGAAAGTGCTCTGCCAGAAGTCTGTGCTGAACTGCGGCGCTACCTCATTGACGTCATCACCCAAGTAGGTGGGCATTTCGGTGCTGGGCTCGGCGTGGTGGAGCTGACCGTCGCGTTGCACTACGTCTTCAACACTCCTGAGGACAAGCTCATCTGGGACACCGGGCATCAGGGCTACCCGCACAAGATTCTCACCGGACGCCGTGACCAACTCTGGACGATCCGACGGAAGGGGGGCATTTCCGGCTTCCTGAAGCGCAGCGAGAGCCCATACGATGTCTTCGGTGCCGGGCATGCTAGCACGAGCATCTCCGCAGCGCTCGGGATTGCCACCGCCCGGGATATGCAGGGCAAGGATTTCAAAGTGGTCGCCATCATCGGTGATGGCGCCATGACGGGTGGGCTGGCCTATGAGGCGATGAATAACTGCGGACTCCAGAAGCGGGATTTGATCGTTGTGCTCAACGATAACCGCATGTCTATCGCCCCGAACGTGTGGGCATTGTCGAACTACTTCACGCAGCTGTTTGCCTCGCCCGCGGGACTGAAAGTCCGCAGAGCTGCCTGGGAGTTGACTGAGCGGATGGATGAGGTCGGGGACCGCCTCCGCCGGTTGCTCGCCCGTGTTGAAAGCGGGGTCAAGGCGATCATTACCCCAGGGATGCTCTTCGAGGCGCTCGGCTTCAAGTACTTCGGTCCAGTCAACGGACATAACGTGCGCCTCCTGGTGCGGCTGCTGCGCTCGCTCAAGGAACTGCACGGTCCGGTCCTGTTCCATGTTATCACGCAGAAGGGCAAAGGGTACGAGCCTGCCGAGCGTGACCGCCAGAATCTGCATGCCATTGGCAAGATTGACAAGATTACCGGTCAACCGCTCGCAGGGAGCTCTGCTCCGAAGGCGCCGCTGTACCAGACTGTCTTCGGACAGGCGATGCTCGAGCTCTGTGAACGCGACCCCCGCATCGTGGGTATTACCGCCGCAATGCCCGATGGAACGGGGCTGAACATCGTGCAGGAGCGCTTCCCTGACCGCGTCTTCGATGTCGGGATTGCTGAAGCCCATGCTGTGACCTTCGCCGCTGGGCTGGCAGCCGAGGGGATGCTGCCGGTTTGCGCGATCTACTCCACCTTCCTGCAGCGTGCCTTCGATCAGATTGTGCACGATGTTGCCTTGCAGCACCTGCATGTGGTCTTCGCCCTCGACCGTGCCGGGCTGGTCGGGCAGGATGGTCCGACCCACCATGGGATGCTCGATTTAGCATACCTGCGCATCATCCCAGGGATGGTCGTGATGGCGCCGAAGGATGAGCAGGAGCTTCGCAACATGCTGTATTCGGCGCTGTACTGCTACACCAGTGGTCCGGTAGCAGTGCGCTATCCACGCGGGAATGCCGTTGGGGTTCAGCTCGGTCCAATGGAGCCGCTGCCTTTGGGTAAAGCGGAAGTGCTCCGCCGTGGGGAGGATGTGGCTATTGTGGCAATCGGGAAGCCAGTTATGGAAGCCCTCAAAGCAGCCGATCTCCTGGCAGCGGAGGGCATAAGTGCTGAGGTGGTCAACGCACGTTTTGCCAAGCCGCTCGATACAGAGCTCCTCGATGAGCTCTGCGAGCGCTTCTCTGCTGTGGTGACGGTCGAAGATGGGCAGGTCCTGGGGGGATTTGGTTCAGCGGTTCTGGAGTACATTGGGCAGCGCTATAATCGGCGAGTGGATGTGCTCCTGCACGGAATCCCCGATATCTTCGTTGAGCACGCAACGCCGGAGGAACAGTACCAGGAGCTGCGGCTTGATGCCCACGGCATTGCTTCCGTTGTCCGGGAGTTCTTGCAGCGCCGCAGCCCACGCCGGTGGTGGACACGACGCTTCTTCGCATAGCTTCAGCCTATGACGGCACCGCAGACTTCTCCGACGGTGGAACCACGCCTGGAAGACCGGCAGGGGGCTCTTCCCATCCCTCCCGGCGTCCAGCTGTTGCAGCTGGTCCAGCGCCACTGGAAGTTCCTCCTCGGCAGCGTTGTCCTGACCACAGGAGTCACCCTGGGGGTGAGCTTCTTGATACCGAACTGGTATGAGGCAACAGTCAGTGCCGTCCCATCCTCGCGTGGGCTTCCCGGCTTGGAAAGCGTCCTGGGAGCTGCGGCGGGAGTGCTGCGGGATATTGGTGCGCTGCGGCTCGGCTCCCTTGGGCAGCAGGGATACAATTTCCTGGTCATCCTCGAAAGTCGCCGGCTGAAGGACTCCCTCATTGAACGCTTTCGGCTCTGGGAGCTTTACGATCTGCCCGATACCGCTCGACACCGCCTCTACCGCAAGCTGGAGAAGGACCTGGAAGTCACCTACGAGCTCAACGGGAACTACACGGTCACGGCGCGCCATACCGACCCGCAGAAAGCAGCCGCCATGGCAAATGCAGCCATTGAGGTAGCCAATGCAATTGCTGCCGAGGTTACCCAGCAGGAAAGCGGGCAGCTGCGCCGGTACTTGGAGAGCCGACTGGCACGGTTGGATAGCGCCGCGGCACAGGTTGCCGATTCGCTGCGGCTGTTTTCTCGGCAGACGCTCGTGTTCTCGCCCCTCGACCAGGCACAGGCAGCAGCAAAGGCATTGGCAGAGCTCAAAGCACAGGCACTTTCCCAGCAGATCCTCTTAGAGGCTCTCCGCCAGGCATACGGGGAGAGCGATCCGGTTGTTCGGGCACAGCAGCGGCTGCTGGAGGAAGTTCGGCAGCAACTCCAGCAGGCAGAGCAGCGACCGGGCTTGGTTGGGGATTTCCCCTTGCGGGAGGCTGCCGGTGTTGGGTTGCGCTTTCTACGCTTGTACACGGAGCTGGAGACCTACCAACGGGTGCGGAGTTTGCTGCTGCCGACCCTGGAGCAAGTGCGGCTCGATGAGCAGCGGGCGCGTCCGGTGCTCTACGTCGTGGATCCCGCGGTCCCTCCACAGTTGAAGGCCTATCCGAAGCGACTGCTCCTTGCCCTCGGGGCAGCAATTGGTTCAGCCGTGCTATCGTTGCTTGCTCTGCTGCTGTGGCAGCGGTGGCGGGAATGGCGAGCTCTCATGCAAGATGACCACCTCCGTGCAGGACAGGAAGGATAAAGCACCGCCGGCGGGCTTCCTTGTGGGAGTCATCGCGCTCGAAGGCAGCGCTGCAGCGATTGCTGTGGCGACGCGGCAAGAGCTCCTTGCCTTTGCCCTCGTTGTCGGGGTAGCGGCTGTAAGCGCAATGGTGCGCTATCCTCTCCTGTGGCTCTGCACCCTTGCGCTCGCTGCGATCCCGCTTTTCTTCCTGCAGGGACCGACTGTGGAGCCAACGGAGGTGGTGCTGGTGCTCTTCCTCCTGGCAGTGTTGGTAGGCTGGCTCCTTTGGCAGGGCGTCGTGGAGCGGCGCCGTCTTTTCCAGCACTGGGGTGATGTGTTGCTGGTGCTGTTCCTGCTCCTCTCCGGGCTGAATGCACCGCTGGCGCTCCTCAACGATGTCCCCATAGAGGAATGGCTGCGACGGTGGCTGCCAATGTGGCTGCTGCTTTCTTACATCCCGGTGCGGATGCTCGTGCGGACGCCTCGCCAGCTGTTGCTGCTCCTGATGCTGCTGCTACTTGCGGGGGTTGTCATTGCTGGAGCGACGGTGGAACGCTACCGGTCTGGGGTTGCTCTGGCGGAGTACGCCTACCAGCTGCGCAGCGGCTATGCGCGAACGCAGGGCGAGCATTTTCTCGCCTTTGCTCTGGTCAGCTGTCTGATTGGGGCAGCGTTTGGGCGGGCGCTCCTGTGGCGGCTCTTCTTGGTGGGCTGTGCGATTGTCATGGCAGTTGCCATCGTGGTGACGTTTTCCCGTACAGCATGGCTTTCGGTCTTATTAGGCTTGGCGGTAGGGTGGATGCTTCTGTCGTGGCGGCAGCGGCTGCAGACGCTGCTGCTCGGTGGGGCACTGGTCGCTGTGGCTCTCGGAGTTCTGGTGGCGACCTTCCCACGGGTTTCCTCCATCTTGCTGCGTTTGATCGAGCAGCGCTTCCTCTCTCTTGCCGTGGGGAGGCAGCGGGATTTGGCCCTTCAGGGGCGCTTCTTCCAGCTGCAGAAGGCGCTGGAGCAGACCTGCCTCTACCCGCTCGGTGGACACGGTCTAGGGAAGGCGTTCCCGTACTACGAAGCGGGAGCTCGGCGGCACATTCACTACAGCTACATCCACAACGGCTACGTGGCTACAGCGTACCGCTACGGCATTCCACTGGCACTTCTGCTCCTTGTGGCACTGGGGACACATCTGGTCAATGCCTTTCGGCAGCTGCGGCGGACGCCACCGGGTTCGCTGTGGCGGATGGCGGCGGTGACGGGATGTGCGGGGATGGTGGGCGTGATGTTCTCGCTGATGATGACGGAAAATCCGCTCGACATGCGGATGACCACACTGACCCTCGCGTGGGTGCTGGCATTGGCGAATGTCTCCCCACCGTCGGCACGCAATGGCTGAGAAACCGGTGCGGTTGTGGGTAGTCCGTGGCGTGATAGGAGTAACGTTCGTGCTCTTCCTCGGGCGCCTTGTGCAGCTGCAGCTTCTGCAAGGAGGGATGTACCGGGAACGGGCAGAGGCGCAAGCTCTCAAGCGCTTGGTGGTCTATCCCCCGCGGGGTGTGATCTACGACCGCTCGGGGACACCTTTGGTGGAAAACGCCCCAGCGTTCAGTATCGTGGTTGTTCCCGGGGAATTCCCAGTAGAACGAACTCCGCTCTTGGCGACGCTGTTGGGGATAGATAGCGTGCGTCTGCGCCAGCAGCTTGAAGCAGCTCTCCGGACAATGCGCTTTACACCCATCCGACTTGTTCGGGATGCAGATTTCCACACGATTGCTGCTGTTGAGGAGCATCTGTGGCAGCTTCCTGGGGTGATGGTCGAGATAGAGATGCGCCGCCTCCATCGGGGTCCGGCACGGCTGGCGCATGTGCTGGGCTACGTTCGGGAGGTGGGTCCGCAGCATCTGGAGCGTATGGGCGATTACTACCGACCGGGGAGCCCAATCGGCTACACAGGTGTGGAAGCCACATACGAGCCTTTCCTGCGGGGTGAGAAGGGATACCGCTTCGTGGTGGTCAATGCGCTAGGGCAGCCCGTGGCTGCGTTCCGGGAGCGACGTTACGACGTTCCGGCACGGAAGGGGTTCGACCTGTACCTAAGCATTGACGCTCGGCTGCAGGCAATTGCTGAGCAGCTCCTGGAGGGACACCGGGGTGCCATCGTGGCACTAGACCCGCAGACGGGGGAAGTCTTGGCACTGGTCAGTAAGCCAGACTACGATCCAGAGCCATTGAATCGACGAGATGCGGGCAGCTATTATCTGCGCTTGCTGCAGGATCCCGAACGTCCGCTCTTCAACCGGGCGCTGCAGTCGCTCTACCCGCCGGGGTCTACGTGGAAGATGGTTGTGGCAGCAGCAGCACTTCAGGATAGTCTCATTACGGAGCGGACGCACGTGTCGTGCACTGGGGGCTTCGTCTACGGGGGGAGGATGTATCGGTGCCATCATGCCCATGGGGCGGTCAATGTTGTCCAGGCGTTGCGCGTTTCGTGCAACACGTTTTTCTACCAGCTGGGGTTGCGAGTTGGACTGGAGCGGCTCTCTCGCGTAGGAGCTCTGTTCGGATTTGGACATCCCACGGGCATTGATCTGCCGGGGGAAAGCAGGGGTGTACTGCCCACACGGGATTACTACGAGCGCCGGTATGGGAAGCAGGGATGGTCTGAAGGTGGGCGACTGGTCAATTTAGGGATTGGGCAAGGGGAGCTGAGCGTGACCCCGTTGCAAATGGCAGTGTATGCGGCTGCGCTGGCGACCGGCGTAGTGCGTCAGCCCCATGTCGTCCGGGCGGTGGTCAATCCGTATACGGGTGAGCTGCAGCCGTTGACGCATGCGGAGGCTCGTCTCCCGCTCCGTCCAGAGGTGCTCGAGCTGCTGCGGCAGGGGATGGAAGAGGTGGTCAATGCTCCCGGTGGGACGGCACAAGCAGCTCGGCTGCCGGGCGTGCGAGTGTGTGGGAAGACAGGGACAGCCCAGAATCCGCATGGGAAGGACCATGCCTGGTTTATTGGCTTTGCCCCACGGGAGAATCCCCGGATTGCCTTCTGCGTGATGGTGGAGAATGCCGGCTTTGGCGGAGCAGTGGCGGCTCCGATCGCTCGGCAGTTGCTCGAGGCATTTTTCGGGACGTTGCGCGATTCAACACAAGTGGCGCCCTCTGAGATTGCTGCCCGGTAGGCTTACAGGCGCTTCTGTTGCGGGCTTCGTAGCTTTGTACGCCTGATGTCTGTCTGAGCGGAACGCAGCATGAGTCCACAGCGGATTCGGCTCGGTGGTGCAGTCCTGGTCTTTTTGCTCTCGGCTGGAACGTACATTGCCACGCTCCAACCGTCGGTGCCGTTCTGGGATTGCGGCGAGTTCTCTGCTGCCATTGCCTTGCAGCAGGTGCCGCATCCGCCGGGAGCACCGCTGTTCCTGATGGTGGGGAAGCTCTTCCATCTGCTGCCCTTCGGTGACCCGGGGTGGCGGATAAATCTGCTCTCCGCTTTGGCCAGTTCGGCAGCGTCGGTTCTGCTCTACCTTTTGCTGGCGCTGGTCCTTGAGCGGCTATGGAAGGTGCCGACGGGCTCTTGGGTTGATGCCCTTCACGTCTACGGAGCTTCGGCTGTCGGGGCGCTGGCGCTCACCTATAGCGATACGGTCTGGTTCAACGCTGTGGAGTCGGAAGTGTACGCTACCTCGCTCCTCTTTGTGGCTGCTGTGTTGTACCTGGGCTTCCTGTGGTACGTACGGGCAGACGAACCAGGGAGCGAGCGCTATCTGCTACTGGCAGCCTACCTGGTTGGGCTCTCCATCGGGGTGCATCTGCTCAGTATCCTCGCCGTTCCGGGCATTCTCTACTTGGTGGTATTCCGCAAGTACGGGGCAAATCCGGCGGAGGCGACCTTCCGCAACGCGCGGTATGTGCTCCTGTGGCTGGCAATCCCGCTGGGAGGCTTTGCCATCGTGTACTGGGGAATTACCCAGTGGTTGCCGGCGCTGCTGGCAGGGGATTTACCGTTCCGGACCGAGGCGCGGGAACACCTCATCGAAGATAGCCCGGTGGTCACGCTCATGACGCTTCTCCTGCTGGGCTTTCTGGGCTGGCAGCTGTATCGAGCATACCGGGCACAGCGGGCAGCGACGGCGCTGGCTCTGAGTGCCTTCTTCGCCGTTGTGCTGGGATTTACCACGTATGCCCATGTGCTCATTCGGGCAAACTCCCACCCGCCGATGAATGAGAACGAACCTACAACGCTAGCACGGCTGATTAGCTACCTGGGACGCGAGCAGTACGGGGAAGCGCCGTGGTGGCCGCGGCGGTATCGGTACGACGACCCGTACTACTCGCAGCACTACTCGAAGTACGGCGTCTGGTACCCTCCGCGCATTGAGCGGGTACAGCGCCGTGACGGCTCCCTGGTGCCTGTTCCTCGATGGCACCGGATCAACCTCGCCGGGGAGTTGCGCTACCTGTGGGAGTACCAGATTTCGCACATGTACCTGCGGTATTTCCTCTGGAACTACCTCGGGCGCATGAGCGACGTGCAGGATGCCCCAGCTGCGGGTCCGCTGGCAACCAAGCGGGATGCCCTCCCGTACAACTACGACTCCGGCTATGCTGATGCTTTCCCGGTGCGCTTCTTCGGCTTACCGCTGCTGCTGGGGCTGCTGGGGATAGGCTTCCACTTCGGTCGGGACCGGCGGACGGCATGGGTGATGCTGGTGACCTTCCTCCTGATGGGTGTCCTGGCAGCGATTGCGCAGAACCAGCAGCTTCCCCAGCCCCGCGAGCGGGATTACTTCTACGTCGGCTCCTTCCTCGTGTTCTGCTTCTGGATTGGGCTGGGAGCTTATGGGGTGACAGAGCTTCTGCGGCAACGGCTGTCGCGCCTTCCGGCGCTGGCTGTTGGGGCGGGGATCGGTCTCAGCGCGCTGGCTGCCCCTGTCAATATGGCGCTCGGGGGCTGGCGGATCCACGACCGCTCGGGCAATTACTTGCCCTTTGACCATTCGTACAACATCCTCCAAAGCTGCGAGCGGGATGCCATCCTCTTCACCAACGGGGATAACGATACTTTCCCGCTGTGGTACCTGCAGGACGTGGCCGGAGTGCGCCGGGATGTGCGGGTTGTCAACCTCTCGCTCGGGAACACGCTCTGGTACATCCGACAGCTCAAGCACAAGGAACCGCATGGAGCGAAGCGTATCCCACTGAGCTTCCCCGACGAAGCACTCGAATCCGAGGACTCGCCCCGGGCGCTGCAGCCAGAGGTCGGTCCGGCTCGCGAGGTCTCGATCCCAGTACGGCGAGACATCCTGGAGCGCTTCACCCAGGATACGGCAATCCTCCGCGAGGGGCGCATGCGCTTTACCTTCGTCGGCATGCCGTGGCGCCAGGAGCAGGGGCGGACGCTGTACTTGTTCCGGGTACAGGATAAGCTCATCCTGGACATCCTCCAGCAGACCCGCTTCGAGCGCCCGGTATACTTCGCCATCACAGTCGGCTCGGATGCCTATGCCGGTCTGGATCGCCATCTGCGGCTGGAAGGGATGGTCTACCGTATCTGCCCCGTCCCGCAGAGTTCTGGACAGCAGATGGAGGCGATCGACCCGACCGTCATGGAGGCATGCCTGCTCAATGTGGATAATACCAACGCTTATCACACCGAGCCGCACTACGGCTTCAAGTTCCGCAACCTGAACAATCCTCGGGTCTACTACGACGAGGTCCACCGGCGGCTCATCCTCAACTACCGGACACTCTACGTCCGGTACGCGATGTATGCCTTGGAACAGCAGGGCGATTCTGCCAAGGCTCTTGCCGTTCTGGACGCCATGGACCGTTTCATCTCCACGGAGCAGTTCCCCGTGTCGTACTGGTTTGCGTACAACCTCGCGCAGCTCTATCAGCGGGCGGGGGCTGCGGAGAAGGCACGACACTTCGCACTGATGGCGGCAAAAGCGGCTGAGCTTGTGGCGCGGACTCCCGAGATTGCCCAGCGGGAGACGGCTGTCCAATACACCAACCCGCGCTGGATTGCCGCGGAAGCTTACCAGCTTGCCGGGGAGTACGATCAGGCACGCCTCGTGTTGCAGGAGTTATTGGCAGAGTACCCCAATGAGCCGACTCTCCAGGCTCGCCTCGGGGAGCTGACAATTTCCCAGCTGGAGGCGCAAGGGAAGTACCGGGAAGCGCTCGATACGGCAGAAGCGCTGCTGACACGGTACACCCACTCAGCAAGCGAGACACTCCGTTCCATGGTGCCCCAGCTGCGTGAGCATGTTGTTCGGCTCCGGCAGCGGCTCGGTCTGCCCGAGGCAGCGCTGGCTGATACGACGCCGGCACGCTGATGAGTCTCGGTGCTGACCCGTACCTTTCCCTCATTATCCCGAGCTACAACGAGGCGCAGCGTATTGGGGCAACTCTGGAGTCTGTGCTCGCCTACCTCCGGCGGCAGCCATATGCGGCGGAAGTTCTCGTGGTTGACGATGGCTCGCGGGATAGGACACCAGACATCGTTGCTGCCTACGCTCCGGCGGTAACTCTGGTCAGGCTCCCGCATAACCGGGGCAAGGGAGCCGCCGTGCGGGAGGGGATGCTCCGGGCTCGGGGGCGCTATCGGGTCTTTACGGATGCGGACTTGTCTACCCCGATTGAGGAGCTCGAGCCGTTGTTAGAGCAGCTTGAAGCTGGAGCCGACATTTGTATCGGGAGCCGGGAGCTCGATCCGAGCCGTCTTCTCCGTCCGCAGCCTGCCTATCGGCGCTGGATGGGACGCCTTTTCCGCCGGATTGTACAGCTGTTGGTCTTCTTCGACCTCCCGCAGCTCCGCTCTGTAGAAGATACCCAGTGCGGCTTCAAGGGCTTCCGAGCGGACGTGGCGGAAAAGCTCTTTGCCCAGGCGCGGGTTGACGGTTTCGGTTTCGATGTGGAAATTCTCTACCTGGCAGCGCGAGCCGGATATCGCATTGTGCAGATTCCCGTCCGCTGGCGTAATGACCCCCGGAGTCACATTCACCTGCTGCGTGATCCGCTGCGGATGCTCATAGAAGTTGCCCGCATTCGTCTCCTACACCGCCCGAGATGAGACCAACTGCAGAGATGGATACCTCGTTGCCGGCTGCCAGCAGCTTTCCCCACTGGCGCTGGAACCTGCGGATTCTCTGGCTGACTCAGGCAATAGCGATGGCGGGAATGAGTGCATTCCTGCCGTTTTTGCCACTCTACGTGCGCCAGCTGGGGCATTTCTCTGTGGCACAAGCGCAGTGGTGGGGCGGATTGGTGATTGCCGCGCCTTTCCTGACAGCGCTGGTAGCAACTCCCCTGTGGGGCATCGTTGCAGACCGGTACGGGCGCAAGCTCGTGCTCGTTCGGGCTGCGTTTGGGTTGGGGGTGACGGTCTTCCTGATGGGGCTGGCGCCGACCGTGGAGACGCTCTTCCTGTTGCGCTTGCTGCAAGGAGCGCTCAGCGGGTTTGTGGCAGCAACGACGGGATTTGTTGCCGCGGAGACCCCACCGCAGCGAGTTGGCTATGCTCTGGGATTGTTGCAGAGCGCTGCCGCAACCGGAAGCGTGGTGGGACCCCTCGTCGGTGGGATATTCTCCGATGCCTTCGGGATGCGCTGGACGTTCTTCGTGGTCGGAGGACTCTGCATCGGCGCCGGCATCATCGTATGGAGGTTCGTCCGGGAGCAGAACCGACCGAGGCAGCAGTCTGGGTCGGCGTGGGAACCATTTCGCTACGTTGCTCACTCCCCGACAGTGCTCCTGGTTCTGGGTGCAATTGTCCTTGCCCAGGCAGCAATGGTGCTGCCCGCGCCGATTTTCCCGCTGTACCTCGAGTGGCTTGCTGCACCGCGGGGGCTTCTTTCAACGATCACGGGGATCTCCGTCGGTATTGCAGGGCTTATGATGGCGCTGGCGGCACCGCTGTGGGCGCGCATTGCGGAGTCCCGGGGCTCTGGGCATACGCTTTTCTTCTGTACGGCAGCGGCAGCCGTGCTCTACCTTGCCCAAGCATTTGCTCCGCACTACGCCGTGGTTGTGCTCTTCCGTGCCCTTGTGGGGGCAGCAGTTGCCGGTGTTTTGCCAACGCTCTACGCCGTGTTGAGCTCCCATGCTCCGGCATCCTTCCGGAGCAGCGTCATGGGGGTCGGCAGCAGCGCCACGTTGCTGGGCAATCTGCTCGGACCTCTGCTGGGGAGTGTCCTTGCTGCGTCGTTGGGGATGCGCTGGGTCTTTGTCGCTGCGGCTATGCTGATGACGGTGCTTGCGGCACTCAATCCGCGGGCACGGCTTCTGACGCGGCAGCTCCTGCTACGGGCGTGGTCACAGCGGCACTGACGGTTCGCCCGGAAGGCTGAGGGTTTCCGGACGCCGGGGATAGCTTGCACGGAAGGCGCGGAACGCCTGAGGTTGCTCCGACTCCGGGAGGTTCCGCCAGGAGCGCACGGTGCGGGTATCGTCTTCCAATCGGCGGCGTTCCCGCAGGAGAGCCAAAAGCCGGTGGGGATCTTCCCAGGGAAGCTCCGGCGGTGGTGGGGGGCAGTCAGCAAGGGCACGCTCGCATGGGGCTGTGTCTACCGTCAGTCCTGCCCAGCGGGCGAACTGCTCCAGGAGCTGGCAGGAGCAAGCAACACGTGCCTGCCACGTATGCCCAGCAATGTGCGGTGTTGCCAGGAGCGCCCGTTCGAGCAGCCGCCAGTTGACCAGCGGTTCTCGCTCCCAGACGTCCACTGCGAGGAAGGCGCCTTTCGCAGGCAGGAGTTCTGCGGCGGCGGCTTCGTCCAGCACCCCACCACGGGACGTCTGGATGACCAGTGCCCCTGCCGGCAACAGTGCAAGCTCCTCAGCGCCGAGCAGGTGCCAGGTTGCGTCCTGCCCCGAATGTGTCAGCGGGACGTGGAGCGTTACCACAGAACAGGCAGCACAGAGAGAACGGAGCGAAGCTGTGGGCAGTGTCCATGCTGGGAAATGGAAGCCACGGCGTGCCAACGGGGGATCGTACACCCAAACCTCCATGCCCAAGCGATGAGCGTAGACGGCGACACGCCGTCCAATATGCCCGAAGCCGATGATGCCGATACGTTCCCGCGGGAGCTCCCGCCCGGTGTGCTGTGCCCACACAAGGAGGGCGAAGACGACATACTCCGCAACAGCATTGGCATTGCAGCCCGGGGTGTGGGCGACCGTAATGCCCCGCTGGTGCAGCGCTTCCACCTCAATGTGGTCAATCCCAGCACTGGGAGTGCCAACAAAGCGAACGGCAGTGCCTTCGAGCAGCGGAGGGTCAACCCGAGTTCCAGCGCGGACAAACAGCGCCTGACATCCAAGACGGCGCAACAGAGTGGAAGAAAGTTCGGTCCCAGGCAGCGGATAGAGCTGGACCTGCGGCTGCCCTTGGAGCAGTTCTGCTACCAGCGGGATTGTGGGGTCAGCGCAGCAGACCAGCTTGCTCATGCCTGCCAGTACTGGCGGTCCAAACTGCGGTACTGGACAGCTTCTGCCAGGTGGTGCAGCTGAATGTGTTCGCTCTCCTCCAAGTCGGCAATCGTGCGGGCAACTTTGAGGATGCGGTCGTAGGCGCGAGCAGAAAGCCCCAGGCGCTGCATTGCCGTGCGCAGCAGCTCTTGACCTCGGGCGTCAATGCGACAGAAGCGGCGAATTTCCGCTGTCCCCATGTCGGCGTTCTTGTAAATGCCGGGGATGCCGCGGAAGCGCTCGGCTTGGCGCTGGCGGGCACGGACGACCCGCTCGCGGATCAGTGCCGAGGGCTCCCCAGCGCGGTCACTGCTCAGCTCCTGGTACTTGACAGGCGGAACCTCAATGTGGATGTCAATCCGATCCAAGAGCGGACCGGAGATTTTCGCCAGGTAGCGCTGAATCTGCTGTGGTGTGCAGCTGCACGTCTGGTAAGGGTTCCCGAAGTTGCCGCAGGGACAGGGGTTCATCGAACAGACCAGCATGACGTTGCAGGGATATTCGACCGTCATCTTCGTGCGCGAGATCGTAATGCGGCGCTCCTCCAGGGGCTGTCGGAGGACTTCCAGGACGTTGCGGGCAAACTCGGGTAGCTCGTCGAGGAAGAGCACGCCATGGTGAGCCAGCGAGATTTCCCCGGGGCGAACAGTGCCGACGCCACCACCGACGAGCGCCGCGTCGGAAATCGTGTGGTGCGGTGCGCGGAACGGGCGTGTTGTCACCAGTGCCTGCCCGGGCGGCAGTAGACCGGCAACGGAGTGAATTTTCGTCGTCTCCAGCGCTTCTTCCAGGGTGAGCGGCGGTAAAATGCCCGGCAAGCGTTTTGCCAGCATGGTCTTGCCCGAACCCGGTGGACCGATCATGAGCACATTGTGCCCGCCAGCTGCGGCTACTTCGAGCGCCCGCTTGGCGTTCTCCTGCCCCCGGACGTCAGCGAAGTCCAGCGGGAAAGCGTGTCGCTCGTGTTCGAAGAGCTCCCGGACGTTGATCCGGACAGGCCTCAGTGTCCGTTCGCCGCAGAGGTAGTGGACGGCATCCTGCAGGCTTCCCAGCGGGAGAGCTTCGATGTCTTCTACCAGCGCCGCTTCAGCAGCATTGGCATGGGGGAGGAGGATTCGGCGGATACCCTCTCGGGCTGCTCGTAAGGCGATAGGAAGGGTGCCGTGGACCGGGCGAATTTCCCCATCGAGCGCAAGCTCGCCCAGGAGGAGCAGTCCCTGGAGGCGTTCCTGCGGGATCAGTCCCGCAGCTGTCAGAATCCCAATGGCGATGGGGAGGTCAAAGGCACTTCCCTCTTTGCGCACATCGGCGGGTGCCAGGTTGATAGTGACTTTCTTGCTCGGGAAGCCGAAGCCGGTGGTCTTCAGCGCTGCCCAGACGCGTTCGCGGGCTTCCTTGACAGCCGAATCGGGCAACCCCACGATACTTACCCCGGGCAGAGCGTTTTCCAGATGCACCTCGATCTCGATGAGGAGGGCATCAATGCCGAAGACGGCGGCGGAGTAAACGTGCGCGTAGCCCATCCGGTGGTGAGGAGCTATCCGACTGCCGATGCAAATTACGGGTTCTTGCCGATTGCCTACGGGCGCAGCTCTGCTGCTCGGAGCGTCCGCTCCCAGAGGAGATGCCCGGCACTGTTGTAGACGCGGATGTGGAGTATGCGGTCCTCCAGCGGACCGGTGAACTCCAGCAGGGCGAAGTTACGCTCTGTAACGAGCGTTCCGGGCAGGCGCAGGGGATTGTGTTCACGGACGGCGTCAGCAAAGGGCGAGGAGGTCAGCGGAGAGACCGTCAGCTCGTAGAGTGGGTACAGTCCTGGGCGCTCCAGCCGGGAGAGCTCCGTGAAGTGCCGGTCTCCGCTGAGGATGAGCACTCCAGGGATCTGTTCCTGTTGGAGCATTCGCAGGAGTTCTTCCCGCTCCTCTGGGGCGCAGTTGGCGTACGTTTCGAAGGCAGGCACAGGGTTGAGTAGCTGCCCGCCGAGCACGATGATTTTCCACGTTGCTCGGCTGCTCACCAGTGCATCGCGGAGCCAGCGCCGCTGGGCTTCCCCGAGGAGTGTGCGCCGTTCGCTGCGGAGACGGTTTGGAGTGCGCCAGGAGCGATTGTCCAATAGGAAGAAATCCACATCGCCCCAGGAGAAGGCTGTTGTAATGCCGCCGTTCCCGACTCCGTAGGTAGGATTGCACCAGAAGAGCTGGAAGACTTCCCGGGCAGTGTCCTTGTACAGGAAGCTCCGGTCGCTGTCGTTGGGACCGTAGTCGTGATCATCCCAGATGGCATAGTGGTGAACGGTGCTCAGCAGGCGCTGGAGCGCCGGCAGAGCGCGATCGTGCGTGTAACGGGCAATCATCCCGGTGCGGGAGTCCCAGTCGGTTTGGCGGAAATACACGTTGTCGCCCAACCAGAGCATGAGATCGGGTTCCAGGCGGGCAATGCTCTCGAAGATGTGGTACTCCCCGCCGTAAGGGCGTCCTGGAGGATCGGTGAGACTGTCGGTGATAAACGCACAGCTTCCGGCAGCCACTCGGAGGGTCGGTGGATTTGTCCGCCCGTTCCAGAGAGGTGGGGTGCGGAAACGGAGCGGGTAGGGGAAAGACACGGGCTCGCCGTTGAGGTAGAGCCGGTAGCCGTAGACACGTCCGGGCAGAAGCCCGGTTGCTCGCAAATGGGCAGTGTACCCCGTTTGGGGGGTGGTCCGGACCGAGTCAGTCCACCACTGGTGAGCGGGGAAAGCGGTATCCCAGTAGGCGATGCGGACCGTAGCGCTCTGGCGTGTCTGGACCCAGAAACAGACCTCACGCATGGCTGCCGCTCCCAGCATTGGTCCGGCACTGAGCAGGGGATGCTGGGCGTGGAGTTGGGAGAGACTCCCTGCGATGAGGACAACGGCGCTGTGCCAGAGCTTACGCATCGTTGCTTGGAAGGAGGCGCACTCGGCTCCAGTCCCCGGGCTGGCAGTAGAGGGCAGCGAGCATGTCCACGGTGTCCCGGGACAGTTGCGACAGCTGGAGCTCCAGCAGTTCTGGTAGCGGGGTAGGCTCCTGTTCGAGCGCAGCGCGTGCCAGCAGCGTCATACACTCAGCTGGGGAATCCAATGCCATTGCCAGGCGGGCATGGAGGAACGCGCGTCCGCGCTCGAATTCCTCAGGGCGAATTCCCCCATTGCTGAGATGGCGCAGTTCTTCGAAAATGAGCTCTTCGACGCGTGGCAGAGTCCCTGGGCTTGTGCTGGCACTAATGCTCCAGACGCCGCAGGTGGAGTACCACTCCAGCTCCGAGGTGATGTTGTAGACCAACCCGTGACGTTCCCGAAGGCGTTGGTAGAGGCGGGAACCCCATCCTTCGCCGAGCACGAAGTTCAGGATCGCCAATGCCGTGCGTTCTGGTGCACTCAGTCTCGGCAGCAGGCGGGCAATCAGGAGGGAGGCTTGCTGGAACGGGCGGCAGAGGGTCTCTTCCCGGGCACGTTGCGGCTGTGGTGGGACGCGTGCCGGCAGCTGGCAATGCTGACGGGGGATATCGGCAAACACTGCCGCAGCGGCTCGGAGTGCCTCCTCTGGGGGAAGATTTCCCACGAGGGTGACCACAATACGCTCGCCGACGTAGAAACGCCGGTGGAAGTCCTGCAGTACCCCGAGCGTGATGCGCTGCACGCTCTCCGGTGTGCCGGCAATCGGCATTCCCAGCGGGTGGTTCTCGAAGAGCAGGCGTTCAGCGTGCTCGTAGAGCAGTTCTTCGGGGTCGTCGGCGTAGGCAAGGAGCTCCTCGGTGATGACGCGTCGCTCGCGCGCCAACAGACGCTGGCTCAACCGCGGGGAGAAGAGCTGCTCGGTCAAGAGCTGGAGCACGCGCGGGAGGCGATCAGGGAGCGTCTGGGCATGGTAGCAGGTGAGTTCTTTGGTGGTATAGGCATTGACCTCTGTCCCCAAGCGCTCGAAAGCCAGCGCCAATTGTCGCGCGGTATGTCGCTGAGATGAACCGGCGAGGAGATGCTCCAGCATGTGTGCGGTTCCGTTGTAGGCGGGCTCTTCATCGCAGCTGCCGCCCACGACCCAGATGCCGAGAGTAACGGAGTATGCTGAGGGAATCTGGTGGGCAATGAGGCGGACGCCGTTGGGGAGTTCCCAGCGTTGCTCAAGGCGTCCGGTCAAGCGTGGAGCAGCAAGGCTAGTGCGGCGAGATCGCCCTCTCTCCATGGGGATCGTCCACAGGGAGCTGGAGCTCGAGCAGTTCAACCCGCCGCTTCGACGTTTTCAGCACCCGGCACGTGTAGGCGCCGAGCTGGCAGCGGCTCTGTTCGGCGGGAATACCACCGAGGATGGCGGTGACCATCCCACCGACGGTATCGTAGTCAAGCGTTTCAGGCAGTGGGATAGGCAGATGTTCGTTGACGTCCGTGACGGCAGCCGTTGCCCGCACGAGGAAACGCCCGTTGCTGAGCTTCTGTACTGGCGGCAGTTCTTCATCGTACTCGTCTTGGATTTCCCCAACGAGCTCTTCGAGAATATCTTCCAGGGTCAGCAAGCCAGCTGTGCCACCGAATTCATCGAGCACAATCGCCATGTGGGTGTGGCGGTGCTGCATGACACGCAAGATGCGTTCAACGGGCTCGTGCTCCGAGACGAAGTAGACCGGGCGCAGGATGTCGTCGAGGATAATCAGATTCCGGTGCCAGAGCAGGCGTAGGACGTCGCGGGCGTAGACGATGCCGACGATGGTGTCGAGTGTGCCTTCGTAGACGGGCATGCGGGAGTAGCCCTCTTCGAGGAAGAGTTCCACAATCTGGTCGCTGCTCATAGAGCGCTCGATAGCGACAATTTCCGTCCGTGGCACCATAATCTGGCGGGCTGTAATCTGCGGGAAGCGCAGAACCCGCTCCAGTAGTGCTCGGTGGTGCGGTTCTAACTCGGCATGCTCGCGAACCATGTAGCGGAGCTCTTCTGCACTATGCAGCTCGGCATTCGGAGCTGGACGCAACCCCAGGAGGCGTAACAGGAGCCACGACAGGGCGTTGAGTAGGCTAATGAGCGGGCGGAAAAGGAGGAAGAAGCCTTGCAGGAAAGGCGCGGTCAGCAACGTGGTCGTCTGCGGGTATTGGATGGCGACCGACTTCGGCGCTAACTCTCCGAGCACGATGTGGAGCGTGGTGATGAGCAGGAACGCCAGAGGCAGAGCCAGGGTATGGGCGGCTTCTTCCGTCAACGGCAGTCCCACCACGGTCATGACCTGGAGGAGGAGTTGAGCAACCACGGGCTCGCCAATCCATCCCAGCCCGAGGCTGGCGAACGTGATGCCCAGTTGGGTGGCGGAGAGGTAGGCGTCCAGATGTCGGCGCATGTGCAGCGCAAGCCGCGTCAGGGGTGCCCAGCGCCGTTCCAGCTGCAGTTGTGCCTCGCGGACCTTGACCAGAGCAAATTCAGCGGCAACGAAGAGGGCATTGAGCAGGACGAGTGCCAATGTCAGCAGGATGCTGCCGAGCATGCCGGAGCCGGCGGAGAAGTCGAGCAAATGGTCCATAAATCGAGGCTACGGAAGCGGAGGGTGCGCTCCAGATGGTGCTCCAAGTAGCTGATAAGCCCCTGAATGAGGCGGAAAGCCTCCGGCAGCCGGAGTGCAAGCAGCGGGGCAGCCTCAAGCGGGATATGCTGCAGTGTCCGCAGAAGTTCTCCTTCCGCAGGTTGCAGCACGATACCACGGTATCCCTGCTGGGGAGGCACAAGGGCACCATCATCGGAGCGGAGTATGAGCGGCGTACCCGGCTCGCTCACCAGAGGCTGCAACGAGGGGGCAAATCCCAGTAGACGTGCCAGCCGGAGCAGGAACGCCACCGCAATCCCGAACGGTGGTGTCTCGCTCTGCTCAATGCCCCGGAGTGCTTGCAGCAGGAGGGCATAGAGGACGCTATTGGGCTCGTCCGGAGCCTGCGTCAGCAGGATGCTTTCGGCAATGAGAAGGGCTGTTGCCATGTGTTCCAAGGACACGCGCAACCGCCCAAAGCGCTCGGTCAGTTCCGCTGTGCGCACCAGAGAGATTTCCCGGCGAGGACTCCGGTAGAAAGCAACCCGGATATGGTTCGGAACCTCCAGTGCAGCCCCGTGAGGTGACCCCACCGTGCGTGCTCCCTTCGCCAGCACGGTACATTTCCCGAACTGCTGCGTGTAAAGCGTTGCCAGCAGACTCGTATCGCCAAATCGCTGCGTGCGGAGGACAACCGCAGCGCTTTCTACCACCATTGCCCGGTGCCCTGCGATTCCTGGAGTCTTTAGACGTAGAGCAGCCCGGAAATTGTCCGAACGCGAAGAAGGGGTGAGACGGGATTCACCGTCCACCCCTTCCTCAGTGCGGAAGATACACTACCGAACGACGACAAATGGCTGGCTTAGAACACTGCCCGGAGCCTCCAGACGCAGCACGTAGACACCTGCTGCCAGCCCGAGCGCTTCGACGTTGAGCTGAAGCCGGTGTTCACCCACAAAGGTCCCTTCCGCGACCGTCAGCAGCTGCCGTCCGTAGGCGTCGTAGAGGCTCAGGTGTACTGGTGAAGTGCCGGGCGCGACGAAGCGCACCGTCGCTGTCCCTGTGACCGGCAGAGGAGTGATGCTGACACGGGTGGAGCTGCTCTGCGCAGAGTTTTCCGGGACGGAAATCAGACGGACCTCCGCCTCGTTGCTCCAGACTTCTCCGCACTGGTTCGAGACTTTGCACCGGTATCGCCCTTCATCGCTCTTCTGCACATTCTCGATAACGTAGGTCTGGCTCGTTGCCCCTGGGATATCCTGTCCATCTTTCTGCCACTGGTACGAGAAGGGGAGCGCCCCGGTTGCTTCGACGCGCAGGACAACGCGGCTCCCCGAACTGGCTTGCACATCCTGTGGCTGGCTGGTGATCTGCGGGGGTAAGAGAGCAACCACGCTGATGGGGTCTGTGGTAATACTGCCGCAGCTGTTGCTCACCGTGACCGTGTAATTCCCTTCCGTTGTCCGGTCCATCGTGAAGGTCAGCGTCTGTCCTGTCCCAACGGGCACGCCGTTACGGTACCATTGGTACTGCAGCGGCTGATCTCCCTCTGCCTCGACCGTCAGGGAGACCTGGCGCCCAACACACTCGGCGGTTGCAGCAGGGCGCCGCGTGATACGGGGTGCCTTGCGGACCTGGACCTGTACCTGGTCGGTGGTCAGTGTCCCGCAGGGTCCGGAGATGACACACCACCAGGTTCCTGCATGACGATCGGCGGAAGCGCGGGTGACGTACGTTGCTGCATCAGCTCCTGGGACTGGGACACCGTCCTTATACCACTGGAAGCTCAGCCCGGCAGCATCGCTGACGACAACACTGAGGCTCAAGGTAGTGCCTTCACAGCCGCTCCAGTTCTGTGGCTGCGAGACGATTGTCGGCGGTGGGAAGACGCGTAGTGTCGTTGCTGAGCGCTCCTCACCGGTGACGATGACCTGGGAGCCACTGACGTAGTACGACTGCACCAGCACTTCGTATGTGCTCCAATCATCGGCGAGTTGCGGATTGCGGATTGTCAGGCACGGTCCCTCCTCGCCAGGAATGAGGTCGCCGTTCTTGTACCACTGATACCGCAGCTGGTCTCCAGCAACCAATGGTGTAGCGTAAACGCAGATTGTCGTGTCATGTCCAAGGCAGACCTCGACGGTTTCCGGCAGCGGTCCTGTGATGATTTTGTTCGCCAGTAGCGTTCCCGAGAGAGCCGCGCTCATCCACAGGAACATTGACAGGCTCGGGAGAAGCACTCCGCGCATCGGACGTCCTCCAGCTTGGAACATACACCATCTACCCTGTGCTTGCAAAAATACGTGCCGGCAGGGAATAACCCCTGCCGGCACGGGTGCTTGTCAGCGCACCACCACCACCTGCTGCTGCCCGATCACCCTGCCTGCCTGCTCCAGCTGCACCAGGTA
>Ga0105160_1000095_pt1 | contig 46198 bp, 40 predicted proteins | sample GXS110809BmetaG_FD_89591 | JGI IMG/M metagenome (GOLD analysis project Ga0105160, IMG submission 89591) | Hot spring microbial communities from Gongxiaoshe hot spring, China to study Microbial Dark Matter (Phase II) - GXS 110809B | ecosystem: Environmental > Aquatic > Thermal springs > Hot...
GAGTTCTTTCAGGGTGTTGACAATCGCCCAGAAATCCTCCCACGATCGGGCGGCCTTGCCCGTTCCCCCGTAGACAATCAAGTTCGCTGGGTCTCCGGCGACTTCGGGGTCTAAATTGTTCATCAACATTCGCATGGGAGCTTCGGTGAGCCAGCTCTTACAGTGTAATTGTGTCCCGCGCGGGGCACGAATCTCAGTAGCAACAGCCATAGAGTCCTCCTTGCAAAGCATTATAAGCTAAGAGCACTGAGCTTGGCAAGGGAACAGCTTTGATCACGGAAAGCACTGAAAAAGCCACGGTCTTCTGTGTGCTCTGTGCTTCTCCGTGCCTTCCGTGATTCAAATAGACATCCCTTCCCCGTTTGTGCTAGAATAAGCCACCAAGCGATCATCACGTAAAGGGGGAGTTATGAAGTCTGCCAAGATTCTCCTCGTGCTTGTTCTCTTGTCGGTTCTTGCCCCACTGGTCACGCACGCTCAAGCGCCTGCGGTGCAGCTTTCGATGGAACTCTTCGGCCCGTGGGCCTTGTGCACGCCAGAGCTTGACGATGCCCTCGCGTGCACCATACGCTTGGGTCAGACGCTCCAAGTCTGGGTCCAAGCCCACACCATCCCGTCGTGGGTTCCTACAAGATTGATCGCAAGCTGGCTCCCAGACAACGCGTCGTTTGATTCGGTCTGGCGCCAGGGCGAAGCCGTTCAAGTCTTTACGTTCACCCCGACGGAAGCGCACGTCACCAAGCCCGAAGAACCATTAAGAGTCCGCTTCATCGCGCGCACGGACTACGAGAGCATCTCGCGAGAGCTGAGAATCTATGTGCGGGCCAACCAGCCGCCGCAAGCTGTCACCAACCCCGATCAGACCGTCACGCCGTATCAAATTGTCTTGTTAAGTGCGTTCGACAGCTCTGATCCCGACGGTGATGTCTTGCACTATCGCTGGGATCAGATCTCTGGACCCCCAGTATTGCTCTTTGGCGCGGAGACGCTTTATGCGATCTTCTTAGCCCCAGCGGAGCCGGCGACGCTCGTCTTTCGCTTGACCGTGAGTGATGGGGCGTTCAGCGTTACTAAGGACGTCACGGTGACGGTAACATCCGATTGCCCTTGCAAGGACCCTTAGAGTGAGTCGGTGACTCATTGAAGCAGTTTCGGCTCATCTATCCGGCAGTTTTGGTGTTTGTTGGGCTGCTGGTTGCGTGGGAATTCTCCGTGCGCCTAGCAGGTGTGCCGTCGTTTATTCTCCCTCCGCCAAGCCAGATCGCTGCGCGGTTCGTCTCAGACTTTTCGCTGCTCGCTGAGCACTTTCTCGTGACGCTAGGCGAGATCGTTCTAGGGTTTGTGATCGCGCTGGTGAGCGCGTTCGCGTTGGCCCTTGTGATCTTCTACAACAAGACCGTCGAGCGCGTCTTCTACCCAATTATTATATTTCTGCAGAACATGCCGCTCTTTGCGATTGCGCCGTTGCTGAAACTTTGGCTCGGCTTTACAATCTGGCCCAAAGTGACAGTAGCGGCGATCATCGCGTTCTTCCCCATCGTCGTCAACACCGTGGATGGGCTGCGGGCGACCGACCCTGATCTGATAGATCTTCTCAAAATTTTCGGGGCATCGCGGCGTCAGATACTCCAAAAAGTTCAGGTGCCCTCGGCGTTGCCGTTTATATTTTCAGGAGCACGGGTGGGAATCACGCTCAGCGTTGTCGGTGCGGTGATCGGCGAATGGGTGGGAGCGCAAGCGGGCCTAGGCTACGTGATGCTGCGCGCCAACGCCACACTGAAGACCGACTTGGTCTTCGCAGCGATCTTCGCTTTAGCGATCTTGGGTGTGGTGCTCTTTGGGCTGTTAACTTTGTTAGAGCGCTGGGTGCTGCCGTGGCGCAGGATATACAACTCAGCTCACGATAAAGTCTAACGCTTGGAGCAGCTTCGCTGCAAAATCCGGGGGGAACTCGTGCCCTAAACCTGGCTCTACCCAGAGCTGGCACTCTAGCCCTTGGCGTAAGGCTTCGGTATAAAATTGCTGCGTCTGCGCATAGTAGCGGTCTTGATCTCCTGTCATCAAAACCACCCGAAGCCGTTTGGCCGCTTGCTTTGCTAAAAGGAGTGCTCTATCCAAGTTCCTGAATGCTGGCACTACAGCAATACATCCTCGGCAAGAGATAGGATGATCTTGTAAGGCTGTTAAGATCGCCAATGAAGCTCCTTGCGAGAATCCTGCTAAGATCACACGATTGAGATCGAAGGTGTGGGTGGAGCGAATCTTTTCAAAAGCATCCGTGAGCTCTTGCTGAGCTTGATCATAGTTATCCCAACAGAAGCCCTCATGAGAAAAGACTTGAGAAGATTGGGGAACTGCTAAGAGCCAGCCTTGAGTTAAGATGGGCTCCCAATACGGGGCAAAATCTGGGGCGTTTCCCCCTCGTGCGTGTAAAGCTATCAATAATGGTGGAGGATGCTCAAGGAGTGAGCTGGAAGGAGTGAGAACCAAGAGTTCTGGTTTAGATTGAGCTTGAGCAGCGTGTCGGCGAGATGCGCATTCGGCCAAAATCCCTTGAAACTCAGCATGACCGTGTAAAGGCTCAAGATCGGGATCATCGAGGAGAAGCTGCTCATGCCACCAGTAACCTCGCTTCAGTGCTTCCTGGAAAGCCTCGAGAGATCTCTCCAATTCACCTGTGCGGCTGTACAGACAAGCAAGCCACCATAGGATATCGTAATCATGCTCTGGGCAGTCCTGCCAAGCTTGTCGTGCTACTTCCAATGCCTCACGATACCTCCCTTGCCTATAGAATGTGAGCACTTGGCGTCCATACCATTCAAAAGCATGGGCTTTCATGAACCCCCTCCTGTTCAGAGCAACTCAGCCCGCAGCAATGCTGCTGCTTGTTTCACAGTCTCTTCGCCAAAATCGAACTTTAGCCCCGCGGCTGAGAAGAGCTCCGGCAGCGGGCGCGAGCCCCCAAGCGCCAACGCGTGCTTGTATGCTGTGAGAGCCTCGCGATGATCTCTCTTTGAGAGCGCATACAGCTGCAACGCGCCCAGCTGCGCAATCCCGTACTCAATGTAATAGAACGGATGCAAGTAGAGATGGAGCTGGCGCTGCCAGAAATTTCTCTGGGCTTCTTCGTAGCCAGCCCAGCTCTCGATCCCGCCAAAGCGCCGCCGTAGCTCCAACCAATATGCCTCGCGCTCTGCAACTGTGTGCTTGGGGTTTGTGTAGATCCAGTGCTGAAATGCGTCAATCGTCGCGACCCACGGCAACAGATTCACGATCCCCTCAAGATGCTCGCGCGCGGAGCGCTCAGCGTGCTCAGCACTATAAAAGACTGTCAGATAGGGCTTCGAGAGCAGCTCCATGCCCATCGAAGCGACTTCAGAGAACTCTGTGGGCGCGTGACGATAGCTCAACAGTGATTCGGTGCGTGTGGCCATCGTATGAAACGCATGGCCTGATTCGTGGAGCATTGTTCTCAGATCTGCGTTGCGCCCCACGGCGTTCATGAAGATAAACGGCAATCGGCGCTCAGTGAGCGTCGCTTGATAGCCTCCTGGGGCTTTGCCCTTGCGGCTCTCTAAATCGAAGAGATTGAGCTGGGCCATCGTGCGGAACTGCGCACCCAGCTCGCCGTCGAGTTTGTTAAAGATCTCTTGGCAGCCGGAGATCAGCTCCTGAGCTGTTTGGAATGGGCGCAGCGGCGGCCGCCCTTGAGGATCGACGGCTAAATCCCATGGACGCAGCTCTGACAGCCCCAGCTCGCGTTGCCGTCTCTTCTGCAATTCGCGCATCAGCGGGACGATGTGCTTCTCCACAGCGTCGTGATAGCGAAAACAATCTTGGGGCGTGTAGTCGAAGCGCTCAAACGCTTTGAAAACGTAGTCACGATAGTTCGCAAAGCCCGCGTTGTGCGCGATCTTCTGGCGCAGCGCGATCAACTGATCGTAGAGTTCATTCAGAGCTTCGCGATCTTTCAAACGACGCTCTTCGATCTTCTCCCAGGCGCTTTGGCGCAGCGTTCTGTCGGGTTCTTCTAAGTATTTGGCCATCTGTTGGAGTGTTTGCTCACGCCCGTCGAAGTGCACCGTCTGCGCTCCGGAGATGACTTGGTATTTCTGAGAGAGCTTGATCGTCTCAGTCATTAACGGAATATTCTCTTCGCGGAAGATCTCGACTTGGGTGACTGTGCTGCGATCATAGACAAAATAGCGTCTCTGGGGCAAGCCCGCGCGCGCCGGACTCTGCACGTACTTGACGTTGAGCCGATGGCCGTACTCTTTCAGTTTAGGCTGAACGTTCTCGACAAAGTGCAAGAACGCCTTGCGATACTCTTCGTTTTCAGTGTCACAAGTCATGCGAATTCTTCGTATTGCTCCTTCTTCGAAGACTGCTGCACCAAGCTCCGACGAATCCAGCAACCATTGTTCGAGCTCTTGTGTTGTCTTGATTGGGCGGCGCTCCAGCTCGTCGAGCAAGGGCTTGATCTGGTCCCAATCGCCAAGATCGATATCAGAAGGGACAAACCTGCGCGGAAACTCTCGAGGCAGCTTTTCTAGCGTTAAGGGCATAGGAACTCCTTTCTGCGCCAGCATTATAGCGGGACTAGCAGAGCTTTGCAACGGTGTTGTAAACTAGACCCTTCGAGGTGATCAAGGCCATGAGGAGGATTCGAGCTGTCATCTTCGATATGGACGGGACGCTCGTGCAGTACGATGGGCCTTTTCAAGGGAGCTGGGAGGCTGTCGGCTATACCGCGGGGCTAAAGGACCACTGGGATCGCCTTCTAGCATACTATCTTCCTAGGAAAGAGCTCTACTGGGAGTGGGTAGACGCCAATGCCCAGCTTTTACGTGGCCTCCGCGCCGACGAGATCTTCGCCAAGATCTTGCCACCGCCCTATACCCCTGGTGTACGCGAGGCCGTGGCGCAGCTGCGGGGCAGGTACAAGCTGGGAATCCTCACAGGGGGCCTGGATCACATCGCTGAATATATCTGCAGAGATCTGGGGATGGATTTCTATATGGCCAATGGGCTTGTGGTGCGCGACGGGGTCTTCACAGGGGAGAGCAAGAAGCGCGTCTATCTGTGGACCAAAGATCAGCACTTGCGCGAGCTCTGTCAGCGTGAGGGATTAGACCCGAAAGAAGTCTGCTTTGTCGGGGATCATCTCAATGATATCTCAGTGATGAGAGCCGTCGGATTGGCGATCGCGTTTGCGCCCAAAGACCCTGAGCTGATCAAAGTCGCACACGCGCATACCAACGATTTTCGCGAGATTCCTAGGCTGATCGAGAAGCTCTCGTGATCACACGACCATCTCACCGGCGCGACGCTCCCGACCCCCGCGTACCGGCCGCACCTCGACAACTTCTTCGGGATCGTAGTCCAAGAGCTTCAGCCAGTCTTCTAAGTAATCTGTCTTGGGGAAGATCTCGCTCTCTTTGTACTCTTGGCGGATCGCTTCTTTTAAGTCTTCTAAGCTGACGCCCTCTTGGTCCGTGCCCTTCTCGATGCACCGACGAATCGCCATATCTTTGGCACGCTCCACAGCAGACATAATGAGCGCGCCGCTCACGAGATCGCTCCAGTAGAGCGTCTCGCGCCGCCCGCTCTTGAGGGCTACTTCTAGGAACGCGGTCTCGCGATCTTTTCGGAAGAGATAGTCCGCGGCTTGCTCGACTAGTGCACGGCGTGCCTGCTCAACGCCGCCGTACTCTTGCACAGTCTTCGGGTCAAGGGGCACGCTTTCATTGAGATAGATCGCGAAGATATCGCGCGAAGCGTCGCGGTTGGGACGCCCAACTTTCACTTTTCTGTCAATGCGCTCGGGGCGCAAGATCGCTGGGTCAATATAGTCGGGACGATTGCTCGTCAGCATCACCACGACGTTCTCGAGCGAGACCAAGCCGTCCATCTCTGCAGCGAATTGCGGCACTACAGTATTAGCGATATTCAAGTATCGCCCCGAGCTGCGCACCCTCAAGAGCGCGTCGGCCTCATCAATGAATATAAAGACCAAGTAGCCCTCTTTGGCGCGCTCGCGGGCCGCCGCAAAAATCTCTCGGATAAAGCGCTCCGTCTCGCCAAGCCACATATTGAGGAGCTGCGGCCCGTTGATGAGCATGAAGTACTCGCGCACGTCGCGCCCCGTGCGCTCTCGATAGGCCTGCGTCAGGTTGTACGCCGTCGCTTTGCCAATAAGAGTCTTGCCGCAGCCTGGCGGCCCATAGAGCAAGATCCCCTTCAGCGATCGCTTGCCAAACTTCTTGTACAGCTCGGGATAGAGCAGGGGACGCTCGATCGTGTCGCGGATGAGTCGGATGGCTTCTTCCTGGCCGCCGATCTTCTCCCAGGGGATCTCCGGGATCTTTTCCAAGAAATACCCGCGAATCTCCGACTTCTGGAAGTGCTCTATGGCCACGCGCATCGTCGGATCTAGGCGCACTTCATCCCCGACTTTGAGGGCCTTCTCTGAAAGATCTGACGAGCGCAGCACGATCCGGCTCGAGACCATCTGTGCGTCCATCGCGATGCGCAGTCTCCCATCGGGCAGGACTTCAGCAATTTTGACGATCGGCCCTTCAGGGTGATAGCCGATATCCCCAATCACCGCAAAGGCTTCGTTGATCTTGACCCGCGTGCCCACTTTGAGTTTTTTGATATCAAGATTCGGATCGACATTGGCGTAGTATTCCGCGTCCCCAACAGCGATATACGCGATCCCATCTTGGGGGCTTCCCAAGAACGTGCCGATGCGATTCGCGGGAGCTGTCAATTTCTCGTACGTCTCGTTGAACTGCCGGATCATCTCTTGGGCTTCGCGCAGCTGGCGCTCATCGGCGAGCAACTGCTCGTAGAGCAGCTCAAGAAGTCCCATGCGTGGGTCGTTCTGGGGTGTGTATTTCAGGATCTCTTCCAAGATAGCTAGAGCGCGGATGCGGCCTTCGGGTCGGCCTGGGCCGGCAGGCTCAAAGGGCGGTCGGTCTTCTCCGTTGCGTCGATTTCGCGATCGGTCGGCCATAGCTTTGACACCTCGCTGCCGCCTTCTACTCTAGAGCAAAGCAGTGAGCTCTGCAAGTGCAAAGAGAACCCCGGCGAGAGAGTTCCCTCGCCGGGGTTTCTGTGTCTGTTTGTTTAGACGGACTTACTTGGGCTGGACGTTTGCGGCTCGGGGGCCTTTGGCGTCGCTGGTGATCTCAAACTCAACAGCTTGGCCCTCGCGCAAGGTCTTAAACCCATCGGCCTTAATAGCCGAGAAGTGCACGAACACGTCCGGGCCACCGTTATCTTGTTGGATAAAGCCGTAGCCCTTGGCGTCGTTGAACCACTTGACTTTGCCGGTTACCATCTGCAAAACCCCTTTCTGCTGTCGGATTCCCTTCTCGAGCACCGTCTTGGGCATCAGGGGTTTTGGGCCCCGGCACCATCGTGTGTCGAAGGGTAGGACTTGACTAGTGTGACCACGAGGCAAGTCGTACAGCAAAGTTACTATAACAGATTCGAGAGCGCTTGTCAAGCCTACCCTCGTGCACACGGAAATTTTTCGCTTCTATTGGTCTATATCTATAACCTCCCGAATGCGATGTTGGACCTCCGTCAAGTGTGCTTTGGCCAGTGGGTCCTTGACGCCTTCGACTAAGAGATCGCTGATCGCTCTATCTATGCGTGTGAGCTCCGAGTACGCCATCGCGATGGCATCGCTCACGCGATTCGAAGCCTTATCTGTTGCGAGGGCGATCAATAAGTCTACGTGGACGCTCTGGATCGCTCGCTGGAACGAGTCCATAGGTGCCCTCTTGCTGAGCACATCGGCCCAGATCGTGTCAGTGAAGCTCATAAAGTGCTCGGCAAGCGTGTAGGGATTGGCTTCGTCGGAGCGATAGGCGTTGTCGCGGATGCGGCGCAAGCGCTCCGGCCAGAAGGCTGCTGTCAGCACCGAGGCGCGCATCTCTGTGATCGAATCGTGAATGGGGAAATGGAAGCGCTGGCCCACATTCCAGCTGGAAGCCCAATCCCACCAGCGCTCGCGGGGCATCTTGTCTAATAAGTGTTTGGGGAAGCGCTTGGGGATCTCCGGGCTGAACGCGTCGAGCACGAAGCGCAAGGCCTCGCGCTGACGCTCTGCGGGCAAGACTTTAAGCGGGGTGAGCACGTCGCCCTTATGAGCGCGGGTCACTTCCATGCCCCCAAGGGCCTTCACCGCTGTGACATAGCCGCGCATCTGGTGATAGAGCAAGACGTTGACCGCGCTGCGCAACGGCCAATATTCAGCGTCTTCAGCAATGACGCGATCTTCTAGGCCTGGCCAGAGGCGCTCGACTAATCTTTGTAAATCTTTGAAGTACGCGATGGGATCGTTGCTGAGATCCCATTGGTTGATCGCGGGATCGAGAGCGTATTGATTGTTCCAAGCGTCCTCATCAGTGCCGTACAGATAGTGATCTTTACCGTGTTGCTGGGCAATCGCTTGCAGCTCGGGATGGGGCTCAAGAGTCTCATTGCCCACAGGCTTGTAGCCCCACTGAATCGCCCAGATATCGTAGGGCCCCACGGTCGAGCTATAGTACTCTCCTTGGTGCTCGCGGTCCGCAGCGATGTTGGGCGGGTTATAGTCCATCACCGACGCCGCGACCCCGTATTGCTGAGTGTAGTTGACATCATGGAGCTTCTCAAGTGGTGTAGCGAAGCTCGCTTTAAAGTTATGTCTCAGTCCCAGGGCGTGGCCGACTTCGTGCATAGTGAGTTCGCGCAGCGCTGGGCCAATGTACTCTATGGGTATTTGGCCATCGGGGCTGAGCAGCCCATCGGCGGCGAGCGCCATATTCAAGAGGGCCATATGCGGAGCGAGGCCTGCCTCATACATGCAGAGTCTGCTCACACTGTTGGGGTTGAGCGCACGAGCTATCTCGAGAGCTTTCATCTCTTCTTCAAGGAAGGCCGCGGGCCCCTCGACCATACGAATATATTCGTTAGTAAGCGAGCGCACCCAGTCGGCCGTGAAGAGAATATCAGCATTCAAGATCTCTCCGGAGCGGGGGTCAACGTCTGATGGGCCGATTGCGAAGACCGAGGAGACCGAGGGCATCCAGCGTATCGTCGAGTATCGCGCGTCGGCGGGGTCCCAATTGGGATCGTTGGGCTGATCTAAAGCGATGATTGCGTTCTTGAAACCCGCGGCTTCAAAGGCTTTGTTCCACGCCTCAACCCCCTCTTTGATGTACGGACGAAATTCTTTGGGAATCGTATTCTCTAGGTAGAAGATAATCGGCTTGACCGGCTCGGAGAGCGGCGCGTAGGGATCTTTCTTCTCCAACCTCCAGCGATTGATAATGCGCACGGAGTTTGTCGGCCCCGTCTGGCGCTCGTAGTCTTTGTACGTCGTGACAAAATACCCGACGCGATCATCGGCTAATCGGGGTTTCATTGGCTCTTCTGGGAGCGCGAGCACGCTATAGTGCAGGGCAATGGGGAGGGTCTTCTCATCGGGAAGAACCGCGAAGATCCGATCGGGAACATTAGTTAGGGGGGCCAACGCTGCGAACATCAAATCGGCTTCGATCTCGACATTTCTGGGAAAGCCCTTCACGGACGAGATCGTCGAGCGCGTGGGATCGAGCCGGAAGCCTGTCTTGAAGATCCCCGGCAGATAATCCGCTAAGTTCGGCCAGTCTGAAACAAAGAGCCCTGTGGCGTCTATGAGATAGCGTCCTGCAGAGTCGTCGCGTGCCACGATAGAGAAAGAGCGTCGCAGTGAGTCACGAAAGCCGAGCTGCACCATCTTCTCCAAAGGTGTCCCTGGAGCGGCGCGAAAGTACGGGTTGCGCGTCCACAGCTCGATCTTGTCATTGCGGAAGCGAAACTGTAACAGATCCGAATCCAACGGATACCCTGTCAGTAAAAACGACTCGCCGATACCGCGCGCCATTTGAACGATGACCAAGAAGTCTTTGTCAAAATGCTCTTGGGTGACCTCGAGATAGAGCGTGCCGTCTTTCTTCAGATACGCCTTGAAAAACCCGGGGATCGCTTTCATGTCGGCGACGAACGACTCGATAGGGCCTTGGGCGGGAGCCTCTTGTGAGACCAACGAATAATTCAGAGCCACACCCGATAGGGCGACGACTACCAAGACTGCCAACACTTTGTGAGCGCGCATAGGGCTTCTCCTTTGTGTCTTTTGAGCTTTCTCAAGGCATTATTGTAAATAAAATTGTGTACGAACGCTAGGGCACTCTTGACGGCGCTGCACACGAGTCGTAGCATAAGTGTTAGACATGGCTAACACAAGACGTTCTCCCTCGACCAAGCGAGGCACCGCGACCTATGAGGCGTTGCTACGGGCAGGAGCGAGCGTCTTCAGTCGGCATGGCTTCCGCCAAGCTTCGGTCGCCGAGATCTGCCGACGCAGCCACGTCGCCAACGGCACATTCTATCAGTACTTTCCAGATAAAGAACAACTCTTTCTCACCCTTATTAAGCAGATGGCCAACCAGCTCCAAGCTTGCCTAGAGAATGCCGTCACTCAGTCTGCTCCGGCCATCGAGCAACTCTACGCAGCTCTTAAGACACATCTAGAGTTTATTGGCTCTCAGACTGCGCTCTATCGGGTCTTCCGCGAGGCGGAGTTCGTCCAGACAGAGCTTCCTAGACAGCTCTACGGAAGATTAGCAAACTTCTATCAGAAGATTCTCCAAGGGGGGCAAAGCACTAAGCAGCTTCGTCGTCTTGACTCAGAGGTCGTCTCGTTCTCATTGATCGGCATGGCTGAGTTTATCGCATTGCGCTATATCTTTTGGGATCGCGGGCTTCCGTCATACGTTGGGGAGGCTCTGCACGATCTGATCAGTCACGGTATCAGTGGCGAGCGGCCTTTCGTTCCAGCTAGGACCCCAAGCCCCTCTCTGCCGGAAGAGAAGATCGCTGAGCTTTCCCAGGGGCAGCGGACACGAGCAAAACTGTTGGAAGCTGCGGAGGCGGAGTTTGGTCAGAAGGGTTTTTACGAAGCCCAGGTCGTCGACATCACGCGTCGAGCGGGCGTTGCTCATGGCACGTTCTACACGTACTTCCCAAGCAAAGAAGCAATCTTCATCGAGCTTGTTCGGGAGATCAATGAGCAACTGCGCGCTCGCTTGCGCGCTGCTATCGCAGGGTTGCACGACCGGCGCCAGATCGAGTATGCGGGCTTTCGCGCGTTCTTCGATTTCATTAAAGATCATGCGAGGGCCTATCGCATCGTGCGCGAAGCAGAGTTTATAGGCTCTCCGAAGAACACGGCCGGGCGCTGGTACTATGAACGGTTCGCTCAAGGATATGTACCAGCTCTCGCTCAGGCGATGAGAGACGGTCAGATACGGTGCTCGGACCCTGAAGCTCTCGCTTACGCCCTCATGGGAATCGGGCACTTTATCGGAGTCCGCTGGGTGCTTTGGGAGAAACGAGCTGTCCCCAATTCTGTCTTTGAAAGCATGATGGATTTTATCCTCCATGGCCTGATCCCTACTTGACAACGGCCCTGGAGAGCACTCATAATATGAGAGGTGAACCAACTGTCATACAATGGGGTGTATCATGCCCACAGTGCACGTAAACGACGTGAAACTCTACTATGAGACCTACGGTCAAGGGGAAGCGTTGCTTTTAATTGCGGGAATCGGCTACGGTACCTGGCTGTGGGCCAAGCAGATCCCTGAGCTCTCAAAATATTTTTCTGTGATCGCGTTTGACAACCGTGGGGTCGGGCGCTCCGACAAGCCTGATATTGAATACACTGTTTCGCTCTTAGCTAGCGACGCTTATGAGCTCTTGCGTGCCCTTGGGGTCAAGCGTGCTCATATCTTAGGGATCTCATTGGGTGGATTTATCGCGCAGCAGCTGGCGCTCGACCACCCAGAAATGGCGAATAAATTAATTCTCTGCTCGACGTCGCACGGTGGGCCAAATATGATTCTCCCCAAGGGAGAGATCTTGCAGTTTATGGCCTTCGGTGCAGGGAAGGAGACATTTCAGCGTGGAATAGAGTTGGCGTTCTCTCCGGAATTTTTGGCGAAGCACCCTGAAGAAATCGCAAAGATCACGGAGAGGATGCGCCGCCATCGCCAGCCACGCTATGCGTACTTGCGCCAATTCATGGCTCCGATCAATTTTAATAGCGAGCCCTTGTTGCATAAGCTCACTATGCCTGTGCTCGTGATGGCTGGTGAAGCTGACTGTGTCGTCCCCGTCGAGAACAGCCGACTCTTAGCAGAGAAACTCCCCAATGCCCAACTTGTGACATTCCCTGGGGCGGGCCATCTCTTTGTGGTCGAGCGTGCTGACGAAGTCAATAGCATTATTATAGATTTTCTGAAAGGAGGTGCGCCCCATGCGTGACTATGAGCTCTCGTGGGTTGGCGATTGGTCTGGACGACGTGCCATGCTCACCCCGACCCGCGAAGCCCTCTACGATGCTACGGATAACCGACGCTTCACCTACGCTGAGTTAGACGAGCGAGCCAATCGCGTCGGCACATATCTGATAGAACAGCTCGGCTTGCGCAAGGGCGATGTTGTCTCGTTTATTTCTCGCAACCGCGTCGAGCCTATTGATCTCTATTTTGCTACCGGCAAGATCGGACTGATCCTAGCCCCGCTCAGCTACCGACTCGGTGCTCCAGAGCTCAATCATCTCTTGTCACGCATCCAACCCAAAGCGTTCTTCTACGAAGAGCATTTTCAGTCTCTGGTCGAGAAGCTTGAGTTTCCCAAGTCAGTTAAGACCAAGATCGTTTTTGGCCCTAAAGATTCAGAGTACGAGCGCGTCGTGCTCCAGACGCCTCCTAAGCCCGTCAATCGTCCCAAGTCTATGAACGAGATACACTTATATATTCACACTGGAGGCACGACTGGGCTGCCCAAGATCTGTCTCATCACATATCGTCAGATGCTCTGGAATTCTTTTAATATGATGGTCTCTGGAGGAGGGCAGCACGGGATCAACCAGAAAGAGCTTCTGACTTTTCCGCTCTTTCACATTGGGGGTTGGAATACTGTTACGCCGGTCTTTCACATTGGCGGGCACGTCACGCTTATTCGTGAGTTCAACCCCGATCTGATCTTGGAGCTGATCGAGCGCGAGCGCATTACGCACTTTGGCGGCGTCGAGGCAATGCTCCGCATGATCGCGAACAGCCCGCGTTTTGCCCAGACGGATCTCTCATCTTTAGAGTATATCTCGTCGGCGGGGGCACCCTGCTCCGCTGACGTGATGCGTCCCTTCTGGGAGCGCGGTATCAAACTGACCCAATCGTATGGCTTGACTGAGGGCGGGCCGTCGAACTTCTTCTTTGTCCCCCTGGGACGTGACTGGAAGACTATCCAAGAGAAATCGCAAAGCATCGGCTTTCCCATGTTTCACTGCGAGTATAAGCTTGTCGATCCCAAGACGGGTCAGCCCGTGGCCGTGGGCGAGATCGGCGAACTTTGGTTCCGTGGCCCCCATACGTTTGAGGGCTATCTCAACGATCCGGAGAAGACTCAAAAAGTCTTAGATAGCGAGGGCTGGGTGCACTCTGGAGACTTGGCGCGCCAAGACGAAGACGGTTTTGTCTATATCGTTGGGCGCGTCGACGATATGTATATCTCTGGGGGCGAGAACATCTGTCCGGAAGAAGTTGAGCGTGTCCTGAGCCAGCACCCAGCGATCGCCCAAGTTGCGGTCGTCGGCGTGCCCGACGAGCAGTGGGGCCAAGTCGGCTTGGCGACGATCGTACTCAAGCCAGGGGCTTCCGTCAGCGAAGACGAACTAAAACAGTTCTGTCGGGAACAGCTTGGCGGCTTTCGGGTGCCCAAGTACTTTAAGTTTGTGCAGGAGTTGCCCTTAAGCGGGCCGGGGAAGATCAATCGCAAGATTCTCAGAGAAAAATTCACCAAGGGGGAACTATGAACCGACTTCAAGACAAAGTTGCCATCGTCACCGGATCGGGGCGCGGGATCGGGCGCGAGGCCGCGCTGCTCTTCGCTCGTGAAGGGGCCAAGGTCGTCGTCAGCGATATCGACTCGGCACTGGGAGAGCAGACGGCCACCGAGATCAGACGAGCTGGAGGCACGGCGATCTTCGTGCGTGCTGACGTCTCCCAGAGGGCCGATGCGCAGCTGCTCGCCGATACGTCAGCGAAAGAATTCGGACGCATAGATATCTTGGTGAACAACGCAGGGATCTTGCGCGACGCCACACTGCTGAAGATGACCGAAGAGCAATTCGACCAGGTTATTGCCGTCAATCTCAAGGGAGTCTTCAACTGTACTCAAGCCGTGGCGCCCATCATGATCCAGCAGGGCAAGGGCAAGATCATCAATGTGAGTTCTGTCGTCGCGCTCTACGGGAACTTTGGGCAGACCAATTACGTTGCGGCCAAGGCTGGCGTGATCGGGATGACCAAGGTCTGGGCGCGGGAGCTTGGGCGCAAAGGGATCTGCGTGAATGCCGTCTGTCCAGGATTTATCGGCACCGAGATGATCAAGAGCGTTCCCGAGAACATCTTGGAAGAGATGAAGAAGAAGATCCCGTTAGGGCGCTTCGGCGAGCCTCGCGAAGTCGCGCAGCTCTTTCTGTTTTTGGCCTCTGACGAAGCAAACTATATTAACGGTGCCGTGATCAGCATTGACGGAGGGATCACTGTGTAACTATGCGCTACGCGAAGATCATGGGAACGGGGCACTACGTCCCAGAGAGGGTCGTCACCAACGCGGAGATGGACGCGCGCTACCCAGAGTATCAAGCGCAGAAAGGGTATCCCCTGAGCCAATGGCTTGAGGCCAACGTCGGGATCAAAGAGCGTCGCTTTGCCGCGCCAGATCAAGCGGCATCGGACCTGGCTGCTGAAGCCGCTCGCGATGCCCTAGCGAAAGCCCGCGTCAAGCCTGAAGAGCTCGATCTCGTGATCGTCGCCACTGATACCCCAGACTATCTCTCCCCGGCAACGGCCAGCGTTGTGCAGCACAAGATTGGAGCCGTCAACGCCGGGGTCTTCGACGTCAATAACGCCTGTGCCGCTTCGGTCACAGCGTTGATCATCGGCAGCAAGTTCATCATGACCGAGCCCCAGTACAATACGGTCTTGGTGGTCGGCACCTACGCCATGAGCAAGTTCATTAATTGGGCTGACTATAAGACAGCCACCGTCTTTGCCGATGGAGCCGGCGCGGCGGTGCTACGCGTCTCGGACAAACCCGGCTTCTTGAGCTCGCGCATCAAGGGCGATGGCTAGTATCACGATTATATGGGCATCTACGTGGGAGGCTCCTATAAGCCGCCAACAGTCGAGCGCCTCCAGCGGGGCGAACACTATCTAGTCTTTGCCAAGCGCTTCCCGCCAGAGTACAACGCGACCCACTGGCCCAAGCTCGTCGCGCAAGTTGTCGAGGACGCTGGCTACACCGTATCAGACATAGATCGCATCTATTTCACCCAGGTCAATCTCAGCACGATCAAGACGGTGATGCAGACGTTGGGGCTGCCGTTAGAAAAGACTCATTGGATCATGGACAAGTGGGGGTATACGGGCTCAGGGTGTGTGCTGATGGCCCTTGACGATCAGATTGAGCAGTGTCGAGGCCCTCAGCCTGGTGATCTCGTGGTCTTTTGTACTTCTGGGGGCGGGGCTGCTATGGCCGCCGCTGCGTTCTTATGGTGAGCTATGCTTGAGCAGTATATAGTGCTAGGGCTGGCCCAGGGAAGCCTCTACGCGCTCATGGCGCTGGGGATGGTGCTGATCTTCAAGACCACGGACGTCGTCAACTTCGGCCAGGCCGATATGACCATGTGCAGCGCGTATGTGGGCTTCACGCTGCTTGTGGAGCTGGGGTGGCCCTTCTGGGCGGCGTTGCCCGTGGTGATTGCGTTCGGGTTTTTACTGGGAGTTGCTGTCGAGCGTCTAGCACTGCGCCCAGCCAAGGATGCCCCCGTTGTCAGTCTGTTGATTGTGACATTAGGCGTCGCGCTGATGCTGAATGCTATCGCCAGTTGGATCTGGGGGTTCGATCCTAAGTCGCTCCCCTATGCGATCAGCGGGCCCCCGCTGGTGCTGGGCAATATTATTATAACCCGGCACGATTTGGTGATCTTTGTCACGACGATCGCGTTGAGCTTGGGGTTCTTTGCGCTCTTAAAGTTCACAAAGATTGGGACGGCGATGCGCGCTGTGGCGCAGAACCGATTGGGGGCGCAGCTTCTGGGGATTCCCGTGTATAGAATCCAGATGCTGAGCTGGGGGCTAGGCGTGGCGCTCGGGGCGGTCGCCGGCGTACTCATCGCGCCCTTGGTCTTTCTGGATTTGGTCGTGATGATCTTTGTGATGCTCAAGGGCTTTGCGGCAGCAGTCCTTGGGGGATTTACGAGCCTGCCTGGGGCCATCGTCGGGGGGCTCTTGATTGGTCTCTTTGAGAGCTTATTGATTGCCGTCCCCTTCGAGTTGGTAAATCGACTTAAGGAGACTCTGGTCTTTCTCTTGATCATTGTGTTGTTAGCTGTCCGGCCTCAAGGGCTGTTGGGGAAGGTGGCCCATCGGAGGATCTAAGATGCCTCGCCGTGCTTGGCTGGCGTTGCTCGCTGTGGTGCTGGTCGTGCTGCCCTTCGCGCTGAAGGGCTATACGATCTATATTCTGAGCATTGCTGGGGCGAATGTGCTCGCTGCGGTGGGGCTCAATCTCTTGATGGGCTATGCTGGCCAGGTCTCGATCGGGCACGCGGCGTTCCTAGCGATCGGAGGGTACACATCGGCGCTGCTGATGACAAAGCTAGGGCTCGAGTTCTGGCTCGCGTTGCCCTTGGCGGGAGTGCTGACCAGTCTTACTGGGCTCATTCTTTTCATCCCCGCATTGCGTTTGAGCGCTATCTATTTGGCGATCGCGACGCTGGGCTTTGGCGCGGCGGTCCAACAGCTCATCCCCTTGCCGTACTGGTCGGCGGTCTTTGGGGGCCATCAGGGGATCAAGGTCCCTCGGCTCCAGATCGCAGGCTTTGTCTTCGACACGGATTGGGAGCTGTACTACCTAACGCTTGTTGTGGTGTTGGCGTTGCTTATCGTCTCATGGAACGTGGCGCGCTCGTACATTGGGCGGGCGTTTATCGCGTTGCGCGACAAGCCTGCAGCTGCTGAAGCGCTGGGGATCAACCCCACAAAATATAAAGCCTATGCGTTTGTGCTGAGCGCGTTCTTGACGGGGATCGCGGGGGCGTTGCACGCCCATCTGGTGGTGCACATCAGCCCTGGCGAGTTTGGTTTGGGCAAATCTATAGAGATCTTCGCCATGGTGATCTTGGGAGGGATTGGGTCGCTGCCCGGCTCTATTTTCGGGGCGCTCTTGCTCACGTTCTTACCCCATTGGCTGGCGCAAGCTAAGCTGCTCTATACGTTCTTATACGGCGCGGCCCTGGTGCTCGTGATTATCTTCATGCCTTATGGGGTGTGGGGATTTTTCGTGCGCTTGTACTATCGCTTCCCCGCGGTGCAGAAGCTCTTCCCCAAAGGAGCATAGGATGCTCACTGTGAGAGATTTGTCGATGCGTTTTGGCGGGTTGCAGGCCCTCGACAGGGTCTCGTTCACCGTGAGCGAAGGGGAGATCGTTGGGTTGATCGGCCCCAACGGCGCGGGGAAGACCACGGTTTTTAATCTCATCAGCCGGCTCTACGAGCCCACAGGCGGGCAGATCGTGTTTTGCGGGGAGGATCTGCTCCGGCTGCGCTCGTATCAGATCGTCGAGCGCGGGATCGTCCGGACGTTTCAGTTGCTTGGGCTCTTCCCCTATATGACTGTGCTCGAGAATCTGATGGTCGGGGAGCATCGGGATTTCTGGGCGCATCCCTTGGCTGTGGCTTTGGGGATGCCCAGTGCGCGTCGCCAGGAACACGATAGGCGGGCACAAGCCCTATGGCTGTTGCGGTTCTTGAAGAGGGAGGCGCTGGCAGATGCTTTTGTCTTTGCTCTGCCCTATGGAACGCAAAAGCTGATCGAGCTGATGCGGGCGCTGCTGGCACGGCCGCGCTTGCTCTTATTAGATGAACCCGTAGCGGGCATGAACGCCGCCGAGAAGGCCGCCATGAGAGAGTTTATCAAGAGAATCAATCGCGACTGGGGGATCACGATTCTGCTCGTCGAGCACGATATGAACTTTGTCATGGGGCTCTGTGATCGCATAATCGTGTTGAGCTATGGTCGCGTGATCGCAGAAGGTCGCGCTGAGGAGATCCAGCAGAACCCCGAGGTGATCGCGGCGTATTTAGGGGAGGGGATGAGCGTTGCTCGCCCTGTGAAGTGCGCTACGGCCCGATTGTCGCGTTGCGCGAGGTCTCGCTGATAGTCTCTGCGGGCGAGATCGTCGCGGTCCTTGGGGCTAACGGTGCCGGCAAGACGACGTTGCTTAGAACGATCTCGGGGTTGCTGCGCCCCAGCCAGGGGAGAGTAGAGTTTCTGGGGCAGGATCTGCAACGGCTCTCCCCGGAGCGCATTGTGCGCCTGGGGATCGTACACGTTCCCGAGGGGCGTCAGCTCTTCCCAGACTTAACGGTCAAAGAGAACTTATGGATGGGGAGCTACACCCGTCATGACGGATATATTCAAGAAGATTGGGAGCGGGTGCTTGGATACTTTCCTGTGTTGCGAGAGCGCCTGGCTCAGCCGGCGGGCACGCTCTCTGGGGGCGAGCAGCAGATGCTCGCTATAGCGCGCGCTCTGATGGCTCGCCCCAAATTATTGCTTTTAGATGAGCCATCACTCGGCTTAGCTCCCTTGACCGTGCACGCACTCTTTCGCTTCTTGAAGGATCTCAATAGCCGTGACGGGATGACCCTGGTTTTGGCCGAACAAAACGCCCATTTGAGCTTGAGCATCGCTCATAGAGCGTATGTGTTGGAAACAGGGAGGATCGCTCTAGAAGGGCCAGCAGAGGAGCTCCGTCGCGATCCCAAGGTCCAACGGCTCTATCTAGGCGCTGAATGAGTGCTCGCTCTGGGCGATCTTTGACAGAGCAACTAGTAGGGTGCTACAATGTTTCTGAGACTCGGATCACTCGTCAGAAAAGGGCAAAGGAGGTGCGTCATGAAATCTTCTCGTCGTTGGTGGCTGCTGGTGCTCTTGTCTGTGATCGTCAGCGGTCTGGCAGTCTCTGTCCCGGCTCAGCAGATCCCTGGTACGGTCTTGTGGAGTATCCATAGCGGCGGACAGTTCTTCTTCTCGTCGGCGGCTGTGGGGAGTGATGCGATCTACGTGGGCTCCTGGAATGGGCAGCTTCTGGCTCTCAACCCCGCGGATGGCTCACGCACGTGGGCTTTCAGAACAGATGGCCCGATCTTCTCTTCCCCGACCATCGGCCCTGACAAGACGATCTACGTTGGCTCTCTTGATCGCAAGGTTTATGCGATCAATCCCAATGGATCTCTCAAATGGAGCTTCACCACCCAAGATGGGGTCTACTCTTCCCCGGCGTTAAGTGCCGACGGAAAGATCTACATTGGCTCGCGTGATAAGAATCTCTACGCGCTTAACCCTGATGGCACGCTGGCATGGAAGTTCACGGCTGGTGCAGAGATCGAGTCTTCCCCAGCGGTTGCTGCAGACGGCACGATCTATGTTGGCTCTTGGGATGGCTATCTCTACGCGATCAACCCCGATGGCACCTTGAGATGGAAGTACGCTGCCCAGGGCAAAGTCGTCTCGTCGCTTGCTATCAGCGCAGACGGCACGGTCTATGTTGGATCTGATGACGGCTATCTCTATGCACTCAAGTCCGATGGCGCGCTCGCCTGGAAGTATGAGATCGGAGAGGTTGTGCGTTCCTCACCAGCTGTGGGTCCCGACGGCACGATCTATGTTGCTGGCTATGACGGCAACTTCTATGCTTTCAGGCCTGATGGCACGGCGCGATGGCAGAAGAGCCTCGGCAGTATCTATTTCTTCTCGTCTCCGGCTGTCGGTGCCGATGGGGTGATCTATATCGGTTCGGATAAGGGGGAGGTCTACGCCCTCAAACCCGATAGTTCTGAGCTCTGGCAGCGGCCTACTGGCGGTGCGGTCTTCACTTCCCCGATGATCGCGAAGAGCGGGACGATCTATGTCGGTTCTAACGATGGCTTTCTCTACGCTCTCAGCAGTACGAGCCAAGGAGTAGCGGATTCCTCCTGGCCGACCTTTCGGCACGATGTGTGTCACACGGGGCGTGTTGGGGGCAGTTGTCCATAGAGCTATCACCAAAGGAGGTTGATAGAGATGAAGAAGCTCTTCATGGTGGCCCTGATCGGGTTGGCGTTGGTTGGGATTGGCGGCGGGGCGCAGCAGACACCGGGTGTCACCGCTAATGAGATCGTCCTAGGGGCCTTTGTCGCGCAGTCGGGAGCGCTCGCGGGTGTGGGAATCCCCGTTGTGCGCGGGGCCACGGCGTACTATAACTACGTCAATGACGTTCTGGGCGGCGTCAACGGGAGGAAGATCAGATTTATCACGTGTGATGACGCGTTCGATCCTACTAAGACCGTGGCGTGTGTGAAGAAGCTCGTCGAGGAGGACAAGGTCTTTGCGATCGTCAATTCGCTGGGGACGGTGCCGCATGCTGCCGTCATGGAGTATCTCATAAAAAATAACGTGCCGGTCGTCTCTCCTCACGCGAATTACACGCCCTTCTCCAAGCCCGTCAAGTTCAATGACTTTGCGATCCAGCCCAATAACGAGATCTTCGGCACGGCGTTAGCGCGCTATGCCGCTCAAAGGTTGAAGGCAAAGAGAATCGCTGTTCTTTATGTTGACGACGCCTTCGGACAGGAGCTGCTTGGGGCCGTTGTTGCCGAGCTGAAGCGCAATAAATTAGAGCCTGTTCTGACAGTACCCCATCCGGGGACGGAGACGGGATTTCGACCCTATGTCGTGCGGCTCCAGGGAGCTAACCCCGATGCCGTGATCTTGCTGACGTATTTAGTACCATCGGCCTCGATCTTGAAAGAAGCTGAGGCGGTGGGGTTCAAGCCCAAGTGGCTTGCGACCAATGTCCAAGCCGATGCGCGCCTCGTCTCCTTGGCAGGGGCGTCGGCCGTCGAGGGCTTGATTGTCACGGGCTTTGCTGCGGATCCCACGTTGCCCAATCATGCTGGGGCTGCGAAGTTCCGCGCGCTCTTGCAGAAGTACTTCCCGGGAGAACTTCCCAGTGGGTTCAACGAGATCGCGCACGTGGGGGCAATGCAGGTTGTTGAGGGGCTCTTCCGCGCCGGGCCAAATCTCACCCGTGAGCGCTTCATCCACGCCCTCGAGACCCTCACCAACTGGGACGCCGAGGGCTTGGTGCCCCCGATCACCTACGGTCGCGATGACCGCCGCGGGATCACTATTATATGACCAAGTTCGAGAAGGGCACAATGGTCTTCATCGAAGCGTTCTCGGCCGACCCGTTCGATGTCGTCGGGGCGCGTAGTTGTATAGTGGACAACCTGGCGCTGACCGAGTTCGATATTGCCAAGCGCACAGTGAAGCTCGAATGGGACTATGCGGGCTCAGTGAAGGGCTTTACGGTCGACTGGGGCGATGGCACGCCGGCTAGGAGTGTCCCTATCACTAAGGAGCCTTCAGCCAGCTATACGTATCCGAGCCAGGGTGGCTATATCGTGCGCGTCACCGCGACGTGCACCGACGACTCGACGGACTTTGAGATCCTCAAGATCAATCGCTTTGAGTAAAGACCTCAAAGAGCGCTAGAGTCGAGCATGAGCAGGGTGGCTCTCACCCTGCTCGTGTTTTATAATTAATGCCCTATGCGCCGACAATATATCAGTAGTGCTATAACGCTCTTGGCCGTTGTGGGCTGGAGCGTTGCCGTGCTTGCTCAGCCCACGATTGACGGTGATTGGATCCGCTACGAGACTGAGAGATTCGTTGTCTATCTCTGGAAGGACGTCCCCCCAGAGAGACTCGCCCTCGGCAGCCCTGACCCGCTCCAAGCAAAGTTGGACGAGATCGCGGCTTCCCTTGAGAGCGATCTCCAAAGCGTCGAGAGCGTCTTGCGGTTGCCGTACTCAGCCCAAGACTACGGCAAGATTGCGGTCTTCGTGTATGCGTCGCTCGAAGACTATCAACAAAAGACTCGATGCTATCTGTGCGCGGCGCACGTCAGCGCGCTGCCCAATACCCCAGAAGTCCAAGCAGTAGCTGTGAAGCTCAATCCCTACGCGATCTACGCGCATCTTGATAATACTCCGCGGGGCCTGGGAGGGCTCAGTATTGGGCTGCCTCAAGAAGTCATCCCCCACGAGCTGACGCATATTCTCGATCTGACGCTTATCGGCGGCAGTAAGCCCGTCACCCTGCGTGAAGGGCTCGCTGTGTACGCGTCTTCCAAGTCTGATACCGTCCCCGATGATGAACAGTTCAGGTTGACCGATCAGCATTTGAGACTCTTCGTTGAAGAAGAGAACCCTGATCTGATGAGCTATCTGACCGGATGCGCTTCACGACGATTTATCTATAATTTCGGGGGGAGTTTTATCAATTTCTTCGCTGCCCGATGGGGCATCGAAAGATTTTTAGAGTTTTATCGGCTCTTGCAAGGGGAACGGCTTTCGCTCTGTCCCTATGGGTTCTCGCTCGAGCAATTAGACAGACTTTTTCGGCAAATTCTTCGTCTCTCGCTTGATGAGGTCCGCCAAGAATATTTCAGCCAACTGACCACGACAGAGGTTACTGAAGCTGGCCAACGCTCCTTCGACTTTGTGATGGACCAAATTTTCAATCGAACGATTGCCCTTAGGCATTTGCTCATCGATGGTGCTGAGGTGGAGCGTCTTGCGCGAGCGGTCTGGGCTGACGGGCGTTTCAACACTGAGAAGGCTGCTTATGTGACAGAATATATTTCTGATCCGAGAAATTACACGGTCGACGCTGAGCGTGTTGCTCGGACAGTGCGAGACTCTTTTGAGCGCGTGCGCAGCTTCGCTAGCACGTATGTCGACGATCCTGCGACGCGCTCTCGGATCGAGCTCAAGCTCCGTGAGCTGGAGCAGTTGGCCCAGCAAGAGCGCTATGAAGAGTTCAAAGAGGGCTTTGTTGATCTTATCTTTCGGTATATGACATGGCGGCGCTCATCGCAGCCGTGAAAGCAGATAGAAGAGCGCTGACAGCACAAGACTGAGCAGGAGACTTGTCGCTAAGGGAATATAGATCGTAAAGTTTGGGCGCTCGATCACGATATCCCCTGGCAGCCGACCTAACCACGGGATCGACTTGCTCAAATACAGCGCTGCACCGAGAATGATCAGCGCACCCCCTAGTACTATGAAGAGCTTTCCGAGCGCTTGCATACTGTAATTATATCACAAGCAGACGTCACCAACTCCCCTTTGGCATAGGACAGAGAGCCCTGCCCGCCAACGTAATAGACGTTACCCTCTGCGAGGGTGATGCCTGTGCGCACTCGAGTAGTCATAGCTCTATTGTGTATCATCGGAGTAATTGGGCTCTTTTGGTATATAGGACACTATCGGCGACCAGAATCGCCAGAGTTAATCAATCAAATCCCTTCACTGCCCACCATGAGCAGCGTGCCATCAGCGCCAGCACTCGTAGCTCATGCTGCACCTACAGGGGCGCAGAAGCAAGCCGAGCCGTGCCCGCGCGACCGCACCGATAATGGAATGCTTCGGCTAAGTGTGCGTTCAGTGAGCACAGCCAAACAGCTTGGGTTTTGGACGCCTGCCCCAGGTCGGCGCTTCGTAATCGTCGAAGTGATGGTAGAAGCGATCACAGACTTTCAGCTTGCAAGCTCAGCTGTGCTCTGGCTTGAGGAGCCTGACGGCACCGAGCGCACCCGAAGTGTCGCGACTGGAGCGCTCGCGCGTCCGTTGCTGTCGTTGAGCCCCTTCCGTGGTGAGGGCGTCAGCGGCCAGGTTGCCTTCGAGATCAACGCTCAAGCCCGTGACGTGAAACTGCACTATGACCCGTTCTTGGCACGCCAACTCACTTTGTGTTTGAGCGTCCCATGAGTGTGTAGCCCCAGGCTGCGCTTACCCCTGCAGAGACGGGGATTACCCCGAAGAACACAAGGGGGATGAGCACATCTCGGATCTGTTGCGCTTGAGGAGTCTCTCCAAGAGAGCGTAGCGCCCAATCTGAAGCAAAGAACGCAATGGCTCCGCCAAGGCTTGCCCCAAGCAACGCCGTCCAGACGTTCCCTTGAATTTTCTGAGAGTTCCCTGCTATGCTCACGCCTACGGTGGCTCCAATGGGCACACCGGGCATGTAGCCGAAGAGCATCGCTCCAGCTAGGCACGCTAAATCTGCCCACGGCCCCGGATCGGTGATCACCCTACAGAGCCCATATGCTCCTAAGGCCCCGCCGACGCCACCGACAAGTGCACCAAGCGACCCACCAAGGATTAATTGACTAAAATTCGGTTCTGGCTGCGCCTGTGTCGTACCGCCCCAGAGCATAACAAAGACTACAATCCCAACGCATACATATTGCTTCATGCTTTCCCCCTTCTGTGCATTGAGCCCATAGTATACGTATCGAACTGAAGACTTGCAACTGTTCCCACCAGACTGCTATAATTGAACACCCCAGCTTGAATCTTGAAAGAGCGAATTTGAGAGAGAGAAGGGTCCTACGATCAGACAGTTGGGCGCTCTTGTGGAGCGTGTTTGTCACAGTTCTGGTGCTCTTGAGCGCCGTGTCGTCGTCTCCGACGTCTTCCCCAGTCCCTCCCGTCGCTTCTCAAAGGGAAGGGAGCTTCTCTGAAGAGTCATACACCAAGCTCGACCCGGTCTTGCGACTCTTAACCCATCGCGCTCAGCGGTATCCCCAGGTTGATTTGGCGCGCTTTGCTCCTATGATTGCTGTCTACAGCCCTTCGTCTCAAGCGCCCTTGGTAGCCAAATCTGCAGAGCGAGGTGAGCGCGTAGGGGTGCTCATACAACTGAAAGATAACGCGCAGCTTGCGTCACAGATCGGTATGACCCCTATAGCTCCAAATCTCTTCAGCGCTCGCGTTACCGTTGATGAGCTGCGAGCGCTCACTCAACTCCCTGAAGTGGTCTTCATCGAGGCTGATTATCGTCTAGGGCCTCATATTGACAGAAGCATCCCTGCTGTGGGCGGGCGCTTCTTGCACGAGACCGAGCCCCGCGCCACCGGCCAAGGGGTGATCGTGGGCTTCGTCGATACAGGGATCGACTGGGCTCATCGGGATTTTCGCGTAGATCGTGACGGTGATGGTTTTGAAGAGTCCTCTCGTATTCTCTGGCTGTGGGATCAAACGGAGACGGGGTTCTTTGGGACCCCACGCATGGTCCCCTTCGGGACCGAGTACACCCGTGAGGAGATCGAGAGAGCCTTACGTACAGGGACGCATATCGTCAACGAACGTGATGAGTCTGGGCACGGCACCCACGTGACGGGGATCGCTGTGGGAGATGGTTCAGCTTCTCGCGGTACGTATGTGGGCATGGCTCCAAATGCCGAGATCATCTTTGTGAAGACAAGCTATTTCAGCACGGATATTGTCGAAGGCGTGCGGTATATCTTTGAGAAATCGGAATGGCTCGGCAAGCCTGCTGTCGTCAATCTCAGCTTGGGGGGACACTTTGGGCCCCACGACGGCACCAGTCTCTTTGAGCAGAGCTTAGAAGCGTTCTTGGAGCGTCCCGGCCGAGCTATTGTTGCGTCAGCGGGCAACGAGGGCGATCAGAAGATTCATCTTGGGGGACAGCTGCGCCCGCGGGAAGCGTTTACGTTCACGTTCATCCCCACTGAAGAGACCGCGTATGTGAACATTTGGTATACGGGATCGGCGAATTTTACAGTCTCAGTGACGTCGCCGGGAATCAAGGGTCCGCCGCAGACGGTCTTAGTTATTCGTGGCCAAGGGGAGTTCGCCAACACCCCTGATGGTTCTGTGAGCATTGATAACGCCGGGGGCGGGATCGACCCACGGAACAAAGACCGCTCGATTGCGATCTCGTTAGAACGAGTACAGCCTGGCTCTCCCTGGTACATTACGCTCACGGACCAAGGGGGCACGGGAGGAAGATTCGACGCCTGGCCCGGACTCGCTACGATGGGCTACTTCCCTGAGGGCGACTCGTTCTCGACAGTGACTGAGCCAGCCACAGCAAAGAAGATCATTGCTGTTGGGGCGTACACCACGAAAGTCTTCTGGCCGGGTATTGACGGCCAGTCCCATAGATTTACAGACGCTCAGGGCGAAGGAGAGCTCGCTCGGTTCTCGGCGCGTGGGCCGACGCGCGATGGTCGCCTCAAGCCTGACCTGACTGCGCCTGGAACAGCCATCGTCTCAACGCTTGCTAAAGATTCTGAAGTCTCGCGCAGTGAGAAGCTCGTGCTGCCCGGGGGAGAATATGCGGCCATGCAAGGGACATCGATGGCTGCGCCGCATGTCGCCGGCGCGATCGCGTTGCTCTTGCAAGCCCAGCCCCATCTTCGGGCGGAAGAGATTCTTACCCAGCTCAAGAGAACAGCTCTGCAAGATGGATTTACGACCGATCAGAGAGCCTGGGGTGCGGGCAAGCTCCAAATAGCTCGCGGCTTTGAGACGTTAGGACTCCAAGAACAGCTCAGCGCGGGCCGCCCTGCCCTCAAAGTCGGTCCCAACCCAGCAGAGCGCTCCGTGACGCTCTTTTACTCGACGGTGGGCGCCCCACGTACCGTCGAGCTGATGGTCTTCGATCTTGTAGGAAGACTCGTCTACAAGCGCGAGCTTCCTCCTGAGGGGCAACGCTTCCAATGGACGCTCCACGACTCACAGAATAGACCCCTGCCCCCGGGGCTCTATCTTGTTCTAGTAACAGCCGATGGTCGTCCTAGTACCCCCTATCCCTTGGTTGTGCGTAAGCCATGAGAATCTTTGTGGCAGTTTTGGGAATCATGCTGATTGCTGTGCCTGGGAGCGCTGCGCCTATTATTTGGGAGCTAGGGACAAGCGCGCGCGCTATGGCTCTTGGAGGCGCGTTCTCTGCTATTGCTGATGACGAGGGCGCTCTTTTTTATAATCCCGCGGGGCTCGCCTTGCTCAGCAAAGTCACAGTTGCAATGTTCTATCATCGTGCGTTTGAAGTCGTCCATCACATCGCGCTCACTGGGGCGGTACGCAATTGGGGCGTTCAACTCGTTCAGATCGACACGGGATCTATCGAGAGCACCAATGAATTTGGCAATCCTTCGGGAGAGCTAACTCATTACGCGAGCCAAGCGGGCTTTGTTGGGGCAGGGTTCGGGATAGAAGATTTTTCTGTTGGTGTGCGGGGAAAGCTCTCAAGCGATGGCACTGAGACTCACTGGGGCGTAGACGCTGGAGCGCTCGCTCGGCTCGGGTTCGTAAGGGTGGGTCTGGTCGCTGAGAATCTTCTTGGGAGCGCAGGGCTATCGTTGAGGCTGGGAACGGCTTTTGTCATGCGGTTCAATCCGCGCATGGCACTCACCATTGCACTCGAGGTGCGCGATATGCTGAGTCGTCCGGAGCTTCGTCTTGGGCTCGAGGCTTCTCTCAATGGCGTGGGGCTCCGCGTTGGCTATGATAGTGTCGCCGTGAGCACTGGGGCGGGGGTGCAATGGAACAGCCTTCGGCTCGAGTGGGCCTACCGGATGCATCCCCAGCTGCCAGCCTCTACAATTGTGACTGTTGCGTATCTATTCTAAGGAGGATGTATGCGAAGGATTTGGCTCTGTCTTTTGATAGGAATCTGGGGACTCGCAGCGCTCGCATCAGCACAGGAGGTACCAGAAGAGCAGCTCTCTCAAGGAGAGACGCTCTCCGTCAATTATTTTGGTGAGCTGGGATGGACGGTCAAATACGGCTTGGGGGACTCACGCGAGCTCTCCCGGCATGGTTATGCCAATCAACTGCTCTTTGAGCAGTATATCGCGCTGACTTTAGATGCCGGGGTCCAAGTCGACTGGCCCGTCTCTGGAGTCTTGCGCGTCAGCGCCCAGCTTGACAACCGCAAAGCAAATAATTTACAGAGTTTCAGACTCGGGTATAAAGCTCACAGAGTTGAGGCAGCGTTTGAAGACTTCTCGATGCGGGCCGGCAGCTCCGAGTTCGTCGCCACGGATAGGCTCTTAAAAGGGCTGCGCTTCAGTTGGGATATTTCAGATACTATGAAGCTCTCTGGGAAGTTCGCGCGCGTCGAGGGCATCTCCCAAGTGCGCGTCTTTCGCGGCAACACAAGCCAACAGACGGTCGAGTTCACGCTGAACGACCCAGAGCAGCCGTGGCAAGAAGCTCCTTATCAGAGAAATCTCAAAGGGCTTGAGTATTTCCCTCTCCGCAGCTATGTCCCGGGGTTCACCACGGTCTCTTTGCGCTTTGAGCTGACCCCTGAGCTGCGCACGCTCTTGACGAACTATGGGCTTGATTATCTCATCGAGATCATCGAAGACGATCCGGAGCCAGAACTCGACACGGCGCTCTACGATGTCGTGATTGAGAACAGCTCTATTGTGCTCGTGCTCAAGCGTCCTACTCTCGAGCTGCTCCGGGATCAGATTCGCACGTATATCGAAGACTATAACGATGAGCACAATCTCTTTGATGAGAACGCTCAAGAATATCCCTTTGGTGAAGGCACCGACTATGAACAAAGCTTTTTGAGGAGCCTAAGCAAGCAGATCAAGCTCACGACACCTGAGGAGACCTTCCCTCTTGAGAGCGCCAAGCGCGGACGCTTCTTCTATCTAGGCTATGAAGAGATCAAAGAGGAAACGTTCAAAGTCGAGATCAAGCGCCAAGATACGTATATCGCGTTGTCCGATCCCGATCTTCCCCAGTTTCGGTTTGAGCTCTTCCCTGAGCAAGGGATTGTCGCCCTGGACTTCCCCGAAGAGTTCTTCACAAACCCGCAGAGTGCTGTGCGCATCACGTTTGACTACACGGTGCCCGGGGGATTGTACGTGCTAGGGCTTGCTGTCTTACAGAATAGTGAGCGCGTCTACATTAAGCGCGAGGGTGAGCAAGAGTATAAATTATTACGTCGAGATCAAGACTATCAGATAGACTACGAGACCGGAGCGCTCTTGCTCCTGCCCCCGTATGACGTGCTGGGCGACAAAGACGAGCTCAAGATTGAATACGAACTGCTGCGTGGCGGGCTGGGCGGGTTTGCTGAGCATCAACGTGTCTTTACAGGGCTTTCGTATCAGTGGACACCATGGCCGTTTTTAACGCTCTCGCTGGATGCGCTCCGTGCGTTCGATACCCCGCCGTCAGAAGAAGGCCGGGAGCGCTTGCGCACCATGCCTAACACCCACTCCGTCTTGGGGGTGGGAGCACGACTGACACTAGACAATCTCACGGCTGACCTCAAGCTCGGCTACACAGAGAATATCTTCCCGATGGTGCCCTTCAGTGGGCCTCAGGGAAAGTATCACTCTAATGAGCGAGTTCATCAGCGCAATCGTGTCAATGTTATTCTGGGGTTTGTCTTTGATGGACACCGTGTGACGTTGTTTGGGCATCAGAATGGGCTGCTCGTTTATGATGGGACACGGTGGCAGAACTTCACAACTGCGCAAGGGCTCTCTGGGCGTGGCGTGCGTGGTATCGCTCTCTCCAGAAATACTATTCTCATCGCGACGGACTCCGGTCTTGCTATGGTGAAGCTTGAGCCTGGGCGCTCGGTGTTGGAGAGCTTTGCTAAGCCCATCAATTGGAAACGCTTTTATAGTCTCGATGGGCTACCCCATAACGAAACGCACGATGTCTTCATTGACAAAGGGAACACAGTTTGGGTTGGCACAAAAGAAGGACTAGCGCGCGTCCCGCTCGCGCAGATCACCGAGAAGACCGCATGGAAGACCTTCAAAAAGAGCACGATCTCTGCATTGAGAAGCGATCTTATTACGAAGATTACCAGCGATGGCACGAGGCTCTATCTGGGCACAGACAAGGGGCTCGTCGTCTACGAACCTGAGACGGGACGCTCTTATGAGATCGGTGAGCTCCGCAACTATGCTATAAGAGATCTCGTATCGGCAGGGACGACTGTGTACGTCGCTACAGATCAAGGCATCTACGAGCTTGCTGACGGCGTAGAAGTCGGCTGGCGCGTCGGGGAGATCAAAGTCCAAGCGTTGGCTGTCTGGGACACAGAACTCTGGTACGGCACAGAGATCGGGCTCTTCCGTCTGGGCTCCGATGCTCCAATCGTTCAAGGTTATTCGATCACAGCGCTTGAAAAGAACCCACGTGCCGCTCAGCTCTGGGTCGGCCCGCAAGCGACAGCGACATTTGAGATGCCCCTGTGGGAGATAGATTCTTCGGGCTCCATGAAAGTTCACCCTCAAGGCGAGACGCGCCTCAACGGCCGTGATGAGTCGCGCTTCGAAGATATCTCGGCTGACAAGAACACCGATCACGGCTGGCTGGCACAGCTCTCAGTGCAGTATAAGCTAAGCTCTCTCGAGCTAAAAGCGCTCCTTGAGGGAATCACGCCGGAGTTTCTCGCGATTGGACAAGAGAGCCGTCAAGAGGCTCAGAGAGTTACGCTTAGCGCTGTCTGGCCTGTCTCACCGACGCTCTCTCTCTCAGGCGATCATGTGATGAGCGTCTCTGGGGGCTGGCGCACCTTCATTATCAGTGATACGGTGCGCGCAAGCTGGAAGCCCTGGGAGACCGGCCCCGCTCTGATAAGCACCCTCGCTGTAGAGCTTACAGATCGTGACTTACAAGATCGCTCCAAGGGCTTTGACATGACGAAGATTACGCTCAACCTCAAGGGCGATCACAAGATCTCACTAGAAGGGCTTGTGCCCCTAGCCCAAGAGCTCACTCTCACTGGGACATACGATGGTATAGCGACGTTCGCGCGATTGGGACGGTCGCTCATTGACTCTCGCTGGGGAGTGAGCGTGGGGGTCGCGATGACGCCGAGCTTGAAGCTGCGCGGCTCGCTGAATCTTGGAGATCGTGTAATGTTAGGGGCGCCACGTACCCCAGGTGACTCCGAGCTCAGCTACACTCTTGGGGGCGATTGGCAATACCCTATGACTCTTGGGCAGCTCACGACGAGCTATACCCAGACGAATCGTCTGCGTGCTGGGCGCGGCTCGTTTGATGAGAATGCTTCACTCACTGTGCGATTCAATGATTTTACTCTTTTGGACGTCAAGCTCTCGCCGACGCTCGCGCTCTCTGGACGACGCGCTCTCAGCCTTGGGGGCACGACCCCCAGCGGGACGCTGAGTCTGACGGCAGAAGGGCGCGTCAGCGCCCAGTGGCAAGCTCTCTCCGGGTCGCTCTTTACACGACATACGCTCTCGAGCGACATGCGCTCACTGCGGGACTCGTACAAGCACGAATTCACGGGCTCGCTCTCTTGGGCGCTCAGCGCCCAGCTCCAATCGCGAGTAGAGCTCGGGCTGACACTCGACAGATTGACCCACCCCACGCTGCCGAGCAAGCAGACTCTCCGACCGCGCGCACGGCTCTCAGTTGATTGGTCTCCTCAAAGCCTATGGAAGACCAGCGGTGATCTCTTCTGGCAGATGACGCTGAGCGAGCGAGAACACACCCATACGTTTGAGCTTGGTGGGCGTGCTTCGTGGGACCCACTTGATGAGCTCTTTTTGAGCGTTGACGCACGCGCCTCGCTCGACGTGGGGAGACGCGATCAAAAGCCTATCACTGCCGCGACGTGGGAGCTTTCTATCCAAGGGGACTATGAGCTTGGGGCGTCCTGCGCTCCTGCGCTTGAGGGCAGTGATTGTGCGATCTCGGCGTCGTTAGGGTATTCAGGACGTTTGGATCGAAGCATTGCCGTGCCATTTGGTCAGGGGATCTTTGCCCAAGTTCAGCTCAACTTGAACTTCTGACCATGTCTTTTATCAGTCTCATTCTGAAAAATCTCTGGCGCCAGAAGATTCGCAGTCTCTTAGCCATTGCCGGCATCAGCTTGGGGATCGCGACTATTATAGCGTTGGGAGCTATCGCTGATGGCATGGAGCATAATCTCATAGCAACGTTGCGCTCTGGGAAAGCTGACTTTTCTATTGGACAAGCGCATGCGCCCATGATCGTGATGAGTTCTATCCCTGAAGCGCGGCTCTATGAGATCGCGCGCTGGCCGGAAGTGAAGCAAGCCGTAGGCGCGCTCGTCACGTTTGCCAGCTTCCCCGGGAATCCGTATTTTTTGACTATCGGTATCGAGCCGGAAGCATTCGAGCTGGGCAGCGTCACTATCTTGGAAGGGCGAGCGTTTGCCAAATACGCTGAAGACGAAGTGCTTTTAGGGAAGATCGCCGCAAACACTCTGAAGATCAAACCGGGCGACACCGTCGAGATCGACCTGAAAAGATTTCGAGTCGTGGGGATCTACGAGACGGGCAATCTTCTGGAGGACGGCGGGGCACTGCTCCCATTGCGTACTTTACAAAAGCTCAAGAATCGCCCTGGGGAGCTGACGGTCATTCTCGTGCGCGTCAACGAGGGCTTTTCCGTCGAAGAAGTTATGGCGCGGGTCGAGCGCGACTATGAGGGCTCGCTCATTACGTTGCGCTCGGCCGAAGAGTTCAACAGAAACTATCAAAGTTTAAGCTTAGTGCGCGCGGGGAGCTGGCTCATCTCGCTCTTAGCTTTAGTCATTGGCGGGATCGGCGTGATGAACACGATGATTATGTCGGTCTTTGAGCGCACGCGCGAGATCGGGATCTTACGAGCCGTGGGCTGGCGGCGTGGGCGCGTCCTCCAACTTATCCTCGGAGAGTCGCTTATGCTTGGTATTCTTGCAGCTTTTGTTGGAGCGGTGCTAGGCTGGAGTGTAGCTCGCTCCGTGACGCTCCTGCCCCAAGTCCGTGGGCTGATCAGCCCGGTGTATGCGCCTGATCTCTTCGCGCAAGCGTTGATCATCGCGTTGGGTGTGGGACTAGTGGGCGGGCTCTATCCAGCGTATCGCGCTTCAAAGATCTCCCCGCAAGAGGCGTTACGGTATGAGTGAATCTATCGTTGTTGCGCGCGATCTCGTGAAGACTTATGAGAACGGGCGCACCCGCGCCCTCGACGGCGTGACGTTGGAGATCGCGCGCGGCGAGTTCGTCGCGATCTGCGGGCCGTCGGGTTCGGGCAAGAGCACGCTCTTGAATCTTATCGGCGCATTAGACAAGCCTGATTCGGGCGAGCTCTGGGTCGCCGGCGAAGACCTTGCACACAGTCATGGGGATTTAGCGGGCTTTCGCGCACGGAAAGTCGGGTTTATCTTTCAGCTGCACAATCTCATCCCGTCGCTGACGGCGATCGAGAATGTTTTAATCCCGACACTCGAACTGAATCACTCACGGCGTGAGGCCAAAGCCCGCGCACGGGAGCTATTAGAGCGCGTTGCGCTTGCGGACAAAGCCCATCGGCGTCCGCCGGAGCTGTCTGGAGGGGAACGTCAGCGCGTTGCCGTCGCTCGCGCTCTCATCAATAACCCCGAGTTGATATTGGCTGACGAGCCCACGGGGAGCCTCGACTCCAAGAATGAGAAACAAGTGCTCGATCTGTTGAGAGAGCTCCAGGCTGAGCGCGGCGTTACTCTCATCTTAGTGACGCACGACCCCAGAGTTGCCCAAAACGCTGATCGCGTGATCGAGCTGCTCGATGGGCGCGTTATAGCCCCAGTTGCTTCTTGAGAATTCTCTCGAACAGTCCCGCAGGCAGAAATCTTCGTAAGGGCAGAACCAACCACGCATCACGCCCCACAGCATAGCGGAGCTTTGGGGTTGGATGCGTGATCGCGCGATAGATCGTCTCCGCGACTTTCTCAGGGGGAGCTGCACGATAGATATTTCTCTGGACACGCCGCCCACTGGCTTTCTTGAAGACTGCATATGGGGAGTCATCGCGTTGGGCAGCTTGGGCGAGCTGGGCGTTCTCTTGGAATTTTGTCGCGATAAAACCCGGCTCGATGAGAATGACTTTGATATTCCACGGGGCAAGCTCGTAGCGCAGCGTCTCCGTCAGGCCTTCTAAGGCAAACTTGCTTGCGACGTACGGCCCAGAGAACGGAATCGCCATACGCCCTAAGACCGAGCTGATATTCACAATTGCGCCAGAGTTTTGCGCGCGCATCTGGGGGAGGACAGCTTGGGTGACGCGAATGACCCCGAAAAAATTCGTCTCAAATTGCTGCTTCCATTCGTCGAGCGAGACTTCTTCTATGGCGCCGCGCAGCCCGTACCCAGCATTATTGACTAAGACGTCAATGCGCCCGCTCTTCTGCAAGATCTGGGCGACAGCGTTCTTGGCAGAGCTATCATCGCAGACGTCGAGCTGGGCAATCTCGATGGGGAGTTTTTCAGACTCGACGATAGCGCGCAGTTCGCTCGCTTTATCTAAGTTGCGCATCGTTGCCCAGACGGTATAGCCCCTGCGGGCAAGATAGACAGAAGTCGCCAAGCCGATGCCGCTGTTGCTCCCCGTGATGAGTGCAACTTGCCTGCTATTCAAGAGCGAACTCCCTGTACTCTCCAGCTTGTATAGTATCAACGGTCTGACGAATTGCTTGAACGTGCGCTTGCAAGCGCGGCGCTTAAAGATTTGCGCTCATGCTCAAGGACCGCTTCGACTTGTTCGCGCCGGACGCCGGGAAACCATCTCAAGAAATCTTCAATAGAAGCGCTATCCCGAAGATTCTCAAAGAGTGCGCTCACGGGCACCCGCGTGCCTCGAGATACCCAAGCCCCACTCACCTTGCCTGGTACTTGCTCTACAGCCCAGCAACTGCGCCAATCGTGCTTTGAATACTTCCCTTTGACCTGTTGCTTCTTATCCATTGGCGTATCACTGCTCTGATTATACTGCGCTCACCATGTCGCTGCATACTGCCGTTTTACACCAGGCACGAGATATTCCTCAAACGCGCGTTTGAGATCATAGACAGGCTGCCAGCCCCAGTCAGCTCGCGCTGCCGAGTCGTCTACATCGGCAGGCCAGCTATCTACGATCTTCTGGCGCTTCAAATCAGGCGCAAACGTCACGTGGGCCTTAGGAAAGGCTTGGCGCACAAGATCGAAGATCTCTTCCGCTGAAGGGTTAAACGCCGTGACGTTATACACAAAGCGCGTGAGCTTCTGGCGCGGCGCAGCTTCGAGCTGTAAGAGCGCTTCGATGGCATCAGGCATGGCCATAAACGGAATACGCGTATCTTCGCGGACAAAGCACGCATAGGGTTTTCCCTGCGCAGCCGCATGGAGCATCTCCGGGGCGTAGTCGCTTGTGCCCCCGGTCGGAACAGTAACAGCGCTGATCAGCCCTGGGAAGCGCAGCGCGCGGAAGTCAATATGTCCGCGCGTCGCGTCCGCATCGAGCTGACGATAGTACTGCGCGTAATAGATTCCTAACTGCTCACAATACAGTTTATTGATGCCATACATCGTCCGTGGGGTGAGCCATTCGTGCTCCTTGACTTTGCCCGCGCGCTCTTTGGTCTTGAGATCGGGCAAGCCGTAGACGGCAATCGAGCTGGGATATAAGAATTTGATCTCGCGCCCTTGGAGACGCGATTGCCCCACGGCCATTTCCAAGAGATTGAGCGTGCCGTCGACGTTAACTTTATGGGCCAAGACGGGCTGGCGCTCAGCTTTAGTAGAGAGCAGGGCTGCTAAGTGATAGATCGTGTCGAAGTTATACGTTGCTGACAGGCTCTCAAGGAGCGCTGTATCTAATATATCTCCAGTGACGGCGCGGTGGACTTTGGGCTTGAGGGTCTCATCGAGTTCATGCAAATCCAGCGCGATGATACGCATGTCGCTACGCTCGGCGAGCCGCGAGATCAAGCCGTGACCGATTTCCCCGTTGGCACCGGTGATGAGGATCGTCTTCATAGGGCTTCTATTGTACTGCTAAGTCCTGGGGGGAACGCAAGTTTATCAATGATTGCAGAAAAAAAAGAGAAGAGAGGGCAAGTGCAATTTTATCCCTCCTTTCACAGCACTTGCCCGTCCCTGGTTAGCTTTCAATTCCGTTGGATGATTCTGGTGTCATCATGAGAGGAGCTACCTTGCGGGACGCTCGGCGAGCTGGCTTCTCCGCCTCGCTCAGCAATCCCTTTTCGCTAGAGTCTTTCCTAGGTTCATCCTCAGCTGGTGACGACGCAGCAGCGGGCCTCAGTCCAACCTTCTCGCGAATCGCGTTCTCTAACTGCTGCGCGATCTCTTTGTTAGACTCCAAAAACGCTGCAGCATTGCTCATCCCCTGGCCCAGACGAATATCCCCGAAATTAAACCACGAGCCGCTCTTCTTGATTAATCCCAGCTGCTCGCCTATCTTGATGAGCTCACGCTCGGAGGAGATCCCCTTCCCGTAGATAATATCGAACTTCGCTTCTTTGAAGGGCGGGGCTAACTTGTTCTTGACGACCTTGACGACTGTCTCGCTCCCCACGCGATTGTCGCCTTCGTCAATGCTGCCCAAGCGCTTGATCTCCATGCGCACAGAAGCATAGAATTTCAGGGCCAAGCCCCCCGTCGTGGTGGTCGTCGGCCCCCAGCTCATCCCAGAGATCATCTGGCGAATTTGATTGACAAAGACGACGGTCGTCTTCGATTGCGCAATCGAAGACGCGAGCTTTCTCATCGCTTGGCTCATCAAGCGTGCTTGGAGACCCACTTGGGCATCACCCATTGCTCCGGCGATCTCAGCTTCGGGGACGAGCGCCGCTACCGAGTCTACGACGATAATGTCAACAGCTCCGCTGCGCACGAGCGCGTCCATGATCTCAAGAGCTTGTTCGCCAGAGTTCGGCTGACTCAGCAACAGTGCGTCGAGATTCACCCCAATTGCCTTGGCGTAGTTAGGGTCGAGGGCGTGCTCGGCGTCTATAAATGCTGCAACACCACCGCGCTTCTGCGCTTCCGCGATGAGATGGAGTGCAAGGGTCGTCTTCCCGGAGGATTCTGGCCCGAAGATCTCGACGATCCTGCCCCGTGGGACCCCGCCGATCCCCAGCGCCATGTCCAGGGAGAGCGAGCCTGTGGGGATCGTATCGACTTGAAGTTTAGCTTGCTCCCCAAGCCACATGATCGCACCCTCGCCGTATTTCTTGCGCAGACCCTCCAGCACACTGTTTAAGACTTCTTGTTTGCCCATCGCACGACCTCCTTTGTTATTGGTTGAGGAATCTCTGAATCTCTCGGATATTGCGTTTGACTTGGCGCAGCACGCCCACGACCTTCCCCACGATCTGCCCCTCCCCTAAGGGGACCGGAGCATACTGAGAATTCGCTGGGACGAGCATGGGGCTTCCGTCAACGAACGCAAAGTACTTCACTGTCGCTTCGTCGTCCTTGAGCGCAACGACGATATCACCCGGCTCGGCAGTCTGCCGCGGCTGGACGATCACGAAGTCGCCCGCAAATATTCCAGCCTCGATCATGCTATCCCCTTGGACCCGCAACGCAAAAGGACGCTCATCTTTTCCGAACAAGACATCTAAGTCCAGTGTGCCCTGAATGTCTTCTATAGCGGGGATAGGCCGCCCAGCCGAGATATGCCCAACGATGGGGATTCCCGGACGTCGTACCCGCTCACGGACGAGTTCTATGCCCCGTGACTTTCCCGCAAGACGGCGAATGAACCCTTTCTTCGCTAATGCGTCGAGATGCGTCTGAACGCTGCGCACCGACTGAAGCCCAAACTTTTCGGCAATCTCCCGAAGAGTAGGAGGCAGCCCTTGCTCCGAGACCCGCTCGACGATAAAGTCAAGAATCTGTCGCTGCTTCTCTGTGAGTTCCGTCCTCATAGCAGTCAAAAGTATAGCATACTTTTGTATGATTGTCAAGGGGGATAAAGAGCAGAGGCTACTTGGGGGGCCCCAGGCAACCTCCGCCAAAGAAGAGAGGGAGAGGGGATGATTACAGGGTACGACGATGGGGTTCGATATAGACGGTGTCGTAGTTACTGACGCGTCGGTAGATGGGTTCGTTCTCTGCGAGGGGCCGGAAGGCCGAGCGCACGGTGACGAGGCTACGGGGGTCAGCCCCAACGAGCAGTTTGAGCTGGGAGACCGTCAAGTCGCTTGGCACAGAGATTAATGCAAAGCCTAGGCCACCGTGCATCCGCACGTAGACCCATTTCCACCGGCCTTGCTCTCTCATAGACCCTCCTTCCCGCGAAACCTCCATCTTAGTTAGTTATAGAGCGATCTTGACAAAGAGTATGTAACGCGTATTGCAAAGTTACGCTCTTTCAGACTAACTCGAGGAAAATCTTTGCGCTAGTTACGCTAGTGCTCTTCCCTAGTGAGTCTCAGGATGTGCTCGAGCGCGCAATCCTTGTGTCGTAGACGCCTGTCCTTGCTTTTTGCACCAATCGTGCTAGTATAAAAGCACATGGCTAGGGTCTTGCACACTGGGGACACCCATATCGGCTTTCGCCAGTACGGCTTGGAAGAGCGCCGTGACGACTTCGCCAAAGCATTTCTCCAAGTGGTGCAGCTTGCCCTCGACGAAGGGGTCTCTGCTGTCATCCATGCCGGGGATCTCTTCGAAGACCGTACCCCCGGCGCTGAAGATCTTCTTGCAACTCTCCAGGGGCTCTTTACCCTGAAAGACGCGGGGATTCGCTTTCTTGGGGTCGTGGGCAATCACGAGCAGCGTCGGGGCGTCCAATGGCTTGACTTCTTTGAAGAGCTCGGCTTAGCAGTCCATCTGCGTCCGGACAAGCCGTTTGACCTTGAGGGCATACCCGTCTATGGGCTCGATTTCTCCGGGCGGCGCGAGATCACCCCTCCCTCTTACGCTGATGGGGTCTTGGTCTGCCATCAGTTGCTCGACGCTGTCGCTCTTGATGGCGAGCTCGCTGTAGAGAAGCTGATAAGCTGCGGGGCCCGCATCGTGCTTCTGGGAGACTATCACGAATACCGTGAGTGGCGCGAACGAGCTAGAAACCAAGAGATACTCATCACGTACTGTGGCAGCACCGAGCGCTGGGCGCTCGACGAGGTTGCTGAGCGCGGCGTCAATATTATCGATCTGAGAAGTGGGCGGCTGGATCGACGGCGCCTCAAGACTCGCCCATTCTTCTATGTTCGCGCCGATGAGGATCCCATCCAGCGCCTGGAGAACTCAGATATACACAATGCCGTCGTCGTGGTCTATCTTGCGTCGTCTCGATGGACTATCGCAGAGATCGAGAAGCTTGGCTACGAGCGCGGCGCTTTAGCCGTACGCGTGCGGGACCTCCGCGAGAGCCCAGCTCACGAAGGGGAGCCCTCTATCGAGATCGAGTTTGGGGATGTGGAGCACGCCGTCACGGAAGCGCTCTCGCGAAAGAATCTCTCGCCCTTGGCACGCGAGATCGATCACATCATTCGTGACCTCAAGATCGCGGACTCCAATGTCGACCCTGAAGTGACGGCGCTCTTGGAGCGGGCATGGCGCGCAAAAGCGTAAGAGAACAGAAAGATTTGCTCGATCTGTTGAGCAAAGTTCCGCACGAGCCCACAGAGCTCGGGCCGGCCCTGCCCGATCGGCTCGCGCACAATCAGCTCCAGCTGGAGAGCTTAGAGATCGAGAATCTCTGGAGCTATAAGAAGGCTTCCGTGCGCTTCGAGCCAGGGATCACTGTCATCGCTGGGCCCAACGGCAGCGGGAAATCTTCGCTCTTGGAGAGTATCTTCTTTGCGCTCTACGGCAGCGACGCCCGACACGTCATCGGGCGCAGCCTCGATGAGATCGTGCGCCTCGGGGCGGACGCGGGCTCGGTCAGACTCAGTTTTTTCTACGGAGGCAAGCGCTATCACGCCCAGATCGCGCTCCGCCGCCAAGGCGGCACTATAAAGAGCGAGCGCAGCGGCTGCCAACTGACGTGTGAAGACGGCTCGGTCTGGAGCGGCACCGAAAACGTCGTGGCTGAGATCGAACGGCTCTTTGGCATGGACCGCGAGGGCTTTGCTAACTGTGTCTATGTCCGCCAAGGGGAGATCGATCGGCTCATTCGCGCAGACAAAAAAGATCGCGAGCAGATGCTCGATGGGCTCTTAGGGCTTTATAAGATCGATCTCTATGTCAATCCGCGCTCGAAAGAAGCCCTGCGGGCTCTCAATCGCAAGGCGGATTTCCTCGCTGAGCGCTTGGCACGCCTGCGCCAAGAGATCGAGACTTTAGAGCGCCAAGAGCTCTTCGCTCAAAAAGCCCAGCTCACCCAGCAGATGGAACGAGTCCAGAGCGAGCTCATTGCTGTAGATGAGCGGCGCACCAATGCCCATAAGCTCTTGCAGAGCTACGATGAAGCCCTGCAGCAGTTTGCTCAAACAGCTCAAGAGCTCTCGCAAACCGAGCGAGAGCTTTCAGAAAAACAGAAGCGTTTAGCGAGTCGGGAGGCCGAGCGCCACGAGTGCGAGAAGGAATTGGAGCGCCTGAGCGCACGGCATCAGCGGGCTTTGGCTGCGGTGAAGGCACGCGTGCAGCAGCTCGGGCTTGATAGCGCCCGTGTCTTGGAGGCGCTCGAGAGTGCTACGACGTTTGAGGAAGTGACCGTGATCGCAGAGCGTATCAGAGCGCAGAAGACTCAGATAGAGAGTCACCGTGCGCGGGTCGGGGAGCTGCGCGAGCAACTGGCACGGCTGGTCGCTGAGCGCACGCAGCGCGAGCGCGCACTCGAAAAGCTACGTCAACAGCGTGAGGATCTCCAACGTGAGTGCGGGCGTCTTGAGGAGCAGATTGCTCACGGGGAGCGCAAGCTCGCCGCGCTCACTGAAGCGCTCACTCAGCATGAGCAAGCCGTCACGGCTTCCTTGCGGGATCTCGCTGAAGGTGCTGATGCGCTGGGGATACCGTTCTCTGCAGCGCTATCAGATTGGGATGTTCAAAAGATCTCTCAGGTACAGACTTCGTGGACGCGTGAGCTGCACCGTCTTGAGGAACACCATGAGGAGGCCAAGCGTGCCGTGATGAGCGCGAAGACCCACTACGAAGCGCTGCGTCAGGAGCTCTCTCAGAAAGAAGAACTCTTCCACGCGGGGCGCTGTCCCACCTGTGGGCAAGCCGTTCCCCTTGAGCAGCTGGCCGAGGCACTTGTCGAGATGAGAGAGCAGCTCACAGAGCTGGAGAAACTCGTCCAGCATGAAGAGGCGGAGCTGCAGCGCCTGGCCGAGAAGATCGCGCTGTGGAAGAAGACCCAGAGTGCGCTCGATCGGGTCGCGTTAGAGATTGAGCGGATCGCGGCACGTCGTGCGGAGCTCTCGGCACATCGCAGCGTTCTTGCAGAAGCTCACCAGCGTCACGTGGCGCTCATCGAACGGATCGCTCAGACAGAGCGTCAGATCGCGGAAGAGACGGAGCTTGCTCGTGCTCAACAGGCGGAGCACCAGCGCTTGGAACAATCGATGAATGCAGCGAGTGCTCTTCTGGCTCAGGCTCTCGAAGAGGGTGAGCAGCTTGAAGAGATTAAGGGCGATATTGAGAATCTCTTGCGGATGCGCGAGCAGTGGCGCACCAAGCAAGCCGCTCGCAGGACGCTCTTAGAGAGTCTCAATGAGCTGCGCGGTGACATCGCGCGGCTTCTGGAGCGTCGTGGGCAATTGCAAGCCCGCCTGCAGGGGCAGAGCGAGGTCGAGCGCAAGCGTGCTCACGTTCAAGAGCTCATTCGATCACTAGAGGAGCAGCGAGCTGCCCTGCAAGCGCGCTATGATGACTATGTGCACAAGCGAGGCATTGTACAAGGCCAGCTTGATCACCTTGAGCGCTTACATGGTGAGCTTGCTCAGCTTCTGAGTGAGCAAGAAGAGCTTTCCAAACTCAAAGCCGAGCTTGAGGAGATCGTCTCAGTCTATCAGATGACAAAGGTCGAGCTGCGCAAGAGAAACCTCGAAGCGCTCAATTACTATTTCAATGTGTTCTTCGCGTTGATGGACTCTGGGGACTCTTACAGTCGGGTGACCGTCGGTGACGATTACGAGATTGAGGTTGAGCTGAAGAACGGGCGTAAGCTCAGCCCATCGTTGATGTCTGGGGGCGAGCGTGCGCTGATCAATATCGCGCTGCGCTGTGCGATCCATCAAGTCTTGGCGAAAGCCGTGCGCCGCATGCCTCTGATCTTAGATGAGCCCACGATCTATCTCGATCGGGATCGCATTCATAGATTACAGTTCTTGCTGGAAGACCTGGGCAAGCGGGTGGGCCAGGTCATTGTCGTCTCCCATGAGGTGGGCTTGGTTGAGGGGGCCGATCACGAGTACCGTACCGAGAAGGGCAGCGACAATATCAGTATAATATATAAGGTGCGGTAAGAGGAGCGTGAATCATGTATCGATCATTTGCTGTGAAGAATTTTCGTTGCTTTCGCAACCTTGCTCTTGCTGATTTAGAGCGGGTGAACTTGATTGCTGGCAAGAATAACGTGGGCAAGACCGCGCTCTTGGAAGCCCTCTTTATTCACTGCGGTGCGTGGAATCCTGAGCTAGCTTTGCAAATTAATGCTTTTCGTGGGATCGAGGCAATTAAGGTTGAGTTTGGGAGGTGGGCGGAGACCCCGTGGGACACACTCTTTAAAGATTTTGATGTCTCACAAAGCGTTCAGCTCGAAGGAGATGATGATCTCACAGGACGCAGAACCCTCTCGTTGAAGCTCGTCCGCGATCCTAGCGAACTGGCTAAGCTTAGGATATCTGTGCTTACTACCAATGGCAGTGCTCTTGGATCATCCGAAGCAGCCCAAGTGCTTGAGCTTGAATACTATCAAGAAAAGCACGGGGGCAAATATTATATGATCTTCGATGCCAAAGGGTTTCGGCTCGAGCCGGTTCCCCCTCCCCCTCCTTTCCCCGCTTTCTTCCAAGGCGCTCGAATGCGTCTTCCTGCGAAAGAGGAAGCAAAGCTCTTTGGAGACCTTGAAAACCGTGGTGAGCAAGAGGTTGTGCTCAAGGTGCTCCAGCTTGTTGAGCCTCGGCTCAAACGTATCTTTGTAAGATTTATTGGAGAACCTATGCTGTACGGTGAGGTAGGCCTGAGGCGCTCTCTCCCCTTACGTCTTATGGGAGATGGCATGAGTCGGTTATTCAACTTGGTCTTACATATCAGTAATGCTCCTGGCGGCGTAGTTCTCGTAGATGAGATAGAGAACGGGCTTCACTATACGGTTTTGCCCAAGGTGTGGCAGGCGATCGCCGAAACCGCACGACACTTCGGTACCCAGGTCTTTGCTACGACTCACAGCTTAGAGTGCATTGCCGCTGCTCATGAAGCGTTTTCTCAAGTGGGTGTCTATGATTTTAGATTACACAGGCTTGACCGCGTAGGGGATGATATTCGTGTGGTGAACTATGATCAAGAGACCCTGACAGCAGCCCTTGAAACTGGCCTGGAAATCCGATGAAACCATCACAGAAGACTATAGTAATAACTGAACCCAATATTTTGATTGTAGAAGGTGACGAAGATAAGATGTTCTTTGAGGCTCTCATACAGCACCTGGGACTACGCAGAATTCAAGTTATGCCTATAGGAGGGAAAACCCAGCTCAGACCCAACTTGAGGTCTCTTTGTAATCTCGAAGGATTCCCAACAAGAGTTCGCTCTTTGGGTATTATAAGAGACGCAGATGATGACCCCCAAGCTGCGTTTCAAAGCGTTCGTGGGGCTCTCCAGAGTGTAAACCTACCTGTACCTGATCGTCCATTAGTCAGGGTAGGCAGCAATCCTTCAGTAGCGGTCATGATGGTGCCAGACATAAACACCCCAGGTGCTCTTGAAGATCTCTGCCTCCAAGCGGTAGATAACGATAGAGCCAAACCGTGTGTAGAGCAGTATTTTGACTGCCTTAAACAGCGGGGGCTCCTTCCCAAGAACATCTCCAAAGCAAAAATCCAAGCTTTTCTGGCATCGCGATTAGAAGCCGGTAAGCGTCTTGGGGAAGCAGCACAAGCAGGGTATTGGCCTTGGGACTCAAGCGCTTTTGACCAGTTGAAGAAGTTCCTGCAGATTATAGTTACCTAGCTATCTATGCTTTCATCTGAGGTGCGCCGACTCTTTCTGGAAGAACTGAAGACTCTGGGCGAGCGGGCCCAGCGAACTGTCAGTCACCAGGCCCGCCAACTCTTTGCCAGACTCCAGCTCGATGGGCCTATCACGGCCCTGACGCCCCTGGAGCAGCGCGCTGAGCCCCTGCTCAAGCTCGCCCAGACCCCAGCCTCCCCAGTAGTGTATGGCGTGGACGGGGGAAGCACCCGTCCCATGCACTTTGCAGACGGTACGACGCTCTGCGCCAATCAAGCCGTCTTCCTCGCTGATCCCCCAGCTCGTCATCGTGGGCTGCCCCTTGAGACGTGGCGCACCATCGCCCTCGTATCGCATTCGTTCCAGAACATCGGCGAGGCCCGCGTCACCCATACCCAACATGAGCACGTGCATCACTGGAGCATTCACTTGACCAAAGACTTTGTCGAGCGCGAGGTCGAGTATGTGGTCAAGGGCTTAGCCGATGTCACGAGCGAGCCGACCCACGCCCTTGAGATGCTCCAGACGCTTGACATTCGCGAGGGGTTGGTAATCCTCGATGGGGCGCTCTACCCCATCGGGCTCTATTATTATCTCTTAGGCGAGCTGAAGGGGGAGTGGGGGTATCGCTGGGGGGTGCGGCTCTCAGATCGCGAAGATCTTGTCGCGGTGCTTGCTGCTCCGGTGCGCTTGATCGAAGCGTGCGTGGCAAGAAAGCTCCCCATAGTCACCATCAACAAGACCCCGGAGACGAGGTGGCTGTTGCGCTTTTGTTTAGATCCTGCGGAGCGCCGATGGGCGAGCGATCGCCAATTTATGACCGCGGTGCTGCGCGATACTCCCAGGGATTCTTTGGGCTACACCAATTGGTTTGTGCAGGAAGCTTACCCCTCGTGGGAGGAGCACGGGTCTGAGATTGACCTGCCCAAGGCCGTGAGCGATTTTGCGCTTCGGTTGGACGCAGATCTCTATCACGTGGCGTTCTTTTATGTCTATGATCCGCGAGTGCGCAGCGTCTTGAAGATTGAGACCCCGCGTGCGGTCTTTCAGTTTTGTGATGCGGAGCGTCTGCAAAAGATTTTGTTAGGGGAGATTGCGCGGGGCAAGGGTGTGCCCAATGTGATCAGGAAAGCCGACAGCCGCGCGCGGATCACGCAAGAGGAACGGGAGGCGCTCATTCGTGCGAGCGGGCTCGATCCCGATTATTCCTATAATCTGAGCCGCGGGGAGAGCCTGTAAATCTTTCGATATAATGAAGGACTTTCAAAGGGGGTTTTATGCCCCTGACGTGGGTAGTGATCGGACTAGCTGTCGTAGGGCTGTTCTTCGTCTGGCAAGGTGGCCCGGCGCTCATTCTGGAGGGCCAGAAGATCTCGCAGCAGGAGTTCAGTAAGTTCTATGAGAACTTGGTTGGTCGGGATTTCTCCAAGCTAGGGCCAGGAGGGATCGAGTATCGACTGGAGCTACAGAGCCGCATCATCGACGAGCTCTTGCGAAAACGCTTGATCGCCCGTGAGGTCGAGCGCCGGCGCATTGTCATTCCCAAAGCAGACATTGACGACCAGACGGAGATCGCGTTTGAGCGCATTCTCAAGCAGAACAATCTCACGGAAGAGCAAGCAGAGCAAATTCTCAAACAGCAGGGGCGCACGCTTGAGAGCTTTAAGAGAGAGCTACGCCAAGCCGTCGAACTCAATATGCAGACAGAACGCTTGCGCGATGCTGTCGTCGGCCCCATCGAGCCCACTGACCAAGAGCTCGCCGCGTACTTAGAAGAGCACCGTGACAAATACGATACCCCAGAGCTTGCGCAGATCCGTGACAGAGTTCTCAAAGACTACATCGAAGCCGAGCGCGCCCGACGCTTCCATGACTTCTATGCTGCTCTGAAAGCCCGCGCCAAGATCTTTATTGCCGATCCTGTCTTGAGGATCTTCTATCTCTACGAGTACGCTGGCCGGCTTGAGGAAGCGCAGCGCGAGTATGCCGCGCTTAAGGACCCCAACCAAAAACTGCACCTCGCGCGGGTGTTGCGGAAGAAACTCGAAGCTCTCGGCCCAGAAGCTGCCCCTGAGCTCGTGCTCGCCCTCAAAGAAGAGATCTTACAGTTATGGCTGGCGCAGATAGCCGCATGGCCCAGTCGCGCTGACAGAAGCTATGGAGTCTCGCAGATGCTCGCGCTCAAGCCCAATGAACTCCCAGGGCAGGCGCTCTTCCAGATCACTGTGAGCACGGGCGCTCTGGACGAGACGATACGAGTGCTCCAGA
>Ga0105160_1000096_pt1 | contig 45471 bp, 47 predicted proteins | sample GXS110809BmetaG_FD_89591 | JGI IMG/M metagenome (GOLD analysis project Ga0105160, IMG submission 89591) | Hot spring microbial communities from Gongxiaoshe hot spring, China to study Microbial Dark Matter (Phase II) - GXS 110809B | ecosystem: Environmental > Aquatic > Thermal springs > Hot...
AAAACAGGGATAATTGCCCTAACTGCAACAGAATATTAGGGAAAAACCAAGAAGAAAGAGATACAAACCAACCATCTAATATTATGATTAGGCGGACGATCTTCCAGACTGATCTACCGGCCCACTCGATTATTTTCTGCTTCGTGATAAATAGTTTATCACTCTTTTGAGTCCTTCCTCTAAGCTGACTCTCGGGCTGTAGCCGAGTAATGTCTTTATCTTTTCTACCGAGGGCGTGCTGTACATCGGCTTTGACTCGGCCTGCGTCCGTGGCGGGAGCATCTGAAGCTCGGACGACGAGCCTGTCATCTTCTTTATCATCTCGGCGAGCTGTCTGACGGAAACGGCGCCACCTGTTCCAACGTTAAAAGCTTCCCCAACGGCCCTTTCCTTCGCTAGACAAAGCTCAACAGCGTAACAGAGGTTTTCGACGTGATAGGGGTCTGTGACATCCGCTCCGCCGTTAAACAAGGGTATAGGTTTGCCCTCCAAACATGACATGATGAACCTAGGAACCATTTTCGTCGGCGGCTCGTATTCGCCGAAAGCCTTCCAAGGCCTGAGCACTGCGACGGGAACTCCGTGGTTGCGGTGATAGCTCCAAGCCAGGTTCTCGACAGCAACCTTGGAATAGTCATAAGGAGTTCTTGGCGAAGGTGGGTCTGTCTCTGAAACAGGTGTTTTTTCAGGCGCGCCGTAGTAGTTGGCGGAAGACAGGACAACCACGCGTGAAAGGCTTCTCTGCCTAGCCGCCTCCAGAACGTTGAGACAGCCAATCAGATTCACCTTAAAACATCTATGCGGGTCTTTCATCGACTCGGCTATGTCAGCTACGGCGGCAAGATGGACGACCGCGTCGAAGCGAGAGCTGGAGAAAACCCTCGCAACAGCCTCGTAGTCTGTTACGTCAACACGGACTTCACAGCCGTCGCGGACATCGACACCCACCACTTCAAACCCTCTGCCCCTCAAATACTCGACCAAATGCCTTCCGACAAAGCCCTGCGAACCTGTCACCAACGTCTTCATGGCATGCCTGCCTGCTTTTGCATGGGGCTTTTAAAAACCCTTGTGCGAACGAGGCTTAAAATATCCCCGCAGGACCAACTAGGTTAGTAATGTCGGCTCTCTCTGCATTCGGAAAAACTCTCAAAGATGTTTTCAGCAAGTTTCTATCCTCTCCGTCGGCCGATAGAAAGGCCGTCGAAGAGCTAGTGAGGGGCATTCAAAGAGCTTTGCTGACGGCTGACGTGAAGGTGGAGCTCGTCCAGAAGCTATCGGATAAAATAAGGGAGAGAGCCGTTGCTGAAAGCCTGCCGCCCGGCGTCAGCAGAAAAGACCATGTGGCTAGAATTGTCTACGAAGAGTTGACAGCGCTGCTTGGCAGGAAGCCCGCCAAACTCACGCCAGACGGAAAGAAACCTTACGTAGTCATGCTTCTGGGTATTCAGGGTTCCGGGAAGACAACGACTGCCGCGAAGCTGGCAAACTACTTCAAGGCGAACGGCTACAAGGCCGGTGTTGTATGCGCCGACACCTACAGGCCTGCCGCCTACATACAGCTGAAACAACTCCTTGACCCACGCGGAATACCTGTCTACGGCGAGCCGGAAAACGATGACCCCATAGAAATAGCACGGAAAGGTGTGGAAAGCCTGAAACAATCAGGCCTAGAAGTCATAATCATAGACACGGCTGGACGGCATAAACAGCAGGAAGAGCTGATGAACGAGATGGAAAAGCTTCAGGCAGCTGTTAAGCCTGACGAGAACATCCTAGTCATAGACGGCACTATAGGCCAGCAGGCGGGAGCCCATGCAGCAGCCTTCCACAAAGCAGCGCCCGTCGGCTCCATCATCGTCACGAAGCTAGACACATCGGCAAAAGGTGGCGGCGCCTTAACAGCCGTTGCCGAGACAGGGGCGACGGTCAAGTTTGTGGGCGTGGGCGAAAGAATCGAAGACTTTGAATCCTTCAACCCAAGCGGATATGTTGCGTCCCTGCTCGGAATGCCTGACATCGAAAGCCTGGTTGAGAGGGTCAAGATGGCTGAGCTGGCGATTGACGAGGAAAGGATGAAGACGATTTTCACCGGTAAGTTCACGCTCGAAGACATGGTGAACCAGCTGAGCAGCCTCACCAAGCTTGGCCCGCTCAGGAAAATCCTCTCCAAACTCCCCATCCCCGGATTCGACACACTTCCAGAGAACGAGCTCGAGAAAGCTGAAGAACGCATCAAGAAATGGTCGGCAATCATCAAGTCAATGACACGGCAGGAGAGAGAGGACCCGAGCATTGTTGACGGCTCTCGTGTTAGAAGAATAGCTAGAGGGGCTGGTGTTTTCGAAAGAGACGTCAGAGAGCTGCTGAAGAGCTATCAAGCTTCACGCAAAATGTTGAAAGACAGGAAGCTGAGGCACATCTTACGCCAGAGCAGGGGACAGTCATAGTTGGAGACCGTCATCCAGCGCACCGTTGAGCTTCTGTCCTTAGAGCCTTTATGTGATTATTGCCTAGGCCGACAGTTTGCGAGGCTGGGCTATGGGTTATCAAACCGGGAGAGAGGAAGGTCTCTCAAGATAGCTCTACTCATGGAGGCTGTTAAACAAGAAAACCAGCAGCTCATTCGTCTTCTGGCTGAAAGGGGTGGACTGGATGAGGCCGTTCAACAGCTTATGAGGGAAAACATTGCTACGGAGAAGCAGCCGTGCGGCCTCTGTCGCGGAATGCTCTCCGAAGAAAAATTCAAGGAAGTGGCAGAGAGGGTCGCTGACCACGTCACCCAGTACGAGTTCGAAACGTTCTTAATCGGCGCCACCGTTCCGGCCGATATAAGGGAAAAGGAGGACAGGCTGCGCTCTCACGTGGGAGTAGTAGAGGGCGAGGACTTGAAGAACGACATCACGCGAGGTGTTGGAAGGTTTTTCACCACGATAACGGGGAAGAGGCCGGAATACATCTCACCCGACATCACAATAATAGTCAACCTCTTCACCAACACTTTCAAAATACTTCCTAACCCGCTTTTCATCAAGGGCAGATACCTGAAACATAGCAGAAACCTTCCGCAGTCGCCATGGCGCTGCAGAAAATGCTGGGGAAGAGGCTGTGAGCAATGTGGTTTCACGGGACGCGAATACCCGACAAGCGTTGCCGAGCTTGTCGGAGAACCTGCGAAGAAATTGTTTGAGGCTCAGGGTTTCAAATTTCACGCCGCTGGACGCGAGGATGTCGATGCTCTCGTAGAAGATGGCGGGAGGCCTTTCGTTTTAGAGTTGAAGAGGCCGAGGAAGAGGCTCATACCATTGAAAGAAGTTGAGAAAACCATCAACAGCGAGACGGGTGGGCTTGTTGAAGTGATGCTTGAATCCCTTGCCAGCAGGAAAGATGTCAGAACATTGAAGCTAGCCTCACCTAAAGTCAGCAAAACATACGTCGTCAGGGCTCTCTATGAGAAAGAGGTTGACATCGGCCAGCTTAAGGAAATTGAGGAAAAATTTAGGAACATCGTCATTGCGCAGAGGACGCCGACGAGGGTTTTAGAGAGAAGGGCTGACAAGGTGCGGAAAAAGATAGTTTATGAGACAGAGGCAAAGCTCGTCAGCGGCAGGGAGGCCTTTTTCAAAATAAGATGTCAGGGTGGCTTGTACGTGAAGGAGCTTGTGACAGGTGACGGGGGAAGAACAAGCCCGTCCTTCGCTGAGGTCCTGCAACAGGTTCCTTTGAGGATTGAGCTTACTGTTGTCAGCGTTGAGGCGTAAATGCTTTTATCATGGTGTTCAACTGCTTTCAACGGATAGCTGAAATGGCCACCTCCAAGGGGTTCAGGAGAAAGTCGAGAGGAAAGCTGTTAAAACCTAGGGGTTCAAGAAGCGGGCCAGCACCGGACGTTTACTTGAGGGACTACAAGCCTGGGGACAGGGTTCTCATAGCTATCGAGCCCAGCGTTCATAAGGGCTCGCCCCACCGCAGATATCATGGAAGGGTTGGAGAGGTGGTTGAGAAACGTGGAAGAGGATATGTCGTTCAGGTGAGGCTGGGGAGCAAAGTGAGAAAACTGTGTCTACTGCCTGACCATATAAGGGGGGTTGGAAGCTAGCGATGGCGAGAAAGCTAATCTCAAAGACCGAGATCCCCATGGCTACAGCGGCCAAAATACTGGAGGAAAACGTGGGACAGTTAAACGTCTTGCAGTCACGCGTTTTTTCATACGCTAAGAAATACTCTAAGCTATCTCCCGAGCAGGCGGAGCTTTTGGTCGACAGGCTTGTCAACGAAATAGGGTTGACGAGAAGAGAGGCTGTACAAGTGGCAGACACATGTCCAACCAACGTCGAGGAGCTGAGGGCTGTTTTGAGCGGTTACAAAAGGCTCGTCTCATTTCTACTCTTCTCTGAGGAGAAGATGAAAGCAGTAATCGCGCTGGTCGAGGACGCGTTAAACAACCGCCTCATGTGAAGACTGGGAGAAACATGCAGCGTCAGAAACGCTACGAGGACTATGGCTATGTTTTAGATGTTTTCCCAGCATCCCAGTATGCCAGAGCAGGCCAAAAATTCATTCACGACCGCAACGAATACATCGTACAACTTTTGGGCGAGGATTTCTTCACCCTGCTAGAAGTAGCTGTCAACGAGAGGTTCAAACCCAAACACGGCACAAGGATTTACATAGGCCGCGACGTGCCGAGAGAGATACTTAGAATAGTCAGACGCATAGACTTCAGCGACCTAACGGAAACAGCTGTGTCAAACATAGAGCCTGCGGTGCACAGGATCATTGAGGAAAATCCGAAAAGGTTTTTGGACTTCATTAACAACAGCGGGCTGCTGACGCCGCGCCTGCACGCTCTCGAGCTCGTCCCGGGGATCGGTAAGAAGATGCTTCAGAAATTCCTGCAGGAGAGGGATTTGGCAAGTTTCCAAAGCTTCGAGGATGTGAAAAACAGGACGGGCCATCCCAACCCCGTCGAAGCCATATGCAAAAGAATTATACAAGAGTTGAAAAACAGGGAGGAAAAGTATAGGGTGTTTGTGCGCGAGCCTGCCCCACGAGAGCAGGTTTAACGGCCTTTGAACTGAGGCTCCCGTTTCTCATAAAACCTAGCTCTTATGCCCTCCTTCAAGTCCTCGGTGTAGAACATCGATATCGATTCCTTCAGCTGGTACTCCATGCCTTCGTCAACGGGCATTTCTCCTCCGAGGTTGACGCAAGCCTTCGTAGCGCCTACCGCGAGGGGTGCGTTTTTGTTTATTCTGCGGGCCAAAGCGAGAGCCTCCTCCATGAGCTTCTCGTGCGGAACAACCTTGTTGACGAAGCCAAGCCTGTAGGCCTCCTCGGCAGATATCCAGTCCCCGGTGAACAGCAGGTATTTGGCCCAGTATTTGCTGAGGAAGCGTGGGATTCTGACGGTTATTCCCGCTCCGGGGCTGACGCCTATCGTGACTTCGGGCAGGCCGAATTTTGCGTTCTGGCTGGCCACAACAAGGTCCACCGCCTGGATCACCTCGACGTTACAGAAGCCGTTGACGGCTGCGATGATTGGCTTACGCATCTTTTCCATAAAACGCCAGACATCCAAGTTAAACCTGTTGAACCTTTCTATCTCGGATATTTTTCCAGCCTCGACGTTGGCGAGAAACTCTTTCGCATCGCCTCCGGAACAGAAGGCTTTGTCGCCGGCTCCCGTCACTATGATGGACCAGACCTCAGGGTCTTCTGCAGCCCTGTGCAGAGCGTCGTTAAACTCTTTGAGCATCGCCACGCTCATAGCATTTCTAGCCTCAGGCCTGTTGAACGTTATTATGGCCACTTTTTCGTCGGCACGTTTTTCATAAATCAGGTTTCTATACTCGCTCACGTGAATTTTAGCTCCAATCAATATTTTAACTCTATTTCACCATTCGCGCCTTTATTTTTTGAGGTCAAAGCCTCTATTGCCTTTTTATGCGCGTGCTTCGCAAGCATGTTGTTTCAGGGATTGTAGTACTTGGCGGAATCGACGGCTTTTTAACGCAGGTTTGTGAAGCGTTGAGGATTGGAAGAGTTTCAGATGGCCTGCTGTTTTCGCCGGTTTCGGAGAAGCGTCGCCACGAGGATTATTTGGAGAACAATCAGCAAATCGTATGTTATGAGAAACGGTGGGCAGAGGAATGGGCAGCTGAACTGCGGCGTGCTTGACACCGGAAAGAATCCCATCAGGTACAGTGTGAAAACTTCGATCGGCATGTCTATCGAAGGCGCTGTCAGAGGGTTGAGGAGCAGTAGGACGAGGTAGAGAATTGACCAGAAGAGAATCATCCTTTTTGCCTCCTGAAACCTAAGAAATGAAAAACCCAGAAGAAAAGCCTGTATGACTGAAAATACGATTAGGGCGGTGGCATGACCATTTCGCGGGTTGTCAAACCAAAGCAACCCGTCAAAAGCAAGGATGACCAGTCCGACGACGAGAGAAAGAGCCAGACAGATCCTGACCGGCAACAATACTCCGCTTTTGCTCATAAACTGTTTCGAATCTCCACCGGATATAATTCTTTGCCGAAATCAAACATGCCATCGTTAATAATATATTTCAGTCGACATCCCCATACACCGTGAACAGCGTGGAGGATTTTGTGAAAGCGGTTCAATCTGCCAAGATATACGACTTGGGTCAACCTTATTTTAACGGCATGCCCGTTCATCCCGAGGACCCGCCCTACAGCATGGTGATTTACCGCTACCATCAGTATACGCGGCAGTTGTTTGAAAAGGTGGCGCCAGGGTTTTCGGACTCGATGGAGCTCGTCATCACCAGCATGCATTCGGGAACACACATCGATTCGAAATGTCACATGGCGAGGGATGGGACCTTGCACGACGGCGTTAAGGCCTCGGACATTGTGAAGCATACGGGCTACTCAAAATACGGCACCGAGGAGATACCAATATACGTTAGAAGAGCTGTCCTGCTCGACATCCCAGCTTCAAAAGGGCTTGACATACTTCCTCAACGATATGGGATAACTGCGGAAGACCTTGAAAAATGCCTTGATTACGAGGGGGTAAGCTTGAGGGAGGGAGATGTAGCGTTAGTCAGAACAGGTTACTCACGCTACTTCACCACCGACAGGGAGAAATACCTTCACGACTTCGCCGGCATAACGGAGGAGAGTGCACAGTGGCTGATCAACCGGAAAATTTCACTCCTCGGCATAGACAACCTAGCCATGGCCGTCCCCAAACCCTTCAAGGTACACCTTATGTTTCTCGTGGACGCGGGCATACATGTGATGAAGAGCCTTTACCTCGAGGAACTTTCACGCGACAAGGCCTACGTCACGGTAGTTGTCGTAACGCCGTTGAAAATCGTCGGGGGTACCGGCTCTTTAATAAGGCCGATAGCGCTTGGAATTGGGGAAAGATATAAGTAGAAACCGACTGCTATGACGTGGAATTGAAGGACAAACCGATAAGACGGCTTTTCTGGTGGCTTCTAGCGGGCACCAAGGGAGGGCCTACACGTCTGCTAATACTGATGAGGCTACGCGACGAGCCCGCCAACGCTAACCAGCTCGCCAACGCTTTAAAGCTGAACTACAAAACGGTCCAGCACCATCTCGAGATTCTACTTGACAACAGGCTTGTCGAGCGTGACGACAGAAGATATGATGTTAGGTTCAGGTTGGCTCCCATCGTTACCGAAAACATGGATGTCTTAGAATCGATAATCGACGAAACTCTATCGAAGCACGCCAAGGCGACTATAGCATGGGGCCGCTCTGGCTGACAAACATCGTCATATCCATTCTGATTGTTATCGGCCTGCTTTACTCTCTTAGAAACTATTTGCTTACGAGGAGGTTGGCGAGAACGAAGTTCACCAACTCGCTTGTTGCCCTGACCGCCATCTTCCTTATCCAAAACATGTATGCAGCCTACATGTTCTACATGCTCTCGTGGAGTGAAAGACCGGAGATCGCATACCCACTTCTCATGCTCAACATCCTCGGACTGGCTGGCTTCAGCATCTTCATCTACCTTTCCAGAGCCTGAAGCTAGCCTTTCCGGTGAAGCCAGCATCTTACCGTGGCTTTTTCCAACGATGTAGGGGGCGGGTTCTCAAGCCTGCATCTATCAAACACGTATGGGCAGCGGGGATGGAATCGGCAACCCGCCGGAGGGTTTGCGAGGCTAGGTGGAGAACCCGTAATGTATTCGAGGACACGCGGCCCCCTAAGCCTCGGCGTTGATTTAAGAAGTTTTTGTGTATATGGATGGAGCGGGTTGGTTAGAACGCTGTCCGCATCACCGTATTCCACAACCTGGCCAGCGTACATGACCGCTATAACGTCAGCTATGTCGCTGACCAGGGCAAGGTCGTGGCTGATGAATATCATAGAGATGTTCAGCTCTTTCTTCAGCCTTTTCAGAAGGTTCATGATCTGTGTTTGGATGGATACGTCGAGGGCTGAAGTGGGCTCGTCTAGGATGACTAGGGGCGGGTTGAGGGCTAGGGCCATGGCTATCATCGCTCTCTGCTTCATCCCGCCGCTGAGCTCGTGGGGGTACCTGTCGGCAGCCTCTTCGGGCAGGCCGACCTGCTTGAACAACTTTCTCACGACTCCCAAAGCCTCATATGGGCTGTAGCCTGCTTTGAAGATGAGAGGTTCGGCAACTTGGATGCCGACCTTCAAAACTGGGTTGAAGCTGTTCATGGCTCCCTGAAACACCATGGAGACCTTGTTCCAGCGAACTTCAGCCACGAACCTCTTAAAATCCATGGATAGGATGTCGACGTTGTCCAAGAGCGCTTTTCCGCCGAGATGGACGACGTTGTTGGGCAGCATACGCATCAGGGCGAGGCCTGTGCTTGTTTTGCCGCAGCCTGACTCGCCCACCAGACCCAGCGTCTCGCCGTCACCAACCCTGAACCCAACGTCGTCAACTGCCTTCACGGTCATCCCGCCCGCACCGTAATAGAGCCTCAGACCGTCAACCTCAAGCAAGCTAAGCCATCCTCCTCAGCCGTGGGCTAACCACAGGCTCCAGCCCAAGCGATATCAAGACGAAGGTGAATGAGGTCAGAGCTATCAAGGCGCCTGGCGGAAGTATCCACCACCAAAGCCCAAGGTTTACGCCGCCGCTTCTGAAGGCGTACTCGAGAATCTGACCCCAGCTGGGGAGGGATGGGTCACCAAGTCCCAGAAAGCTTAAAGCAGCCTCCGCAAGGATAGCCCCGGGAGTTGAGAATATCATCTGAGATATTAGGAAAGGAGCTATCTGAGGCATTATGTGTCTGATCATTATCCGTCTACGCCCCACACCCAATGATTCGGCAGCCTCGACGTACTGAGCGGTTCGCGCTTGAAGCACTATAGACCGCACAACTATCGCCAAACCAGACCAGCCGAAGGCTACGAGGATGAAAACTATTATCCAGATGCTTGGCTTGAGGATGAATGTGAAGAATATTAGAAGCGGCAGCAGAGGGATGTTGTTGAGGACATCGCATATCCTCTGGATGATTTCGTCAACCTTACCTCCCAGATAGCCGCTGACCATGCCGAGGGATGAGCCGATAGCCGTCGTCAACACCGACGTGACTATGCCGATGAGAAGGGCTACGGGGAATCCAAACAGCAGGCCGGTGGCAAGGTCTCTTCCAAGCCTATCCGTTCCCACCAACCCGTAGACCTTTCCTCCGGCAACGAAAGATACAAGCCCCACTTCGTCTTCGGCGTTGCTTTTGAAAACGCTCACAACCAGCACGTAATCACCTGCCAAAGGCGTAAACTCCACGCCGCTTGGACGGCCGAACAACACCTTCTCCACACCGGCTCTCACAACCTCTTCCGTCGTGAGAACGACATCATACTCCGATGCCAAGAACCTGCTCAAATACCGGCCCGCCTGGGTGTCGCCGCTCAAAAACACCCTCAAAGGCGTTTCAAAATGCCGTCGGTAGGGGCTGGATTCCCCGGGCACTGGCGGCGAGACCGTCAAAGTGTAGAACAAGGCGACGCTGCCGTCTGGTCTGATAAGCTCAAACGCCAGCGTCGGCGGCCTGTCTCGGTAGACGACGTTTGCCACTGTTATCGAGACAAAGCTCGGAAAGTCTTCATACCGGTAGCTGAAACCCCTCTGGAATCTGTCGCCGGGCTTCTCCACGACAATCGTAATGTGGATGGGCGATGGTTTGGAGGTGAAAAAATTCGTCCACTCGGGCGGCGCCTCTTTCGGGTTGTCAGCCCAGTAGGCGGGGTTGTTCCAGAAACGTGTTCCGAAATCTAAAGGATATGACGCAACGACGTATATTGAAAGCAAAACCTGAACCGATAAAAGGAAGACGCCTGTTTTAGAGATGTTTGACGACCAGAAAACGCGCCAGCTTTTTTCCTGCCCCAACGTTCATCTACCTGCATGGAAATAGTATTTGGACATAATTATAGCAGACGCAATGGCATTTATGAATCCTTTCAAGCCCTCCAGCCCTCCAGCAGCATGAGCGTAAACGACACCGATAAAAGGTCTGCTGTGGCCGCTGGTTTGAAGCCCGCGCGCACAGTCTTTCCAGCAAACTCTCGTAGCATAACACGGCCTCTAGCCGATGATGCTCCACCAGCTTCAAGCACCTTCGCCGCCATTCTAGAAAGCATCCTCGCCGCCGGCTTTCCATACATTCTCGAGACATGGCTGTCAGGCAGATTTCTAAGTATGTTGAGAAAGGTGTTTACACCAGCGGTGTTTATGTCGTTTTCACGAAGCTGCCGTTTAAGAAAAAGATAACCATGAACAAAGCTGTTTCGATAGCATGTCACATACTCCGTTGCCACGACCTCATGTCCGTTATATGGTCTGAGAGCGTCCAACACGGACAAGCGGCGTCGCCTTATCTCGGCGTAAGTTTTGTCACGGTACAGGTCTAGGTATGCAACATGGCCGAGATGGCTAGGGTTAACGCTTCTGATCGCTTCAAAGATCTTGAGTGTATCCCTGTAATCCATTTTATTTAAAACGTCCCTCAATCTGGTTCTGAGCCTAGCAGGTTTGTCGCATGTCGCAGCAGCCCTCGCAAGAGGGGTTAAAAGCAGCAGGGCTCCAAGATGCGTGTTGCCGCCACGCTGCCAGGAAAGCATGTCACGGCACGCTTCGAAGACTACTTCGCCGACCCGGCCGCCTTTCGCGGCGTTACGGAAATGCTTGTACAACGAAGTAGATGAGCTGAGAAACTGTGAGTAGGCGACGGGGTTTGACATGCGGTCTACCAGTCCTGGTTTAGGTGTTGTGGCAAGCTCGAGCAGCAATCCCAGCGTGCAGCAGCGAGCGACGTCATCGGCGGTACAAGGCAGCGTCATATCAAAAGATACACTGTTACCGACAGGATAAGAGCCGTTAAAATCGTTATCGGTAAACCCGGGAAAACCGGCCTTTCCCTTGCAAGCCTAAGAGTTATGAGGTATCCAGCGATGATCCCTATGAAGGCCGCGGTTGCAGGCAGTATTCCAAAATTAGTGTTGGCGAAGGAGTAGAGAACTGTGTAGAAAAACAGGTCGCCCAAACCTATGCTTACACCGCGGAAATCTACAACCAAGCCTCTGATGCTGCTGGTGTCAACCTCTACCAAAGTCTTTAGATGGCCTTTGAAAACCGCGACAGAATCATACACCGAAATAGCTAGTAGAAGGACTAGGGAGGTCCAGAAAGGCATTGAAGAGCCTACGACAACACCGGCCGATGCTGCTATGTAAGATGATGCTAAGAGGCCGGCGACCTCCGAACTTGACGATATCCCTGCCAAAGTAAGCGCAGCAGCTGCAACCGCAAGCCCTAAAACAATGTTCGCATCCAAGTCTGTGAGGATTAGCAGGTAGAAAGTTGTCACCGCAGTAGCGGATGTGAAGAAAATTGAGAGAATGAATAAGCGCAAAATCTTTCGGTGCCTCAGAATCGCTATGATAGCCATGCTTCCTATAAACATGGCTGTGACCACCATCAAAGCGTTCACGTAAGGTGCTGGGGTGAAAAGCTGAGACACCTCCTGCCCACCCTCTTCGGGGATGGGGGTTACGGCGGGAGGCGGCAGGCGTATTCCTTCAACGGCCAGCTGGAAGAAGAAGGCCATCGCCAACGTCAGCAAGACCGGAAAGGTTTTGGACAGATACTCGTTCACAGCCCATCTAGCCACGAGATAGGTGATTAAATAGCTTTACCGATGCTAATCGCTTATATAGACCCCTTGACCACTCGGGTTGTGGCCCGAAAAAACCAACCCATGTATACGTCTTCGGGGATCGTTGGTCTGGACACGTTGTTAGACGGTAAGGGATTTCCAGTCGGCTACAACATTGTTGTGATGGGGTCACCCGGTTCAGGAAAAACGACTTTCGGACTCCAGTTTCTACATCACGGATGCAACATAGGAGAGAACGGTGTTTACGTGACACTCGACGAAAACCCTGATAAGGTTATGGCGAACGCAAGAAACATGGGTATAGACTTGCAGCCCTTGATCGATAAAGGTGTTTTAGCGGTAGTCGACGCTTCGCCTATAAGAACGGTTCCAGGCCAAGTTAGGATTGGTGGAATCTCGATTGGCAAAAAAGATTTTTCGCTAGCGGCGTTGATAGCAGCCGTCACAAACAGAGTTCATGGCATCGGCGCCAAACGGCTGGTAATAGACTCTCTCACCTCGTTCTTTCTGCAGTATCCGAGAGGGGCTGAGAGGCGTGCGGCTTTCTTGGAGCTTCTCGAAGGCATCACACCGCTTGGATGCACAACGGTCCTCCTCACAGAGCTGAGGATGAGCGGTTCGGACAGGATTTACCAGTTTGAGGAATATCTCGCAGACGGCGTGGTAATCTTGAGAAAATATTCCAAAGACTCGACTGTCCTGTTGTCTCTCCAAATCGAGAAGATGAGGGGTGTCAACCACAACGTTGAAGCGCATCCGTACAGGTTTGTTAAAGGCGGGATAGAGGTGTTCCCAACGGAGAAAGTTATCTAAATGCTTATTTTTCTTCATGCTTTATCAAATACATGGAAAGGTTTGGGAGTGCGGTTAATGAGGGGTTAGACCCCGTAACCAAAGCCGCGGGTCTGATGCTGCTGAGGTACGTGGCTGGCGGGAAAAGGGAGTTTCAAGAGATGCTGACGTTGGTGAGGTCTGCCTCAGCCTACTTCGAACATACGCTCCGGAGAATATTGAAACGTCCTGGTGTTGCAACATACGACGAGCTTCTCGACCTCGGGGTCATGAAGAAAAAATACCTACCTTACGCAGCATACATGGCCGCCATCTCCACCTATCCGCTGCTCTTCTACAACGCTTCGAAGCAGCAGATGCTTTCAACGGTCCTTGCCAAGATGGCGCTAATCCTAAGCATTAAAGTGTTAGACAACATAAACGACACGTACCACAGCTGCGAGGAGGCTGCTCAATCGTTGAAGAGACAGACAAAAGCCATAGCGAACGGAGAGCTGGAAGCCCATGAAGGCGCCGACGCCATCAAGAAGGCGGAAAACTCTTGTTTAGTGATGGCGACGCTCGTAAACTACTGGCTCAAAAACAAGGTGCCCAAAGCAGCCCTAGCTAAAAGACTCTTCCTCCGAGATTTGAAGAGGTACATCGACGGGCAGTGTTCAACGTTCATACAGCAGGACAAACTCTCCCGAGCGTCGCTTACTATTTACGACTATTTGCGAGCCATGAACGAGAAAGGTGTGGGTAGAGTTTGGGTGGGCCTTGACCTCTGCATGCTCGAAAACAACAGCATGAAAACCTCCTTCGAGTACAAAGGAGTTCTGCTCATCCGTAAAGCCTTCGACTACATCTTCAAGTCATCGAACTACTATGACGACGTAGCTGACCTAGAAGCTGACCTGAGAGCAGGAATCTGGAACAGCGTCGTCTACCTTGGAAAAGAGATGGACGTGATAAAAAGCCCTGAGGATGCTGTGAAAAACAATGCGCTGAAACGCTGGACGGTTAGGCTAGGCGACCTACACTACCTAATCGGCCTCAGCTTTCTAAACGAAGCCTCTAAACATCTGCGCATTAGATACGGCAGCCTAAAGGCATCGATGAACGTCTTCCGGTTCTTCACCGTCAGAAAGTGGTTGTTAAGGTCCAGAAACCCGATAAACTTCATCGACTTCTTGGGTGCGAGGGCGCCGCCGGAGCTTCTGCGATACATAGAGTTCATAAAAAGCTAGACACAGCAGCGATACAGCAGCGACGCAAGCGTCAGAAACGATACGGCTGAGGACCCCCAGAAAACATTCTTCCACAACTCCTCCCTAAACAAAAGCAACGACACCATAGCCGTCTGAGCCAGCAACGACAAAATCGCCAAGGTTTTAAGCTGCACCTCGAGAAACACAACATACATCAAGGCGGACAACACCAAGGATAATGCGAACACAACGGCTTTCTTCGTCCCAAACAACAGAGGGATGGTTTTATCTCCCATGAAACGGTCGCCTCTCACATCCCCAATGTCTTGGACAGTGTGGATGCCTAAACCCATTAGAAAAATAGGCGGAATCACCATCGAATAGCTCAACAGATTCCGCTCAGTTAAAAGCACGGCGACGATGAAAGGGATTAGAAAAGTGTGCGACACGAGAGTAGAGCCCTTGACTACGGGAAAACGTTTCAGCCTGACCTTCGGCGTCGAGTAGAGGAAAGCAAGGAACAAGTCCAGCAGAAGCATCGCTCCGGCCGCGATTTGCACAAACAAGGTCCTCAAAGCGACAATCACCGACAACATCGCCAACGACGTTGAGTAAGCCATAGCTTCGGCTGATGTTATTACACCCGCGGGTATGGGGAAACCCTGTTTAGTCAGGGCATCGGATTTGACGTCCATAACGTTGTTGTAGCTGTTCAAAAAAGCTGTTGCGAGAAGAAAATAAACTCCAAGTGAAAAAACTTCAGCCGGAGCTGAGACCCCCACAAGCAATGTCGTCAAGAGGGCGAGAAAAGGGGAGGTGAAGAGCGAGAAATAGGATTTATTCAGTCCAGCGAAGCCAACGAGCTTGCTTCGATTCAACCTCATCACTTGTTCAACGAAGGATGTTCCGATTCAATAGACGGTTGCCTTGAAGCTGCAGCTGTCCGCACCCATGGCACGGCATGAAATCTCAAAACAATCTGTCTTCTTCTTGAGGCAGACGGACAACACGCCGGTAACAACGCTTGAAACGAATTTGTCGCAGAAGGGTGTGTCGCTGCTAACGCCCTCACAAAGATGGCATTCCTTAACTTCGAACGCCCAGCTGTTCCTACCCGCCGAGGAGATCGAAATGTCTATGCCCCATCCCGCTTTGAGGGTTATGGCTATAAGCTTGGGCGCATCGCGGACGTCGAAGACAGTGTAGTAAGTGCCCTCAAGCCTTTTTATGTATTCCAACGCCGTTTTCCTCGCCGACAGCTGGCCGAAATAATATGTGGCAAGACGTGCGTCTGCTCGCAGCTCCGGTGTCCTTGCAGCCGTATAGTCAACAATCTTCTTCATCGCCTCCAGCACAGCCAAATGGGCGTCCAGCGGAACAGTTCTCACACGTTTACCGAGAAAACCTTTCGACAGAGAAACGAGAAAAATCGATAATCTAGTCGGAACTTTGAGCAGAAGCCTGCTTTTCAGCTTTAGCTTTTTCCTCCTCGGCATCGGTGTAACGTTTTCTACCTCTTCCAAGCTAATGATTCCGTTCACGCCCCATGTTGCAATTTTATCCTCTAACTCACTCCATATCTCTGGAAAAAGATGCTTTATGGTTGAGACCGTGTTGCCTTCTATGCTTGTCAAAAGCATGTAGTCATTTATGGACATGGAGTCGGGGTTTGCCTCGTTAACCCTCAGAATTAGGCTTTCTTCCTTATTTTTTAATTCATTCATTATCTCCTCAACAGAGCTCATTGCGGTTGGAAGCTGCTCAAGCAACAGTCCTTTCCATTCAACCAAGAGCTTTCCGCCCGATATGTGATACTGTATGTTCTTGAGATGGAACTGTGGGTCGCATCCTCTTATCGGCGTCATGTAGAAGAGAAACTGGTTACCGTTCTTGACTACTGAAATGTCTATCACAGAGTCAACTATAGCCCTCACCTTTTTCTCAAAATCTGCGAACGTGTTGCGAGGCAGTAGATAAAACTCTATGTTGCCGGAGTTCGACACGTCTTTTTGCCAAATCTCGATAACCTTTAACACTTCGTCGGGGTTGTGTCTAACAAGAAGCTCTGGAAGATATGTGTGGATGAGAACCTTTCCCTTCTCAGCTCTGCGTCGCTGGTTGACCTGTATCGACAGGTCTTGTAGGGATTCGATGGATACTGTTATCTGGTTTTTTCCAACGGACGTGTATCGGCTTGAGGCGATCTCCAGCACAGAATCTTGCTTGCCGCGTAAAAGGGTTTTCAGGAAGGTGAGGCCTTCGCTGAAAGTTTCATCGGCCACTAGAACGGTTTCCCCGGGGTGAAGCCATACTATTTTGTCGAAGATGGGGTGTCCTGTGGCGAAAAACGGCTTCTCCCCCTTCTGTAAGTTGGCGGCAGCCATCAGCATCCCGATAGGCGTTTTAGTGGCTTAAAGGCTTTTCATCTTTTAGGATTTTTACAAGAGAATAATTCAACGCCCAGCTCGTTCGCCAGAACCCCTGTCCGCCGCGTCTTTGGACAAGACGATCAAAGCACCGCCCATAACTCTTTCATGAAGCTCCACATGCTTGAAAAATCGCCTCAGAAGTCGCCGCATCTCGTTGTTGGTCGGCAGCCTCTCATAGGTTTTATAAATGGAATACACGGTTAGGCCAACTAAGCCCAGCCTTACAAAGGCCATTATTGGCGCTACGAATCGCCAGTAGAGGCCTATAGCCAGCGTTCTCAGACGATTGTCTGGCTTCCCTAAATCAACTACTACCATCTTTCCCTCAGGCTTTATTACGCGTCTGACCTCAGACAGCGTGGCCATCATGTCCCTAGCATCCCTCAGCGAAAAACCCATCAAAACATCGTCGAACACCTTCTCTCTGAACGGCATTTTTTCAAACACGGCTATTACGGCATGCGTTTTTTCTCTGGGAACTTTTTCAACGGCGGAAGAAAGCATGTCAACAAGCATGTCCAGCATAACAACATCGTGTACATGCGGCTGTTGTTTGAGTAGAATCTCTGAAAACACGCCGTTTCCAGCTCCGGCGTCCAGTATAAGCTCGTCTTCAGCTATTCTACCCTCCACAGCCTCAGCCCTCAAGGCCATGTCGGAGTTGAACGAAATCACTCTGTTGAGCTTGTCATAGACTGGGGCAACCTTCCTCAGAGCGTTCAAAACCTTGGGCCAATACTCTCCCAGACCCGGCTGCTCCGACCCCATCGTCATACTGCAGAACCGCCGGAGATTTAAACAACTTCCTCCCATCAAAAATGATGAAGAGAGAGGTCGAGGAGGCTGTTGACATTCTTCATACGGTGTTCGGCCTGAACACTTATCAAGCGAAAGCTTACGTTGCCGTCTTATCGGGATGCAGATCAGCCAAGGATGTCTCCAGCAAGACCGGCATACCCCTCACCCGAGTCTATGACACGCTCAAAAGGCTGTCGGAGCTGGGGCTCGTCGTCAAAACCGCGAAGGGATTCAAGCCATTAGAATCGAGATACGCCCTCACAAACCTGCTGGAAAAACAGAGGTCCAAAATCGAGATGGAGTTCAGAGAGAAAAGCAGGAAGCTGGAAAAATTTCTTAGGATGGCTGAACTTTTTAGCGAAGCCGAGGAGGCTGAAACCGATACCGCTGTGTTGAAGGGATTAGAACCAGTCCTCGTCAAGACGATGGAGGTTTGCAGCAGGGGTTCGACCCTTGTGTTTGCCGTGCGTAAGGCCGTCAGGCTCAAGCAAGAGTTCAAGAAAGCCCTTCAGAATATCTCTTCCAAAAACGTCATGTTCCTGGTCCATCCATCGGTAACCATCGACGACCAGGATAGAGAGTTCCTGAGCATGCTGGGGGCAAAAGTTGTCGAAACTCAAGCCCTTCTTCTCGACATGCTGGTAAGCGATGTGGGCGAGGCCTTGATAGGTCTTCCGTTAGACGAGGAACCTGTGGCGGTTTGGGTTAAGCATAAGGGCTTTGCAGGATCTCTTCTAGAAGCTTTAACTGAGATGCTGAAATCTCAGGACGGCGGGGAGACGGATGACGGTTGAGAATCGGGCTTGACCTGAAAGAAGGCTGCTGCAAGCAATACGTATGCGACAAGCACTACTATCGCTCCACCAAGATTATGGTTAGAATCGCTCCTATGAGTATTAACAGCCCGGCCGTGCGGAACAGACCTATGCCCAAAACGTTGGCGGTGAGGTTCAACGATTTTCTGAGAAACATGCTTGAAACAACCAATGCAACCCAGACCACGACTAAAGCTAGCAGTATGCTCACGAACGTCCGCACTATGTCGAATTGGCTAAAACCATTTGTAAACAAAGACATGATAGCAGCTCCTCCGAAGACGATAGCAGCCACGGCACCCACTATGCCGACAATCGTGGCGATTAACGCGTTCTTGAATATCTCAGGCTGCTGAACGATGTCTGAAATCTGCTTCAACGATACCAGCAGGAGAACGAACCCGACTATGCCCAACATGGGGTCAACAGAAGGAACAATCCCGAGGACGAGAAGAATAGACGCCACTCCACCCAGGACACGTGCCTGTCCTAAATCCGACACGCTGCGCGATTCATTCTGGTGCATTTAAGCTTTTCCGCTTCATCTCCTCAACTCTGCCGTCCACGTAAGCGATGAAGACAGCGTCGGCAAGACCCACGAAAAGCCCGTTCTCGAGCAGACCGGGTATCTTCCTAAGCCTTTGCTCTAGCACATCAGGTTCTGTGATTTCGCCGAAAGATGCGTCTATGACGTAGTTGCCGTTGTCTGTCACCGTTGGCCCGTTCTTTGTCTGCGCCATCCGTATCGTTATGCTTGCGCCGAGCCTCTCGACAGTTTTCATAACATATCCTAAAGCGAAGGGCAGCACCTCCAAGGGAATGGGCTTGTTGAGTTTCCTCGACAGCTTACGGCTCTCGCCTGCAAAGATTCTTAGCCTCGAAGCAGACGCAAGTACTTTCTCCCTCATGAGCGCAGCCCCACCGCCCTTAATCATGTTGCAGTCATAGTCGACTTGGTCGAAGCTGTCGAGATACAGGTCTGGCTGCGGGTTTGTCTCCAAGGTTGCTATCTGAAGCCCCGAGTTGACGGCTTCCAGATATGTTTGAGAGGATGCAGGGATTACGGAGATGCGTTTGCCCTGCTTCGCGATTTCAGCAAGCATGACCGAGGCTGTTGAGCCGCTGCCCAGCCCCACAACCATCCCATCCTCGACGAACGCTATAGCTGCCCTAGCCGCCGCCACCTTCGCTTTTTCCATCCTCTCCACCTTCGAACCTGTCCAGCAGCTTCAACGTTTTCTCCTCAGCCAGCCTCACCTTCTCCTCAACATCCATCACGACCTTGGACAACCTCGTGTCAACCTGTTCCGGCAGGTCGGAGGCCTGTAAAACAATCACCTGTCTCGTAACCTCAGCATGTTTAACGCCTTTGGCTAGCGCATAGGCGACGGCTAAAGCTGTTGTGGCTGCGAAAACACCCAGTATTAACACTAGGTCTTCGAGCAAACCCGGTCCACGCATCGTTCAAGCGGGCTATAAGCGTTAAAGATGTCTTCGTAAATCGGTTTCCGGCGTATTTCGGTAACAATATATGCGGCCATTTGGTTCGAAAAGCTGTGAGGTTAATCGCCGTTCTCGGCACCAAAAACTCGGGAAAAACATCACTGGTGGAGTATTTTGTCGAGAGGTTTGTTAGAGATGGATACAGGGTTGCGGCGGTGAAGCACATCCACCATCGCTTCACCATCGACACAGAAAACAAGGACACGTGGAGGATGGCCAGAAGGGGGGCTGAGATTGTCGCCAGCATCTCGCCTAACGAGCTGGCCATCATGTTCCACAAAGTCGAAAACCAGTGGGAATACAGCTTACAGAAGCTTTTGAAAATTTTGGACGACGAAGGGCTGGACTTGGTCGTTTTCGAGGGATTTCACATGCTGCTAGGCGGTAGAACCGATGTTTACAAAATCATAACGGTCAAGAACAGCGACGACGCAGCCATGTTTCTCCAAACTCTCAAGCAGCCTGTGCTTGCCATCGTTAACAACTCAGGGCAGCCAATCCCAGAGCCTTCAATCCCTGTCTTCACGTTTCCCCCCTCGGACGAGCTTTACAACTACACTCGGAAGGCCGTCCAGCTTTCTGTATAAAGCTGTTCCGATAATTGGCCATGAGAGCGTGCGGACTTCTGCTGGCGGGGGGCGTGTCTAAGAGGTTTGGAGGAGACAAGGCCCTAGCAGTTGTTGACGGCATGCCTATGGTCAAGCATGCAGCCAAGTCGTTGTATCAAGCTTTCGGACAAGTTTACCTTTCTGTGAACACAGTTGAGAGAGGCGAAAGTCTTTCGAAAGCTGCAAGCCCGTATGTTTCGGGCTTTGTGGTGGACGCGTTTGACGCAGGCCCCTTGAGTGGTTTGCTGACCGCTGCCTACAAGCTAGACGCCGATGTTTTCGTCACAGCTCCGACCGATGTTCCCTATCTAAAATCCTCTTCGCTAGACTGTTTGTTCCGCCATCATGTCGCCTCGGATGTTGATGTGGCGTCGGTTGTTTGGGGTAACGGGGCCGTTGAAACTCTAATCCAATCCGTGAAGAGAACATGCTTGCTCAACTATGCGGAGAAGTTTCTCAACGTGAGGAAAAACCTTCTACGGCCGTCCGATATACTCCGTTCGGCTGGAAAGCTCCTGCTAGTCCACGCTTCACGTCTCACCGAAAATCCCGTCGAATTCACGAACATAAACACCGTCGAAGACCTGTCGAACCCCAAGCCACGCGGACCCCTTCAAGGGCTTGTGGATGACAGCCTGATGATAACATCCTGCTCAAAATATTTCTCTGATGCGGCGGAGAAGACCGGCAAAGGTCTGCATTATGACGCTGGTTTAGATTACATGAAGGAGGCGGCAACATACCTTAAGCACGGTGTCACACACCTGTCTTCCCATGCTTTTTTCGACGCGGCCAAGACATTCCGACAAGCAGGAAAAGCAGAAGCCTCCAACATCATGGAACAACTGGGCCTTCTGACTGAAGAGTGGATGGAGACGCAAGTCTAGGAGCTATGCTTTAATTTTGGTTGCAAAACCAAGCTGCATGGCCAAAGTGTTGATGGTGGTGCGCATACTGCCGCGTGACTCGGACACAGACTTGAAAACCCTACTGGACAAAATCGTACGAGAACTTCCCCGCGACGTCGTGGTCAGCGACAGCAGAAGGGAGGAGATTGGTTTCGGGCTCGAGGCCCTTGTCGTAGGCTTTCTGATGCCAGAAAAGGAAGGTGTCGGCGAAGATTTGGAAAGACGTCTCGCGAACATCGAGGAGGTCGGGGAAATAGATGTACAGTCTGTAACAAGAGTTTAATGGTTTTGAGGCTGTTCTGACCCGACTTCATCGATGAAGGCCGCGAGCCTTCTCAAAACAGTGATTTTCTCACCCTCTCCCATCCTCGCCCTCATCAAAGCCTCTCTCAAAACATCCGCAGACTCTATCATAGCTTTCCTATCAACATAGTAAGGCCTGCCGCTCTTAGTCCCGTATGCATAAGCATACTTGACAGGGTCTTTCCAAGAGGCTTTAGACCCATATATGAGACAGGCTACGTAAGCCAAACCTCTGACGGTAGCAGGGCCAACGCCCGACATGGTTAAAAGCTCTTCAAACTTTCTCACGTTTTTAACAGCGCGTAGGGTTTCCTCGTCAAGCTTCCTCGGCGGCATGAGATGCTGCGGCAGCCTCTCAACGTCCATGGAAGGGCCTCTGTCTAACAGGCATTGTTTTTTCATCAAGGCCTTCGCCTGCGCTAAATCCTCGTTAATCCTGCTTGGCGGCGTGTCGGAAAGCATCTCGATGATTGTTTTACGTGTTTCGGTTGACTGTCTGCTTGTCATGTCGAGCACAACCTGCTCCACCCTGTCGCTCACGATCTCGGTGTGAGGCTCTTGGACTGTAGCCCCTACCTCGCTAGACCAGTGATATCTTCTTGCTGTCAGGTTTTCCGTGTTCATTCCTTGGTTTACGATACTCCATTTACCGCTCTCAGAAACAATCGCTGCGTGGAAGTAAATGTTGTAAGAGTCTTGGAGAGCTGCTTCATCCACTGCGCAAGTCAGCCTTGAAACACGTCTTAGCTCGCCTACATCCTCCACACCTATCTCACTCAAGACCCTAGCCGCCTCCAGCTGAGCCGTCCGCATCTCGCTTCCCTTCCCGCCCAAAACCCTTACCGGAACCTCTGTGCCAGCCAGAGCCTGCTTTATCGCCTTGAGGGTGATGGTTGTTTGGCCGCTGGTGTTCCATTCAAACCCGAGGACGCAGGAAAGAGAAGTAAGCCAGAACGGGTCGGCAAACCTCCTAGCCACCTCGTCCGGACCCACATAATCACACAACGCCCTAACAATCTCCCTGCCAAGCTCAACCATCTCCCTGAAATGGGGCACCGAGCCTTCGGCCAGCCACAGGGTAGCCGAGCCTGAACGCTTCATCCAAGGCAAATTCATGCAAAATAAAATATAGCGTTTACCTTAGCCGACTGGAACTAAACCACTGCGCCGTGAACGTATTTATACATGTACATCGCCTAATATGTTAGTGACCTCTAAAATAATCTCAGTTTACATTGTATGCCAGCCTGACAATTGCTGGGTTTCGCGGCTGGTAAAATCATGTGGAAACATTAACGTGAAAGTTGTTGAACACTGCTCTCAGCATGCCAGCCGGCATCACCAACTCTTCCGGATAGCAGCCGGAGATTACGCGCAGCGGGTTTCAAGGTTTCTGCAAAAAGAACGTTCTTTCCAACAGTTACAGATGATTATGGGAAAAAGTGGTCACATTTTCGGATGGGCTACATCAATATGCGGTGGATGCGGCTTGGAGCTGGCGAAAAACTGCATAGTCAGAAGTGTTTCCTCGACAAAAGACGGCGGCGTGATGTGGCATATAATAGGCATGGAAGAAAACGTCAGAACATTCTTGAACCAGCTAGTAAAAAAGGGCGTTGCCTTTAAGACGGTTCGCCAGCAAACCCTCAGGTGGAACGGCATACTCACACACAGGCAGGAGATGGTTTTGAGAACCGCTTTGGAGAACGGATATTTTGATTACCCACGGAAAGTCGACATAAGAGCGTTAGCAACACAGCTTGGCGTCTCGCCTGCAACCGTGTCCGAAACACTCAGAAAGAGTTTGAAGAAGGTTGTAAGGGAATACATGGCGCTGATAGGGGTGCCTGAACTCACAGAGGTAGACTGAGCCCTATCTATTTTAGAAAACCTAACATGTTAGGCACATTACTAAAGTGTTGGCAAATTAATATAATTTACTGACAATGAGAATATCGCGGCGTGAGTTTATCAAGCTTGTTCAATCTACGGCCGCTGTTTCCACTATCGCTTCTCTGATCCCTGAAGAGGGTTTTGGTTTCCAGTACATAGAGCCTATAGACCCCTCCATAAACCCGTTGAAAACGTATCCGTCTAAAGATTGGGAAAAGGTGTACAGGGAGCTTTACACGCCCGATGAAACGTTTCATTATCTCTGTGCCCCCAACGATACCCATGGATGCCTGCTGAAAGCAAGCGTAAAAAACGGGGTTGTAGTTTACGTTGACCCTTCATTCGGATATGGTAAAGCGACGGACATTTACGGCAACAGGGCCTCTGCGCGATGGGACCCGAGGGCGTGCATCAGCGGACTCTCCTACGTGAGAAGGTTCTACTCAGACAAAAGGATTAAGGGAGCGTACGTGAGAAAAGGCTTCAAGCAATGGGTTGACGACGGGTTCCCAAGAGACCCGGAGACGGGGAGGCCGCCAAGCCGATACTTTCAAAGAGGCAAAGAAGAGTTTGTCAAGGTCTCCTATGAAGAAGCTTTCGAGATAACCGCCAAAGCAATCATCAACATAGTAACAACCTACAGCGGTGAGGAAGGGAGAAAGAAACTGCTTAAGCAGGGATACGACCCAGCCATGGTCGAGGCGATGGAGGAGGCTGGGACACGCGTGCTTAAGTTTAGAGGAGGCATGCCTTTCATCTCACCGATTAGGACAGGCGGTTTTTACAGGTTCGCCAACATGATGGCCCTGCTCGACGCCATTGTCAGAGGCGTAGGGCCAGATGAAGCGAAGGGAGCTAGGGGATGGGACAACTATGCATGGCACACCGACCTCCCTCCAGGCCATCCAATGGTCACGGGCGTGAAGACCCTTGACTTCGACCTTTACACCGCGGAAAACGCCAAACTAATCATACTCTGGGGAATGAACTGGATAGCCACTAAAATGCCTGACGGACATTGGCTGACTGAGGCAAAACTGAGAGGCGCTAAAGTTGTCACAATAGCTCCCGAATATCAGTCTTCCAGCTCGAAGGCCGATTGGGTTGTTGTGATAAGAGCTGGAACAGACCATGCCTTAGCTCTAGGGCTTGCTCACGTTATAATCAGGGACAGACTTTATGACGAGAGGTGTGTCAAATCGTTCACAGACCTGCCGTTACTCGTGAGGATGGACAATCTCAAACTGTTGAGAGCCCGGGACATCATAAGGGATTGGCGTCCTGCTCAGCTCAAAAACTATGTCAAAGTCCTTTCACCAGGAGAGCCGTCTCCGCCATACTTCCAGCAGGCAGCACAGCTTCTTTCAGAAGGCTTGAGAAAGGAGATAGACGACTTTGTCGTATGGGATTATGCGTCACGTAGTTTTAAAGTTGTTACAAGGGATAACGTTGGAGAGCATTTCAGAGCGTCTGGCCTTGACCCAGCCCTCGAAGGCGAGTTCGAGGTAGAGACAGTCGAAGGAGCCAAGGTGAAAGTGCGTCCAGTATTTGACCTGCTGAAACAATATCTTGAGGAGAACTTTGACCCCATTACTGTTTCAGAGATAACATGGGTCGCCCCAGAGGCCGTTGAAGAGCTTGCTAGGCTCATAGCTGCCAACAAGTCTCGAACGCTTTTCGTCGAAGGCATGGGGCCGAACCACATGTACCACAGCGACCTAAAGGACCGTGGGATACTTCTTGTTGCAAGCCTGACCGATAACATCGGACATTTCGGCGGGACCGTTGGAAGCTATGCAGGTAACTACCGTATGGAGCTGTTGAACGGAGTTTCACAATGGATTACGGAGGACCCGTTCAACATAGAGCTAGACCCTGAAAAGCCGGCGAAGGTCAAAGCCTATTTCAAGCCAGAGTCAGCACACTACTATGCATACGACGACAGGCCGTTGAGGGTTGGAAACAAGCTGTTCACAGGCAAGACTCATATGCCGACGCCTACTAAAGCCACTTTCTGGGCAAACACCAACTCAATCCTCGGCAACAGCAAATGGGCTCACAACATCATGGTAAACACTCTTCCGAAGATAGAGTTGATAATGGTGAACGACTGGCTGTGGACGGCCACATGCGAGTACGCCGACGTAGTGTTCGGAGTCGACAGCTGGATTGAAAGAAAGAAGCCAGATGTGTATGCCTCAGTAACAAACCCATTTCTGCAGGCATGGCCTAGAACCCCGCTTCCCCGCATCTTCAACACCCGCGACGATGTGGATGTTTTGGCCGGCATAGCGTTAAAGCTTTCCGAGCTCACAGGCGACAGAAGGTTCAGGGATTACTGGCACTTCGTCCTAGAGGACAAGGTAGAAGCAATTTTAAACAGGGTTTTCAACGCAGGAAACTGCACACGCGGCTACACCTTCGAAGCTCTCGAGGAAAGCTGCAAAAAGGGCACGCCTTTCCTGATGCTTACAAGAACCAGCCCTAGGATAACCGGCTGGGAGCAGACAAACGAGAGCAAGCCATGGTACACCAAGACCGGCCGCCTCGAATTTTACAGAGAAGAGGAGGAGTTCATAGAGTATGGCGAGAACCTGCCGGTTTACAGGGAGCCTATCGACAGCACATTCTACGAGCCAAACGTAATAGTCTCAAAACCGCATCCGGCGATAAGGCCCAAGCAGCCTTCTGAATACGGCATTGCCGTCATGGACTTGTCCACCGAGGTGCGGCAGGTCAGAAACGTTGTCAAACCATGGGAGGAGGTTAGGGCAACAAGCCATCCGTTAGCTGAAAAAGGCTTCACGCATGTGCTGGTCACTCCAAAGTATAGGCATGCATGCCACACCATGGGAGCTAGCACAGATCTTGAGGTTACGTTTTTCGGACCGTTTGGAGACTTCTACAGACACGACCCAAGAAAGCCATGGGTGGGCGAGGGCTACATCGACATCAACCCGTTGGATGCGAAACGTCTAGGGATAGAGGACGGAGACTATGTATGGTGCGACGCAGACCCCTCCGACAGGCCTTTCGTCGGATGGGCTGCAAAGCCTGAGGACTACAAGGTTTTCAGATGGCTTGTCAGAGCCAGACACTATCCTAACATAGCTCCAGGCATAGCTCGTGCATGGTTCCACTTCTACGTCTCAACCCACGGCTCTGTCGAAGGACATGAGAAGAGAGCTGATAAACTTGCCAAAAACCCGAGAACAGGCTATCAAGCAGCCTACAGGTATGGCAGCCATCAATCCACAACAAGGACATGGCTGAAGCCAACCCTGCAGACAGACAGCCTTTTCAGAAAAGAGTACTACGGACAGCTGATAGGGAAGGGTTTTGCGCTAGATGTCCACCAGGTGGTGGGCGCTCCGAAAGAAGCCTTCGTCAAAATCACCAGAGCCGAGCCTGGCGGGGAAGACGGAAGAGGACTTTGGAACCCTGCCGCCTCCGGGATGAGGCCTATGTATGCTTCTGAGCCTATGAAGAAGTATCTTGCGGGGCTTTTCGTGGAGGTGGTGTGAGATGCCGAAGGTCTACAACTGGCAGATCGGAAGGGAGATGGATTACTGGTATGAGGCGGCGCGTCCAAGACGGCAGGCTGGAGCAGTGTTTGACACAAACAAGTGCATCGCCTGCCAGACGTGTACGGTTGCCTGCAAAACAACGTGGACGTCCGGGAAAGGCCAGGAATACATGTACTGGAACAACGTTGAGACCAAGCCCTGGGGCTCCTACCCTATGGGATGGGATGTAAACATTCTAAACATGCTCGGCCCTCAGCGATGGACCAAGAACGGCGACAAATACGTTTATCAAGGCAAAACGTTATTCGAGGCGACGCCGGCAAACGAGAGAGTTTTAGGCTATCTTCCCAGCGACATTGAATACGCGTATCCTAACAGAGGAGAGGACGAGACAAACCAGCCGTTAACCAACGAAAAATTCTACCTTAAGCTTCCGCATGACGTGTGGTTCTTCTACCTGCCTCGCATCTGTAACCACTGCACATACCCTGCATGTCTAGCAGCATGCTCTAGGATGGCGATCTACAAAAGGCCGGAGGATGGTATAGTATTAGTCGACCAGCTTCGATGCCGTGGATACAGGGAGTGTGTGCAAGCTTGCCCTTACAAGAAGGTTTTCTACAACCATGTTACGAGGATATCGGAGAAATGTGTCCTCTGCTACCCCGCCGTTGAAAGAGGTATTTGGCCACGCTGCATGAGGACGTGCATCGGCAAGATTAGGATGTTCGGCTATGTGAACACTCCTGAAAACGCCGACCCCGAGAACCCGCTTGACTTCCTAATACACGTTAAGAAAGTCGCTCTTCCGCTTCTACCCCAGCTGGGGCTGGAGCCTAACATCTACTACATACCGCCGGTACACGTCGGCAACGTCAACTTCCTCAGAATGCTTTTCGGGCCAGGCGTGGACCAAGCCATCCAAACCTACAGAAAAGCCATGGCTGGAAGAGATACAGAGCTTGTTGCGGCGCTGGTGTTGAACGTCTCAGCTGACAGGATTATGACAAAGTTCAAAGTCGTAGGAGGCTCGGAGGTAGCTGGTTACGATGAGAATGGCCACGAGGTTGTGAGAGTGCCTTTGAAGGAGCCTACTGTGGTGAGACCCTTCTTTGACGAAAAGCTCCAAACCTTCAGGCATAACATTACATGAGGTGGTTTAGATGAAGACGTGGAGAAGACGTGCCATGCTTCGGCTTGCCTCGGACAAAGCCAAGCCGCTGAGTAAAGTAGACAGGTTCTTTCTACCAGCCGTTGCGGTTTCGTCTTTAGCAACAGCGTTGCTGGCTGCTTTTTACAAACAGTTTGAATCCGTCTTAAAACCGGCCCAGGCCACTACACGGCAGCAACCCATCGCAGACGTCATAGCGTATAGAGTGCCGAAGGCACCAATATCCGACCCAGACTCACCCGTGTGGGGGACCATTAAAGAATACAGGATAAACCTTGCAGACCAGACGATAACAAGACCTTTGAAAACAACTGTACCTAAGCAGCCGATCACGGTAAAGGCCGTGTACGACGATGAATGGATTGCCTTCCTGCTCATCTTCCCGTCAGACAAACCCTCTAAACAAGCCATAAAAGTGAACGAGTTCAGGGATGCGTGCGCCGTTCTGCTGGCCCGGCATCCAGCAAAGCCGGAGGTAAGGTTCATGGGGACTGCTGACAACCCTGCGACAATCCTCCACTGGAAGGCGGACTGGCAGGCTGACGTGGAGGAGGGGTTCCAAGACATTGAAAAAGCCTTTCCAAACGTTGCGGCAGACTTCTATCCACCGTTGAAGGGAGCTGTAGCCGACGGGAAGCCGCCGAAAACAGTCGACATCATGAGCGGAGCGGTTAGATGGCTTGCTGGACTCAATGCGGGCAACCCGATATCCGAACCGGTGAAGAAATCACCTGTAGAGAAAATAGTTGGGAAAGGCCCTGGGACGATCGCCACCACGCCTACGCAAGATGCTGTAGGCTGGGGGAGATGGTTGGACGGTCACTGGAGAGTAGTTCTGGCCAAAAAGCTGCGAGCCTCAGACAGCAACGTCGGAGAAATAAGCCTTGAGCCAGGAAATGTTTACGCAGCTGCGTTCACCGTATGGTTTGGCGGCGAAAGAGACAGGGGCGGTAGAAAAAATCCCAGCATGCTGCAAACACTCCTCCTCCAGTAGGTGAGCATTTGGAGACAACAGAGCTTTATGGCGACAGGCTTCTTACGTTCGCACTGTTCTGTAACATTCTCGCTAAAAGCTTTGTCCCAGACAGGGAAAAGATGGTTGAAAACCTCCGCAAACTAGCCGAAATATCCGTTAACCTCCCAAAAACAAAACTAAGAGAGCTTGTTTCAGAAACCTTGCAACATGTCGAGGAAGACGTCGAGGCCGCATCTGATTATTTCAGGCTGTTTGAGCTGGGTGTCTCACCTCCTTACGAGACATCGTACACAGCGGCTGTGAAGAAAGAAAACATGACGTTCCACAAGGCTGACGTTGCCGGCTTTTATAGAGCCTTCGGCGTCAAACATTCTGGTGATTATCCGGACCATTTAGCCGCTGAGCTGGAATTTCTTTCTCTTCTATTCTTGAAAGAAGCTCACGCGCTAAAGCATAACGATGTGGAAAATGCTGAAATATGCCGTGGAACGCGGGAGAAATTTATTCAGCAGCACTTGGCAAATTGGGTGGATCTTTTCAGCCAAGCCATCGAGAAAAACGCGAAAAAACCGACCTACGTCCTCTGGGCCCGTCTTCTAAGTGAAACGGTTAAGGTTGCCAGCCAGCCGGTTAATGTTTAAGAGGAGCCGTTTCCCCAGCTGTGACAGAGTGGTGAAAATTGGAGTACATCTACGCCGCGCTGCTCCTGCACAAGGCTGGCAAAAAGGTTGACGAGGAAAGCCTGAGAAAGGTGGTGGAGGCAGCGGGAATTACGCCAGACCTGCCGAAGATAAAATCTCTAGCGACAGCCCTCGCAGAGATAAACATCGACGAAGTGCTGAAGCAAGCCGCAGCGGTTCCAGCGGCACCCATAGCCGCTGCAACGCAGGCGCCCGCCACGGAGACGCCGTCAGCCGCGTCCGCCGCCAAGCCGAAGGAAGAGAAGAAAGAGGAGGAGAAAGAGGAGGCACTGTCGGGGCTCAGCGCCCTGTTCGGATAATTCCGTAGAGAAACAGCTGTTGGGCTAATGGTTTAAATTTGAACACTAGGCTAGCTGACTTAACACGGTGCCGGCTTAATGCCCTATGACGAGAGGGAATACAGGCTTGCGTTCTTCATCGACAACGGGTTTGCGAGACGGCAGTGTAATGTTTGCGGAGAGTTTTTCTGGAGCCTCGACCCCAACCGGTCAAACTGCGGCGAATCACCCTGCGTCGAATACAGCTTCCTCGACAGAGCATATGCGAAAGTCAGCCTCACCGTGAGAGAAGCCAGAAAAGCCTTCATCGACTTTTTCGCTGAAAGAGGACACACACCGGTCAAGCCCTACCCAATTGTAGCAAGGTGGCGGACGGACCTGTATCTTACGGATGCCTCAATCGTAGACTTCCAGCCATGGGTTACCGACGGCATAGCACCTCCTCCAGCTAACCCGCTGGTGGTTAGCCAGCCTTGCGCAAGGCTGGTCGACTTGGATAAGATTGGCCTGACCTTCGGCCGTCATCTTACGGTTTTTGAAATGGGTGGGCATCATGCTTTCAACTATCCCGATAAACAAATTTACTGGAAAGACGGTACCACGGCTTACTGCCACGAGTTTATGACCAAAATTCTCGGCATACCTGCTGAGGAGCTTGTCTACAAAGAGTCGTGGTGGGCGGGCGGCGGCAACGAGGGGCCCTGTCTCGAAGTCATAGCGGGCGGCCTCGAGCTGGCGACGCTAGTCTTCATGCAGTTTAAAACATTGGACGGCGGCAGGGTTGAAACCCCTATAAAGACGGTGGACACGGGCTATGGGATTGAGCGGCTTGCATGGTTCACGAAGAGGACGCCCAGCGCATTCGACGCCATCTATGGAGAGCTGCTAGCAAAGGTTAGGGAGCTGATACCGATAAACCGTCCGCCCGAAGAGCTGTTGACAAAATACGCACGCTACACGGGATGGGTTACGCCTAAAGCAGAAGCAACGGTTTACGAGCTGAGAAGAAAAGTTGCTCAGCTTGCCGGAATACCGCTCCAACAGGTTTTGGAGCAGATACAGCCCTACGAGAAGGTTTACAGCAGCTTAGACTACAGCAGAGCCATCGCGTTTATCATCTCGGAGGGAGTTGTTCCAAGCAACGTCAAAACAGGATACTTGGCACGTCTGCTGATACGCAGAGCATACAGAGTGCTCAAATCTGTCGGAGCTGAGGATAGACTTCTCGACCTTGTTGACCTGCAGCTGATGTTCTGGAAAAACGACTTTCCACACCTAGCGGAGATGCGCGGCGAGGTGCTGGAGATAGTTGAGCATGAAATCAACAAGTTCAAGGAGACTCTGTCTCGCGGCGCTGAATCTATAGCCAGAGAAATAAAATCTATCAAGAATACTGTGAGGGAGCTTCCGGTCGAAAACCTAATCCGGTACTATGATGATAAAGGAATAACACCCGACATCGTGGCTGACATAGCCTCAAAAGAGGGTGTAACGGTTTCAATCCCCGAGAATTTTTACGAGCTTGTAGCCGCCAGGCATCTGAGAGAGACCCCGGTCAAACAGGAGCAGATAAGAGTTGATGTGAGCAAGTATCCGGCGACAGCCAAGCTCTACTACGAACAGCCTTGGACTTTTTCCTTCAGGGCTAAGGTTTTGGGCGTTGAACAGGGCTACGTCATCCTTGATTCGACTTGCTTCTATCCAGAGGGGGGTGGAGCTGTGGGCGACGCCGGCAGGCTTGTCTTCTCAGGCAAGACCTGTGAGGTTGTTGACACGCAGGTTGTCAACGATGTTGTACTGCACAAGGTTGACGGTCCTCTCCCGCAGGCAGGTGATGAAGTGGAGGGCTATGTTGACGCCGAGAGACGTTTAAGCATAGTGCGCCACCACACAGCTACGCACATTCTCCTAGCGGCTGCTAGGAGAGTCTTGGGAAAGCATGCTTGGCAGGCGGGTGCGAGAAAAGAACCCGACAAAGGAAGGCTTGACGTTTACCATCACATAAGGCTTACAGCCGAGCAGATACGTGAAATCGAGCGTCTGGCCAACACAGTCGTCTCCAGAAGAATTCCCGTGAGAATAAGTTGGCAGGATAGAAACAGTGCTGAGGAGACTTATGGCTTCAGCCTTTACCAAGGCGGGGAAGTGCCGCTAGGCGTCATCCGGGTTGTTGAAATACCTGGCTGGGATGCCGAGGCCTGCGGCGGACTTCACTGCGAAAACACCGAAGACGTTGGACTGATAAAGATAGTCTCGACAGAGAGAATTCAAGACGGTGTTGAACGAATCATATTCACGGCGGGGCCGGCGTCTCTGTCACGATATCAGAGGCTGGAGTCAAACCTCCAGCAGATTGCCGAGTCTCTGCAGACACCGTTAGAGGATGTGGCCAGGAAGGTTACTGAGCTGGACGAGCAGCTGAAAACCCTGCGTAAGACCGTCAAAAAGCTGTCGGACAAAATCATAGCCTACAAAGCGGTAGAGATAAGAAGCGTAGCCATCCAGTCTGACAAGGCTCACATCTACATCGCTGAGGAAGAGTATGGGGATGATGATTACTTGATTAAGCTTGCAGCTGAAACCGTGAACGTTGACAGGCCCGCCATCGCATTGATTTACACGGGAGCTCCCTCTTCGAAGGTTGTGTGCGTGGCCAACGAGCTAGCTGCAAAACATGGCTACAGGGCTGGCGAGATTGTGAACCGGCTCTGCAGCTTAGCCGGCGGCAGGGGCGGTGGAAGCGACACGCTAGGCAGAGGAGCCGCCCCAAAGGAATCTCTCACGACCGCTCTGTCACAGCTCGAAAAAATCATCAAGCCTTCTCGATAGCCGCGGACAGAGCCGCGGACTCAGATAAAGCCCTCGCAATCACGAGCGGCAGAACTTCTTTCGTGTAGTATCCCGTTTCCACCGCCACTGCGGCCGCTTCACGTCCTGCCTTCACCAACAACAGCGGAAGGGTGTCTCTCGTGAAGTAGCCGATGTTTACAGCGAAGGCGAGAGCCGTCGCCACAACATCCAGCAACTCGGCGCGGGTCTTGTTCAAGTCGACTATCAGGTCGCTTCCCCGCAGCACCATGTTGTCCTCGAACGAGCGGAGTATGGTTACACCCCTCAACACAGCTTTTATGTCAAGCTTGACGAGAAGGCTGGCCAACAGCTGCGAAATCTCCTCTCCCTTCTTCGCCACCAGAGTGTCCCTAGCTATCCATACTTGACCGCCCTCGATACGTGTTGGAATCCTGAGCTTGCCGAAGTCGCTGAGGATGGGGCCGGGTGGCAGGCCTGTGTTTGTTTCAGGAACCCATACGTCGAAGTCGGCTTTCTCACCTGCTTTAGCGTACATAGGGACCTTGCTCTTTTCAAGCATCGTTGCAAGCTTGAAGCTGTTTATGCTGCTGAAAATAAACCCAGCCGGAGCCGTGACATCTTCCACGAGCTTCTCAAGCTCCGTTTTCCCAGCAAGCCTACAAGCCTTGAGAAAGAGCGTCTTCTTCAAAACACGTATTTCACACAAGCCGCGGAGCTTTTTCCGCATCTCATGTATCGTGTTAGACCTTACACCGGTAAGGTCGAAAACAGCTATAACTCCGTAGCGGTTGAGTAAGCCTGCGATCTCCTCAGCCAGCTTAGCCTTCTTGACCACGGCCTTCCTCATGACTGTCTGAAAGGACATGACTTTGACCGCCCCAGCTCTATGCCAGACCGGAATCCCATCTTATAATGTTGTTTCCTAAAGCTCTACTTTGACCGGTTTTCCTCTTGTAGCCTTCAAATAGACGCTGGAAACGTTGCGCAACCTTTTCTCAAGCTTTTCAACGACCCTGTTTAAAACGGTCTCAGCGTTCTCAGCGATGTTTTCGTCGCTGTCTTCCTCAAGCCCGACCAAGCATGCTATCGTGTATGTTTTCCTCAGCTGCACCTGCACGCTGTTCGCGTAGCGTTTCACCAGCTTCTGAAGCTCTGACCCCGGCGGGATGGGTATTGGTGTCTTCCCACGTCCGCCTAAAGCCGCTCCAAGCGCTCTTGCCGCAATCCCCATCAAAGACGGCTCAACAAGCACGAAATCATACTCTTTAGCTATCTTCTTAGCCTCTCTCTTCCTGCCGACGAGCGCCTCAAGCTCCTCCCTCGTCACAACCCGTGACACGCCCTCGGTTCTGCTGGCCTCGAGGGCCAGGTTGCCTGAAGCTATGACAAGAATTTTACGCCTTTTCCGACCAAGGTCGTTGGGAAGCTCGATTACTTCGGTGAACCTGTTCTGCGGCTTGGACAGGTCTACTCCAGTCACGTTTATAATGAGCTCTAGGGACTGCTTGAACCTAGCTGGGAGCATGCTTTGTTTTGACTGTTTAACCGCTGTCAGAAGCTTGGAGCTAACAGCACGCATCATTTCTTCTCACCTAAAAAGCTGTCGTACTTCCCTTGGTCGATGAGTTTAATGACCTCCTTGGCAACCATGCCGTCCACCTTAACGCCCATGCTGACGCAAGTTCCCAGAATCTCCTTCACAGCCGATTTCAAACTCTTAGACCGTAGGTCCGGCAACTTAGTCTCAGCGATTTTAACTATTTCGGCGAATTTTAGGTCGGCTACAAAATCCTTGCCGGGCGTACCAGAGCCTTTGGGAACCTGTGCAGTGCTTGCGATTAACGCAGCTGTGCTGGGGGTTCCGACCTTAATCTGGAATTGTTTTGTGTCTGTGTTGACAACTATCTCTATCGGCACACGCATCCCCATGAACTCCTTGGTGAGCTTGTTAGCCTCCTCAGCAACTGCCAGAACGTTCAACCCTAGAGGCCCTAGGGCAGGTCCCAGCGGAGGGCCCGCCGTGACTTTGCCGCCTTCGACCAGAAATCTGAAGGTTTTTTCACCCATTTTCTCCGGGGTTTACGGCACAGCCAATTCATAAATTCTACGTCTTGCTGACGGGTCTGACGGCGTCTATCGAGACGGAGATCGGCAGTTGGAACGCTGCTTCCCTTAGCTCGAGCGTAACCTCCCTTCTAGCTTTCTCAACCCTTATGACCTTGCCCGTTATTCCCTTCAAAGGACCGGAAACAATCTCCACCAACTGCCCCGCTTCAATCACCTCTATCAACGGTTTCTCCACGAGATGCGGCGCTATCGTCTCGAGTTTGACGGGCATCGGAGGCCTTGCTTTGACATGCCTTACGTTTTGTACCGCGTCGGCTATGAGTTCGCGCTGTCCAGCTTCAACAAAAACATAGCCTTTGAGCGCGGGAAGTATGACTATTGAGGCGACGGCCGGTTTTTCGACCAGCTTGAAGAGAGGCGTGTGTTTCTCGGCACGCCATTCACCGTCCGCATAAACCAGCGTTGTCAAATCTTCACCCCCGTCTTGACCATAGAACCAGCGGTAGCCAGCCTCTTCAGGCTGGTCCTTGAACAACACTAGCGCATAACGGCCGCCACGCCTAAGCGTCACAGGCGTTGCAAATTTTATCTCAGCCCATCCCTCGGTCTTCAAAAGCAGAGGGTCGTAACGTCCTTCGCCCAAAATTTTCTCAGAGAAACCTGTTTCGTCGCTGTATTCTTGAACACGCGCCCTCAAAGGCTCTGAAGGCTCGCCGTCCTTCCCTATGTAAACAGACACATGCTCCATCGCCGTGGTTTTAGGAGAGTTGAAAACTACTGCAACGTGGTTTTTCTCCGTTATCTTGACAGACCCTTTAACCTCTTTGACAAAATCTAGGAAAACGCCGTGAAACCTCGACTCCAGTATCGTAGCTACCGACCTCTCCTGACCAACCGTTGTCTTGACCGCGAAATACTTCATCTCAGCGTGCCCCAACCTGCTGGCCTGCCAACCGCCAGTTATTTAAACATAGGTTTTCTAGGCAGCCTGGAATGCCAGGGCCAGAAAACGTATGATGAAGGCTATCATACCTATGATTGCTAGGCCAAGTAGGGTTATGCGCAGCGTTATGGAATATTCTTTCCTAGAGGGCTTCCTTGCCATCCTGAACAGCGTCACCGTGGACTTGAGGAAACTACGTATGCCCAACTCCCAGTTTTAGGTTGCGAATCGTCTTTTTATGCTTTCCTGCCCGCCAGTAGATGGGCCAGCAGAGATGCTTCGGTATGCATCCTGTTTTCAGCTTGGTCGTAGATGACCGACTGAGGCCCGTATGCAACGTCCGGCGTCACCTCTTCGTTCAAGTGCATGGGCATGCAGTGCATGAATTTCGCCGACGGTTTTGCCAAAGCCATCAACCCAGCGTTTACCTGAAACTCTGGCAGAAAAACTGAAAGCCTCTTAGCCCTCTCCTCCTCCATGCCCATGGAGACGAAAACGTCAGTGTACACAAAGTCAGCTTCCTTCACAGCTTCCTTCGGGTCTTCGGTCAGCGTGACTTCGCCGCCGCTTTCCTCCGCCATGCTCAAGGCTTTCCTAACCTCGCTCTCAGGCGGCCCGTAACCCTTCGGCGACGCTACCGTGATTTTAAGCCCGAGCATCGCACAGGCCTGCATGAGGGAGACGCAAACGTTATTTCCGTCGCCGACATACACTATCTTCGCCTTCGCAGGGTTTTTAGAGAATTCGAAAATGGTCATCACGTCAGCCAGGGCTTGGCATGGATGATGTCTGTCGCTGAGAGCGTTGACGACCGAGGCTCGGCCGTTGTTGCTCAACGCCACTAGGTCTTGGTGGCCGAAGACACGTGCGACTATAGCGTCGACATATCTTCCTAAAACCTTGCCTGTGTCATCCACTGACTCTCCCCTCCCCAGCTGAAGCTCGTTCCAGCCAAGGTAGAACGAGTTGCCTCCGAGCTTTGAAATGGCTGCTTGGAAAGAGACCCTTGTGCGCGTAGATGGTTTCTGGAAAACGAGTGCAACAAGCTTTCCTGCCAGAGGCTTAGAACGTGGGTAGCCGTTTCTCTTCCATCTTAACGCGTTATTCACGACTGAGGCAAACTCGCCGGCTGCGAGGTCGCCCACCTCAAGATAGTGCCGGACTTTCCGCACAGCCGCCCTTTGTCGCGGGGTTTATTTTACGTTTTCCATGCGATAAGCCAATATGCATGCTTTCAACGGTTTATCACATGACTGACGAGCATATGCTTTTCAAATCTCTTTCTTCACAGAGCAGGATTGCCATGCTCAAGAATCTCCAGCAGCATCCGCTCAGTTACACCGAGCTCATGAAAGCTGTCGGCATGGCTAAGAAAACCGCCTCTGGAAAATTTGCACATCACATACGTGTGTTGATGTCTTCTGGTTTGGTTAGGCTTAACCCGCAAACCAAAGCATACGAGCTAACGCCAAAGGGTGTTAAGTTGATGAAGTCTCTGGAAAATCTCCGTTCGGTCATGCTTGAATCCGACAGGCTCAAGGTTAGGAGGTCAGGTCTTTTCATCGAAAAGTTTGACAGAAATAAGATAGCGAATGTTTTAGTCGAGGAGGCAAACGTCCCGCCTAAAACTGCAGACAACCTAGCCAAGCTGGCTGAAGAGAAGCTTGAGGACCTAAACATAGAATACTTGACGGCTCCGCTCATCAGAGAGCTTGTCAACGCGCTGTTGATAGACCAAGGGCTTGAGCAATATCGTCATAGGCTGACGAGGCTTGGAATGCCTGTTTACGATGTTGAAAAACTGTTGGCTGATGCGGCGGGGAAGAGGGCGTTTCCTTTTCTGGTCAAAAGCTCGTCTGACGCTGTTTTCAGAGAGTATGTTCTCCAGTCGGCGTTGCCGCGTGAGGTTGTGGACGCATATCTTGCTGGGGACATAGATTTGCGGGGAGTTAACACATGGGCTTTCAGCGTCTCGTCAAAAATCCTAAACGCCGACTCGGAGAACATGCTCACCGTTCTAACCCATTTTGAGGGGGTTGAAAGCGAAATTGTAGTCAGAACATCCAGCAACCCGGATGCGCAGACTCTGCGTTTTCTAGCCAAATATTTGGCTGCAAAACAGCTCAAGCTGACTTTTTACAGCGAGAGCTTTGAAATGGCTTTTGCTCAGTCTGTTCTGGACAGTGGTCTCCAGCTCATGGTTCCTTTCGAGAAGCTTGACTTCGACCATCGGTCGTTGGACTTGATTCTGCCGCAGAGACCCGCTTCCTCAGACGGTCATCCTTTCTCGGCTTCGGGCTTGATTGACGGCGAGGCTTCGCTCAACCTCGTCGGCCTGTATTTAAAGGCTGGAGGCGTTGAGAAAATCTTCTGGGATAACGTCAGGTCGGCTATAGATGCTGTATTCCACGCTTTTAAGAAAAAGAAAAGCATGGTCTCACGTTTTTGGGAAGACGTGCAAGGTTATTTCATCTTGTCGTTCGTCGGAATGACTCAGCTGGTGGAGCGGGGAGGGTTCAACCAGGCAGAGCTCGTGGGGGAGCTTTCGACAGAATGCAAACGCACTGCGTCCGATGAGGTTTTGCTGCTTCCCAGCCCGCAGTCGACAGCCAAAACAGCTGAAAGGTTTCGGCATCTTGACGTGATAAGGTTTGGAGCTAAAAAGGTCGAGCAGCTGGCTGGCCCAGAGACATATTCATGGCGACCCGCCTTCCCGACGGTTGACGAAATCCTCTACATGGCCAAACATCTTCCAGGCGGTTTTAAGATAGCCGTAGCCGGTAAACAAGCGGCCAAACTGCTTGACTTAAAGCCTCTGGCCCTACTTTCTTCGAGCCCTAAGAGTCAGGATGGCCCTAGCTAAATCTCCCTTTGCTTCAGCTAAAGCGTTTCTCGCATCCTCTTCGGAAGCACCCGTCTGCGACACAACGAGTGTCACATCCTCTTCCGACGGCGTGTAGGCTGGCCTGGCCTCAGCCTCGGCCTCAGCTTCCTGCAACTCGCCGCCCACGATTTGAATGACATGCTCTCCTCCGGCCTTCATAGAGTAGACCGACGGGTTTTGGATGACTATCTGCCTGCTGGCGAGCTTAATGACTACCTGCTCCGCAGTCCCCAGCTCCTCAACGTCGAGGCCGAGGTTTTTGAGCAGCCGCTCCTGCATCCTCCTTAACTCTCTCGGACTCAGCCGTTTCAACTCCAGCGCCTTGTAATACAGACAGGGTTTAAATTTTATGTCTTACCTTGACAGCCGTCCCGCGTCTCAGCTCCTTCATCTCGATGCCCGACAAAACAGCTTTCCCAACCGCCAAAAGACTCCCTGCGGAGTCTACAACAAGAACATCCTGCCCGGGGATTATCGATTCATCGACGGCTATGACGTTGGCGGGTGAGACGTCGAAGCCATTTTTCACTCTTGTTTCACCTTCTTGGTTGACAACTACACGGTGTTTGACGCCTGGGCTGAGTTTAGCAAGCCTCATCCCACCCTCCAATGTGAGGGAGATCATGCCGTCTGAAGGTCTGATGGTTGCCAGCACGACTCCGTTCAGCCAGATTCGCCTAAGCTTTCCCGTAGAAGGCGACACCTCAACAACACAGCCGTCTGGGAAAAAATCTTCGCCGTTTACGTTGAACAGAAATGAGGCAAGCTCCCGGGCGTGCTTGAGCAGCATGTTATTGTATGACATGAAACTCCGACGCCATATTCCTGATCTTTTCAGCAAACTGTACAGGAGCCTCGCAGTCCACCTCAACGGTGCCGCCGTTGAACTCGATCTTCAAAACGTTGCAGACATCCTTTATCTCAGCTAAGAGCTTTAGCGTGGGCCCCTCGTTCGTTAACATAGCTTTGAGGTGCACGTATCCGCCCATGAGCCTTGCAGCCTCCCGATGCAAGGATTGAAGGTTATAGCCGGTCGCCCCTGAGACAACCACATAATCCATGTCCAGGTTTATCTGCTCAATCTTATGCGTAAAGTCAGGACACACGTCAACCTTGTTGAACACGATGAGCACAGGGACATTTTTAACGCCGACCTCGTCCAAAACGTTGAGACATGTGTTAAGCTTCTCCCGTATTACGTCAACGGGTTCGCTTATATCAACTACGAGAAGAAGCAGGTCGGCGTAAATGAACTCGCTCAAGGTTGAATGAAAAGATTCAACCAGCAGATGTGGTAGGTTGCGTATAAACCCGACTGTGTCGGAGAGGTATGCCCTACGTCCGTTGAATTTGACAATCCGCGAGGTTGTTGAAAGGGTTGTGAAAAGCTGCGGCCCGGCGGGCGAGTTCTCGCCAGCCAAAGCGTTGAACAATGTTGTCTTCCCGGCGTTTGTGTATCCCGTGAGAACAACAGACGGCAAACCAGCCTCAAGCCTCTTCCTCCGCATCATCGTCTTCCGCACCCTAATCGCTTTGAGCTTTTCCTTAATCACGGAAACACGTCTGAAGATTTCGTTGTAGTAAACGTCGGCCTCGTATGCTCCAAGGCCGTGAAAACCCGGCTGCTCCCCCCTCTTAGCAAGCCGGACTTTCTCCTTAGCTCTGGACAGCTCATACTGCAGCTCAGCCAGCTTTATCTGAAGCTTAGCCTCCGTCGAAGCCGCTCTAAGCGCAAACGTCTCAAGAATAAGTTGCGTTCTTGAGATCACGGGCACAGACAAAGCCTTGGCGAGGTTGTATTCCTGCACGGGTTTGAGCTCGTTCTCGAAAACGACTTTTTCCACCCGAAGATTTTTAACAGCCTTCCTGAGCTCCTCAACCTTTCCCGGGCCCACTTGATATTTTGGATGCGGTGCTCTTTTCTGAACCAAAGCATACACCGGCTCGTAGCCGACGCCTTTGCAAAGCTCCTTCAACTCGTCTAAGTTGTAGTCAGACCAGTCATCAAGCCTCTGTACTACCGCAACCCTCAACCCAGCGCCTTCAACAAAGCTTACACCAGCCAGCTTATTTATTCTCCTCAGGCTTGAGAACCACTAGCCAGCTACCTCCACCAACAGGTTCTGCAAATCCTACGGACGTTCCTACAGGGCTTGTTAAAAGCTCTGAGACGTTCTTTTTCTCTTTCTTCTTGGTTTTTCCTTAATATTCTGTTGCAATAGGGACATTTATCCCTGTGTATAAACGTTTGACAACACCTACTACAATACGATTCTCCCTTATCATAGTTTGGCTGGTGGCCTGAAGGAATAAACAAGACTCTTCATCTTCCCTATAGCTGAAAAACGGAACCACATCCTCAAACCATACAGCTATTCTAACCTCTCGCCCGTCGTTAGCCTCGTAATAAAACAACGGCTTATACATGTTCGGAATTCTCAACCTCCATCCCGCTGTTACTTCGCATTCGGGTATGTTTAAAGGCTGCTGCTGTGTGTTGGGCAGCCTGTGGACAACGACACCACCATGGCTGAAGGCGGTGGAGAAACGACGGAGTCTATCCGGAAACAGGTTTATGAACCTCGCGGGAGGGTGGGAAGAAGGTTCTACGCTGATGTTCACAGGATGGCGAACAAGAACCGTAAAAGGAAGAACGATGATAACTATCACATATACACCGTTGACGGGGAAAACTTCAAAGCCTGCAGGATAACCGATATTCCAGCGGAGGCAGGGGATGAGCTCTACGTGGACACAATTCCCGTAGAGCTCACCGACGAATTCATAGAGGTTTTACGCCGTGGCGTCAGGGTCTTCTACGTCCGGCGACTGACGTCATTCAAGCTGATGTACGAAAAGCTCGGCATCAAGACCAATAGTGCGAAGAACGATGTCAAGGTGTTGATGGCTTTAGAAACTAAGTGGTTTAGAGAGGTCAACGAAGACATCCTTGTGATGCGTAGATTAATCTGCGCCTATAGAAGCCTGCTTAACAGCCGTCAAAGCCTGATGAACAGGATGAGGGCTTTAAGCGAAGTTGAAAGAGAGGTCTTGAAAGACGCTATAAAGGCTTTGGAGGAGAAGATGACTACAATGGCGGAAATAATAGTCTCTGAGGCGGATAAAAGAATACCCGCCTACAATGAAGTCGTCAGGGCCCTCGGAATAGAGGGAGAAAATCATCTTTCAGCCCGAGAGGCCTTGGCAGACGTAATGCTACACATGCAAAGGAGCACATCGTACAGACAGTTCAGGAAGTTCCTCGGCCTATTCCCAGGCCGGAGAGGCGTCAACAAGTTCTACAATACATCCGCGAGAATGGCGTTGGCGCGGCTCACTTCGGCGGTCCATTGCCCAGAACACCGTGCGAGGGATGAGGAGCAGCTGCTGCGACGCATCTGGCACTTGAAGAAGACCCGGGAAAAGGTTGGAGGCGCCGGCCTGAACAGCAGGGAAAAACCCCTCTGGAAAGGCCGGCCCATAGATAAACAGTGCGGTATCTGTTGGATACCGGCCCCCAGCTTATCAGGCGGCCTTTCCAGAGGGTCTTCTTAGATGTTGTTCTGCTGGTTGCCTCCAGCCAACCCCTCCCCTTGTTTTTTCTTTTCGTATGTCTTGTTCTACGGTTTTCGTATTCTTTCACTGTTTTTTCTTTGTCGAAGTAGCGCTGTGTTAGATGGGTTTCAGAACCCATGACCACAGCTCATTTCACTCCCCTTGCGAATAGTCATCCCTCTTATCTGACACGGCTGTGTTAAGCTATCTTAAAAGTATCAAGCTTCTATATGCCCGTCAGGTTGGCTCCATCATATGCGCTGCGCTTGTTGACGCAGAGATTTCCTGCTGGTTTTTCCGCCCACGTGGGGTGAAAAATTTTTGGGGTTTTACTTGCTCAGCCGTCCTACAGCTTGGCCTGCAGGTCCTCCCAAGTTTGCTCGTCTTCCACCTCGTCTTCCAGCAGTTCTTCGAAGACCTCGTGAGTTACGACGTCTGTTGTCCTGTATTTTTCAACCATCTGGCTGTAGAATTTTATGGCGCAGGCTTCCGCCTTCAGCACATCCTTGATAAGCTTCAAATAGTCTGTCGGGTCTTCGGGCGGCGGTATGTAGCCGCACCCACTCGTTGACAAAAGTTTGCTAAAGTCGAGGACGGGTTTTCCGCCGAGCTGAATTATCCGCCGCGCCAGCTTCTCAGCATGTTTGAGCTCATGCTGGGACATCTCGAGGAGAATCGGCCTGAACGTGTCGGCGTCGACGCCCTTCAGCCACATGGCCGCCACCCAGTACTGGTAGTGCGCAAGCCATTCATCTGCGTATGCCTTCAAAAGGTCTGAAATCGCTTCATCCACATTTGCTTTGACTATTTCCTTGCCGGTTTTTCCCATGGCGTTTGACGGCCGTAGCCGCCCATTTATAGGTTGCTTTCAAACCGGAAGAAGCTTTCCCGGGTTCATGATGTTGTTCGGGTCCAGGGCCGATTTTATCCTCCTCAACACCTCTAGCCCGGCTTGCCCCAGCTCCTTACTCATATGCTTGGCCATTTTGATACCGACGCCGTGGCAGTACTCCATCGAGCCTCCAAGCCCTTGAACCGATTCCACCAGCTCGTCGAAGGCGGTTAAGAACTCTGAGAGGTCTTTCCGCGGTTGTAGCCCTTTCTGCCTCAGGTATGCTATGGAGAAGTTTTCGGGCTGTTTCCAAATTCCTCTGTCGACAACCAACAGCTGATGTTTCTTCAGGACTTGGGCGGACAGACGTCTATAGTCCAACACCTTTGTTGCTGGAAGGCTCACATGTATGAAGTCGAAGAACACGTCATGCCAGAGACCGTTTCGTCCAACGTTTTCCACGTAAAAGTCGGCGATATCGTGCCTGTGCTGCCAAAAATCCATGACCCTCGACTCATCCACCCTCTCGCCACCGCTACCGCGACACAAGACGTCAGCGATCTTGGTTTTCACGTCTACAACTTCTTCCATCCCCTCAAACATCACGAACAGCTCGCTTTCATAATCCTGTTCCGGGTCGGAGGGGGCGTCAAAGACCTCGCCATACTCTAGTGCGGAAGGGATGAGGTTCATGGTGTAAAACTTCAGGAGAGCCCTGAATCCTTTCTCAAACCCTTCAAACCTATACCCTGCTAAAGTTCTTTTTTCAGGCAGCGGATAGACACGCATCGTTGCCTTCGTTATTATTCCGAGCGTGCCCTCGCTTCCTATGAAGAGCTGCGTCAGGCTGGGGCCGGTCGAGCTGTCCTCTACGTCTCTTGTTCTCAGAACCTCGCCCGTGGGCAGCACAACCTCCAGCCCCAGAACCTGACGTCGGATTGAACCGTAGCCGGCGGCAGTGTAGCCCATGCCGTTTGCGGCTATACAGCCTCCGACCGTGGCGTATTTTCTCGTCCAAGGGTCGTGTCCAGTCATCAAGCCATGAGCCGCTAGACGCTTGTCAAGCTCGTCAATAGTTATGCCAGCCTCACAGCTTACAAGCCGGTCCTCCTCGCTCACGTGGAGCACCCTGTTCATGGGTTTCATGTCAACGATGATGCAGTCGGTAACGGGCATAGCACCACCCATCAAACCCGTAAGCCCCCCTACGGGAACGACCGGGACTCGGAACTTGTTAGCGGTTTTGACGACGTGAACAACCTCGTACGCATCTTTGGGGAAAACAACAGCCAGCCGGGCTACGTTGAAGGTTCTCCTAAACCCGCGGAACTCTCTTAAAGCGTCGCTGCGGTACTTCCTCAGCACATCATCGTCCGAAAGCAATCTAATGTTTGCCGACAGTTCCTTAACAGCCTTGTCGAACGACGACACATCAAAACACGCCCCTTCTCAGGTAAAATGTTTATCCAAATGGGTGCTGACAACAGTTTAATAGAGGGGTGGAAGGGGCGGTATTTGTTGAAAGTTCTGGAGCTCCATGTCGACTACATCGAGTATCGTCCTGTCCAGAAGGAGGCAGCCGTCGCCGAGAAGGCTGAAACCATTCCTACAAGGATAGAAGATGCGCTGGTCATGCTGACATCTGTTGAACCCGGCGATGACGAGAAAATTGCTGAGGCTGCGGTCGCCGACGCTGTCGAGTTCATGCGACGAATGAAGGTTCCCAGACTGGTGATCTATCCGTTTGCTCATCTGAGCAAGGAGCTGGCAAAACCGGAGCATGCGCTCAATGTTTTGAAGGCTATGGAGTCAACTGCGTTGAGCATGGGTGTTGAAGTGCACAGGTCGCCTTTCGGATGGAACAAAGCACTCGCCGTCAGCGTAAAAGGCCACCCGCTGGCCGAAAGGTCCAGAGCCTTCAACCAATCAACAATCCAAGCCGCTAAACAGCCCACCATCGAAAAGAAATACGCCATACTGGCCTTGGACGGACGTCTGCTGGACCCTGAAAGAGTGTATGACATGGCTGTGGATGAAGGGTTTAAGCTTTTGGTTGAGAAGGAAGCCTTGGGAAAAACGGCGCCTGAGGTTGATGAGCCGGCGCACAACAAAGTTTTCAAAAGGCTTGGAATAGACTGGGAGGAACTTTCCGACAGCGGGCACATGCACTTCGGCCCCGAAGGCGCGCTCGTATACGACCTCATCTCCGACTACGCTTCACAGATAGTTAGAGAGCTTGGCTTCCCCGTCTATTTCGTCAAAGGCACAAACATGTTCAGCCTTGAAAGCAAGCCGATAAGAGAACACGCCAGCCT